>Ga0116226_10000139_pt1 | contig 55265 bp, 50 predicted proteins | sample S1TSphfallax_FD_89692 | JGI IMG/M metagenome (GOLD analysis project Ga0116226, IMG submission 89692) | Host-associated microbial communities from peat moss isolated from Minnesota, USA - S1T2_Fa - Sphagnum fallax MG | ecosystem: Host-associated > Plants > Peat moss > Unclassified | place: USA... | reverse complement strand
TTTGCGATCTGGTCTCGACGGGCTCGACGCTCGCGGCGAACCACTTGCGCCAGGTCGAGACCGTGCTCGAGAGCCAGGCGGTGCTGATCCGCACGCCCGTGCCGATTCCCGCCGAGAAACAGGATTGGACGCGACGGCTGCTGATGCGCATCGACGGCGTCGAGCAGGTCAAAGGGAGCAAGTACATCATGCTGCACGCACCGCGCTCGGCGTTGTCCGCGATCGCGAGACTGCTGCCCGGCAGCGAAGCGCCGACCGTGATCCCGCTCGACGGTCTCGGCGACCGCGTGGCCGTGCACGCGGTCTGCCGCGAGAACGTGTTTTGGGAGACCCTCGAAGAATTGAAGAAGGTCGGCGCGAGTTCTGTGCTCGTGCTGCCCGTCGAAAAGATGCTGGCCTGAACGATGCGCCTACTCGAGTGGAATGCTCTCAACGACGACGAACGTCGGCGCGCCCTTGAACGACCCGCACTGCGCGACGAAGCCGCGGTGGCGGCGACGGTGCGGGAGATCATCTCGACCGTGCGCCGCGACGGCGATGCAGCGCTGCGCGCCTACACCGAGCGTTTCGACGGCGTGCGCGTCGAGTCGCTGGCGGTGACCGCAGCGGAATTCGCCAGCGCCGAGCGCGCCCTGCCGGCCGACGCGCATGCGGCGATCGACACCGCGATCGCCACCGTGCATCGCTTTCATGCGGCGCAAAGCCCCTTACCGCTGCGCGTCGAGACCGCGCCCGGCGTGATCTGCGAGCGCTACAGCCTGCCGATTCGCGCGGTGGGTTTGTACGTGCCCGCCGGTTCCGCACCCTTGCCGTCGACGGCGATCATGCTGGCCGTGCCCGCCGCGATCGCGGGCTGTCCCGAGCGCATCCTCTGTACCGCGCCCGGCCCGTCTGGCGCTGCCGATCCGGCGGTGCTCGTGGCCGCGCGCAAAGCGGGCGTGGAGCGCATCTACAAGGTCGGCGGCGCACAGGCCGTCGCCGCGATGGCCTACGGCACGGCCACGGTCCCGAAGTGCGACAAGATTTTCGGTCCCGGCAACGCTTGGGTCACGACCGCCAAGTTGGCTGTGGCGAACGATGCGGCCGGAGCTGCCGCGGATCTGCCCGCGGGGGTCACCGAAGTGCTCGTGGTCGCCGACGAGACGGCGCGCGCGGATTTCGTTGCCGCGGACCTGCTCGCCCAGGCTGAACACAGCCCGGAGGCACAGGCCTTGCTGGTCACGGACAGCTCGCGCCTGGCACACGCGGTCGCCGCCGAAATCACGCGCCAGGCGGTCGGCTTGAGCCGCGGCGCGATACTCGCCGAATCGATTGCGAACCTGCGCTTGATCGTCGTCGACTCCCTGGACGTCGCCATAGGAATAGCCAACCGATATGCCCCGGAGCATTTGCTGCTGGAGGTGCGCGAACCACGGCGCTGGTTGCAACGAGTGAGCGCGGCCGGCGCCGTGTTCCTCGGCAGTTGGTCGCCGGAGTCGATGGGCGATTATTGCAGCGGCCCGAATCACACCTTGCCAACCTACGGCTATGCCAGGGCCTACAGCGGGCTCTCGCTCGAAGATTTTCAAAAACGCATCACCGTCCAGGAATTGAGTCCGGACGGCTTGAGGGGCCTCGGCCGCACGGCGCAGGTGCTGGCCCGGCTCGAGGGCCTCGATGCGCACGCCGCCGCCGTGACGATCCGGCTCGCCGCCCTGCAGGGTCAGCCTCGATGAGCTCGCCAGCGGGGACGACCGCCCTGATGAACATGAGCCCGGTCGCCGCGCTGGCGCGGCCGGAGATTCTCGCGCTCAAGCCCTACTCGCACGCCGCCTGGTTGCCGAACCTGACGCGCCTGCACGCCAACGAGGCGCCCTGGCGGCCGGCAGCCGATCACAGCGACGCCGGGCTCAACCGGTACCCCGAGCCCCAGCCCGAGGCATTGCTTGCCCGACTCGCGCACGTTTATGGCACCCCGGCGCGCATGATCCTCGCCACTCGCGGCAGCGACGAGGCGATCGACGTGCTCTCGCGGATCTTCCTGCGCGCCGGAGAGGATGCCATCTTGCAGTGCTCGCCGACCTTCGGGATGTATCAAGTCGCGGCCCGGATCCAGGGAGCCGAGGTCATCGACGTCCCGCTGGAGCGCGCACAGGATTGGCGGCTCGATCCCGAGCGCCTGCTCGCCGCCTGGACGCCGCGCGTCAAACTAGTCTATCTGTGTTCGCCCAACAACCCGACCGCGAACCTGCTCGATGCCGCGGCCGTCGAGAGGGTCTGCGACGCGCTCGCCGGCAAGGCCATCGTCGTCATCGACGAGGCTTATATCGAGTGGACGAATCAGGCGAGCGCCAGCACCTGGCTCGCCCGCTATCCGACGCTCGCGATCCTGCGCACGCTGTCGAAATCCCATGCACTCGCCGGCGCGCGTATCGGCGCGCTGCTCGCCGCGGAAGACTTGATCGAGATCGGTCGGCGCGTGATCCCGCCGTATTGCCTCGCGCAGCCGACGATCGAAGCGGCGTTGCGCGCGCTCGCCCCGGCGGAACTGGCTGAGACCCAAGGCCGGATCGAGGCGCTGCTCGTCGAGCGCGACTATTTGAAGGCCCGCCTCGCCCGTTCGGCGCTGGTCTCGCGAGTCTGGCCGAGCGACACGAATTTCTTGATGATCGACAGTCCCGCGGCCGACCGGTTCCTGCGCGCCGCCGTCCGTGGCGGCACGATCGTTCGCGACCTGCGCGCGAATCCCGCGCTCGCGCAGTCGCTGCGCGTCACGGTCGGCACGCGCGCCGAGAACGACGCCCTGCTCGCCAGCCTGGAATCCGCATGAGCGGCAAGCGCATCGTCTTCGTCGACCGGGACGGGACCTTGATCGAGGAACCCGCGGACGAACAGGTCGACCGTCTCGACAAGATCAGACTGATGCCGGGAGTGATCCCCGCGCTGCTCGAATTGCGTCGCGCCGGCTTCGAATTCGTCATGGTGACGAACCAGGACGGTCTCGGCACCGCGAGCCTCCCGACCGAGGCGTTCCAGTCGCCGCAAGACTTCGTGCTCGAGTTGTTCTCCTCGCAGGGCATCACATTCGCCGCCGTCTGCGTCTGTCCGCATTTCCCGCGCGATGCCTGCAGCTGCCGCAAACCGAAGCTCGGCTTGGTGGCGGACTACCTTGCCGCGAACCCGGTCGACAGAGCCCGCAGCTACATGATCGGCGATCGCGACACGGACTTGGAATTCGCCGCAAACCTGGGCGTGGAAGGCTTGCGGGTGCTGCGCCATGGCGAACCCGAACAGACTTGGGTCGCGATCGCGGCGCGGATCATCGGCGCTGCGCGGCGCGCGCGCGTGCATCGCAAAACGAAGGAGACCGACGTCGAGATCCGCGTCGATCTGTCGCGCGAGGGCCCGAGCCGGGTCGCGTCGGGATTGGGTTTTTTCGATCACATGCTCGAGCAGATCGCCAAGCACGGCGGCTTCGCGCTGGAGCTCGATTGCCGCGGCGATCTGCACATCGACGAACACCACACGGTCGAGGACTGCGCGCTCGCGCTCGGCTCGGCGCTGCGTGAGGCGCTGGGCGACAAACAGGGCATCGCGCGCTATGGCTTCCTCCTGGCGATGGACGAGGCCGAGGCGCAGGTTGCGCTCGATCTGTCGGGCCGGCCGTACTTCACCTGGGAAGGTCGCCTGCACCGCGACCGCGTCGGCGACTTGCCGACGGAACTCGTGCCGCACTTCTTTCGCTCGCTCGCCGAGACCCTGGGAGCGGCGCTGCATCTGCAGGTGCGCGGCGAGAACACGCACCACATGGTCGAGTCGTGTTTCAAGGGCGTGGGACGCAGTCTGCGCCAGGCGATCCGCGTCGAAGGCACGGAACTGCCCAGCACCAAGGGCAGTCTGTGAAAAGGGTGGCCCCATGAGCGCCGGGGACGTCGTGATCATCCCCACGGGCGGCGCGAACATCGCCTCGCTGCAGTTCGCGCTCGAGCGTCTCGGCGCGGGCTCGCGGGTTTCGGCCGATCCGGCGGAGATTCGCGGCGCGGCGCGCGTGATCCTGCCCGGGGTGGGCGCGGCGCCGGATGCCATGCAGCGGCTGCGGACGGCGGGTCTGGACCTCGTGATCCCCGAACTCACACAACCGGTGCTCGGAATCTGTCTCGGGATGCAGCTCTTGCATGCCGCTTCCGACGAGGGCACGACCGCCTGCTTGAGCGTGATCCCGGGCCGCGCGCAGCGCTTCGCCGATGCGCCGCAGCGTCCCGTGCCGCACATGGGCTGGAACACGTTCGCAGTCGACGGCGAGTGCGCACTACTGGACGGACTCGCGACGGGCAGCTACGCCTATTTCGTGCACAGCTATGCCCTGCCGCGCACGGCCGCGACGATCGCGACGACCGATTACGGAATCTCCTTCACGGCGGCCGTGCAATGGAAGAACTTTTCGGGCGTGCAATTTCACCCGGAGCGCTCCTCCGCGGTCGGCGCGCGCATCCTGCAAAACTTCCTGAGATTTTGAGCCACGAGCCCTCGCACCATGCAGCTGATTCCTTCGATCGATTTACGCGGCGGCCGATGCGTCCGGCTCTTGCACGGCGACTTCGCGGCCGAAACGCTCTACACGAAAGACCCCGGCGATCTCGTTGCGAAGTACCGCGATCTCGGCGCTGAATGGATTCACATCGTCGATCTCGACGGGGCGCGCGACGGCGCCGGCGGCAACCGCGCCCTGATCGAGCAGCTCGCCGCCCTCCAAGGCGTAAGTCTGCAAGTCGGCGGCGGTTTGCGCGACCGTGCGGCCGTCGCCGAAATGTTCAAGCTGGGTGCGGGACGGGTCGTGATCGGCAGCGCCGCCGTGACGCAAGCGGATGCGGTCCGGGACTGGCTCGAGGAGTTCGGGCCGGAGCGCGTGGTCCTCGCATTCGACGTGCGCATCGACGCCGGCGGCGAGCCCCGCGTGGCGACCCACGGCTGGCGCGAGCAATCGAGCTTAAGCCTCTGGGACGCGGTCGCCAATTTCTCCGGCGACGGCCTCCAGCACGTGCTCTGCACCGACGTGAGCCGCGATGGCGCGCTGGGCGGACCCAACGTGCCGCTCTATCGCGAAGCCGTCGCACGCCATCCCCGGATCCGCTGGCAGGCGTCGGGGGGCGTGCGCGACCTGCACGATCTGGCCGTGCTCGCCGACACGGACGTCGCGGCCGCGATTTCCGGCAAGGCGCTGCTCGACGAGTTGATTCCCACCGAGGAGTTGCAAGCATTCTTGCCAAACGCATAATCCCCTGCCTCGACGTGCGCGACGGCGTCGTCGTCAAGGGCGTGCGCTTTCGCGACCACCGGGTCGTCGGCGACGTCCTAGAACTCGCGCAGCGTTACCGCGACGAGGGCGCGGACGAACTCGTGTTCTACGACATCACCGCAAGTCCCGACGACCGCGTCATAGATCGCAGCTGGGTGAACCGCGTGGGCCGGCTGCTGGACATCCCGTTTTGCGTCGCCGGAGGAATCCGCTCGGTCGCCGAGGCCGAAGCGGTGCTGGGCGCGGGCGCCGAGAAGATCTCCGTCAATTCGCCCGCGCTCGCGCATCCGAAGCTCATCGACACGCTCAGCGCCCGCTTCGGATCGCAGTGCGTGGTCGTGGGCATCGACAGTCACACCCAGGACGGCGATTACCGCGTGCAGCAATTCACCGGTGACGTCCAGCGTTCGCGCGACACGTTTCGGCGCACCGTCGACTGGGTTCGCGAGGTCCAGCTGCGGGGCGCCGGCGAGATCGTGCTCAATTGCATGGCCAGCGACGGCGTGCGCGGGGGCTATGACCTGCGGCAGCTGCAAGCCGTCCGCGCTGTCTGCAAAGTGCCGCTGGTCGCCTCGGGGGGCGCCGGCTCCCTGCACCATTTCCACGAGGTATTCGCCAGCGCGGGCGTGGACGCGGCCCTCGCCGCCAGCGTGTTCCACTCCGGGCAAATCGCGATCCCGGATCTCAAACGCCACCTGCGCGAGCAAGGCGTCGAGGTTCGGCCATGATGGCGCTCCCCGAGCTGGATTGGGGCAAGGGCGAGGGCTTGCTGCCGGCCATCGTGCAGGACGCGGGCACGGGCGCCGTGCTGATGCTCGGCTACATGAACCGCGAGGCGCTGGCCGCGACCCAGGCGAGCGGTCGGGTCACGTTCTGGAGCCGCAGCAAGCAGCGCTTGTGGACCAAGGGCGAGACCTCTGGACATTTTCTCGAGCTGCGGGCAATCGCCGCCGACTGCGACCGGGATACTTTGTTGATCCTGGCCGAACCGCGTGGGCCGGCCTGCCACGTCGGCACGCCGACTTGTTTCGGCGCCGAAGCGCCGCAGGCGGCTGCCACGGAACTCGCGTTCCTGAGCAGGCTCGAAAATGTGATCGAACAGCGCATCGCCGAACGCCCCGCGGGAAGCTACACCGCGAAACTACTCGATCAGGGAATCCTGCGGATCGCGCAGAAGGTCGGCGAAGAGGGCTTGGAACTCGCGCTCGCCGCCGTTGCACAACCCGACGAGAAGATCCTCGGGGAAGCCGCCGACCTCCTCTATCACGCCTTGCTGCTGCTTGCCGTCAAGAAGCTGTCCTTGCGGCAGGTTGCCGCCGAACTCGCCCGCCGGCATGCGGCCCAGGCCTGAGCACCGCCTCGTCGTTGCCAAGGCCGCGCGTAGTTTGCGTCTCTACGCAGGCGAGGTCCTGCTCGAGGAATTCCCCGTGGCGCTCGGTCGAAATGCGCTGGCCGACAAGGAGGTCGAGGGCGACGAGGCGACGCCGCTGGGCGAGTTCGTGATCTGCGCGAAGAATCCGCTGAGCCGCTACTATCGCTCGCTGTGCCTCAGCTACCCGAATGCGGAAGATGCGGAGCGCGGACTTCGCACCGGGCTCATCGACGGCGACGAGCATGCCGCGATACTTGCGGCGCTGGCAGCCGGGCGTGTGCCGCCCCAGAAGACGCGGCTCGGCGGCGAGATTTATCTTCACGGCGAGGCGGCGCAGGACGGGGACGGCGCCACGCGCGGTTGCATCGCGCTCAGCGACGCGGCGATCCTGCGTTTGTTCGATCTGCTCCCCCTCGGCACGCCGGTCACGATCCTGCTTTAGGCAGCGGCGCCCAGCTGGCCATAGATCTCGCTGACGGTGCGGTCGGCGAGGCCCGCGCCGCGTGTCCAGTCCAGGCGTTCCGCCGGGCTGATCAGCGTCTGTGCTTCGAGCAAGGACAGGGTTCCCAGCAGTTCACCCACCTGCAAGGCCGTCGTGAGCTCGGCTTCCGCCGTCCGGTCAAGGGCGGCGACGAGCCGCGGCGAGGACTCCCAATGGCGCGCGATGCGCTGTGACATGGCCGCGCCCAGGCTCGAGATCAGGCTCATGCAGACGGCCGGATTCGGCCGTAGCATGCGTCGGCTCGCGTACTCGTCGAGCGTGGCGCCGTAGACAACCAGTGGTCCTAGCGCGCTCAGCAAGGCGAGCAACTGAGCTTCGAAGCGATCCGCCGGTCGCGTGGTGACCGCATACAGCTCGGCGGCCCGCGCGGCCCGCTCGGTGCGCTCCCACAACAGACGCGGGAAACGCGGAAAGTTCGTTCGCGTTGCGCGAAACACCGGCTGCATCATGGCCGTGGCGAGCAGGCCGCGAAGGGCATCGACGCCGAGCACCACGATTGCGCGCTGTATGGTTTCGATCGGCGCGGCCGCGATCCGGTACAGCGAGGAGTTGGCGAGTTTCAGCACATCGGCGGCCAGCACCGGATCGTGGGCGATCATCGTCGCGAGTTTTTGGGATGCCGATGCCGGGTCGTCCAGCGATCGCAGCAGCTGCGGCATCAGCGTCGGCCGTCGCGGCAGCCAGTGCGTCTGCAGGGCCTCGCTGCGCAGGGCTGCTCGAATCGCATCCTCGACGTGGCTATGGGCCGGGCCCGTATGTTCGGCCGGAGCCGCGAACGCGATCCGCCAGACTCGCTCGGTCGCGAGGCCGTTGGCCGTTTCGATCCTGTCGAGGTCGACCGCTTCGATCGTACCCCCGTCCGGCGCGGCCGTGCCTGGGAATGCGGCGATCGAAGGCAGCCGGCGGTGCACGAGGTGCCACGCGGACCACCCGCACAAGACCACGAACACGATTACCGCTGCGAGCATCCGAAAGACACCTCCGTATCTGGCAACCAGTCGGCGGATGGCAGGATTTCTTGAGTCAAACGGGTATCCTGCCGGGCCTGGAGGTCTTCCCCATGCGCAATAAAACACCGAGCCTCGTCTCGCTGCTCCTGTTATTCGGCGTCGTCACCGGCGCCCTGGTCCTGCCCCTCTCGGCGCGGGCACAGTCGCCGACGGATATCTCGGTCGACGTCGCGCCGCCCGACCTGCTGGAGGCTGATCAACCCCCGATACCGGGCGACGGCTATCTCTGGAGCCCCGGCTATTGGGCCTGGAGCGACGATGACCAGGATTACGCCTGGGTGCCCGGAACCTGGGTGCCCGTGCCCCAGCCCGGCTTGCTGTGGACGCCCGGTTATTGGGCCGCCGATGGCGATGTCTTCGTCTGGTATGCCGGCTATTGGGGCCCACACGTCGGCTTCTACGGCGGCGTCGACTACGGTTACGGCTTCGGCGGCAGCGGCTACGAAGGGGGCTATTGGCAGGGAGGTCGCTTGTTCTACAACCGGGCCGTGAGCAACGTCGCCGGCGCCCGGTTGCCGAACGTCTACACGAAGGCAGTGCCCGCATCCACCGCCCCCGATCGCACGAGCTTCAACGGCGGCTCCGCCGGCACGCGGGCCCAACCGAGCGCGATCGAACTGGCTGCTGCGCGCGAGGGGCACCTCCCCCCGACCGCGCAACAACAGCGCGTCGAGGATCAGGCGCGCAGCACGGGGGTGCGGCCGAATCGAACGGTGGTTCAATCTTCCTACGCACAGAGGGCTGAAAAGCCACGCGAGAATCCGGCGTCGAGAGACTCGGCTGCCGGGCGCGACGTGCCCCCGGTGCGCGACAATCCACCACCGCGGGCACCGATGATGCCGCGCGCGGCGGCGCCCTTGCAGCCACCGAAGCCGCAGCCCAAACAGCCGGAGCGAGACGACCATGATCACCATCCAGCATGATGTGGCTGTGTCGCCAAGTTCGGACAAATTGACAGACCGGTGACGCGGCTGCACGTTGCGCGGATCGGAGGATTCCGCAGGGAGTAAGGCGCGCAATGCACCGCGATGCGATCGCTTATACCCGACTCATGAACGAGTCGACGGATTTCGTGCAAGCCGTGGCCTACCGGGAGAAGAGTCGCGAGCAAGCCGTCGCCGCCCGTCTGCTCAGCGACCCGAGCGCCTGGCAACGCTGGGAAGTCGAGCATGCGGGCCTGATGCGCAAAGTCGCGTCCCTGGGAGAGCTCGCCGAGCAGCGTGCCGCTCTCAAGATGACGAACTTCCAATTGATCCACCGAAAAGCCTTGTTCGAGTACCTGCGTGACCACGAAGTGCGCGGGGCCGATCGACCCCGCATCCTCGCCCACTTCCGAATGGCGCTGCACTACGAACACGCAGTCATCGCCGAGCACCGCGTTTACCTGCGCAAGGCTTGCAGCTTTTTCTGCGCGGGCTACCTCGGCCTCGAAGTGCTGCGCGATGCAGGATTCAGCGATCCCATGCAGCGTTACGAGGATCTCTACGCCGAATATTTCGAACTTTATTGCTTGGTGAATTGCGCCTCTGCGGATGCTGTGCCGGATCCGCGGCGCGCCCTTTTGCCGCTGCTCAAACAGCAACTCACCGAATGGCGGCGTGCCATCTTGCAGCCGCGGACCGAGTTGCCGCGGCTGCTGCGGGACGCGGAGCTGCGCCGCGCGACCGGCGACACGCAAAAGCAGCGCATCCTGCCATGGCCCAAGGACAGTCTCTAAGAACGCCTGTGAGGCCGCTCGATACAGGCTGCGTCGCCTTGGTCTGTGCTACCTTACGGTGCCGGGCACGGAACCCCTGGGCCCGTGGGGAGGCAGCATGAAGGACCTGACCGAAAGTTCAGTCGCCAAGCACATCGTCCAGATGTCCGTGCCAATCGCGGCCGGCATGTTTTTTCAGACCTTCTATTTCCTGATCGACCTCTACTTTGTCGCCCACCTGGGCGACGCCGCTCTCGCCGGCGTCGGCGCCGCCGGCAATTTCACCTTTCTGGTTTTCGCGCTCACGCAGGTTCTCGGCGTCGGCGCCGTGACACTCATATCCCAAGCAGTCGGCCGCAAGGATCGCGCCGATGCGTCGCTCGTCTTCAATCAAAGCCTGGCGCTCTCCGCGCTCTGTGCGCTCATCACCTTGGGGGGCGGTTATCTGTTCGCAGGGCCTTACATGGCGGGCTTGGCCGCGAACACCGCGACCGTCAGCGCAGGGGTCGATTATTTGCACTGGTTCCTGCCGAGTCTCGCCCTGCAATTCGCGCTGGTCGTGATGGGCTCGGCCCTGCGCGGCACCGGGATCGTCCAACCGGCCATGGTCGTGCAGGTACTGACCGTCATCCTGAACGCCTTGCTCGCGCCCGTGTTGATCGCAGGCTGGGGCACCGGTCATGCCTTCGGTGTCGCCGGTGCCGGCCTCGCGAGTTCGCTGGCCGTCGCGGTCGGCGTGGTCCTTTTGGGCGTGTATTTTCTGCGCCTTGAAAAATACGTGTCCTTCGATTCCGCGCTCTGGCGTCCACGGCTGATCGTCTGGGGGCGGCTGTTGCGCATCGGCTTGCCGGCCGGCGGCGAGTTTGCCCTGATGTTCGTGTTCATGGGCGTGATGTACTCGGTCACGCGCCGCTTCGGGGCTGACGCGCAGGCAGGGTTCGGCGTCGGAATGCGCGTCATGCAATGCCTGTTCTTGCCGGCCATGGCCGTCTCGTTCGCGACCGCGCCGATCGTGGGCCAGAATTTCGGCGCGGGTAAATTCGCGCGTGTGCGCGAGACCTTCGCGATCGCCGCGCTGACCGGCGGAGTGATCATGGCAGCCCTCGCGGCGCTCGCCCAGTGGCGGGCCGGTTCGCTGGTTCATTTCTTCACGTCGGATCCCCTCGCGCAGTCGGTCGGCGCCCAGTTCCTGCACATCTGCTCGTGGAACTTCATCGCGACGGGCCTGGTGTTCACCTGTTCCGGCGTATTTCAGGGACTCGGCAACACCATGCCCGCGGTCATCAGTTCGGCAACCCGCTTGCTGAGCTTCGTGATACCGGTGCAATGGCTCGCGACTCAGCCGGATTTTCAGATCGTGCAGATCTGGTACGTCTCGGTCGCCAGCGTGACCGTGCAGGCGCTGATCAGTCTCTGGCTGGTGCGGTCCGAATTTCGCAAGCGCCTCAACCCGCGGCCGGATGCGGCGCCGGTGCCGGTGCCGGCCGAGGCGACGGCGGCAGACGGTTGAGAGCCGGTCGGGGCGTCGCGACGATCAGGACGTTCGCAAACGGCGTGCCGGCGCTCATCGGTCTGATCTCGCTCGCGAAGCCGCAATCGGCCAGCAACGCACGCCAGTCGGCGACGCTGCGGCAGTGCTGCCGGAAGGACCACTGTCCGCGCATCGCGAGCACGCATTGGTCCGCAAAACGGGTGCAATGGAAACGCCAACCGGCGTGCGCGTCGCCGACACGCATCAGAATCACACCGTGCTCAGGTAAGACCTCGCGTGCACGACGCAGGACCGAACGCTGACTGTCGGGCTCCAGGTACTGCATGACGTCCAGGATCAAGACCGCGTCGGGCCGCCCGAAATCGGCAGCGCAGATATCGCCCAACTGAACCTCGAATCGCTCGCCGAGGGCGCGACGCGCCCGGACGACCGCGCGCGGTCGCAACTCGATGCCGCGTAGCGACGTGGGTCGCGGCGGCGCCGCCCAGGCCCCGGGCCAGAGGCCCCGCCGCTCACAGTCAGCCGCGGTCAGCAAACACGCCGCAATCAGACCCTGACCGCAACCGAGATCGAGGATCGAAGGCCGGTCTTGCAGCAGGCCCCCGCGCAACAACTCGCGATAGATCGGATCACCGCGCAGTTTGCCGCGCGCGAAATGATAGGCAAAGCGCCCGGCGGCCCGATAGAGCGCGGCAGCCGCCAGCAGAGGGCCGTCAGGGTTTGCGCAGTGCCGCCGCATCGCGGGCGAGTGCTTCGATCGCGGCCCAATCACCCGTCGCGAGCAGATCGGGAGGCGCCAGCCAGGATCCCCCGACGCACACGACGTTAGGCAGAGCAAGAAAGTCCGGGGCGGACGCTCGCGTGACCCCGCCGGTCGGACAAAAGAGCACGTCGGGGAACGGCGCGCCCAAAGCTTTGAGCATGGGGATGCCGCCGGCTTGCTGAGCCGGAAACAACTTCAAAACCTCGTAGCCCAGGGCGCGTGCAGCAATCAATTCGGTCGGCGTCATGACGCCGGGAAGCAGGGGAAAGCGCGCGCCGCGCGCCGCGGCGGCCAACTCCGGGGTGAGGCCCGGGGTCACACCGAACTGCGCGCCGACGCGGCCGGCAGCGGCGAAGTCGACCGGCCGGGTCAGGGTTCCGACGCCGACGACGGCCTCCGGCACGGCGCGGCGCATGGCTTCGATCGCGGCCAGCGCGACCGGAGTGCGCATGGTCACTTCGAGCACCCGCAAGCCGCCCGCGGCGAGCGCACGCGCCAGGGGCACGGCGTGCTCCAGCTCGTTGAGGGTGATCACCGGAATCACGGGTGCTAGGGCGACGATGTCACGAATGTTCAAGAGGAATCCTTTGCGTTCAAAACAGGGAGATCGCGCCGGCTTCGGCATCGCCGGCGTGACGGCGAAACGCGGCGAACAGCTCGCGGCCGGTCCCGAAATCGCTGCGCACCGAACTCGACGTGGCCGGTTCCCGTAAGCGCCAGACATCCTCCGGCACCAGCGCCTCCAGGACACCGCGATCGCAATCGAGCCGCAGCAGATCGCCGTCGCGCACGCGCGCGAGCGCGCCGCCCGCCGCACATTCGGGCGTCACGTGAATCGCTGCCGGCACGCTCCCCGAGGCGCCCGACATGCGGCCATCCGTGACGATCGCGACCCGGAAGCCGCGGCTCTGCAAGGACGCGAGCGAGGGCGTCAACTGATGCAGCTCCGGCATCCCGTTGGCGCGGGGACCTTGAAAGCGGACGACCGCGATGAAATCCCGATCGAGCCGACCGGCCTTGAACGCGGCAATGACCTCTTCTTGATCGTCGAATACGATCGCCGGCGCCTCGATGACCAGGTGACCCGCCGGCATCGCCGAGGTCTTGATCACGGCACGGCCCAGATTGCCAGAGAGCAGCTGCAATCCCCCATGCGTGCTGAACGGATCCGCGACCGGCCGCAGAACGTCAAGATCCCCGCTGTTCGCCGGCGCCGACCGCCAGGCGAGTGTCCCGTCGGCCAACCAGGGCTCGGCGGCGTACGCTCGCAAACCCCGGCCCATCACGGTCTCCACGTCCTCGTGCAGCAGTCCGGCATCGAGCAACTCGCGGATCAGGAACGCCATGCCGCCGACGAGATGAAAGCGATTGACGTCGGCCGAGCCGTTTGGATAGATGCGCGCAAGCAAGGGGACGACGTCCGACAGATCGCTGAAGTCGTCCCAGCTGATGGCGATGCCGGCGCAGCGCGCGATCGCAACCAGGTGCAAGGTGTGGTTCGTCGATCCGCCGGTCGCGAGCAAGCCGACGATCGCATTGACGATGGCACGCTCGTCGACGATCTTCGCGAGCGGCTGATACTCCGCGCCGAGCGCCGTCGTGCGGGCCGCGCGCTGCGCGGCGGCCGCGGTGAGCGCGTCGCGCAGCGGTGTGTCGGGCGCCACGAAGGCCGCGCCGGGGATGTGCAGGCCCATGACTTCCATGAGCATCTGATTGCTGTTGGCCGTGCCGTAAAATGTGCACGTGCCGGCACTGTGATAGCTGGCTGCCTCCGAATCGAGCAGCGCGTCGCGACCTACCTTGCCCTCGGCATAGAGCTGGCGGATGCGCGCCTTCTCCTTGTTCGGCATGCCGGAGGGCATCGGTCCGCCGGGCACGAACAGCACGGGGAGATGTCCGAAGGCCAACCCGCCCATGAGCATGCCGGGCACGATCTTGTCGCAAATTCCGAGGCACAGCGCCGCATCGAACATGTTGTGCGCGAGGGCGACGCCGGTCGACATCGCGATCACGTCGCGGCTGAACAGCGAGAGCTCCATGCCGGGTTGTCCTTGAGTGACCCCATCGCACATGGCCGGCACTCCACCCGCGAATTGCGCAACGGCGCCAGCATCCCGCGCCGCCCGTTTGATCAAGCCGGGGTAGCGCTCGAAGGGTCGATGGGCGGACAGCATGTCATTGTACGACGACAGGATCGCGATGTTGGGCCAGACCGCTTGTCGCAGGGCTTTCTTGTCCTCCGCATCGGAAGCGGCAAATCCATGCGCAAGATTGGTGCACGACAACGCCTGTCGCGACGTTCCATCGCGGTTCGCATTTTCCATGCGGGCCAGGTAATCGCGGCGCGTGGCCGCACTGTGCGCGCGGATTCGCTCGGTCACGTGCGCCAACGTGGCATTCAATGGTGTTTTCATCATGATTCATTGTGCCATACCGTGCGTGCCTACAAGAAGGCGGCGGCAGGTGCTACGCTCTGCCCGAGTCATCGAGGAATCCTAGTGGCGGCGATACTTCCCAGGTTCGATATGTTGCTGTTCGGCGGAACGGGTGATCTCGTGACCCGCAAGCTCCTGCCGGCTCTGTACCGTCGCCACGCCGAGGGCCAGGTCTGCGAAGACTCGCGGATCTACGGCATTGCCCGCTCCCAGCTGACGCGGGCGGAATACATCGCGCAAGCCGAGGCCGCTTGTCGCGAATTTCTCGGTGCCGAGTTCGACGCGGACACGTGGACCGCCTTCAGCCGCTCATTGGACTATGCCCGCGTCGACGCGGGAACCCCGACGGACTTCAGCGCCCTCGCCGCCGCGCTCGCGGACCGCGCCGGTCTCGTGCGCGTATTTTTCTTCTCGACGGCCTCGACGCTGTTTGCGTCGATCTCTCAGAATCTCGCCGCAGCCGGCCTGGTGACCCCCCTCTCGCGGGTCGTGCTCGAGAAACCCCTGGGCAACGACGTTGCCTCGGCCGAGCTCATCAACCATGAAGTCGGCCTGATCTTCAACGAAAAACAGATCTATCGGATCGATCACTACCTCGGCAAGGAGGCCGTGCAGAATCTCATGGCGCTGCGTTTCGGCAATGCGCTGTTCGAGCCGCTGTGGCGCCGGGGGCTGATCAAGCACGTACAGATCACGGTCGCCGAAGAACTGGGCGTCGAACGGCGTGGACAGTTCTACGACAACACCGGCGCGCTGCGCGATATGGTGCAGAACCATCTGCTGCAGCTCCTCTGCATCATGGCAATGGAGCCCCCCGCGAGCAGCGACCCGGATGCCGTCCGCGACGAGAAGCTCAAGGTGCTGCGGGCGCTGCGCCCCTTGCGCGATCGTGACGTGCTGACCAAGACCGTCCGTGGCCAGTACCGCGCGGGTTCCGTGCGCGGCGTGGCGGTTCCCGGTTATCTCGACGAGGCCGACATCTCGCCCGACAGCACGACCGAAACCTTCGTCGCACTCAAGGTCGAGATCGACACCTGGCGGTGGGCCGGCGTGCCGTTTTATCTGCGCACGGGCAAGCGTCTGCAGGATCGCCTGACGGAGCTCGTGGTGACCTTCGACGACGTCCCGCATCCGATTTTCGAAAAGCCTGCGTCCTCGGAGGCCGCCAATCTGCTGGTGATCCGGCTGCAGCCGGATGAAAGCATCACCCTGACCATCCTCGCCAAAAATCCCGGAGAAGGCATGCGCCTAAAACCCGTCAGTCTGTCGCTCGACCTGGGCGAAACCTTCAAGACACGCAGCATCGATGCTTATGAGCGGCTGCTCATGGACACCGTCAAGGGCAACCTGACGCTGTTCATGCGCCGCGACGAACTCGATGCCGCCTGGCGCTGGATCGATCCGATCAGAGCCGGCTGGCAGGAATTCGACGAGAAGCCGAAGAGCTACATCGCGGGCAGCTGGGGACCATCGGCGGCGAGCGCGCTGATCGGTCGCGACGGCTTCGAGTGGCACGATGAGCCCTGAGGACCGCCAGAGGGATCCGACCGCCGGCGAGCCGGTCCTGCAACTCGAGGACGAGCGCACGGCACTCGGCAAAGAGGCCCTGCAGACGGCCTTCCTCGACGATCTGTTCTACATGCAGGGCAAGTTCCCGGGACTCGCGACCAAACAGGACTACTATCTCGCCCTCGCCTATTGCGTACGCGATCGCATGCTGCAGCGCTGGATCAGCACGGCGGCAAACTACACGAAGAACGGCTCGCGCACGGTCGCCTACCTGTCCGCGGAATTCCTCATGGGTCCGCACCTCGGCAACAACCTCATCAACCTCGGGATCTACGCGCGCGTCAAAGAAGGCATCGGCGAGCTCGGCCTCGACTTCGACGAGCTGCTCGCCCAGGAAGCGGAGCCGGGTCTCGGCAATGGCGGACTCGGCCGGCTGGCGGCCTGCTTCATCGAGTCCCTGGCGACGCTCGAGGTGCCGTCGCTCGGCTACGGCATCCGTTACGAGTTCGGCATCTTTGAGCAGATCATCGTCGACGGCTGGCAGGTGGAGAAGACAGACAAGTGGTTGAGCTCCGGCAATCCCTGGGAACTGGTCCGCCCGGAGTGGACCGTGGACGTGTATTTCGGCGGCTCGACCGAGCACTACGCCGACGTCGATCACAACATGCGCGTGCGCTGGGTGCCGCAGAAGATCGTCAACGGCGTCCCCTATGACACACCGATCCTCGGCTATCACACCAACACGGCGAACACGCTGCGGCTCTGGAAGGCGGAAGCGCCGGAGTCCTTCGACTTCGCGATCTTCAACAGCGGCGACTACTACGGCGCCGTGAACCAGAAGGTCACCTCCGAGAATCTCAGCAAAGTCCTGTACCCCAACGACGCGCAACTGCGCGGCAAGGAGCTGCGGCTGGAGCAGCAGTTCTTCTTCGTCTCCTGTTCGCTGCAGGACATGCTGCGCATCCTGCGAACCCAGAAGATTCCGGTCGACCGCTTCCACGAGAAATTTGCGGTGCAGCTCAACGACACCCATCCGGCGATCTCGATCGCCGAACTCATGCGCCTGCTGGTCGACGTTCACTCCCTGTCCTGGTCCGATGCCTGGGACGTAACCACCAAGACCTTCGCGTACACGAATCACACGCTGCTGCCCGAGGCGCTGGAGCGCTGGCCGATCTCGGTGTTCGGCAGCATCCTGCCGCGGCATCTGGAGATCATCTACGAGATCAACGCGCGGTTCCTCGAGGAGGTGCGCATCCGCTTCCTCGGCGACGAGGGTCGCATTGCGCGCATGTCCCTGATCGACGAGAGCGGCGAGCGTTACGTGCGCATGGCGCATCTCGCCTGTGTCGGCAGCCACGCGATCAACGGCGTGGCCGAACTGCACTCAGAACTCCTCAAGACCGACCTGCTGCGGGACTTCTACGATCTGTGGCCGCAGAAATTCAGCAACAAGACCAACGGCGTGACCCCCCGTCGCTGGATGGTCCTCAGCAATCCGCAGCTCTCCGACCTGATCAGCGAGCACATCGGCGAAGGCTGGATCAAGGATCTTTCGGAACTGAAGAAACTCGAACCGCTGGCCGACGACGCCGGCTTCCGCGCCCGCTGGCGCGAGATAAAACAGATCAACAAGCGCGAGTTCGCGGGAATGGCGTTCACGCAGACCGGGATCGCGGTCAACGCCGACACCCTGTTCGACGTCCTGGTCAAACGCATCCACGAGTACAAGAGGCAGCATCTGCAGGTCCTGCACATCGTGTCCCTCTACCACGCGATCAAGTCGAATCCGACGCACGAGGTCCTGCCTCGCACCTTCGTGTTCGGCGGCAAGGCCGCGCCCGGCTACCGACAGGCGAAGCTGATCATCAAGCTCATCAACTCGGTCGGCGACGTCGTCAACCGCGATCCCGACGTAGGCGGCAGGCTCAAGGTCGTGTTCATCCCGAACTTCAGCGTGACCAACGGCCAGCGGATCTATCCCGCGGCGGATCTGTCCGAGCAGATCTCGACGGCGGGCAAGGAGGCCTCGGGTACGGGCTGCATGAAATTCTGCATGAACGGCGCGATCACGATCGGCACGTTGGACGGCGCGAACATCGAGATACGCGAGGAGGTTGGCGCGGAGAACTTCTTTCTGTTCGGTCTCTCGACGCCGGAAGTTTACGCGATGAAGGCGCGCGGCTATCGCCCGATGGATTACTACGAGGGAAACCAGCAGCTGCGCGACGTCATCGATCTGATCCGCAGCGGCTTCTTCTCGCGCGGCGACACGGAACTGTTCAAACCCCTGATCGACGACCTGCTCTACAACGATCCGTACATGCTGCTCGCGGATTTCCAGGCTTATTTGAATTGTCAGCAGCTCGTCGCCGCCGCTTATCGCGACACGGAGCGCTGGACGCGGATGTCGATCCTGAACACCGCGCGATCCGGGAAGTTCTCCTCGGACCGCACGATCCGCGAGTATTGCCGGGACATTTGGAATGCCTCGCCCGTACCGATCCAGATGTTCACGCACGCGGACGTGCGCGCGGGGCTCATGCAGTAAGCGAACCCAGCAAGAAGCGCACGGTGCGGCGCAGGGGTTCGGCCGCGCCCCAGAGCAGCTGATCGCCGACCGTGAACGCGGACAGATACTCACCGCCCATCGCCAGCTTGCGCAGCCTGCCCACGGGAATGTGCAGCGAACCGCTGACCGCGGCCGGCGAGAGTTCGCGGATCGAGGACTCGCGCTCGTTCGGTACGACGCGGACCCAGGCATTGTCGGCGGCGATGATGCGCTCGATGTCCGCCAGCGGCAGATCCCGGCGCAGCTTGATCGTGAGCGCCTGGCTGTGGCAGCGCATCGCACCCACGCGCACGCAGATTCCCTCGACGGGCACTGGATCCGCGCGCGTGCCGAGGATCTTGTTCGCCTCGGCGCCGGCCTTCCACTCCTCGCGGCTCTGGCCGTTGCCGAGGTCCTTGTCGATCCAGGGAATCAGGCTGCCGGCGAGCGGCACCCCGAAATTGGCGATCGGGAAATCCGCCGCGGCGAGGGCGCCCTGCACGGCACGATCGAGCGCCAGAATGCCGGCCGCGGGGTCTGCGAGCGTCGCGGCCGCCGACGCGTGCACGGCACCCATCTGAGCAACGAGCTCGCGCATGTTCTGCGCGCCGGCTCCGGAGGCGGACTGATAGGTCATCGCGGTGATCCATTCTACGAGGCCCGCGCGCAGCAATCCGCCGACGGCCATGAGCATCAGCGAGACCGTGCAATTGCCGCCGATGAAATCGCGGATGCCGGCATCGAGCGCGGCCTGCATGACCGGCCGGTTGACCGGATCGAGCACGATCACCGCACTGTCGGCCATGCGCAGCGTCGAGGCCGCATCGACCCAGTATCCCTGCCAGCCCTCGGCCCGCAGACGGCCGTGCACGGCCTGCGTGTAATCGCCGCCCTGTGCGCTCACGAGGATCGGCAGGCGGGCGAGCGCGGCGAGATCGTTCGCATCCTCGACCGGTCCGATCGGCCGGCCGATGTCGGGACCGGCGGCGCCGGCGCGGGAGGTGCTGAAGAAAGTCGGTTCGATGAGCTCGAAATCCCGTTCCTCGCGCATGCGATCGATCAGGACCGAACCCACCATGCCGCGCCAACCAATGATGCCGACTTGATTCATCGATGCTCTCAAATTACAAACTCACGCGCCGGGGCGCGCCGATTGTAATTCGAACCCATCGCATAACCATAGGCCCCGCAGTTGGCGAGCAGCAGCACGTCTCCCTCCTCGGTCGCGGGCAGCAGGCGATCGGTGCCCAACTTGTCTCCCGACTCGCAGATCGGCCCCACGATCGTCGCCCGCAGCGTCGGCTGTTCGCCCAGCCGCGTGAGATTGACGATCTCGTGATGGGCATCGTAAAGCGCGGGTCGGAGCAGCGAATTCATGCCGGTCGAGATGCCGACGTAGTTGATCTCGCCCTTGGTCTTCAACTGCGTGACCTCGGCGATGAGCACGCCCGCCTTGGCGACGAGATAACGGCCCGGCTCCATCCAGAAGTCGATGTGCGGGAACTGCCGCTTGAGGCCTGCGACCCCCCGATCGAGTACCGCGAAATCCATCTCCTGTTGACCCGGGCCGTCCGGCACCCCGATGCCCCCGCCCAGATCGACGACACGAACCTCGGGAAAGCGCACCGCGAGACCGGCGAGCAGCTGCCCGGTATCCGTCCAGTTTTCGACGTTGAACACCCCGCTGCCCGCATGCGCATGCAGTCCGGTGACGCGCACGCCATGCCGTTCGGTCAGACTCACGAGTTCGTCGACTTCGCTGACCGAGACGCCAAACTTGGAATACGCGCCGGCCGTTCGCACCTTTTCGTGATGCCCACGGCCGACGCCGGGGTCGATGCGCACGAAGACTTCGCGACCCGCAAATACTTCCGGCCAATGCCGCAGCGGATGCAGATTATCGAGCGTCACCCGCACGCCGAGCCCGAGGCCCAATTCGTATTCGGATCGCGGCGTGAAATTCGGCGTGAACAACACGCGCTCGGGAGCCAGATTCGGAACCGACTCGAAGGCGAATTCGAGTTCGCCCCGGGACACGCACTCGAGCGTCAGGCCCGCGGCGTAGAAGCGCCGCAAGATGTCGGCATGCCAGTTGGCCTTCATTGCATAGGCCCAGCGATCGACCGACTTGACCGCGAGCAACGCGCTGACGGCGGCGTCGAGCGTATCGGTGTCGTAGACGAAGGCCGCGGAGGCCGCGGCGGCGATCTGCAACAACCGGACTCTCTTGGCGGGCTGCCGCCACCATTCGGTCCAGCTCGGGCCAATCGGCGCCTTCGGCGTGAACAGCTCCGTCCAGGTCGGCCCCAAAACCCGATCAGAGCCGATGCGTTGGATCAGGCGCTCGTGCAATTGACGCACCAGACGGTCGCCCTCGGATTCGTCGATGACGAAGGTGAAATTCAGATCGTTAGCCGCCTGACTGACGAGGTGGATTTTCTGGTCCTGGAACAGTTCGAAGGCGGCGCCGAGCTCGGGCAAGATGCCCCGAATGTTCTGGCCGAGCAGGCTCAAGGAGGCGCATGGCCCCAGGATCTGCACGCGGCAAATCCGCGCGAGCGCGCTCGTCAGGCGCTCGACCGCAGCCGTATCGAGCGTATTGGCCGCCGGATCGAGCGACACGGTGACGTTCGTTTCCGAGGTCGAGATCAAGTCGACCGACAAGCCCTGCTGTTTGAATACTTGAAAGGCATCGGCCAGGAAGCCGACTTGATGCCACATCCCCGGACTCTCCATCGAGACCAGCGTGATGCCCTTCTTGATGGCGATCGCCTTCACCTGCGCAGCGCTGCTGGAGGCCTCGGCGGAAATTACCGTGCCCTCGAGACCGGGAGCCTGCGTGGCATAGACATGCAAGGGAATGCCGTACTGACGAACGGGCATGACGCAACGGGGATGCAGTACCTTGGCGCCGTTGCTGGCGATTTCCTGAGCTTCGTCGTAATGCAGCGCACGCAGCAGACGCGCGCTCGGAACGTCGCGGGGATTGGCGCTGAACATACCCGGCACGTCGGTCCATATCTCGAGTCGCACCGCCGCCAGCTTGGCGGCAAAGTAAGCACCCGAGGTGTCGGAGCCCCCGCGACCGAGGAGCACGGTTTCGCCGGCGTCATTGGCCGCAATGAACCCCTGGGTGATCACGACGCCGTCAAGCTGGCCCCAAGCGCTCTGCAGAACGGCATCCGGTGCGTAATCGCAGGTCGCGGACAAATAGCCGGCCTTCGCAGAAACCCCCTCGCGCGCCTCGGCCCGCAGCACCTGGCGGGCATCGACCCAAACCGCCGCTATCCCTGACGAGTTGAGGTAGGCCGCGCCGAGCGTGGTCGCGAGCAATTCGCCCATGGCCATCACACGCGCCCGCACCCGATCGCTGAGTTCACGGTTTTCCGCGAGAGAATCGGCGATGCGCCGCAGTTCCGCGATGAAGGCCTCGAACGCCTCCCCGGGAGCGACATTCAGGCCCCGGGCGAGCTCGCGGTGCTTGGCCTCGATGCTGTCGAGGACCGGCTCGTGCTTACCTGCAAGGGCGGCCGCGAGCAAGGCCTCGAGGCGATCCGTGATTCCGGAAAGTGCCGAATGAACGATGACGGGCCGCAGATTCGCAGCGAACCGCTCGCGGATCACGGCAGCGATGTTGGACCAATTCTGGGGCGTAGAAACACTGGTGCCCCCGAACTTGAGGACGACCCATGCGGCATGCGAACTCACGGGAGCGCCGGCCGGCTACTCGTCTTCGAAGATGTCGCGCAGTTCTTTTTCTAACTGACGCTCGGCAAGCACGTCCTCGACACGGCTCCAAGCGGCTTTTCCACGCTTACCCGCCGGAGCGGCCTTGGGCCTCCGCTCGGCACGCTCGATGAGCGGATCGAAGTCTTGCGCTTCCTCGGCTTCGCCGAGAAATTCATCGTCGATATCGAAATGTTCGTCTTCGCGTTCACTCATTGTTCGAGAAAAGCCCCTGGAATCAATAGGATCGATATCCCCGGACTGCGGGAAGCTGCGCACTATAGCCGATTCTGCCCCGCATTCAACTGCGGCGACGCAATTGCTCAACATGGGGCCTGGAAGCTCAAGATTCAACCAGACCGCCGGCAAGCGTCGTTTTCCGGATTTGAATCATAACTCTCTATAATTCAAACGCGTATGACTAATTCTTCATATTCAACCGGAGTCAGGTTCCCGTGCGCGCGCTGCTGCGGTCCTGCGACAGCGCACCGCTGCGGACCGCACGATTGACGGCCGAAATCACGGCCAGGAGCGAGGCTGTGATGATGTTCGAATGCATTCCGGCTCCGAATAGCGTCCGACGCGAGCGGGTCGTGATCTCGATATAAGACACGGCCTGGGCCGCGCTTCCCTGGCCGCGCGAATGCTCTTCGTAGGACAGCACGTCGAAATCCAGTCCGATCGCCCTGACGATCGCATCGATGGGACCCGATCCCTGACCGATCAGCGTCTCCGGGCGACCATCGCGCTCGACCTGCAGCGACAAGCGCTCGCTGTCCGCCCCGTCGGTCGAGGCAGCCAACTGATGAGACCGATACACGAGCGGCCGAGAAGGAGTCAGGTATTCACTCGTGAACAGATCCCACAACTCCTTTGAAGTCAACTCCTTACCCGTGATATCTGCGGCTGCCTGTACGACCTGACTGAATTCGATTTGCAGACGTCGCGGCATCACCAGTTGATAGTCGCGTTCGAGCAGATAGGCGACCCCACCCTTGCCGGACTGACTGTTGACCCGAATGATGGAATCGTAGGAACGGCCGACATCGGAGGGATCGATGGGCAGATACGGGACGTCCCAGAGATCTTCGGGCGCCCGCGCGGCGAGTCCCTTCTTGATTGCATCCTGGTGCGAGCCGGAGAAGGCGGTGAACACCAAATCGCCAACATAGGGATGTCGGGGGTGAATCGGCAGCTGGTTGCAGGCTTCCGCGCAGCGAGCCACTTCATTGATGTTTGCGAAATCCAGTTTCGGATCAATACCTTGTGTGTATAAGTTAAGAGCTAACGTAACGATGTCGACGTTGCCGGTGCGCTCGCCGTTACCGAACAGGGTCCCCTCGACCCGGTCGGCACCCGCCATTACCGCAAGCTCGGCGGCAGCGACACCCGTGCCACGATCATTGTGCGGGTGCACGCTGATGACTTGGGCTTCGCGCCGGGCGACGTGGCGGGTGAACCATTCGATCTGATCGGCATAAATGTTCGGCGTCGCCATCTCGACGGTCGCCGGCAGGTTGAGGATGGTCTTGCGCGCCGGCGTCGGCTCCCAGACTGCATTGACCGCATCGCAGATTTCGACCGCGAAATCGAGCTCCGTGCCGGTGAAGCTCTCGGGGCTGTATTGAAACACCCACTCGGTGTCGCGCTGCTGCTCGGCGTGCTCGCGGACCGCCGTTGCGCCCCGAACCGCGATGTCCACGATACCCGCCTTGTCCAGCCGGAATACGACGCGACGCTGTGCGACCGAGGTCGAGTTGTAGAGGTGCACGATCGCCCGGCGGGCGCCGCGCAAGGACTCATAGGTTCGGGCGATCAATTCGGCGCGGGCCTGGGTCAAGACTTGGATCGTGACGTCATCTGGTATGAGCCGCTGTTCGATGATCTCGCGTACGAAGTCGAAGTCGGTCTGCGATGCGGCCGGAAAGCCCACCTCGATTTCCTTGAAACCGATCTTGACCAGCATCTCGAACATGCGCCGCTTTCGGGCGGCATCCATGGGTTCGATCAGCGCCTGATTGCCGTCGCGCAAATCCACGCTGCACCAGAGAGGTGCCGCCGTGATGACGCGGTTGGGCCAGGTGCGATCGGCAATGTCGATCGGTGAGAAGGCACGGTACTTGGTCGACGGCTTTTGCAACATACTAGTTCTCGCGATAGCGGAGCCCCATGAGGCTCGGTGGGTGTTTTTCTTGCGGGTTTCGCGGTCTTGTCAGCGCCGACCGGTAGCGCAGGGAGTGGGCGCCTAGCGGCGCAGCAGCAGGTCGAGCGCGGCCAGCCCGGCGGGCCGGGAGGCCTTGCCCCCAGAGGCGATGACGAAGGAAGCTATTGCCGAGGCGCTCATGCGGATGGAATCTAGCACCGTGACCTCGGTCGGTGCAAGGGCGGGGCGACCCCAAGCTGCCGCCCCGCCCGCCCATGCTGCCTCGAAGGCCGCCCCTCACCGGTCGCAATTAGAAGTGGTAATTGATCTCCGTGCCGTAGGTGCGCGGCTGGTTCGTCGAGATGCGAGTCAACTGCGGAATGTTGAATTGGAACTGTGTGTTGTTCGAGGTCAGCTCAGCGACCTTGTTCGTCAGGTTGTCGACGAACAGCGTCGTGCTCCACTTGCTGTTGCCGAGGCCCAGTCGGGCATTGACGAGGCTATAAGACGGCAACTGGACGCCGAACTGGTAGGCCTGATCGAACGACGGACCAACATAGGTCTCCGTGACCCGCGCCGTCAGATCGTAATCGTTCAAGACCTTGTGGGTGTAAATGACCGAAAGACTGCCGCCTTCCTTGGGCACGTTCAAGATCGGGATCGTGCAGTCGTTTTTGCTCGGGCAACCCGGGATGCCGCCGGGCACGGGGTTCGTCAACACCGCGGCCACGAACGTCGCGGACGGATGGTCGATCTTGGCGTCCGTGTAGCTTGCGCTCGCGTTCAGTGACCAGTTGGCCGAAAGCTTGGCATTGATTTCGATCTCAGGACCGAAGGAGCGGCCGTTGCCCGCATTGGCCTCGAAGGTATAGCCGCAGGGCACGGCGACCGTCTCCTGCACGTCGTTCCACTTGATGTAATAGAAATCGCTGTTGATGGTCAGCCAGTTGTCGAACAGCTTGGCCTTCTCGCCGATCTCATAGTCCCAAATCGAGTCCGGGCCATACGGCGGCGGCGTGCCGCCGCCGCAGTTCAAGGCCGGGAACGGACCGTAGGACGGACCGCCGGGCCGGTAACCCTTCGACGCCGAGATATAGGTCGTCAGGTCACCGTTCGGCGCATACGACAAGTCGAAGCGCGGGTTGACGCCGCTCGCGGCAATCGAATCGTTGAACGTCGAACCTTCGGGGTTGGGGGCGAACACGCCATAGCCGAACACGTTGGTCTCGCTCGAGTAATGGTACCAGCGGGCGCCGGCCTCGAACTTCCATTGATCGGTGATCTGGTAGGCGCCGTCGGCGAAGATCGCGGACTGGCGGACGCGGTAGAACTGGTCGCCGGCATAGACCGTCCCGTTGGCGATACCGGTGTCGTCGAAGTTCGGGTTCGAGCTGAAGCTGTATTCATCCCAGTCCGAGCGATCGTCGCTATAGAACACGCCGCCCACCCAGTGCAGGGGACCGTCGCCGCGCGAACTCAAACGGAGCTCCTGGCTGAACTGGCGCGTGATATCCAGTTCCGTGAACGGAATCGCGGCGTACGGGTAAAAACCCGTGAAATAGGAAATCGATTCCGAGGCGTCCTGCGTCTGGATCTCATGACGCTGGAAATAGCCGCTGGTGCTCGTGAAATCGGCGAAGCCCACATTCGCGGTCGCCGTCACGCTGTAGAAATGGAACCAGTCCTCGATCGGCTCGGGCACATTGGCGACCGCATAGTGCGCGAGATACCCGGAACCGGGCGGATTGTCGAACTCATCGTAACCACCCATCTTCATGTGCTGGTAGAGAGCCGTGCCGACGACGGAGAAATCCGAATCCGGCTTGAACAGAACGCTCAGTCTCGCGCCATCGAGATTTTCCGTATTGACGTTGGTGATGATCTGTTGAACCGGGGCACCCAACACGTTGCCGCGCCCATAGCTGGGCAAGGCCGACGAGGGGACATCCTGTGGAAAGGGATTGAGCACCACGCGGTCGATCCAGCCGCTGCGATAGGTGTCCGTGCCGACCAGGCGAAACGCGAGCGTGTCGCCGACCGGCACGTTCAGCATCAGGTTGCCGCCGCCGTTACCGCTGCCTCCCTGGGTATCGGACAGCGTGCCCTGCACCGAGCCCTCGAATGTGTCGAGTTTCGGTTGATTCGTGATCACACGCACCGTGCCGCCCATGGAACCCGATCCGTAGAGCGTGCCCTGGGGGCCGCGCAGCAGTTCGATGCGATCGACGTCGTAGAGATTGGGATCGATCACGACCTTGCCGGTCTGAGAGGTCGCGGGCGGCGCGAGCGGCACGTCGTCGAGATAGAAGCCCACGGTCGGCGAGGATCCGCCGCTGGAGGACAGTCCGCGTGCCTCATACTCGGTCTGACCGGGACCCGCGGAACGCAGCGACAGGCCGGGGATGTCGTGGGCGAGTTCCTCGATGCTCGTGATGCCCGCGGCATCGAGTTGCTCACCGGTGATCGCCGAGAGGCTGATCGGGGTGTTTTGCACGGTCGACGTAAAGCGTTGCGCCGTGACCACAACCTCGGTCAATCCCGTATCGTCGGCATCCGTTCCCGCGAGCGCACCGGCAGCCCCAAGGGCGATCGGCAGCCCGACAAACAACATCGATTTCAATGAACTCACGTGATCTGATCCCCTCGTTTGATTTCGCACGCGCAGCCTAAACGATGACGCGCCCCAGCCACAAAGTATTTGTAGCCAACCCAGGATCGGGCAAATAACCAATCGGCATATTCTTAGCACTACCCGGCCAGGTTGGCAGGCCGTGCTCCCGCGCCTCGGCGCTCAGGCCGGCGTGGCGCTTTGAGTTCGCTGACTAGACCCAGCCGCGCAACTGAGATTGAATCACTTCGCCGAGCAGGCGGGCATGTTCGTCGTTGTCGTTGAGACAGGGTACGAGCCCGAAATACTCACCGCCCAGCTCCATGAATTGTTCGCGATATTCCATCGCAACTTCCTCGATCGTCTCGAGACAATCGACGGCGAACGAGGGCGAGATCACCGTCAATTTGCGCACGCCGCGCTTCACCAAATCCTTGAGCGTGTCCTCGGTATAGGGCTGCAGCCACAGGACCGGGCCGAACCGGGATTGATAACAGTGCGAATATTCGCCGGCGCTGAGGCCGAGGCGCTCGACGATCAATCGCGTCGTGGTCTCCGACTGGTGTTGGTAGGGATCGCCCTCTTTGACGTAGATCGCGGGGATGCCGTGATAGGACAGCAGCAGATGCGTCCGCTCGCCGGCCTCAGCCCAAGTGATTTCAATTTGTTTGGTCAGAGCGGCGATGTAACCGGGATCCGTGTAATAGTCATTGATGAAGCGGCTCTCCGGCAACCAGCGCCAGCGCTTTAGCGCTTTGCTCGTCCGGTCGAAGACCGAGCCGGTCGTCGAGGAACAGTACTGCGGGTAGAGCGGCAGAACCAACAGGCGTTTGACGTTTTGTTCGGCCAGCTTTTGAATCGCCGCGCCGATGCTGGGATTGCCGTAGGTCATGGCGAGTTCGACGCGCACGCGGTCGCCGAGCACGCCGTCCAGCAGGCTGGCGATCTTGTCGGTCAGTCGCCGGGAGTAGACCAGCAGCGGCGAACCGCCCTGCATCCAGACCTTGCGGTAGTTGCGCGCCGTGCGGATCGGTCGCAAGGGCAGGATGATTCCGAAGAGCAACGGCAGCCAGAACAGGCGCGGCGAGTCGATGACGCGTCGATCCCCCAGGAATTCCGCGAGGTAACGCTGGACCGCAAAATAAGAAGGCGAATCGGGGGTGCCCAAGTTCACGACGAGCACACCGATCCGTTCCGGTGTCGACGCCGCCGCTTGCGCCACGGCGCGATAATAGGCCATTGATCAGATCCTTAAGTAAGCCCCCGCAGCCAGTATACTGCCTACCGACTGGTGCCCTGCACCGCCCTGTAGATTTGTCCCGATGACCTGGCTGAGCCCCGCAGAACTCTCGGCACTGCATCTTAGCCTGATCGTGGCTGGGCGCAGCGTTTTGCTCAATCTGCCCTTTGCGATTGGCGCGGCCTGGCTGTTGACCCGACGCCGTTTCTTCGGGCGGATGGCGTTCGATGCCCTCGTCCACCTGCCCATGGTCCTGCCGCCGGTCGTGGTCGGCTACCTTTTACTGCTGATTTTTGGGCGCCACGGGCCGGTCGGGGCGCGGCTTTCGCGTGCCTTCGACGTGGAGTTGGTCTTCAATCGCAATGGCGCCGCTCTCGCGACCGCGGTCATGTGTTTCCCGTTCATGGTGCGGGCCATCCGCCTGTCGCTCGAAGCCGTGGACCTCGGCCTCGAAGAGGTTGCGCGCACGCTCGGCGCCGGTCCCGTCGACCGGTTCGTGACGATCACGCTGCCCTTGATGCTGCCGGGCGTGCTGGCCGGCACGGTGACGGCATTTGCGGCCGGACTCGGCGAATTCGGCGCCGTCATCACCTTCGTCTCCAACATTCCGGGCGAGACCCGCACGCTACCTTTGGCCTTGTACACCGCCTTGCAATCGCCCGGCGGCGACCACGAGGCGGCGCGGCTTGCGGCGATCTCCCTCACGCTCGGGCTCGGCGGTTTGTTGCTCGCGGAATGGCTGACGCGGCGTCTCCGGCGTAGTTTGGGGGCTTAAGCGTGCCGAGTTTGAGCGTCCGGGTCGCGAAGCGCCGCGGCGGGTTTGATCTCCAGGCCGAGTTCGCGCTGCCGACGGCAGGCGTCCTCGCGCTGTTCGGGCGCTCTGGCTGCGGCAAGACGACCCTGAGTCACCTGATCGCCGGCTTGATCGCGCCGGATGAGGGGCGGATCGAACTCGACGGAACGGTCTTGCTCGACACCGCAGCGGGCCTGGTCGTGCCCGCCGAGCGGCGCGAGATCGGGTACGTATTCCAGGACGCGCGTCTGTTTCCGCACTTGAGCGTCTCGGGAAATCTCGCCTATGCCGAGCGGCGCGCCGAGCGCCGGACCGGTTCCGCGGGGCAGCGGCGGCTCTGTTACGCGAGCCGCGAGGCCGTGGTCGCACTGCTCGCGCTCGGCCCGCTACTGGAACGGCGTCCCCACAGCCTCTCGGGCGGCGAGCGACAGCGCGTCGCGATCGCGCGTGCGCTGCTCTCGCAACCGCGTTTGTTGCTGCTCGACGAGCCACTCGCCTCGCTCGACGCGGCGCGCCGGGAAGAGGTGTTGCCGTATCTCGAATCCCTGCGCGACGAGATCGCGGTGCCGATCATCTACGTCAGCCATCAATTCGACGAAGTACTGCGACTCGCCACGCATGTCGTACTGCTCGAAGGCGGACGGATCCTCGCGCAGGGCGACCTGGGAGCGATCAGCCTGCTGCCGGAGATGCGCGCGATCGTGGGGCCGGACGCGATCGGGGCGATCTTCACGGGGAACGTGCTCGGCAGGGACGCCGACTCCGGCCTGCTGCGCCTCAGGGTCGGCCAGGGCGAACTACAAATCCGCGCGGACGGCCACACCGTGGGCACCGGCGAGAGCTTGCGGTTGCAGGTACTCGCCCGCGACGTGATCATCGCGCTCGAAGAACCCCGCGCCATCAGCGTGCGCAACCACCTGCGCGGCATCGTCACGGCCGTGGCCGGCGACGACGCCGAGACGGATCTCGTGTCGATCGAGATCGGCGGTGAGATCCTCCTCGCGCGCGTCACGCACGCGGCGACACGCGGGCTCGAACTGCGCGCCGGCCTGCCCGTCTGGGCGCTCGTGAAGAGCGTGACTTTGCGCGGCCGGCCGCCGCCGAAGCCGCAGTCGTAGCCGCAGTCGTAGCCGCTACGGAGTGCGCGTTCCCAAGTGCATGATGCCGACGATGTGGTCCTGCGGCTGCAGACCAACGGAGGCCTTCACCTCATCGTCGTAGGCGGCCCAGCCCGTCTTCCACATCACGCCGAAGCCGAGCGCATGCGCCGCGAGGAACAAATTTTGTGCAACTGCGCCGACGCTCAAGACCTGCTCGATCTCGGGCACTTTGGCGTTGTCCTTCCGAATGGCGCAGCCGATCACGACGATCGTCGGAGAACGCCAGATCTTCTCGCCCTCGATGCGCAGTTGTTCCGCGGTCGGTTCCGGCGAGCGTCGCGCCCGCGCGCTCGTCACCGCATCGGCGTAGCGTCGCTTGCCCGCATCATCGAGCACCAGCAAGCGCCAGGTCTTCAATCGGCCATGATCGGGCGCATGCACGGCGGCGGACAGGATCCTCTGCAGTTGCGCCTCGTCCGGTCCGGGAGCTGACAGCCGTCCCGCCGAGGTCCGCGTCTCGATCGCTTCGAATAAGTCCATCGCAACCCCTTGAGCTTTATCGGCTATGATTCACGGTTCGAATTATACCGACACGGGCGATCCGAAGCCCATTCATCAAGGAGCGTTCCATGACTCGACTGATCCCTGCCGCGCTGGCGGCTTTGCTGAGCACCGGCGTCCTCGCGGCACCTGTGACCTACATACTGGATCCTTCGCATACCTACCCGAGCTTCTCGGCCGATCATTTCGGCGGGGTTTCGGTGTGGCGCGGCAAGTTCGACACGTCGTCGGGCAAAGTGGTCCTCGATCAAGACGCGAAGACCGGCACGATCGACGTCACAATCAACATCGACTCGATCGACTTCGGCAATCCGAAGCTCAACGAACATGCGAAGTCCGACCAGATCTTCGACGCCGCGAAGTATCCGACGGCCACTTACACCGGCAAGTTCACGAAGTGGAACGGCACGACGCCCACCGAGGCGGAAGGCATGTTCACGCTGCACGGAGTCACCAAGCCGCTGAAGCTGACGATCGACTCGTTCAAGTGCTTCATCAATCCGATGTCGAAGAAGCAGGTCTGCGGCGCGGATGCCTCGGCGACGCTGGACCGCAGCGATTACGGTGTCGACTACGGCAAGGCGTACGGTTTTCAACAGTGGGTCAAGCTGCAGATTCAGGTCGAGGGCAGCCCCGCGCCTTGATGTGCTGAGAGGCATCACCCGCTGTCGCGCCGCGAGGCGTCGCAGCGGGTGCTAAAATGGGTTGTAGCGTTTCTCGCGCGAAAAGTTGATGTAGCTGAGGCTGATGCCCTGGCGCCAGCCGACGCCGAAGCGCACGGGCGCGAGCGCGACGCTGCCTCGCTGTAGATAATTGACGCCGAAGCCGCCGATGAAATACAAACTTCCCTCCACGCCGGGAAACCGTTTGAACAAGCCGGCGGCATTCGGCAGGTCGTAGACGAGGATGAAGGTCTTGACCGCATTCGCGCCCGCATCGAAGCCGATCGAAGGTCCCTGCCAATAGACCTTGCGTGACTTGCCTCCTTTGAAGACGAGTTCGCCGCGCCCATAGCGCACGCCGACTCCGATCGCCCCGCCCGCCTCCTCGCCGCGAATGATCGCAACCGGTTGCCCTTTCTCCTTGAGCACCTTGGCGAGCACATCGGACAGATCCTTGGCGCCGCTGCTGAAGAATTGCGAAGCGGCCTTTGCCACCTCGTCGTCACTATAAACGGCCGACGACGACGAGCCGGTAGCGGACGTCGGTGCCGCGGCAGGGGTGGCGGTGGCCGGGGTGGCAGGGGTGGCTGTGGCAGGAGTGGTTGCGACGAGCATGAAGGCTGCGGCGATGCTCGGGATTCGGGAATTTTTCGCTGTGATCATGCGATCATCTTCTCAGCTTCGCAGCAGCTCCCGCAACACGCCCGGCAGCAGATCGGGCAGATCTTCGGCCAGGAGGCCGGGACCGAAGCTCGCGGCCGCGGCGCCGTGCAACCAGACCGCCGCGGCGGCGGCGAGATAGGGATCCATGCCTTGCGCCAACAGACCGAGGACGATGCCGCTCAAGACGTCTCCCGACCCCGCGGTTGCCAGGCTTGGAGGCGCATTGGAGTTGATGATGGCGCGCCCATCGGGCGCGGCGATCACGGTGTCGCCGCCCTTCAACACGATGATCGCACCGCTGCGGGCCGCGGCGCGGCGCGTACGCGTCAATTTGTCGCCGCTCGTGTCGAACAGGCGTGCGAACTCACCTTCGTGCGGTGTCATGACGCAGGGACCGGATATCGTCTGCATGAGCGTTTCCGGCGCATGTTCGAAGGCCGTGATCGCGTCCGCATCGATCACGGTCGCGCGGCCGGTGCGCAGCAGCGCCAGCGTTCGCGCGCGCGTCGTCTCGCTGACGCCCGCACCCGGACCGACGAGGAAACCGGTGATCCGCCGATCCTCCAGGAGCGCATCGAAGTCCCGAGCCGCGGCAAGTGGCTGCACCATGATGCTGGTCAAGGCCGACGCGTAGATCGGCAGCGCGACCTCGGGCACGGCGATCGTGGTGAGCCCGGCACCGGCGCGGGCCGCGGCACGAGCGGCCATGCGCGCGGCGCCCGTCATCGGGTAACCGCCCGCAAGCAGTGCATGGCCACGTGTGTATTTATTGCCGGTCTGCTGCAGACCCGGAAGCACGTCGCGCCAGAGTAGTGGATCATTTTCGAAGGTCTTGGGGGCGATCTGGTCGAGCACCGCGACCGGCGTACCGATATCGGTGACGACGACGATTCCGCATAACGCGCGGCCCGGAAACAGCACGTGCCCGGGCTTCTTGCGAAAACTGGTCACGGTGAGCACCGCGGGCACGGCGCCGAGATTTTCACCGGTGTCGCCCTGCACCCCGCTCGGGACGTCAATCGCGACGACGGGCATGCCACGCGCGCCGACGGCGGCCAGGGTCTCTCTCGCAGCCCCTTCGAGAGGCCGGTTCAACCCTGCGCCAAAGATGGCGTCGATGATCAATTCCGCGCTGCTGATCACCTCCGGGCCCAGCACTTCGATATCGGAGCGCCATTTTTCTGCGTGATGGCGCGCCGCGTCCGGAAGGCGCTCGACGGAGCCGAGCAAGCCCAGTCGGACGTTCCAGCCTGCAGCGTCGAGTTCGCGCGCGGCGACGAAACCGTCGCCGCCGTTGCTGCCGGGACCGCACAGCACCGTGACCCGGCGCGGCGACCACCGCCGGATGACCTCCTGGGCAACGGCGCGACCCGCGTTTTCCATCAAGCGGATCACCGAAGTACCGGCGTCGATCGTCAAGCGATCCGCCTCGGCCGCCTCGCTCGTGTCGAGCAAGGCGGTCGCGAAGGACGTCGACACCCCCCGGCCTCAGGCGACCGCGCGGGTCACCGGCTCCTGCCAATAACTGACCCGGCCGTAGTGCCCATAGAGCGCATCCTCGTCCTTGCGATCCAGGGGCGCATCAGGATCGTATATCGGCGAATCCTTGACGGCCTGTCGGTCGAGCGACACGGTGACGACGGACTCGCCCCAGTCTACCTCCGAGATCCACTCCGGCGATACCAAAACCTGGTGCCCCGTCCACCAATTGCTGGTGTTGACGATCAGATATCGGATTGACCAGGTGCTGTCGTCCAACACGAATCCTTGCACGTGGCCGACCTCGCCATCGCGGGCGCGAATGTGGTAACCCTTGACCGAATTGCAACTGCGCAAATGAGGATCCCCCTTCTCCGCCTCGTCGGTCGGCGAACGCAAGTAACCCTGATAGCCGCGATACGGCTGGGCGTCGAGGCCCGTCAACACCGTTCCGGGGTAGTACCCGTCACCCCACAGGCCGCTACCGCCCCAATAATACGGATAGCCATAATAGCCGAAATAGCTGCGCTCGTACTGACGCGAGACGGGCAGTGCGGTGTCGAACCCGGGACTGTTCCTCACCTGCTCCTTGGTCACGCTGACTGGCAGAGTCTGCGCCGACCAGTCCGGCCGGCCCATCGAGTACGGTGAGATCAGGACCTCGCGGCCGCCGAGCCACTTGCTGGTGTCGACGACGACGTAACGAAGGACCCAAGCCTGATCATCGAAATAAAAATCCTTCACCTTGCCGATCGCGCCATCGGTGGCACCGATCGCCAGACCTTCCAATTGCTTAACATTGCGTAACATGATTGAGACCTCCTGATCCCTGTGAGACGTGCGGGGAATTGGCGCTGACTCTAGAATCTCAGCCCTCCGGCGTCTGTACGGCGGCAGACAATTGCGCGGCCGCAGCTCAGCGCAGCGCGACACGCCGGAAAGCGGCGGTCGCCATGCATTCTTAAGTGTCCCGACGCACCGATGATGCTTGCGGGTTGCGCTACGGTGAGCGTTGACTCTGAATCGAGCAAACAAGCCATGCCACTCCAGCCCGCAGTTTTCGATGCGACCCTCATCGCCAGTCAACGTCGCAGCCGCACGGCATCCGAGGTTTGAGCATGCGTACGTTGTTCGACCCGGTTCGCTTCGGCAGCCTCGCGGCGCGTAATCGCATCGTCATGGCGCCCCTGACCCGAAATCGGGCCGGCCCGCAGCAGGTGCCGACGGCCTTGATGGCGGTCTACTACGCGCAGCGCGCCTCCGCCGGATTCATCGTCTCAGAGGCGACGCAGATCTCACCCGAAGCGCAGGGATATTTCGACACGCCGGGCATCTACAGCCCCGCGCAAATCACCGGCTGGCGGGCCGTCACGGCCGCCGTGCACGCGGCCGGCGGTACGATCGTCGCACAGCTCTGGCACGTCGGCAGGATCTCGCACGTGTCTCTGCAGCCCTATGACCAGGCGCCCGTATCGAGCACGGCGCGCCGCGCGCATGCCAAGACCTTCACGGAGCGCGGCTTCGAGGATGTCTCGACACCGCGGGCTCTGCGTCTCGACGAGATGCGCGGGATCGTCGGGCAATTCCGGCATGCAGCACGCCACGCCATCGAAGCGGGCTTCGACGGCATCGAGGTTCACGGCGCGAACGGCTATCTGCTCGACCAGTTCCTGCGCGACAGCATCAACGACCGCAGCGACGCCTATGGGGGACCGGTCGCCAATCGCGTGCGTCTGCCGCTGGAAATCCTCACGGGGATAGCCGCGGAAATCGGCGCCGATCGCGCGGGCATCCGCATCTCACCGGTGACGCCGGTCAACGATGCGGGTCAGGACAGCGATGCGCAGGGTCTTTTCAATCATTTCATGGACCGTTTGAATCCGCTGCATCTTGCCTACGTGCACATCATCGAGGGCATCACGGGGGGGGCGCGCGACAACGTTGCCTTCGACTATGAAGCACTGCGACGGCGCTTCCAGAAAGGACACGACGACGGCGTCTGGATCGTCAACAATGGTTACAGCCGCCGCACCGCGATGGCCGCCGTCGCGAGCGATGCGGCGGACATGGTCGCCTTCGGGCGACCTTTCATCAGCAATCCGGACCTCGTGAACCGGCTGCGCTGTGACGAGCCCCTCGCTCCGATCGATGCCACGACGCTGTACGGCGGCGGCTCCGCTGGTTACACCGATTACCCGGTGTATGCGTCGCCACAGGCGGCCGCTTATGCGAATGCGAAGCGGCGACCCCCGACCGCACCGCGCAGTCCTCCGCAGCATCCGCAGAATCCGCAGCCGTCAGGACCTTCCCATGAGTGAATATTCCGACGCCGTCGCGCCGGAATTCAGTTTCCGGCACGACTGAGACCGACATCGGCCGCCTGTGGCCAGTCGCCGGTCAATCGTCTTCGCCTAGTCGTCTCCGCCGAACAAGCCGCCGAGTAGGCCACCCACCGTGGCGGCGGTCGCCACGCCGGCCAAGGTCGAACCGAGCGGCGATCCGGACCCATCGTGGTTCCCCGAACCGGGCAGATAACGACCGATTTCCTCGGCGAGATTCATGATCGGCATGCTCTGCAGCCAGACTCGACCGGGTCCCGTGAGCAGCGCCAGGTAGAGTCCCTCGCCCCCGAACAAGATATTGCGAAAGCCCGGCACGAGCTGGATGTCGAAGCGCACGGTAGGTTCGTGCACCCCGATGTGACCGGCGTGCACGAGCAGGCGCTCGTTCGGCGCAAGCACGCGTTCGATCACTTCTCCGGACAGATCGAGCCAGACCACGCCGGGCCCGGTGACCTTTTGCAGGATGAACCCGGCACCGCCGAAGAAACCCGAACCGATGCGCTGCTGCCAGGCAAGTTCCAAACTGACGGATTTTTCCGCACAGAGAAACGTCTCTTTGCGGCAAATCAGGGATTCGCCGGCCTGCAGTTGCCGCGCCAGGATCGCACCGGGGAATCGGGGCGCGAACGCGATGTGCGCGGGTGCCCGCGCCGTGAAATCCGTGATGAAGAAGCTGCCGCCGGTCAGACTGCGCTTGATGCCGGCAAAAAAACCTCCGCCGGTGTGCGTATTCATCTCGACGGTATCGGTCATCCAAGCCATCGAATTCGTCTGACTGTAGACTATCTCGCCAGGCGCGAGATCGATGGCCACGGTCTGCATCACGGTTCCGGAAATCTCATAGCGCATGGCTGGCTCCTTGAACGACCTTGGGGATGTCCAGTGTACCGCGGCGGGGGCGCGTAGGCGGCTTCTGACGCCGAATGTCGCATTTGGCGCATGGTGAGCCCTTTGGTTACGCGCCTATGATCCGCCCCCTCCCCACTCAGCAAGCCACGGCGGACATGCAAGCGAAGGCAGAGCAGACCGGAATCGACGCGCAATCCCTGATAGTGACCTTGCAATCCGCTGCCGAATCGGACCGCGACCGCTTCGCCCGCCAACTGCATGATGAGGTGGCCGGCCTGATCGTGGCGGCTTTGATGGACATCTCCTTTGCGACCGATCGGGCCGTTGCGGCAGATCCCGGTGTTTCGGTGCAGCTCGAACGAGCCAAGACGACGCTGAAGTCGGCCATCGACGTCACCCGTCGCATGGTCGAGGAAATGCGGCCCAGCATGCTCGACAATTTCGGTCTATTCACGGCGCTGCGCTGGGAATTGAGGCGGTTCGGCGAGGAGGGTCGCTTCGATTATTCGGAAAGCTACCCGCCCGGCGAGCCGGCGCTGGCACGCGAGGCGGCGATCGTGCTGTTCCGGATCGCGCAGTACGCCATTTCACGCGTGGATCGCGCGGATCCCACGCCGCATCCCGGGTCGCTCGATTTGCGTGTGCACCTCGACGCCGATTCGATTTCCCTGTCGGTCGCGAGCAATCAGGACCTGCAGGTCTCGGACGACGCCGCGCTTACCGTCCTGCGCTACCGCCTGCAGGCGCTCGGCGGCTCCTTGAGCACGGCCGCGTTGCCGGGCGGCGGCAGCGTTTTGATCGCGCAGGCTCCCAGAATCGCTGCTTGAGACGCCGACGGGCCGCTCCCTGAGGCGCCGGTTCGCATGCGCTCTTCACCCGAGCTACAGTAGCCGGATGTCGTCGCCCGAGCGTTCATTTCGTGATCTTCCCGGGCCCAGTTCCTGGCCGCTGATCGGCAACTTTCATCAAGTGGATGCGCCACGCCTGCACCTTACCCTGGAGCGCTGGTCCGACCAGCATGGACCTTACTTCCGGTTCCGCAATCGATGGCGCGCGCAGCGTAAAGTGGTCATGGCGGACTTCGATACCCGCCACCTGCGCAGCTATTTCCCGTTTCTGGCGCGGGTCACAGAACGTTTTCATCGGCGCTGGTCGAAAGGCGCGGTGCGACGGGCAACGGTGCCGGCCGCCGCCTTGCTGGCCGCGTCGACGGCGTCGGCAGTCACCTGTACCGCGTCCGCCGGCAACATCGCTTTCGGGAACTACAATCCGCTCAACACGGCGGCGCTCGCCGCCACCGCGCCCGTGACCGTGCAGTGCAGTGGAATCGGCGTGCCGATCATCGTCGTGAGCCCCGTCGTCAGCTTGAGCACCGGCACCAGCGGCAGCTACGTGAACCGCACGCTGCTGTTCGGCACTAACACACTGTCATACAACATCTATGCCAATGTCGCGCGCAGCCAAATTCTCGGCAACGGCACCGGTGGCTCGACGACCCTGCATCTTGCACCCATCGACATCGTCATGATCGGCAGCGGCCAATCCTCCGGGACGCTCTACGGGTATCTGCCTGCCATGCAAAACGCCGCGCCCGGCGCGTATGTCGACACCATCACGGTCACGGTCAGTTACTAGAGGAGACTGTCTGCGAATCATCCGTGGCCGCGCCGGGATGGGTCTGGGTGCCGCGCGTGAGCAGCCGATCGTCAGGAACTATCGTCGCCACGTCGATGTCCGTCAGGGTCTCGAGCTGCGAATAAAGAGGCCCGAAATCGGTTTCCAAGGTTTGTCTCAATAACTCTTCGAAGCTGTCGATGACGAAATAATTGCGTTGCAAGTCGTCGATCCGGTACTTCGTGCGCATCACGCGTACCAGATCGAATCCGAGGCGATGCGGCGAATCGCTCTCGAGCGCGAAGCGACTCTCGGCGTTCGAGGACACGATACCGGCACCATAGATCTTCAGGCCGTCTGCACCGCGGATCAAACCGAATTCCACCGTATACCAATAAAGCCGCGCGAGGCGGTGAATCGCAGCGTGGCGCACGGCGCGCAGGCCGCCCTCTCCGTAGGCCTGCATGTAATCCGCGAACACCGGATCCGCGAGCAGGGGCACGTGACCAAACACATCATGGAAAACGTCCGGTTCCTGCAGATAGTCGATCTGTTCGGGCTTGCGGATGAAGCGGCCCGCCACGAAGCGCCGACGCGCGAGGTTCGCGAAGAACTCCTGCTCGGGAATGAGCCCCGGTACGGCGACGACCGACCAGCCGGTCGCCCGGTGCAGCCGTTCGGAGAGTTCCTCGAAGTCGGGGATTCCCGGCTTCGACATCCGCAACACGTCGATCCCGTCGAGAAAGGCCCTGGCGGCACGCCCTTGGAGCATCGCCGCCTGACGGGCGAACAACCTGTCCCAGAGCGCGTGTTCGGCCGCCGTGTAGCGCCGCCATTCCTGGGGGACGACGCTATCACTCATCGCGGGCCAGGCCGAGGGATTGCTCGAGCGCCGAGAGGGCGGCGAGAAATCCGCGTTGTCGGCCCCCTGCGAGGCAGGCGAGCAGACTGCGCTCGCGCTCGAGCGCCAGGGGCACGAGCTCGTCATAGACGCGCCGGCCGGCCGGTGTCAGATGCAGCCGCAATTCGCGACCGTCATCGCCGCCCGGTTCCCGCGCGACCAATTGTCGCGCTTCGAGAGCCGACACCGCCCGACTGACGCGGGTCTTGTGCATACGAGTGCTCGCGGCGATGTGCTGCGCCGTGCAGTCGCCGCGCTGCCCGACGGTCACGAGCACGCGCCATTCGGGAATCTCGAGACCGAAGCGGCGCCGGTAGATGTCCGACAAATTGCGGCTGACCGCGTCGGCGAGACGATTGAGGCGAAAAGGCACGAAATCCGCCAGGACCAACGCGTCGGATGCAGTCGCGGAGTCACGAACCACAATGAGCCTCGATTGACAGTTGCGCGCGCAACTATCTATGATGTTGCATCATTCGACTCTCCAAGGCAAGCCGCCATGAGCCCGATCACGCCATCCGCGCCCCTCTGGGATAACCCGCTCGGCACCGACGGGTTCGAATTCGTCGAATACACAGCCCCCGATACCGCGGAACTCGGTCGCCTGTTCGAATGCATGGGCTTCAGCCGCGTCGCCCGCCATCGCTCCAAGGACGTGTCCTTGTACCGGCAGGGCCACATTAACTTCATCGTCAATGCCGAGCCGAACAGCCTCGCGCAGCAATTCGCGCGGGATCATGGTCCCAGCGCGTGCGCGATGGCCTTCCGCGTCAAGGATGCCGCCCAGGCTTTGCGCAGCGCCGTGAGCGCGGGCGCACGCGAGATCAAGGGAACCGTGGGTCCCATGGAGTTGAACATTCCGGCGATCGAGGGCATAGGCGGCAGTTTGCTGTATCTCGTCGATCGGCATGCCGGGCCGTCGATCTACGACATCGATTTCGTCGCCGAACCGGGAGCCCCCGCCGTCCCGGCCGGCGTGGGGCTCGCCGAGATCGATCACCTGACGCACAACGTCGGCAAAGGCCGGATGAATCACTTCTACGACTTCTACCACCGCGTCTTCAACTTCCGCGAACACCAGTATTTCGACATCACCGGCGAATACACGGGCCTCACGAGTCGCGCCCTGTCGGCGCCCTGCGGCAAGATCCGGATTCCGATCAATGAATCCAAGTTCGAGGATGGCAGCGACAAGGTCGATCAGATCCAGGAATTCATTCAGCAATATCGCGGCGAGGGCATTCAGCATGTGGCGCTGCGCACCGACGACATCCTGCAGACCTGGGATCGACTGCATGCGCGTGGCCTGAAGTTCATGACGCCGCCGCCCGACACCTATTACGAGATGCTCGAGGAGCGGGTGCCGGGGCATGGCCAGGCGATCGAGGAATTGCAAAAGCGCGGGATCCTGCTCGACGGTGCCAAGGGGCGCTTCCTCCTGCAGATCTTCACCGAGACCTTGATCGGGCCGATATTCTTCGAAATCATCGATCGTCGCGGCGACGATGGCTTCGGTCAAGGCAACTTTCGCGCCTTGTTCGTCAGCATAGAACGCGACCAGATCCGCCGCGGCGTGCTCAAGCCCACGGGTCGCTAGCCGCATGACGCTGCGCTACCAGACCGGTTTCGCCAACGAGTTCGCAACCGAGGCCCTGCCCGGCGCGCTGCCGGCCGTGATGAACTCGCCGCAGCGCTGCCCCTATGGCTTGTACGCCGAACAGTTCTCCGGCACCGCCTTCACCGTGCCCCGTCATGCGAGCCGGCGCAGCTGGTTGTACCGGATACGTCCGGCGGCGATGCACGCGAGCTTTCGGCGCATCGAGCACGCACGCGCCGGCGTCGCCGGCGATCCGCGTCTCACCGCACCGAATCAGTTGCGCTGGAGTCCACCGCCGATCCCGGAGGAACCGACGGACTGGATCGAAGGCTTGGTCACCGTTTGCGGCAATGGCTCGCCGGAATCGCAGGTCGGCTGCGCGATCCATTGGTACGTCGCCAACCGATCGATGCAGGGACGCTACTTTTTCGATGCGGACGGGGAGCTGCTGATCGTGCCGCAAAGCGGACGGCTACTCCTCGCGACCGAACTCGGAGCCTTGGAATTGGGTCCGCTGGAAATCGCGGTCATTCCCCGCGGGCTGCGGTTTCGCGTCGAGTTGCTCGACGCCGAGGCCAGGGGTTACGTCTGCGAGAATTACGGCGCGGCGCTGCGCCTGCCCGATCTCGGCCCGATCGGCTCGAACGGTCTTGCACGCGCGCGCGATTTCGAAACGCCCGTCGCCGCTTACGAGGATGTATCGGGCGACTTCGAGCTCCTGACGAAATTCATGGGGGGATTCTGGTCCGCTCCCATCGACCACTCGCCGCTCGATGTGGTCGCCTGGCACGGGACGAATGTGCCCTATAGATACGACCTGCGACGCTTCAACACCATCGGTTCGATAAGTTACGACCACCCGGATCCTTCCATCTTTCTGGTGCTGCAGTCGCCGAGCGACACGCCCGGGGCGGATGCGATCGACTTCGTGATTTTTCCGCCGCGCTGGCTGGCGATGACCGACACCCTCCGTCCACCCTGGTTTCATCGTAATTGCGCGAGCGAGTTCATGGGGCTGATCGAGGGCCGTTACGATGCCAAGGAGGATGGCTTCCTGCCGGGCGGCGCTTCGCTGCACAACTGCATGAGCGGCCACGGCCCGGATGCGGCGACCTACGAGAAGGCGCGAAGCGCGGACACGAAACAACCGCAGTACGTCGCCGAGACGATGGCGTTCATGTTCGAAACCAGGACGCCGCTGTGCCCGACTCCCGTCGCCCTCGGACTGCCCGAGCTGCAGCCCGACTACCAAAGCTGTTGGAGCGGACTGCCGAAACTCTTCTCGTCGGTGCATCGGCAGAATTCATGACGCTCGCGCTCAATCCGACGCACGATCCCGCACTGCGCAGCTGGGTCGCGAACGCCAACGGAGCGCAGAGCGACTTTCCGATCCAGAATCTGCCATTCGCCATCTTCCGGCGCAGCGGCAGCGGCGAGGATTTTCGCGCCGGCGTGGCGATCGGCGATCAAATTCTCGACCTGCGCGAAATCCATCGTCGCCGGCTTCTGCCCACGCTCTGCGAACAATTGCTGCTCCCCTGCTGCGAGCCGACGCTGAACCGTCTCATGGCCGCGGGACCCGCAGTCGGCGGCGCGCTGCGTGCGGCGCTCAGCGACGCCCTGCGTGAAGGGTCGCACGACGCCGCCGTGCTGCAAACCGCGCTGATCGCCCAAGCCGATGCCGACTATGATCTGCCCGCGCAAATCGGCGACTACACGGATTTTTATACCTCGATCCACCATGCCCGAACCGTGGGCGCGCAATTCCGCCCCGAGCAGCCCTTGTTGCCGAACTATCAGTGGATCCCGATCGCCTATCATGGCCGCAGTTCCTCGATCGGGGTCTCGGAGCAGCGCTTCCCGCGTCCGGTCGGACAATCCCTCGCCCGAGGCGCATCGACACCGACCGTGGGCGCGAGCCGGCGGCTGGACTTCGAGCTGGAACTGGGCATCTTCGTCGGCTCCGGGAATCCCCTCGGCCGACCCATCGGCATCGCAGAGGCCGAAGCCCATGTGTTCGGGCTGTGCCTGCTCAATGATTGGTCGGCGCGCGATCTGCAGGGCTGGGAGTATCAGCCCCTGGGCCCGTTCCTCGGCAAGAACTTCGCCACCACGATCTCGCCCTGGGTCGTGTCCCTCGAAGCGCTCGCGCCCTTTCGACTGCCGTTTTCTCGACCCGCGGGCGATCCGCAACCCCTGCCCTACCTCGACGCCGCCGCCAATCGCCGCGCCGGCGCGCTCGACATCGAGCTCGAGGTCGCCGTGCAGACACCGGGCATGCAGGCGCGCGGCGCCGCGTCGCAGGTCATCGCCCGGTCCAACGCCCGGCATGCGTACTGGACGATCGCGCAGATGCTCGTGCATCACACCGTGGGCGGCTGCAATTTGCGACCCGGGGATCTGCTCGGCACCGGCACGCTTTCCGGCCCCGAACCGGAGGCCGCCGGCTCGCTGCTCGAGCTGACCGACGGCGGTCGGCGGCCGCTCGTGCTCGACGGCGGGGAGACGAGAGCATTCCTGGAAGACGGCGATCGCGTGGAACTGCGCGCCTGGTGCGAGCGCGCGGGATTCGCGCGCATCGGCTTCGGCAGCGCCGCGGGGACCGTCGCGCCCGCTCACCCATGGGCGCATTCTCCGGCGCATCCTTTATAATGGACCATGAAAATTTCCGGGACGCACTACCGCGGCATCTGGCACACCCCGAACGGGGCCGTGCGGATCATCGATCAATCCCGACTCCCTTTTGATTTCTCGATCGTCGATCTCGACACCGTCGCCGACGCCGCGCAGGCAATCAGCACGATGGCCGTTCGCGGTGCACCCCTGATCGGTGCGACGGCCGCCTATGGCATCGCACTCGCGATGCGCGCGGGAAGCTCCGACGAGGACCTGGCGGACGCAGGCCGCCGGCTGATCGCCACGCGGCCCACGGCCGTGGATCTGGCCTGGGCGATCGCCCGCATGCGCGAGGCCCTGCGGGACGTCGAGCCACAGCGGCGCGCCGACCGGGCGCTCGAAGTCGCCGCGCAAATCAGCGATGCCTATGTCGCGCAATGCATTGCCATCGGTGCGCACGGGATCGAACTGATCCGCGCACACGCCGGTTCGCAGCCGCGTGTCAATATTCTCACGCACTGTAACGCGGGCTGGCTCGCCTGCGTCGATTGGGGCACGGCCCTGTCCTCGATCTACCGCGCGCACGACGAAGGCATCGCCGTGCACGTCTGGGTCGACGAAACGCGGCCACGCAACCAAGGGGCGGCCCTGACGGCGTTCGAACTGGGAGCCCACGGCGTCCCGCACACCGTCATTGCCGACAATCTGGGCGGCCATTTGATGCAGCAGGGCGAGGTGGACATGGTGATCGTCGGCAGCGACCGCGTTACCGCGACCGGCGACGTGTGCAACAAAGTCGGAACGTATCTGAAGGCCCTCGCCGCCCGCGACAACGACATTCCATTTTATGCCGCGATGCCGGTCAGCACGATCGACTGGTCCCTGATCCACGCGGACGAGGTGCCGATCGAGGAGCGTTCGCCGCGCGAACTCACGCATATCAGCGGTCTCACGCCGGACGGCAAGATCGAGACGATCCGGGTGATCCCAGAAGGCAGTGCGGCGCTGAATCTGGGCTTCGACGTGACGCCGGCGCGACTCGTAACCGGCTTGATCACCGAGCGCGGCATCTGCGCGGCCAATCGGGACGCCTTGCGCCAGGCTTGCTACGAGGGAGCATCCAGCCATGCATGATTTCGAACAGCGCGCCGCGCTCGTCGACACCTACCGCACACTCGTCACCAGCGGCCTGACCCACGGCACCTCCGGCAACGTCAGCGTCCGACGCAATGCCGGGGAGTTCTTCGTGAGCCCCTCCGGTGTGCCCTACGACGTCATGGAAGCGGCCGACGTTCCCCTGGTACAGCTCTCCGGCCGCTGGTTCGGCCGGCGCCGGCCCTCGAGCGAGTGGCGCTTCCATCGCGACATCTACGCGAACCGCGCGGATGTCGCCGCGATCGTGCACACGCATTCCCGCTACGCCGCGGCGCTCGCCTGCACCGGGCGCGGCATCCCGGCGTTTCACTACATGGTGGCCGTCGCGGGCGGTGCGGATATTCGCTGCTCCCCCTATCATCCGTTCGGCACGCAGGCCTTGTCGGACGCCGCGCTCGCGGCGCTCGAGGATCGTCGCGCCTGTCTGCTCGGCAATCACGGCGTCATCGCCTGCGGCAAGGACCTGACCGCCGCGCTGGCGCTCGCCGGGGAGGTGGAGAACCTGGCCGCGCAATACTGCACCTCGCTGCAGCTCGGCTGCGTGCGCATCCTGGAAGAGGACGCGATGCGCATCGTGATCGACAAATTCCGCACCTACGGAAAACAGGATGCGGTCGATCCGGAACTCGACTTTGCCGGCGAGCCCGTGCCGACACTGCCCGCGGGGACACCCTAAGAATGTCGGCTGCCGGCGCCGCGAGCGGCTACAGAACCCTCGACCAGGCCACGCTGCCGGCGTTGCTCGACGGCCTCACCGACGTCCGCGCACGGCTCGGCGGCGGCCCCTCCGATTGGCAAATTCGCGAAGTTGGTGACGGCAATCTGAACCTGGTGTTCCTCGTCGACGGACCGTCCGGAACCGTCTGCGTCAAACAGGCGCTCCCCTATGTCCGCGCGGCCGGGCCGTCCTGGCCCATGTCCCTCGAGCGCGCGTTCTTCGAGAATGCCTATTATCGCGCCGTCGCACCCCATGTCGGACGACTCATCCCCGAGGTCTACCATTACGATCCGGCCTTGTATTGCACGATCATGGAGCGGCTCTCGCCGCACGTGATCCTGCGCCAGGGCATGATCGCCGGCAGTGTCTATCCGGACCTCGGCGAACACATGGGCGAGTACGTCGCGCGTGCCTGCTTTTTCACGTCGGATCTCGCCCTCGGCTGCGAGCGCAAGATGAGCAACGTGGCGCTGTTCGCCGGCAACCAAGCGCTGACGCGGATCTCCATCGACTTGATATTTTCCGACCCCTACGTCGTGAGCGAACGTAATCGCCATACCTCGCCGCAGCTCGATGGACTCGTGCAGGAGATGCGGCAGGACACCGATCTGAAGATCGCGGTCGCGCAGTTCGGCAGAAAGTTCCTGACACAGGCAGAAGCCTTGCTGCACGGGGATCTGCATTCCGGCTCGGTCATGGTGACAGACGGCGACACCCGCGTCATCGATCCCGAGTTCTCCCTCTACGGTCCGATCGGCTTCGATCTCGGCGCATTTTTCGGCAACCTGCTGCTCAATGCCCATGCCCAGTGCGGACATGCGACCGCCTATGACGATCGCAGGCGCCAGCGGGACTGGGTCCTCGCGCAAGCGCGGTGTTTCTGGCTCGCGTTTCGCAGGCAGTTCCTCAGCCTTTGGCAGGAACATTCGGGCGGCGGGACGGGATACCCCGGCGTGCTGTTCGCGAACGCGATCGATGCCGCGGCCGTCGAGCGCGCTCGAGTCGCCTATGTCGACGCGCTCTTCGCTGACATGCTCGGGTTTGCCGCTTGCAAGATGATCCGACGAATCGTGGGTTTCGCGCACGTCGCGGATTTCGAAACCATCGACAATGCGGTCCTGCGCGCCGGGTGCGAGGCCCGCGCCCTTCGCTTCGCCCGCCGCCTTCTGACGCAGGCGTCGGACTTCCCGTCGATCGACTCGGTCATGGACGCAGTTCACGGTTCCACGGAAATGGCGCCGCCCTGACCCTCGCGAAACCCGCGCGCGTTCGCCTGTCGGTGCATCGTTCCGGGATGCGCCTCAAATAATCGCAATGCCCTTGTAGGGCTTTCCCGGCAATTTGTGCTGGGTCACACCGCGCAATCGCCTGATTCGCGACCCTGTCATCCGAGGGGAGCGCATGCGCTTCCCGAGACTTCATTGGTCAAGGACAGCCAAACAAATGCAGCACTCGAGACCCGATCGTCTCCCAGGGCGCAAGATGTCCGAGGGTTTCACCCTCGTCGAACTTCTTGTCGTCATCGCGATCACCGCGATCCTCGCGGCGATCGCCGTACCGTCCTATTCGTCTTACATAACGAAGAGCCGGGCGAAAGGAGCCTCCGCCGACCTCGTCGCACTGGCCCTGGTTTACGAGGCGGACTTTCAGACCGCCCTGGCCTATCCGGTCTTTGCCGCGAACACTCCAATACCCGGGCTGCCGGCGAACCGCGCGGGCAACGAGGCGACCTACTTCCCGAGTTGGGTAGCGGCCGAGAACTCGTACTACACCTATAAGCTCTCTTCAAGTGCGACGACTTACTCGCTGACGGCGACCGACGGCGGCAATTGCACTCTGACGCTCGACTATCAAGGGGCCCGCACGGCTACTTATGGCTGCGGCTTCGGCTCCACGGTTTGGTAGAGGGTCATGTCTTTCGGACGTGGCTACACGCTGATCGAACTGCTGATCACCGTCTTGATCGTGGCAGTGTTGGTCTTGGCGACCGCCCCGCTCGCGACCAATTGGGTCGCGAAGGCCCAAGCACACTCCGGCAGCACGGTCCTGCAGCAAGCTTTCAGCGTCGCCAAGGCCCTCGCACTGGAGAATCCGAACGGGGTGACCAACGGCGTCGCGACGCCGACTGCGGCGGCCGGACTGAAAATCACGACGGACGGCACGACGACGACCTTGCTCGTCTGCCCCGGTTCGGCCGCGGCAGCCGCCTGCGTCAGCGGCAACAGCAATGTCCAATGGTCGGCGACGTACTCGGGCCTCGTCACGACGACGATCTCGGCCGCGGTGAATTCCTCGACGGGCACGACGACGACGACCTCGCAGACGGCGGCGGTGGGTGCGTCGGTCACGATCAATTTCGACAACCGCGGTGAGGCCATGCCGCTCAACACCCTTTACAGCTACTCGATCGCACGCGGCGATGCGACCAACGGTGAAAGCAATGCTCTCTATTGAGCGACAACGTGGCGACGCGCTGTTCGAGGCTCTGGTCGGCGTCGTGGTCGCCTCGATCGTCGGCCTCGGACTGGCCTATACGGCCTCGCGCATGATGGTGAGCCAGCGGGTCTCGACCACGCAATATGCCGTGCTCACGCAAATGACGAACGCGCTCACCACACAGGGGGTCGCGGCTCTCTGCGGCGGCACGGCGCCGAACAGCATTACGGTGAAAGGTACCGACAACGCAAACGTGACCACGACCAACACCATCGCAATGGCCGCGCCGACCTGCAATACGACCACCCAAATCTCGGTCAGCGGCCCGAACAACTTCCAGCCCGCGACACTCGCGGCCGGCATCGCAACGACGATGAACCTCTCGACGCCAGCCACGAACTCCACCGCCGAGGGTCTGCTCGGCGGCACCGGCGTCATGACGATTTCGCAGTGAACGCCAAGCAAGCGCCCGAGGTCCTGATGAAGCAGCGCGGCGTGACCATGCTGAGCCTCATGATCGGCATGGCAATCTCGTTGATCGCCACGGTCGGCTTGCTCACCGTTTATCACGATGCGCTGCAAGTCACCGTCCACACCCAGGCCCACACGACCACGGACGGCCAGCTGGCGAGCGTCTTGATGCGGACGGCCGCATCGACCGCGGACGCGGGTTACGGAATCTCCACTCCGACCTACGGCACGCATTTCGTGGTCCTCACGGGTGCGAACTTAAACGCCGGGACCCTGACCGGTACGTTGGCGACGGTCCCCGTGATCGCCGGCAATACCGCCAACGCCGTCGTCTGGGCGACGATGAACGGCGCGACGATGCAATGCGCCGGCTTTTACGCACCGACGATCGGCGGGCTCGAGTACCTCAATCCGACCCCTTGCACCAACGCGTCGGCTTGGGGCACGCTCGCCTGGGTGGCCACGCCGGTCACGAGCCAAGCGTCCATCAGCGTCATTTTCTTGATTGCTGCGCAGAGCTGCGCACCCTACGGCATCACGAACACCCAGGGCAGCTACCTCTTCACTGTTCAGTCGAACAACAGTCTCGGGAACCCAGTCTATTCCCAGCAGTGCCTGCTGAATTTCCAATGAGGGTCCAGCACACCATGTGTAACCATGATCCGAAGAAAACTCAACGCGGCTACGTGACGGTGTTCATCGCCGTATTGTTCGGCGTCGCCTTCACCGCCACCGTGCTGGGCTCGGCGGCCTATATCCGCAGCACCGCGGCCGTGACGATGGCAAGTCACGCCCAGACTCAGGCGCAGCTCAAGGCGTGGACCGGCGTGGAAATCGTTCGAGAATACCTGGCCTCCCTGCAATCGTCCTCAAACTTGACCGCAATGGCCGCGAGCGTCGCCGCCGCACCGAACGGCCTGCCCTTGACCATCAACAACGTCCAAGGCATCACAGCGACCCTGGTATCCGTGGACAGCGCCACGAGTCCCACGATCTTCACGGCGCAGATCACCGGTTCGACGGCCACGGGCACGCGCGCCGCGTCCACATCGACAATCCAGGCGGTGTATTCCGTTAATGCGGGCACCGCCGGCGCCGGCACGGTTCCGGCCCTGAATTTCAACCGTAACCTCGTGCTCAGCGGCGGGATTACGATCACACCGGCGAACGCCTCGACCAATTATTCAATCAACGTCATGGGCGATGTCACGGCAACGTCCGGCAACGCCATCCAGGGCGTCAGCGCCATCAATTCGACGGGCACGATCAACATCGGCAGCAGGTCCACTTTCAACAACCTCAACTCCAACTGCGATGTCGTGCTGACCGGCCAGGTCACGTCGGTCAACATCAATGCACAGCGCAATATTTGCGAGACCGAGGGCGCGGCCGCTTCGGGCGAAGCCCTCGCGAACGGATCGGCCTCGAGCGATGCGCTCGACACGGCCAATGGCACGATCGCCGCGATCGTGCACCCGACCCCCGCGGCAAGCTGTTCGGCGCAGGGCGCAAGTCAGAACGGGACGACCACGGCGACTTGCCCGGTGCCCAGCGTCACCGGCGTTAACTTGAATTTCGGCTCCGGGGGCGCTGCCGAAGTGACCACCGAAGGCAACGTCGTCCTAGCCTCGGGTCATATCAACACGCTCTATGCCACGGGGAATCTGACGGTCACCAACTACGGCACGATCGGCAACGGCGAGATCGGCGGCACCTTATCGCCCACGACCCTGGCGGGCGTCCACAAGGTCACGGGTTATTCGGTGAACATAACGCCCGCGCCCCTCGTCGTCCTGCAAACCGCACAGTTCAGCGCAACGACCCTGCAGTCCTTGGCTAATTACACCTTCACCGTCGATGCCAACGGCTTCGTGAAGGTGCAGGTCTTCGACGTGGCCGGGATCAACAATGGTAACTATTACCTCGGCAAATACGACGGCACCGACTTGGATTACCTCTGCACTACGGTCAGCGGCTCTGAATCCCTGACCACGTGGACCGAACCGACCTGCACCGCGCCCGCCAAGACCGCGGCTGCGCAGATCTGCAAGGGGTTTTCGACCTCCAACAGCTGTTTCTCGGTCGCAACCTCGGCGGGCGTCACCACCTACACGATCAACGGCGACAGCATGGTGCCCGGCATCGTCTATTTCACCGGCAGCCTCAATCTCGAGACGGGCACTTATTACGATACCTTCATCGCGACGTACAACATCAACACATCCCAAGCTGACACCGTTTATGCGCCTAATTTCGCGGGGACGAACGGTACCTATTTGGGCGTGAACTATGCGCCGACCGGCATCTGCACGAACAGCTGGTTCCCGAACTACTACCCGCTGGAGTTCTGCGCCTCCCCGACCGCGGCTTTCGCCACGACCGCGGCCGCCGGCGTCGGCAACTATGTCTTCATGGCCGGCAGCACGGGCTCACCAACCTATAACGGCGGCAATGTCTTCATCAGCGGGGCAAGCAACCTGTATGGTGACATCAAAGCCGGTAACGAATTCCAGAGTGGCGCGGGCACCACCATCGCCGGCATCGTCACCGCGCTCGCGCAGGGAGCCAAGACCGAGAATTCCATGGGCGGCAGCACCACGTTCAACTACTCGAAGATCCCGGCGACCGAGGATATCACCGGCGGCGCGACCAGCAATGAAACCGACACCGCGTCCGGCGGCACGATCTCGATCGAGTGGACGAAGTACCTGTAGCCGGAATGCGGCTCGGGCCGCCGCCCTGGCCGCCGCGCTGGCGCCTCGCTCAACGCCGCTGAACGAACCTCGCCACGTACTCGTCGGCGGGATGTTCTAGGATCTCCGTCGGCGTGCCGACCTGCACGACGCGGCCATCCTTCATCACGGCCACACGCGCACCGATCCGGATCGCCTCGTTCAAATCATGCGTGATGAACACGATCGTCTTCTTGAGACCGCGTTGCAACTCGAGCAAGAGATCCTGCATCTCCACACGGATCAAGGGATCGAGCGCGCTGAACGCCTCGTCCATCAGGAGCACGTCGGTGTCGGCGGCCAGCGCTCGCGCGAGGCCAACTCGTTGGCGCATGCCGCCGGACAGCTCCGACGGATGCTTGGTTTCGTAAGCCGTCAAACCCACGACCTCGATCCAGCGCTTCGCCGTCGCATGCGCCTCGCCCCGCGATTCACCGCGGGTGAGCAAGCCGAAGGCGACGTTCTGAAGGACCGTGCGATGCGGGAGCAGCCCGAAGCCTTGGAACACCATGCTGACCGAGCGGCGCCGGAACGCGCGCAGACCCCGCGCGTTCAAGCTCATGATGTCCCGCCCGTCGAACAGGATCTCGCCGGTCGAGGGATCGATGAGCCGGTTCAAATGTCGCACGAGCGTGGACTTGCCGGAACCGGAAAGCCCCATGATCACGAAGATCTCCCCGCTCGGAATCTGCAGATTGACGTCGTTCAGTCCCATGCTGCAGCCGGTGCGCGCGAGGATCTCGAGTTTGTCGACACCCTGGTGCGCGAGCGCGAGCGCCGCGGACTCGTTGCGGCCGAACAACTTGCTCACGTGGCGCACTTCGATGCTAGCCATTTTTCTCTCCGGGGGCAGCGCCATCCCGGGCCCGGCGCGCCCCGAAGCCTTGCGTGATCCGGTCGAGGACGACCGCCAGGATCACGATGCCGATGCCCGCCTGCAGTCCTTCGCCGACGTCCAGGGACTGAATTCCGTTGAGCACCTGCTCACCGAGGCCGCGCGCTCCGATCATCGAGGCCACGACGACCATCGACAGCGCGAGCATGATCGTCTGATTGACGCCGGCCATGATGCTCGGGCGCGCCAGCGGCAGCTCCACATTCATGAGCATTTGCAGCGGCGTGACGCCGAACGCGGTCGCGGCCTCCTTGATCTCCGGATCGACGTGATCGATGCCGAGCGCCGTGAGCCGGATCATCGGCGGCAAGGCATAGATGACCGTCGCCAGGATGGCCGGCACCTTGCCCAAACCAAAGAGCATCAAGGCCGGTATCAAGTACACGAAGCTCGGCATCGTCTGCATGACGTCCAGGGTGGGCAGCACGATCGCGCGGGCGAGCTTGTACTTGGCGGTCAGGATCCCGGCCGGCAAGCCGGTCAGCAGCGCCACGAGGCTCGAGATCAGCATCAGGGTCAGCGTCTGCAGCATCAGGTCCCAAAGCCCCAGCATCCCGACCGCGAACATCAGGACGCCGATGGCGAAGGTCATCCACGGGCGCCGCGATCCGAGCCACGCGAGGCCCATGAACAGGGCAATCATCAGCCACCAGGGAATGTGGCGCAGTACGACGTCGAACAGCACGATCACACGCAGAGCGGCGTGCGAGGCGGCGCGAAACGCCGCACCGTTGCGGGTGACCAGGGCGTCGACGGCCGCATTGACCGGTTGCCGGATCGAGATCACGAGCTGGGGCGGAAACAGCGGTCGCGAGTCTTCGGACGGCGGTGCCGTGGGGGCAAACCCGGCCGCGATCCGTGCGGCCACGTCGGCCGGGACCCACGCTCTCCAAAGGTCGGGTCGCTCCGCGAGAAAGGCGCGTGCCTGGCTGCGCGCGTCGCGCTGATTTTCGGCCATGGTCGCCAAATTCGCATTCAGAACCTCGAGCGGAAAGCTCGCCTTGGCGAGCATGGCAACGATCTCCGGCGCCGCCGCGGCGAAGCCGCTCGATACGCCGTAGACGATGACCGAGGGGGGTGAGGCACACCCCTGCCCGTTCTTGCCGCCCGACGTCGTCATCGCCTGCCAACAGGCGGCAGAGTACGGCGGTTCCTCCAAGGCCGTGAGGTGCAGGCGGCCGGCAATGGCGCTCGGCGACCAGTAATAGAAGAGCAGGGGCTGACCCTGTAGGTAGGCCGAGACGATGGCCGCATCCATCGCCGGACCGGTGCCCGGCCGAAAATCGATGTAGCGATCAGCCAACCCGTAGGCATTGAGCTTATCGGTGTTTTTCTCCTCGCAGGTCCAGCCCGAGGGACAATTGAGGAAACGGCCGTGATCGGGCTGTTCGGGATCCTTGAACAAGGCGACGTATTGGGGCTCGCGCAGCTGGAACACGCTGTGCAAGTTCGGCGCTGACGCCGGTAGATGACGCAAGGGATCGCCTTTGATCAGATAGTCCGGAACCGCCCAGCCCTCGGTTGCTCCAGTGAAGCTGTTGCCGACGGCGCGCACCTTGCCCGCGTCCGCCGCCTTCTTCCAGATATCGCTGCGATTGACCCACTCCTCGGCAATGATCTGCAAGTCGTTGTTGGCGAGCGCCTGTTCGAAGGTCAGCGTATTCCCGGGGATGGTTTCCGTGCGGCAGCCAAACCCGCGTTCGAGAATTTCCTGCGTCACCGCCGTGATGAACTCACCGCTGGACCAGTTCAGGCCCGCCAGCACGATGGGCGTGCCCCCATGACAGGCCGCGGCCGGGACCGAGGCAGTCGCCACGGTTTGCGCAGGGGCTTGCCCGGCTGCGCTGACCGGCGTCATCGCGCTCGCGGAGAGCCACGCGATCGCCGCGGCGAGACACTTGAGGCGAGCCCCGGCTAGGATGCGTGCCCAGGCGACTCTACGGCGCATCAATGCAACTCCGGGTAACCGAGCGCGCGAGCCCGCCGCTCCAGTTCCAGGACCTTGCCGAAGCCGGGCGTGGGCGGCGCTTCGATTCCGTCTAGCAACAAGCGTTCCCGGACACCGCGCAACTCGGGCGCGGCAACGACCGACGCGAGTGCCTCGTACAGGGCGCAGGACGTGGCCTCATCGCTGCCGGGATGCGCGGTGACGTAGGGCAAGCTGGGGCTGGCCGCCGTCCAGCACAGCACACGGACCGCGCCCGCGGCCTGCGGGTCGAGGCGCTGAAAATGCGCAAAGCTGACGCAGTCGATCGCGGCGACATCCGCGTCTCCGCTCGCCACGAGCGCCAGGCTGCGCCGATGAGCGCCGCTGATCGTGACCGCAGCGAAAAATCGCTCACCCTGCGCAAGGGGGGCAACGGCTGCACGGAGAAGATTCATACCGCTGTTCGAATCGATCTCGTTGATCACGCAGCGCCGGTCGCGCAGGTCATCGAGCGTCTGCGCGGCGTCCGCGACGCGTACGATCACGGCGCTGCGATAGGTCGCGCCCGAGCAGCCGGTAGCGGCATAGCGCGGCGTCGCCACGACACGAATCTGATTCGCATGAAATTTTGCCAGCGGATATTCGCAGCCCTGGCCCAGTAACAAGCCCGGATGCCGCCACGCGTCCCGGACCGTCAGATGGCGAGCCAGCCGGGCCGGGACGTCCGGCAAACCCGCGTCGCGCAGTCGCGCTGCGACCGCGGCCCAGAGTGCGTCGTGAGCTTCGGCAAGCTCCGGATAGTCATACATCGGAAGGGACGCGATGCGGGGGGCCGTCACTCCACGCTCTCGTATTCCGGAATCGCAACCCTTGCCCGAGTTTCGGCCGGGGCTGGGGTCCGCGTCGGCGCGCGCACCGGATGTTCGAGCGGCAGGATGGGTTTGAACAGATGGGCCGAGGCGATCGCGGCGTAACCGCCCGCGTGCACGAGCGTGGTGCCGGCATAGTGGACCCGCATGCCGCGCCACAGGCGCGGCAATTCGTACCAGGGAACCGATGCCTGCGCGTGATGCACGATGTGCAGATTGTTATTCAGAAACAACAGCGACCAGAAACGATTGGTCTCGACGACCACGGTACGCATGCGCGGATCGTGGTGGGCGCGATGCTCGGCGAAGGAACGCAACAAGGAGATCGAGACCCCGGGATAGACCATCAAGCCGACGTAAATCCACGCCGGGATGTGACAGATCCCGACTACCCAGCCGAACACCAGGGCGACACCGGCGAGATGGCGGGCCCATATCCGGGCACGTCGCGCATCACCGGCCCGTATCCGACGGAATTCATCGTTCCAGAAAGCCGCGATGCTCAAGGCGGGACCGAGGAGTAACCGACCCGCAAGCGTGGTGTTGGCGACGTGCAATGCCCG
>Ga0116226_10000138_pt1 | contig 55267 bp, 46 predicted proteins | sample S1TSphfallax_FD_89692 | JGI IMG/M metagenome (GOLD analysis project Ga0116226, IMG submission 89692) | Host-associated microbial communities from peat moss isolated from Minnesota, USA - S1T2_Fa - Sphagnum fallax MG | ecosystem: Host-associated > Plants > Peat moss > Unclassified | place: USA... | reverse complement strand
TCGCTGGAGCCGGCGGAATACACGTTGGCGGTATCGAAGAAATTGATTCCCGCCTCGAGCGCCCGCTTGATGAAGGGGCGGCTTTCCTCTTCCGGCAAGGTCCATGCATGCGTGCCGCGGTTGGGCTCGCCATAAGTCATGCAGCCTAGGCAGATGCGCGACACTTTGAGCCCGGTGGCGCCGAGGTTTATGTAGTCCATGAGCTGCTCCTACAGAGACAAGATTCTTCGTTTTTGAAAAAAAGCAGCAAAAAACTTTCGTTCCTTAAGCATCTCTTGCAACCCGAGTGACCCATAACCCAAAAGTTTTTGCTTTTTTTTCCAAAAAGAACTCCTTCCTTCCTTCACGCAACGCGCCGCATCGCAGCCCAAGTCATCGCCATCTTGTCCGTCACCGGGCGCGCCCCACCCAAAGGCGGCCGCGCCAGATCGCGCCGTCCCAGCACGGCGGGCAGCGCTGCCGCGATCCATCGTTTGTCGCAGCGCCGCGGCACGCCCAGCAGCGCGCGCCCGACAAAAGCAAGCGCCTGGTGCACGCCCGCAAGCCGCGGCGCGCTCGGCTCGGCGATCGCCTGATGGCGCGTTACCCTGAAAGCCTCGAGCATTTCCGACGGCAATAAACACCTGTTCTGGGCCGCCAGGAAACTGGCACTGCGCAGGATGCCCGCCACCCCGAAGCCTGCGCCGAGCTGGCGCAGCCGCGCGAGTTCCGCCGCCGGTGCCCCCAACACCTGGCCGGCTGCCACTGCTAGCGATCCGGGCCCTTTCAGCAGCCAGCCCCGCCAATCCGCGACCGACAAAATCTCCGGCTCCGCCTCCAACTCGCGGGCATCGATCATCGCCAGCAGGTGCGCCGCCGAAAGCCGCCCTTCGTTGAGCGCCGCGCGCAGTTTGGTCGCCACCTCATGCGGCTTCGCCTCACCCTCCACCACCTCGCGCCACCATTGCAGCCGGATCAGCGCCAAGCCAGGCTCGCTTGCCACTTCGCGCGCCCGCGCCAATTCGTGGTTGAACGCATACAGGGTGAACAAAGTGTCCCGAGCCGCCGCCGGCGCAAACAGCGTGGCGAAGTAGCGGTCGGGGTCGTGGCGGCGCACGATCACGGCATCCTGGTTCGGAAACATCGCCCTCCACATGGCTGCAACGCGTCACGCGAGCAAGCTTGACGCCCCACCTGTGGAACAATAGCTCAGCCAAGCGTTTTAGCCGCGATCCAACCATGGAGACAGCACGATGGCCTTCGAACTTCCGCCCCTGCCCTTCGACACCAATGCCCTGGCTGCGCACGGCATGTGCCAGGAAACGCTGGAACTGCACCACGGCAAGCACCACCAGGCCTATGTGACCGCGCTGAACGGCTTCGTCGAGAAGGACAGCTCGCTGCAGGGCAAGAGCCTCGACGAGATCGTCGGCCTCACCGCCAGCACCCCGGGTCCGGTGTTCAACAATGCCGGCCAGCATTGGAACCACATCATCTTCTGGAAGAACCTCTCGCCCACCGGCGGCAAGATCCCCGGCGCGCTCCATAAGAAGATCGAGGAGGATCTGGGCGGGCTGGACAAGTTCAAGGAGGCGTTCAAGCAGGCGGCCGCCACCCAGTTCGGCTCCGGCTGGGCCTGGCTGGTGCTCGACAAGAGCGGCAAGCTTGCGGTCACGAAAACACCGAACGGCTCAAACCCGCTCGCGACCGGCGAAGGCAAGGTGCTTCTCGCGCTCGATGTGTGGGAGCACAGCTACTACCTGGATTTCCGTAACCGCCGGCCAGACTACGTGACGAACTATCTGGAGAAGCTGGCTAATTACGAATATGCGGAAGCCGAGCTTCACGCCGCGTGACGCGGGTTGGCTGGCCAAATGAGGTCGGTGCCCGTAGACGTACGCCTAATTCATAACTCAATGCCTGAGTGATGTATGCTTGTGTGGGGAGCATCTCCCCACACATTCTCTTTTTGAGATCGGACCACCTGTTTGTATAACGTGTTCGTAGCGCCATTCGCCCTTCCCATCATGCTCACGGAGCTTGCGATGGCTTCCTGGGAGACGGTCTGGCATCGAACCGCGCTTATGGCCTCCGGCGAATGCACGTCCGCGGAATACGGACGCATGGTCGATGAAAAAATGAACGCGCTGTTTCAGTCCGGTATGGCATTTGCCGCCGGCAAGGACGCGGAGGATGTGCTGCGGCCATTTCACAAGCGCGCAACAGCCAATGCGAAACGCCTGCGGGGATAATATTCCCCTATGATAATGTTTGAGAAGACAGGCCGCGGGGTCGGATAGGCGCGGAGACCCTTACTTGGGGTCGTTCGCGGGGGTCGGTGCCGATCCTGTCATCACCTGCGTCAGTGTTTCACGCAGAACAGTTACGCGCACGGTGGGCGCGATCTCGATCTCGATCTCGCTTGCGCCATCACGTGCCTTTTGCACGATGCCGACGATGCCACCCGCGGTGAGCACTTTGTCGCCGCGCTTCACGGCGGCGAGTTTTGCCTTCAGGGCTTTCTGTTGCTGCTGCTGCGGGCGGATCATCATAAAATAGAACACGCCGAAGATCAGCAGGATCGGCAGGATCTGCAGCACGCCGGAGGCCGATATGCCGCCTGTGGCATCCTGCGCATAAGCCTCGGAAATCAACGGAAACATGGGGTATTGGTCCTGAAGTGAGACGCGACAAGCTGCCCGGCTTGCGGCGGTGCGCGCCGCACCATAGTTTGACTGCCCCACCCGTCAAGCAACCCTAGATGGACAGCCTAGCCCCTCTCCTCCAACGCATTGCAGAAGCACTGGAGCGCCTGACGCCGCCGCCGCCGGGCCCCGTGCGCCTTGAGGGGGCCGATGCCTTCGTTTGGCAGCCTGCCAGCACTGGCGGGGGCGTTTTGCACCCGGTGCGGGCCGTTTCACGCACAGATATCGCCCTGCTGCAGGGCATCGACCGGGCAAAGACCATTTTGCTGGAGAATACCCTGCGGTTTGCCGCGGGCTTTCCGGCCAACAATGCGATGCTGTGGGGCGCCCGCGGCATGGGCAAATCGAGCCTGGTGAAGGCGGTTCACGCAGCCGCCAATACGGCGACGCCCGGGGCGCTGGCGCTGATCGAAATCCAGCGGGAAGACATCGCGACCCTGCCGGCTTTGCTCGCGCTGCTACGCGGCACCGAACGGCGCATTCTGGTGTTTTGCGACGACCTTTCGTTCGAGCGCGAGGATTCAGACTACAAGGCCCTCAAATCAGTGCTCGATGGCGGCATCGAGGGTCGCCCTGCCAATGTGCTGTTCTACGCGACCAGCAATCGCCGCCACCTGATGCCGCGCGACATGATCGATAACGAGCGCGCCACCGCCATCTCCCCCGGCGAAGCCACTGAGGAGAAAGTCTCGCTTTCCGACCGCTTCGGCCTTTGGCTCGGCTTTCATGGCTGCGACCAGGCCACCTATCTTGCGATGGTCGAGGCCTATGCGGCTGAGCGCCACCTAGGGATCGCGGCTGAAGACCTGCGGGCGCAGGCATCGGAGTGGTCGGTTACCCGCGGTGCACGCTCGGGCCGGGTGGCCTGGCAGTTCATCGAGGATTTGGCTGGGCGTGAAGGTCATCGAACGCGCTCAACGCTCCCCTAGAGCGGGATGCGATATGGTTCGATCGGTTTCGTTGGACGCATCCCGCTCTAGCTCATTGTTTTGCGAGCATGTTTATCCGGCGGCTGATCGCACTAGCCCGGATCCTGCTCTATAGTGTGACGAAGTGCGCCATCGCCACCGCCAATCTGCCGAGAAGGGAACCAGGCGAACCACGCCTTAATAAGCAATGGGCCTGAACGTTCACGAAGCCGCTATCATGAAAATGCTTTTGCCGGGGGCGCCGCGCTAGGCACGGCAAAGTGTATTCTATTTTGAACAAGATAACACGCTTCTTCATGTCATGGATATGGCGGCATTGGCCAAGTGTCCCGATTCCCAATTTCGTTGCATTGAAATACGGTCGGAACCGGGACACTAGAGCATTTTCCGATCGCGTCGGGTCAGTGCAGTCGTTCGGAAAATGCTCTAGCTCTTTGTTTTAGCGAGCATCTTTATCCGACGGGTAACCCCATGCGGTCGGATGGTGCTCTAGCTCTTGATCGTCAGTAACCTGCTTATCCCCTACGCCCGCCGTGAAGAACGGCGAAGTTCGGTGGCGGAACACTAGGCCAAATCCACATACAGATTCTTCAGCGCTTCTTCTGCGAGGTCAATTGTTATTTCGCGTGGCTCGTTAAAGCAGCTGCAGATTTGGGAGATCTGCTCGCACAGGAAATTCGGCTGAAAATAGGCAAGGTCGTATGAGCCGCTGGTGAGGCGGCCGACGATATGCTGGAATACGTGGTTGCTGATCGCCAGCTTGTTCTTCGCCGCCACATTGGCAAAGATCTTCCTGTATTCGGCGGGATCTGGCCCAAGCACTTCGATCTTGTAGGGAATGCGGCGCAGAAAGGCTGGGTCCATCAGATCCGCCGGCCGCAGATTGGTGGAAAACATCACCAGCTCGTCGAACGGGATCATGAAGCTCATGCCGGTATTCAACGTGAGATAATCGATCCGGCTTTCCAGCGGCACGATCCAGCGGTTCAGCAGCTCGGTCGGGTTTACCTTCTGCCGGCCGAAATCATCGATCAGGAACAGCCCGTTGAGCGCCTTCATATGCAGCGGCGCATCATAAAATTTAGTGATGGGATCGAAACGCAAATCCAGCATCTCCAGCGTCAGTTCGCCGCCCGCCATCGCCACCGGCCGCCGGCACGGCACCCAGCGCATATCGAACGCCTCCAGCTTCACGCTGCCGCCATCGGACAAGGTGGAGCCGCCCGAGCTGTCATGATACGGTTTATGCAAGCCTGTATCGTAGATCTTGATGATCTGGCCACCGATCTCCATTGCATACGGGATGTAGACCACATCGCGGAACATTTTCGATATCCGCGTGCCGATGCTGGTTTTGCCGTTGCCTGGCGGCCCATAGAGCAGGATGGTGCGCCCCGCGCGCACCGCCGGCAGCAGCTTGCGCACATACGCATCCGGCACATTCAGATCGCCGAAACCGGCCCGAAAAGCGGGCTCACGCAAATTCTCGTTTCGAATTGCCTGCTTGGTCACCTGGGCCTGATAGGCGGCCAGCGAAACCGGGGCCGGCCCCAGATAGCCCGATTGCGCCAGCGCATCGGCCGCCGCCGCACGGCCAAGGTCCGAGAGCGTGTAGCGGATATAGCGCACCAAGCCGACGACGTTCGATCCGAGCGTCTGCACCAGCTTTTGCGTGGTGGCCTCTTCGATCAGTTCCTGGATCACCGAATGCGGCAGCCCCATCTTCTTGCTCAGATCGGGCAGCGTTTCGCATGAATCGGTGCGCATGAATTTCAGCATCAGCCCCAGCAAGCTGGCCCGGCTGATACCTGTCTGCTGGATGTTCAGCGGCGCGGAGGGCGTTTCTTCCAGCACGGCATGAAGCTGCTCGTGGGTAATCAGACCGAGTTCGACCAAGTGCTCGCCGAGGCGGCCGCTTTTCTCGCGCTGCAACTTCAGCGCCCGCTCCAACCCCTCGGCGCTCACCAATCCGCGGTAGAGCAGTATATCACCAAGGCGCATGTTTCAGCTCACGATCATCATGTTCAGGTGTATCGGATCCGGTAGCTAGTCCTGCTTGCCGCGCGGACCGCCCGAAATGGACGTGCCCCGAAATGGACGGGCCATAATGTCCCCAGCCAAGGGGACACCCATCGCCCGTCCTTTCGCATCAAAATCCTTACAAAACTCGCAGCTACAATATGCACAACCTATAATGATTTTATCCCTAAATGACGCAACCTTTGCGCGCAACATGTGTCGGCACCCGTCCAAACACTAGCAGAGCAGTGTGACCTTTTGATCACGGTCATGCGACCACCTAACCTCCGGGGTTAGAGCATCATCCGACCGCACGGGGTTACCCGTCGGATAAAGATGCTCCCCAAAACAAAGAGCTAGAGCATTTTCCGAACGACTGCACTGACCCGACGCGATCGGAAAATGCTCTAGCAGGGCCCGCAATGGGGTGTCGGCTGGGCAGCGACGCCGTCGCCGCCCGAAGGTCAATGCTCTACCGAAATTCTGAACTTTTCGTCAGGGAACCAAATTTGGCTGTCTTGCGCTTCGTCTGGGACAATCAACGCAAAGACCAGAGGAGCCGTCATGCACCCCTTGTTTCTGTTAGCCCTTGCCACCTTCATTATCGTGATCGGGTTCCTTGGGTGGAATCAGCTTTCTGTAAAGCGCCATCGGTTCGACGAGAAGAAGACCGGCATTGGCGGCGTCAACGATCCCCTCGCCGGCGCCACCGACGACCTTCGCGATCCGGCCGAGATGACCCAGAGTATGGATGAGGCAGCTTCGAAGCCGCTGCGCGAGCGCGTCGTGGAGCGCGGCTAAGGCACCATCCGACGGCACGGGGTCACCCGTCCGATAAAGATGCTCGCCAAAACAGCGAGCTTGAGCATTCCCTGCCCAACTTCACGGGCTCCACGGGGTCGGAAAACGCCTTTATGCCGATCACGCGCCCTAAAATGGCTTGAGCGCGAGGAGCCTGCCCGTACTCCGACCATGGCCAATAATGCGCCCCGCGTTACAAAAATTGGCTTGCGCCTCTTATCATACCGGCCTAATAGGATATGGGGTCTGCCCGGACCCTCTACTGCCCAAACCTGCTATTGAAGCATGGCGCTGCTTGCCCGGCGGCGCCATTCTCATGATGGGACGGCAACCTCCGGTCGACGACGTTCCGGGAGGGTTTTAGAGCATGATCCGGGCAAGTGCGATCAGCCGCCGGATAAACATGCTCGCAAAAACAAAGAGCTAGAGCGGGATGCGTCCGACGAAACCGATCGAATCATACCGCATCCCGCTCTAGCGCCAGAACATCGAGGGTTTTGGTCTGTCGTTCGAGCGGCAAGATCATGTCCCAGGCTTTCCTGGCCAATGATGGAGGCGGCAAACTCTGGGAGCGGCGGGGCGGCTCCGGCTCGCATCGCCCAAATGATCGGCGTGCCCAAGGAACGGCTCGACGCAGCACAACCCGTGAACCGCCAAGTGTCTAGGACGCCCCACAAATCAGCTAAGTGCTCATGGGTGCAGTAGGATTCGAACCTACGACCCGCTGATTAAGAGTCAGCTGCTCTACCAACTGAGCTATGCACCCCTGGGCGAGCGGGGCTCATAGCAGGCGGGGCGGCCAAGGGGAAGGGCCAGGGGACGGAGGTTGAGGCCTGGCTAAACCTCGTCCACTCGTTCTACGCCTGGCACCATTTTGAGGGCCTGGCGGAGTTTTGGGGTGACGGCGAAGCCGCCGGGTAGCGCGATCTCCACCTCCTGCGCCTCCAGCATCGGCAGGAGGCTGATCCTGCCGCGGCCTTTGCCCTCGCGGCTCAGCAGGGACCGGATATGCGGCACGGCCTCGGTGCGCTTGAGCCAGATGCGCAAACCGGCGCCGGCATCGATGGCCGCCTGTTCAAGACTGGTGATCTCCTGGGCGGTGATGCGCAGCGCTTCGCCCTCCAGCCGAACCGAGGCGCTGACCAGCACGGCCATGCCCGCCACCAGGAAGGCGCGTGTCTGCGGGGTCAGCACATCGCTGAAAAACGTAACTTCGCAACTCCCCGCCGCGTCTGACAGCGTAACCCATGCCATGCGGGTATTCGCCTTGGTGTTGCGCTCCTTCGTGCCGGCGACGCAGCCGGCGATTTTCACGCGCGCGGCACCGGCCTCGGCCCGGGCCTGCAGGGCGTTGGTTGGCACCGCGCCCAGGCGACGCAGCAGGGAAGCGAACCCATCGAGGGGGTGCGCGGTGAGGTGGAAGCCCACCGCTTCCGCCTCGTATCCCAGCCGCTCCATATCCGGCCAATCCGGCACCTCCGGCAGACGCAGCTTCTCCGTCTTTCCGCCGCCGAACAGGGCGATCTGGCCTGAGGCCGCCTCCTCCGCCTGGGCCTGGGCCCGGCGCAGGATGGTTTCGGCGCCCGCGAACAAACGTGCCCGATTGCCATCGAGCGGATCGAAGGCGCCCGCACGCGCCAGATTTTCCAGCTGCATCTTGTTGATCTGCCGCGCATCCACTCGCGCCGCGAAATCCGAGATATCGGCAAACGGAAGCCGCCCACGCACGGACTCGACCGACTGCATCGCCGCAAATCCGATTTTCTTGATCGCCGCGAGGGCATAGCGGATCGCCAGCGACCCATCCGCCTGTCGCTCTACGGCGAAATCGGCGCCACTCGCATTGATGGAGGGCGGCAGCACGCGTATGCCCATCCGCTCCGCCTCTTGCCGCAGTGCGCTCAGTTTATCGGTATTGCCCATGGCGAGCGACATGCACGCCGCCAGGAACGGCACCGGATGGTTCGCCTTCATCCACGCCGTTTGGTACGAGACCAGCGCATAAGCCGCCGCGTGGGATTTGTTGAAGCCGTAATCGGCGAATTTCGCCATCAGGTCGAATACTTCGACAGCCTTGGCTTCAGCTATGCCACGCGCCGTGGCGCCACTGGTGAAAATGTGGCGCTGCGTTTCCATTTCCGCGCGTATCTTCTTGCCCATCGCGCGGCGCAGCAGATCGGCGGCGCCCAGGCTGTAGCCGCCCATGCGCTGGGCGATCTGCATCACCTGTTCCTGATACACCATGATACCGTAGGTTTCGGAGAGGATGTCGCGCAGCTCTTCATGCGGCGGCTCCCAGGTCTCGCCGTGCTTGCGCTGGCAGTAGGCGGGGATGTTCGCCATCGGGCCCGGCCGGTATAGCGCGACCGCCGCGATCAGATCCTCCAGCCGATCGGGGCGCATTTGGCGCAGCACATCGCGCATGCCCGCGCTCTCGAACTGGAACACGCCACCCGCATCGCCTTTCGACAGCATCGCGTATGTGGCCGGATCGTCGAGCGGTATCTTTTCGAGTTCTACCGTCACATCCAGCGCCCGAAGATATTCGACGGCGCGCTGCAGGATGGTGAGCGTGGTCAAGCCCAGGAAATCGAATTTGACCAGGCCCGCCTGTTCCACCCATTTGAGGTTGTACTGCGTCACCAGCGTGCCTTCGCGCGGATCGCGATACATGGGCACCAGCTCGGTGAGCGTGCGATCGCCGATCACCACGCCGGCCGCGTGGGTGCTGGCGTGGCGATACAAACCTTCGAGTTGCAAGGCGATTTCCAGCAGGCGGCGGATCGCTTCATCCGTATCGCGCAATTCCTGCAGGCGCTTTTCACCGTCCACCGCCTCCTTTAACGTCACGGGTTTGGCGGGATTGTTCGGGATAAGCTCGGCGACCTTATTGACCTGGCCGTAGGGCATACCCAGCACGCGGCCCACATCGCGTACCGCGGCCCGCGCCTGGAGTTTTCCAAAGGTGATGATCTGGGCCACGCGATCCGCGCCATATTCGCGGCGCACATAGTCGATCACCTCATCGCGCCGCGTCTGACAGAAATCGATATCGAAATCCGGCATGGAGATGCGTTCCGGATTGAGGAACCGCTCGAACAGCAGATCGAATTGCAGCGGGTCGAGATCGGTAATCGTGAGCGCCCAGGCGGCAACGGAACCGGCACCGGAGCCGCGGCCAGGCCCCACCGGAATGCCCTGCCCTTTGGCCCATTGAATAAAATCGGCCACGATCAGGAAGTAACCGGGAAACCCCATTCGGGCGATCACGTCCAACTCGTAGTCAAGCCGCTCCTGATACCGTGTGCGCTTTTCCGCGGGCGCTGCCACGGCTTGCATCCGGCGCGCCAGGCCCTCGCGCGCCATTTGCCGCAGCGTCTCTTCTTCCGTGGCCCCCGCGCGCACTTTTGGGCACACCGGCAAAAGCGGTTTGCGGGTTTCCGCCATCGCGGCGCAGGTGCGCGCGATCGCCAGCGTATTATCGCAAGCATCAGGCAGATCGCTGAACAGGGCACGCATTTGTGCGGCAGACTTAAAATAATGATTTGGCGTCACCCGCCTTCGGTCGGCTTCGGACAGCACGCGGCCTTCTGCGATACACAGCAGCGCATCGTGCGCTTCATACATGCCGGGTGTCGCGAAGAAACATTCGTTGGTGGCGACAAGCGGCAGCGACAGCCGGTCGGCGAGCGTGATCAGCCCTGGCTCGATCGGCTTTTCCGCGGGCATCCCGTGCCGGTGCAATTCTACGGCCATGCGGCCGGCGAAAACCTCCCGCATGCGGGCAAGCAATTGCGCCGCCTCCGCTTCCCGCCCTTCGCCCAGCAGCCGCGCCAGCGGGCCGCGTGTGCCGCCGGTGAGCAGGAACAAGCCCTCGGCCTTTTCCGCGATGGCGTCGAAATCCAGCACCGGAGCCGCAGGATCGGAGGTGAGGAAGCAGAGCGACGAGATTTTTTGCAGGTTCGCCCACCCCGCCTCGGTTTGGGCCAGCAGTACCACAGGGTCGCCGGGCAGCCTTTCGCTGCGCGCCAGCGCCACCTGGCAGCCGATAATGGGCTGCGCGCCCTTGGCCGTGCAGTATTGCGAAAATTCCAGGGCCCCAAAAAGATTGGCGGTGTCGGTGATGGCGACCGCCGGCATTCCCAGGTCGCGGGCCATGGCGGCGATTTTTTCGGGTTTAATGGCGCCTTCGGAGAGCGAGTAGGCGGAGTGGACTCGGAGATGAACGAAGGTTTGGTGCATGGCAAAAGCATAGGTTGCCGATATGGGTGCGCCAAGCGGGTGAGAGGCGGTAACAGACGGATGAAACCCGCCCTACAAGGGGTCAGCGTCTTTCGCGCTCTTGGGTCGCAATTAGCTCGAGGCGCACCCGGACACTTGGATGAACGACACCATCATCCGTCCCATTGCCAAAACTGGGGTTGGACGATGGCCCAAAGGGTAGATCGTAGGCTTTGCTCATCGCCCCAAATGAGTCGAGTTCATATCGATCCGAACGCGAATTGCCGTTTGCCAAGTCGATCCGATAGCCGCGCTCGCATGGTCCGGAAGCGAACAGCACACTGCCAAAGCCGGCTTTCGTTGGCGCGGAAACGCGTATGTTCAAAACACAGCGTATCCCGAATATGCGGATGGGGATCGTGGCCCGGCAGGCATCCCGTGAGCAGATGCCCGCATAGGAGGCACCTGTCTCCTCATCCTTGTAGCCGAGTTGGGTCGCCACCAGGCTGAATTGCGCCTGCGCGGCACACGGAAAGATCAGCACAGCGCAAAGGAAAATGCGTGGGAGCAGCATCCTTACCCAGCCACCACCAACCCATCCCGCAGCGTCACCACCCGATCCATCCGCCCCGCCAAATCGGCATTATGGGTGGCAATCAGGCACGCCACTCCCTGCTCCCGCACAATGCGCAACAATTCGCCAAACACCCGGTCGGATGTGCCCAGGTCCAAATTGCCGGTCGGCTCATCGGCCAAAATCACCGCCGGGCGGTTCGCCAGGGCGCGCGCGATCGCCACCCGCTGCTGCTCGCCGCCGGATAATTTGCCGGGCAAGTGATCGGCGCGCGAGGACAGGCCAAATGCCTCCAGCAAGCCCGTTGCCCGCGCCCGCGCCGCCTTGCGCCCCACGCCCGCGATCATCTGTGGCAGCACCACATTCTCCAGCGCGGAAAACTCCGGCAGCAGATGATGGAACTGATACACAAACCCGATCCTGTCCCGCCTTACCCGTGTGCGCTCCGCGTCGTGCAGCCGCCCGGCATCCACCCCATCCACAAACACCGCGCCTGAATCAGGCTTCTCCAAAAGCCCGGCCAGGTGCAGCAATGTCGATTTGCCTGTGCCGGAAGGGGCCACCAGCGCTACGATCTCGCCGCGCGCCAGGGAAAGATCTGCGCCGCGCAACACGGGCAAATCCCCGCCGGCACTTCGATAGGTACGCCCCACCGCGCGCAGCGCCAAAGCTTCACTCACTGCGCAGCGCCTCTACAGGGTCGGTTCGCGCCGCCCGCCAACTTGGATAAAGCGTGGCCAGAAGCGAGAGCACCAGCGCCATCACCACCACCTGCGTCACCGTGGCCGGATCGAGTTTGGCCGGCAAATGCTCGAGATAATACACGGTGGGATCGAACAGCGTGGTGCCCGTGGCACTTTGCAGCAGCAGGCGTATCTGCTCGATGTTCCAGCAGAACACCACGCCCAGCACCGTGCCCACGAACGTGCCGGTAATGCCGACTGAAGCGCCGCACATGAGAAAAATGCGCATGATCGCGCCGCGCCCTGCCCCCAGCGTGCGCAGCACCGCGATATCGCGCGTCTTGTCCTTCACCATCATGATCAGAGACGAGATCACATTGAACGCCGCCACCAGAATGATCAGTGTCAGGATCAGGAACATCACATTCTGCTCCACCTGGACAGCGGCAAAGAAACTGTCATTGCTCTGCGTCCAGTCGATCACCCGCACCGGCTCACCCGACAGCGCATTGCGTATCTCGGCATTCACCACGGCCACGCGCGACGGGTTTTGCACCATCACCTCGATCTGCGTCGCCGCATCGGGTTTTTGAAAATAGATCTGCGCTGCCTGCAGCGGTACGAAGGTAAAGGTGCTGTCATACTCGTTCATGCCGGCCTGAAAGATCGCCACGATCCGATAGGCCTTGACCCGCGGAATCGTGCCGAATGCCGTGACCGCGCCATTCGGCGACAGCAGCGTTATTTTCGACCCCACCTCCAGCCCGAACCGCTCCGCCAGCGTAAGCCCCACCGCAATCACATTGTCGCCGGTAAAATCGTTCAGCGACCCCGCGCGGATGTTCGATGCGATAGACGGCAGTTTTTTCAGATCCGCCTGGGTGATCCCGCGCACCAGGCCGCCCGAATTCTCGCCGTTGGCCGATAGCAGCACCTGCCCTTCCACCACCGGCGTGGCCGACACCACCCCAGGCAACGCCTCGATCTTGTGCACATCCGCCTGGTAATCGGTAAGCCCCGCGCTGCGCGCGGCATACACGCCCAAATGCCCGTTCAACCCCAGAATGCGGCCAAGCAAATCGTCCTTAAAACCGCTCATCACCGCCATCACGATGATCAGCGTGGCGACGCCAAGGGCGATGCCGATCAGCGAGAATATGGCGATCACGGAGACGAAGCGCTCGCCGCGCCTGGCGCGCAGATAGCGGCCGGCGACGGCACGCTCGAAGGCGTTGAACATTGAAGAAAACTCCAAGGAAGTTCTCCTTTTTTGAAAAAAGGAGCAAAAAACTTTTACTTACCGGCCATGGCCCTGATCGTGGGTGACCAAGGCTCAGGAACAAAAGTCTTTTGGTTCTTTTCTTCAGAAAAGAACACGCTTAGCCCTTAATCTTGTTTATTGCATCGTCGAGACTTATTTCTTCGCGTGCCCCATCGCAGCGCCGCTTCAGCTCCACCCGCCCCTGCGCCGCCGCGCGGGGCCCTACGATAATCTGCCAGGGATGGCCCATAAGATCCGCGTCCGCGAATTTGCCGCCAGCGCGCTCATCGCGGTCGTCGAGTAGTGCCGCCCCCCCGAACGCCGCGTAGGCCTGCTCGCACATCCGATCGCACACCGCATCGCCCACGCGCAGGTTCAGGATCGCGGCCGGAAACGGCGCCAGGCTTGGCGGCCAGATAATCCCAGCCTCATCATGCGAGGCCTCGATCACGGCACCCACCATGCGCGACACGCCGATCCCGTAACTGCCCATCTCCGGCGCCACCGGCTTACCCTCCGGCCCCGCGACGCTAAATTTCATCGACTCGCTGTATTTGCGGCCAAAGTAGAAAATCTGGCCAACCTCGATCCCGCGCCCCTCGCGTTTGCGCGCTGTCTGCACCCCTGCCCACCGCGCCTCATCATGCTTTTCCGAGGTGGCGGCATAGTAGGAATTGATCAGCTCGTGAAAGGCCGCGAGCTCCGCCGGATTGTCGTAGGAAAAATCGGACTGCAGATAGTCCAGCTCCTCCAGCGTCGAGTCGTAAAACACCTGGCTCTCACCTGTCGGCGCCAGCATGATGAATTCGTGGCTCAATTCGCCGCCGATCGGCCCGGTATCGGCCAACATCGGGATTGCGCGTACTCCCATGCGCTGAAAAATCCGCATGTAGGAGAGCATCATGCGGCGATAGCTGTTCACCGCATCGGCATAGGTCAGATCGAAACTATACCCGTCCTTCATCAAGAATTCGCGGCCGCGCATCACGCCGAAGCGCGGACGCACCTCATCGCGGAACTTCCATTGAATCTGGAACAGATTCTGTGGCAACTCCCGATAGGATTTTAGGGCACTACGCGCGATCTCGGTGATCTGCTCCTCATTGGTTGGCCCATACAGCATGTCGCGCTCATGCCGGTCGCGTATCCGCAGCATCTCGGGGCCGTAGGCGTCATACCGCCCGCTCTCCCGCCACAAATCCGCGGTTTGCAGCGTGGGCATCAGCACTTCCTGCGCGCCGGCCTTTGCCTGTTCCTCGCGGATGATGGCCGAGATCGTCTGCAGCACGCGCAAGCCCACCGGCAGCCATGCGTAAATGCCCGAGGCTGTTTGGCGGATCAGCCCGGCGCGCAGCATGAACCGATGCGAGGCAATCTGCGCCTCCGCCGGCGTTTCCTTGAGCGTGGGTATAAAACTGCGGGAGAGACGCATGGACCATCCTGGAGACCAGAGCCAGGCGGCAAGCTAGCCCAGGCCAAGGCACCAAGGCCAGGGGCCAAGCCGGCTGGCCGGCTGTGGGGCACAGCCGCAGCACCTCGCAATTTTGCTGCGCTGCACCAGAAGGTTACGCAAGAAAATGGCGTAAATAGTCACTAAACCCATGATTCACAGGTGACGTACGACCTTTGACCTGCTACCCAAATAAAAGGCCCTGCACACCGGCGGCGGCAGGGCCAAGTTTAGGGAGGAAACGCCAGTCACACGGCAGGAAGAGGCGATACCTCGTCCTGCCGGTGATGATCCCAGGATCGCCCCTTCCTCGTCCATCGAAATTGCAATCGTTTTCCTGAAAAAATCGGCTGGACAGCCGATAAACGGCGCTAATTTAGGCGTTTGCACAGAAATTATGTATAATCGTCGGGCATTTTCAGGATACCGTGGCGAAAGCTCAGCCAATTGCTTTCAATCAGCCCCACGATCGCCCCCCAAAGCACCGTGGTGACCAAGGTGGTCAGCAGGATTTTGCGCAGCAGCTGAGGTTTTTCCGGCGCGCCACGCCAGCCCGTTTTTTCGTCGGGCTCGGCCACCGGCCGCGTGCCGAGCGGCAGCACCGCGAACAGCGCCGTCCACCAGATCAGCACGTAAAGCACAGAGGCGGTAAACCAGCCCATATCTCACACCAGTGCCAAATATGGGAGACTCACGCCGAGTCCCCACCGCCCTCCCGAAGAATGGGAGGGGGAAGAGATCCTTCTCCACGCTCAGACGCGCAGCAGGTGCACATCCACAATCGGCTTCTTGCCCAGCTTGCGCCCCACAATCCTGCGCAGTGCGGCCCGCGCGGCATCCGCCAAGGCGGCGTCATCGCGCCGTAACGGGGCCGGCAGGTCGGCCAGGGCGCCCGCGAATTCACGGCTGATGCGGTCGGTCTCGGGATCTTCGGGCTCGAACAGCCCAGGCGCCGTCACCTGGGCCTTGCCCATGATCCGGCCTGTCGCGTCTACCGCGAGGCTGCCCACCACCAGGCCGTTGAACAGCATGCGCCGGCGCGCCGCCATCACGCCACCCTGCAACGGCACCACGCGATTGCCATCCAGCGCGAGGCGCCCGACGGGCGCGCTATCCGTTACCTGCGGCTTGCCCGGAAACAGCGTTAGAACATCGCCATTCTCCAGCATCAGCGGCGTCACCCCCAGCTCCTGCGCCAGGGCCGCATGCGCCGAAAGGTGCCGCCACTCACCATGCACGGGCACGGCGTAGCGCGGCCGCACCAGCCGGTACAGCCGGCGCAGCTCATCGCGCGCCGGATGGCCGGAGACGTGCACCATATGGTCCTCGTCGGTCATTACCCGCACCCCGCGGCGCACTAGATTGTCCTGCACGGTGCCGATGGCCTTTTCGTTGCCGGGGATCATGCGGCTGGAAAAAATCACAGTGTCACCTTCGCCCAAAGCGATATTCGGGTGGGTATCGGCCGCCACCCGGGCCAGCGCGCTGCGCGGCTCGCCCTGGCTGCCTGTGATCAAGATCAGCAGGTTGTCATCCGGCACGTCGTTCGCGGCGTCTTCGCTCACGAATTGCGGCACCGTGCTGAGATAGCCGGTTTCGCGCGCGGCCGCCTCCAGGTTGCGCAGGCTGCGGCCCACCAGGGCCACCGATCGCCCCGAATCGCGCGCGGCCATCGCCACGGTTTCCACCCGAGCCACATTGCTGGCGAAGCAGGTGACCGCGATCCGGCCCTCGATGGATTTGATCAGCGTGGAGATCGAACGGCGCACATCGCCTTCGCTGCCGGAATGCCCCTCCACCAGCGCATTGGTGCTGTCGCACACCATCGCCAGCACGCCCTCATCGCCCAGCGCGGAAAAGGCCGCCTCGTCGGTGGGCGGGCCCACCAGCGGGTGCGGATCGAGCTTCCAGTCGCCGGTATGCAGCACCGTGCCATAGGGCGTGCGGATCGCCAGGGCCTGTGCCTCCGGCGTGGAGTGGGCCACGCGCAAAAATTGCAGGCGGAACGGCGCGATCTCAAAACTGCCGCCAGGCGGCACGACGTTGATCTTCACGTCGCCCAGAAGATGCGCTTCGCCGAGCTTGCGCCGCAGCACCGCCGCGGTGAACGGCGTTGCCCATATCGGGCATCGAAGCTGCCGCCACAAATGCGCCACCGCACCCACGTGATCCTCATGCGCGTGGGTGATCACCAGACCCACCAGCCGGTCCCGCCGCTCGGCGATAAAGGCCGGATCGGGCATGATCACATCGGCTTCAGGCAGTTCGTTGCCGCCGAAGCCGATGCCGCAATCCACGGCCAGATATTTGCCGTCGCATCGGTAGAGGTTGAGATTCATGCCGATCTCGCCCGTCCCGCCCAATGGCAGGAAGGCCAATTCGCCCGTTTGTGCGTCCATCAATCGCCTTCGATCGTTCTTGTTCTGTCGCGAAGTAATCTGGGGGCGGGGTTGCGTTCCGCCAACATGCGCAAGCCGTCCAGGGTGAGGTCCGGGTCGATCCGGTCGAATATTTCCGTGCCTTCCGAGAAGAGAGGCGCGAGGCCACCAGTGGCGATCACCTTGGCCGGCACATCCATCTCGCGGCGAATACGCGTCACCAGCCCCTCGATCAGCCCGATATAGCCCCAGTAGATGCCGGACTGCATGGCCGACACGGTTCCGGTGCCGATCACCGCCTGCGGCCGGCCGATGCCGATCCGCGGCAGCCGTGCGGCCGCCTGGTGCAGGGCTTCGATGGAGAGGTTGATGCCGGGCGCGATCGCGCCGCCTTGATACGCACCATCGGCCCCTACCACATCGAAGGTGGTCGCGGTGCCGAAATCGATCACGATCAGCGACTGCCTGAATTGCGCGTAGGCGGCCAGCGCGTTCAGCAGCCGGTCGGCCCCCACTTCCTCGGGGTTGTTGACCCGTATCTCGAACCCCCAATCCAGGGAGGCACGGGCTACCAGGGGTTCCACCATGAACCATTCCCGGCACAGCCGGCGCAGGTGATACAGCGCGGCCGGAACCACGGTGCCGATCACCGCCTCGCTTACCAGATCGGGCGTCAGCTTGGCATGGGTCAGCAGGGTCAGCAGCCATACCGCGTATTCATCGGATGTGCGTTGCGGCTCGGTCGCGATGCGCCAGATGCCGGCCCAATGCCGACCATCATGCACGGCGAACACCACATTCGTGTTCCCCGCATCGATCACGAGAAGCATGCAGGGCCCCCCGAGAATGCGGAGGGAATGGGGAAGAGCCCCAGAAACACCTCTCCGCTGGAAATCGGCTGGGGGTGCTGAACCAGTTTGAGCGCACCTGTTTCCGTAATGCCCTCGAAATCGCCCTCTATGCGCCTCGTACTCGTCTGAATTTGCAGGAAGGTGCCCTTCGGGTGCGCGCGTGCCAGCCAGTCACCGGTGGTGGTCGTGGCGTGCGCGTGCCTGTCTAACGCGGCCAGCAGCGAATCGGCGATGGTTCGTGGGCTGGGGGCCGGCGGCGGCAGGCAGGCGGTGCGCCGGCCAGGAACATCCGGCGCCGCGGCGAGGTTGGCGCCGATCCCGAGCACATACCAACCAGGGGCGTTGTTCCCGCTCACTGCGGCGTCGATCAGGATGCCCCCGATTTTGGCGCCATCCAGCAGCAGGTCGTTCGGCCATTTCAGCATCAGCTTGCGAGTGTAGGGTGAGAGCGCGTCGTGCAGCGCGATCCCGGCCACCAGCGCCCAATGGCCAAGCGGATGCTGCCCATCCGGCCTGATCAGGACGGAGAGGTTCAGATTGCCCGGCGGCGCGGTCCATCCCCGCCCGCGGCTGCCGCGGCCGGCACTCTGGCGATGCGCCAGGATCGCGAGACGCCCGGGATCGCCGGCCTGCGATGCCGCGATCGCCACATCCTGCGTGGAGGCGAGCTCATCATGCTCCTGCACGCGCCAGGCGGGCGGTGCAGCGCCCATCACTCGAACAGCGACTTGGCGGCCAATGCGGCCGCGCCGATGAACGGCGCCGGAAACAGGAAGAAGGCCAGCGTAAAAATCCCCGTCGCCATCGCCACAAAGGATAGCGAGCCGGACCGTGCATCGAATGGCGCTTCCGCGTTATCGAAGAACATCACCTTGATGACACGCAGATAGTAGAAGCAGCCCACCACGCTAGTCAGCACGCCGATGATCGCCAGGGTCCACATATTCGCATCTACCGCCGCGCGGAACACCAGGAACTTGCCGAAGAAGCCTGCCATGGGCGGGATCCCCGCCATGCTGAACATGAAGATGGTCATCAGCACCGCCAGCGGCAGATCGTTCCGGGCAAGCCCGGACAAATCGCTGATCTGTTCTGCCGCCAACCCCCGCCTTCGCATTGCGATGATACAGGCAAACGCGCCAGCCGACATCACCACATAAGTCAGCAAATACACCAGCACCCCGCGCACACCGGTTTCGGTGCCAGCGGCAAGCCCGATCAGCGCGTAGCCCATATGGCCGATCGACGAATATGCCATCAGCCGCTTGATGTTCTTTTGCGCGATCGCGGCGAAACTGCCGAGCAGCATGGAGGCGATCGATACCAGAACGATGATGGGCTGCCACTCAACCGCCACATGCCCGAACGGCCCAAACATTACCCGCAGCAGCACGATGAAGGGGGCCACTTTCGGCGCGGTGCTCATGAAGGCGGTGACCGAGCTGGGCGCGCCCTCATACACATCCGGTGTCCACATATGGAACGGGACGGCTGACAACTTGAAAGCGAGCCCCGCGATAATGAAGGCGATGCCGACAATCAGCCCAGTGGAAACGCCCGCCGGATCGGTGACCGCTTGCGCGATATGGGCGAAATCCATCGAGCCGGAAAACCCGTAGGTGAGTGAAATACCATACAGCAGCAGGCCGGAGGCCAGCGCGCTCAGCACAAAATATTTGAGGCCTGCCTCGGAGGATCGCAGTTCCTCCCGCGCGAAGGCCGCCAGCACGTAGATGGCGAGGGATTGCAGCTCCAGTCCCATATAGAGCGTCATCAGATTGAACGATGACGCCATCACCATCATGCCGACGGAGCTCAGCATAATCAGCACCGGAAACTCGAACCGCGCGATATGCTGCTTTTCGTTGTAATCGAGCGCGAGGATCATGCTGAGTGCTGCCCCCGCCAGGATCAGCAACTTGCCGAACCTCGCAAATGCGTCGGTGACAAACAGGCCCCCATAGGCAACCGCATTCGGCGTGCCCACGACCAGCACCGCCCCGATGCCCATGGCGCCGAGCACCAGCATGGTGCACAGCACCGCGCTTTCACGCTTTTGCATCACGCCGAACAGCAGGATGGCCATGGCGCCGATGGCCAGAAAGATCTCCGGCGAGGCAAGCGACCAGTTCATCGTGGCACGCCCGCGAACTGCGCGCCGTGATGCGCGGCGTTCATCGCCTGCTGGTGGGACTGCACCATGGCGCCCACGCTCGCATCGAAGAACCCGGTGAAGCTGGATGGGTAGATCCCCAGCCACAGCGTCAGCACCGCCAGGGGGACAAAAATCGCGATCTCGCGCGGCGACAGATCGAGGATCGACCGCAAATCGACCTTGGTGATCTGGCCGAAAATGATCCGCCGGTAGAGATACAGCATGTAGGCAGCGCCCAGAACCATCCCGAAACTGCCAAGCAGGGCCAACCAGATGCTCACATGGAAGGCGCCGACCAATACCAGGAACTCGCCGACAAAACCGGCCGTGCCGGGCAGGCCGATCGAGGCCATGGTGAACAGCATGAACGCGGCAGCATAAAGCGGCATCCGGTCGCCTAGCCCGCCATAGCGTGCGATCTCCCGCGTATGGATGCGATCATAGATCACGCCCACGCAGAGAAACAGCGCGGCTGATACCACGCCATGCGAAAGCATCTGGAACAGCGCGCCATCGATCCCCTGCACATTAAACGTAAAGATCCCGATCACCACCACGCCCATATGGGCCACCGAGGAATAGGCGATCAGCTTCTTCATATCCTCCTGGGCCAGCGCCACCAGCGAGGTATAGATCACCGCGATCACGCCCAGCGCGAACATTAGCGGCGCGAAATGCTGGGCAGCGAGCGGTAGCATCGGCACGGAGAAGCGCAGGAAGCCGTAAGCGCCCATTTTCAGCAGAACGCCGGCCAGGATCACCGAGCCGGCGGTAGGCGCTTCCACATGCGCATCGGGCAGCCAGGTGTGCACCGGCCACATCGGCACCTTCACCGCGAAGGATGCAAGGAACGCCAGGAACAGCCAGAATTGCATCTCGTAACTGAACGGCGTGTGCATCAGCACGGTGATGTCGGTGGTGCCGGCCTGGTTCCACATCGCGAGCAGGGCCAGAAGCATCAGCACCGAGCCTGCAAATGTGTAGAGAAAGAATTTCAGGCTCGCATAGACCCGGCGCGGGCCGCCCCAAATGCCGATGATCAGATACATCGGGATCAGCACGCCCTCGAAAAACATATAGAACAGCAGGAAATCCGTGGCGGAGAACATGCCCACCATCATGGTTTCCAGGATCAGGAACGCCGCCATGTATTCCCGCACGCGAACCTTAACGGACTCCCAGCTGGCCAGGATGCAGATCGGCGTGAGTGCGGTGGAAAGCAGCACGAAGAGCACGGAAATACCGTCCACGCCCATGCGGTAGCCGACCCCGAAATCCGGCAGCCAGGCCGCAGTTTCGGCAAACTGGTAGCCGGATTGCCGTGGATCGAAACGCGCCCAAAGCACCAGGGAAATGCCGAAGGTGATCAGGCTGGTCCATAGCGCAGTCCAGCGCGCATTGCCGGCCACGTCCGCCTCTGCGCCGCGCAGCGTCATCAGGATCGCAACGCCCACCAGGGGCAAGAAGGTCACCAGGGTGAGAACGGGAAAACCCGCGGCGTTGATGTCGGTCACGGGGCGATCACCGGATGAAGAGGAAGCTGAGCATAACCACGAGGCCGACCAGCATGGTGAAAGCGTAGACCGCGATCGACCCCGTTTGTATCCGCACCGCCTGCACGGACCCGCCCTCGGCGAGGCTGGCTAGCCCGTTCGGCACCCCATCGATGATCCGCTCGTCGCCGACTTTCCAGAATTCGCGGGCCAGGAGATTCGCCGTGCGCACGAAGAGAAAATCGTAGAGTTCGTCAAAATACCATTTGTTGAGCAGGAAGCGGTAGATCGGCGCGAATTGCGCCGCGAGCCGCGCCGGCATGGCCGGATTGACCATGTAGAAGTAGTAGGCAATCGCCAGTCCCAGCACGCCAGTGGCCGTCGGCAGAAGGCCAATCAGCGGGGGCGTATGCTCGATCTGTTCCAGCACATGGTTGGCATCAGCCGTGAAGATCGCGCCCTGCCAGTAGGCCGCGTTGTGGTCGCCAATAAACAAGGTGTGAAGCAACCAACCCGAGAAGGTTGCGCCGAAGGCCAGAAGCACCAGCGGCACCCACATGGATGCCGGGCTTTCATGCACATGTGCCATCTTGTGCGCATCCGCGCGAGGCGCGCCGTGGAACGTCATGAACAGCAGGCGGCCCGAATAGAATGCGGTGAGCAGTGCCGCCAGCGTGCCGCAGACAAATGCGTAGAGGCCGATGGCGGTGCCGGCCGCATAGGTCGATTCCAGGATCGCGTCCTTCGACCAGTAGCCGGCAAAATAGGGGATGCCCGCGAGCGCCAGGCTGCCGATCCACATCGTGGCGTAGGTGATCGGAATTTTGCGCCAGATGCCGCCCATCTTGCGCATGTCCTGCTCATCCGACATCGCATGGATCACCGAGCCGGCGCACAGGAACAGCAGTGCCTTGAAGAAGGCGTGGGTAATCAGGTGGAACATCGACACCTGATAGGCGCCGACGCCGGCTGCCATGAACATGTAGCCGAGCTGGGAGCAGGTTGAGAAGGCAATCACCCGCTTGATGTCGTTTTGCACGCAGCCGATCGTGGCCGCGAAGAAGCATGTGGTAGCCCCGATGAAGGTGACGAACGCCAAGGCCGAGGGCGCGAATTCCAAGATCGGCGACATGCGCGACATCAGGAACACGCCAGCCGTCACCATTGTTGCCGCATGGATCAGCGCGGATACCGGCGTTGGGCCCTCCATCGCATCAGGCAGCCAGGTATGCAGCAGGATCTGCGCGGATTTGCCCATCGCGCCGATGAACAGCAGAAACCCCATCACCTCGTAGGCCCGCGGGGCGAGGCCGAAGATTGGGTAGGTGTCGCTCATGTGCTGGGGTATGGCGGCAAAGATGGTTGGGAAATCAACAGCCCCGAACTTCAGGAACACCAGCGCGATGCCCACGGCGAAGGAAAGGTCGCCCACGCGGTTCACGATCATTGCCTTGATCGCGGCGCGGTAGGCCGCAGGCCGATCATACCAATAGCCGATCAGCAGGTAGCTCGCGAGGCCCACACCTTCCCACCCGAAGAACAGCTGAACCAGGTTATCGGCGGTTACCAACATCAGCATCGCGAAGGTGAACAGCGACAGATAGGCGAAGAAGCGCGACGTGGTGGAATGCTCGTGCGCCATGTAGCCGATGGAATAGATGTGGATCAGGGTGGCAACGGAGTTGACCATCGCCACCATGGTGACCGACAGCGTATCGTAGCGCAGCGCCCAATCCAGATTGAAATCGCCGGCTGCGATCCAGGTGCAGATGGTGACCACGCCATTCGGCGCCCCCGCGAACACATGGCTATACCAGGCGGCCACGCCACACACGGACGCCAGCACCATGCAGCCGATGGTGATCAACTGCGCAAGCCGATCCCCCAGCGCGCGCCCCGCAAGCCCGCAGACCAGCGCCCCCAAAAGCGGCGCAAACACGGCCACGCCGTAGATCATCGTTGAACCCGCGCAGGACTCAAAAGTTCTTTGCTTCGTTCTTTCAAGAAAGGAGACCTTTTCTCCCCTGAAACAATACGTTTTGGTGTCGTATGCATTCGACTCAGCCCTTCATCAGAGTCACGTCTTCGACTTCGATCGACCCGCGGTTGCGGAAATATACCACCACGATCGCAAGGCCGATGGCGGCTTCGGCGGCGGCTACGGTCAGCACGAACATGGCAAAAACCTGGCCAGCCAAGTCGCCAAGGGCCGCGGAGAAAGCCACTAGATTGATATTCACCGCGAGCAGGATCAGCTCGATCGACATGAGGATGACGATCACGTTCTTCCGGTTCAGGAAAATCCCGAATACGCCAAGCACGAGCAGGATCGCGGAAACGGTGAGGTAGCTGCCGAGGCCGACTTGCAGCATGGTTCAATGGCCCCCTTCGCCATGGTTGTCTGCCGGCAGCAGGGCTGGTTCCGGCTTCGGGCGATAGATCCCGCCCAACTCGAGAATACCCGCGCCTGTGCGCAGCTTCAGCACCTCGAGCGTGTCGGAAACCTGGCGCTGCTGCTGGCGCGAGATATTCTGGCGCCGAGCATTGGTTGTCTTCCGGTGCGTCAGAACGATGGCTCCGATCATGGCGACCAGCAGGATCAGGCCTGCCATCTGGAACAGAAAGATATATTGCGTGTAAAGCACGTCCCCAAGGGCGCGGGTGTTCGTAACGTTCGTGGGCATTTGCGAAAGGCGCAACCCCGGCGAGTCGGGCGCCACCTGCCAGCCGATCAGCACGCCCATCAATTCGAGGAACAGCACCGCGCCCACGATACCGCCCACCGGCGCATACCGTTGGAATCCCTCGCGCAGCGCGACGAAATCCACATCCAGCATCATCACGACAAACAGGAACAGAACCGCGACCGCGCCCACATACACGATCACCAGGATCATCGCCAAAAACTCGGCCCCCGCGATCAGGAACAGCGCGGAGGCGTTGATGAAGGCCAGGATTAGGAACAGAACCGAATGCACGGGGTTCCTGCTGGTCACCACCATCGCGGCCGACCCCAGAAGAATGGCCGAGAAGAACCAGAAGAAAGCGGTAATCATCGGTAGGGCGCATCCAGCTCAAGCCGCTTTGCGATTTCACTTTCCCAGCGATCGCCGTTATCCAGCAGCTTGTTCTTGTTGTACATCAGCTCCTCCCGCGTTTCGGTCGCGAATTCGAAATTCGGGCCTTCCACGATTGCATCCACGGGGCAGGCTTCCTCGCACAGCCCGCAATAGATGCACTTGGTCATGTCGATATCGTATCGTGTCGTCCGGCGCGACCCATCCGCGCGCGGTTCCGCCTCGATGGTAATGGCATAGGCCGGGCATATCGCCTCGCACAGCTTGCAGGCGATGCAGCGTTCCTCGCCGTTGGGGTAACGCCGCAACGCATGCTCGCCCTTGAAGCGCGGCCCGATCGGCCCTCCTTCGTAAGGATAGTTGATCGTAACCTTCGGTTTGAAGAAATACCGCAGCGTGATCGCCATGCCGGACAGCAATTCCCACAACACAAAGCGCCATGCAGTGTTTTTGAGCGAAATCGCCATGGGTTCAGCCTCCGCCTTCCGGCAGCGTGCCGGTGGCTTCGAGATAACCGGCTGTCAGAACCAGCCAGATCAGGGAGAGCGGCAAAAAGATCTTCCAACCCAGCCGCATCAACTGGTCGTAGCGATAGCGCGGGAAGGTGGCGCGCACCCAGAAGAAGAAGAACATGATGCAGCAGATCTTCGCGAACAGCCAAAATACGCCGGGAACGAAATTAAGGCCGAACGGCGCCTGCCAGCCACCCAGAAACAGGATGCTGGCCAAGGCCGACATCATGATCATGTTCGTGTATTCGCCGAGGTAGAACAGCGCAAAACTCATCGCGCTATATTCCACGAAGAAACCAGCCACGATCTCGCTCTCGCCTTCGGGCAGATCGAACGGCGCCCGATTGGTCTCCGCGAGCATGGAAATCAGGAACACGATGAACATCGGGAACAGGCCGGTGAACGCAAACCAATGATGCGCCTGCGCGCGCACGATATCATTCAGGTTAAGGCTACCCACGCACAACATCACCGTGACGAGCACAAAGCCGATCGACACCTCGTAGCTCACCATCTGCGCCGCCGACCGCATGGCGCCCAGGAACGCGTATTTCGAATTGCTCGCCCAGCCGGCGATGATCACGCCGTACACACCCAGCGAGCTGATCGCGAAGAGGTATAGAATGCCCACATTGATGTCGGCCGGCGCCCAACCGTCGTTGACCGGGATCACCGCCCAAGCCAGGCACGCCAGAATAAATGTCAGCATGGGGGCCACAAGAAACAGGCTACGGCTCGCCCCCGCCGGTATGATCGTTTCCTTGGTAAAAACCTTGACCGCATCGGCAAAAGGCTGCCACAGCCCGAACGGCCCCACCCGGTTCGGCCCCTTGCGCAACTGGAATGCGCCGAGCGCCTTACGCTCAAAATAGGTGGCGTAGGCCATGCAGATTAGCACCGGCACCAAAGTGGCCAGCGTCTCCGCCAGGGTCAGGATGAGGATTCCAACATCGGTATTGAAAAAGAATTCATGCACGGGCGGTTACTCCGCGGCCACGGCGAGAGGCTGTGCCGCGATGCGCGCGCATTCCCTCATGGTGGCACTCGCCCGGCTGATCGGGTTGCCGAGAAAATATTCTGGCACCGCGTAGCAGATTGGCACATCGGCCACCTCGATGCCGCCCACCGGCCCCACCAGTTCGTTGGCGCCAAACCGCGCCAGACCGACCTGCCCAAACACCGGGTTCGCCCGCTCCAGTCGGGCCCGAAGTGCGCCGATGTCGTCGTAAGGCAGGGCGTGCCCGATGGTGGCGCTGAAGGCGCGCAATATGCGCCAATCCTCCCGCGCATCCCCCGGCGGCAGCAGCGCCCGATAGCCGCGCTGCACGCGGCCTTCGGTATTCACATACGTGCCGTCCTTTTCCGTGTAGGTGGCACCGGGCAAAATCACATCGGCTCGGGTGGCGCCACGGTCGCCGTGATGCCCTTGATAGACTACGAAGGTCTCCGCCCCGATCCGGGTCGTGTCGAACTCGTCAGCGCCCAGCAGCCAAAGCAGGTCGACGCCACCGCCCAGCATGCCATCGAGTGCAAGCCCGCCCGGCCCAGGCACGAAGCCCAAATCCAGCCCGCCCACCCGGGCGGCCGCCGTATGCAGCACGTTGAAACCGTGCCACTCGGGGGTCAGCGCGCCTACGGTCGCCGCCACATTCCAGGCGGCCGCCAGAACCGCCGCACCATCCGCGCGCGCCAAAGCGCCCTGCCCTAGTATCACCATCGGCCGCGCCGCCGCGCGCAGCAGCCTGCCGAATTCGTGCCCTTCGTTCTGCAGCGCGGCCAAGCCTGCCGGCGAGTCGCCAAGATGGGTAAAGCCATAGGTGAAATCCGCCGCCGGCCCGAACACGCCCACCGGAAGATGGCCTTGCGTCGCCAGATAGCGCTTGCGCAGCCGCGCGTTCAACACCGTCGCCTCGTGCCGGGGGTTCGTGCCGATCAGCAGCAGCGCGTCGGCCGCATCGATCCCGGCAATGGTGCTGTTGAACAGGTAGAATTCGCGCCGGCTTGCATCGAGCTTCGCGCCATCCAACCGGCAATCAAAATTTGCCGAGCCCAGTGATCCCAAAAGATCCTTGAGCGCCATCATGCTTTCGGCGTCGCAGAGATCGCCGGCGATGGCGCCGATGCGCGCGCCCGGCAGCCCGCGCAGCGTGCCCGCGATGGCGCCGAACGCTTCCTGCCAGGTGGCAGGCCGCAGCTTGCCATTTTCACGTAGCCACGGCCGATCGAGCCGGCGACGCTTCAGCCCGTCCAGCGAAAAACGGGCCTTGTCGCCCAGCCACTCCTCATTGATCTCGTCATCCACGCGGGGCAGGATCCGCAAAACTTCGGAGCCCCGCGCATCGATCCGAATGGGCGTGCCAACCGCATCCAGCACGTCGACACTGTCTGTCTTTTGCAATTCCCAAGGGCGGGACACGAAGGCATAGGGTTTGCTGGTAAGGGCACCCACCGGACAGATATCGATCAGGTTGCCCGACAGCTCGGATGTCAGCGCCTTTTCCACATAGGTGCCAACCTCCATGTTCTCGCCGCGCGCGGTGGCACCCAATTCCGGCACGCCGGCGATTTCCGTGGCAAAGCGGATGCAGCGCGTGCACTGGATGCAGCGCGTCATCACCGTCTTCACCAGCGGACCGAGGTTTTTGTCCTTCACCGCGCGCTTGTTTTCGGCGTAGCGGGAATGGTCCATGCCGTAGGCATAGCTTTGATCCTGCAAATCGCACTCGCCGCCCTGGTCGCAAATCGGGCAATCCAGCGGATGATTGATCAGCAAAAATTCCATCACGCCGCGCCGCCCGTTGCGCACCATCGGCGTATCGGTTTTCACCGCCATGCCTTCCGCGACGGGGTAGGCGCAGCTGGCGATCGGTTTGGGGGCCTTTTCGATTTCCACCAGGCACATGCGGCAATTGCCGGCCACCGACAGGCGCTCGTGATAGCAGAAGCGAGGGATTTCACGACCGGCTTTTTCGCACGCCTGCAGGACAGAGCTGCCAGGTTCGATTTCGATCTCGGTGCCGTCGACGGTGAGTTTTACCATGAAGCAAGGCCTTCTTTTTTGAAAAAAAGAAGCAAAAAACTCTTATGATTCGGACATGGCCTGCTGCAAGGGGCACCCCAGGATTCAAAAGTTTTTTGGTTCTTTTTTTCAAAAAAGAACATGCTCGCTGTCTGTCTCATTCGGCAGCCAAAGGCAAATTAATCGGCGTCGGCGCCTTAGCCCCACCACGATAATCCGCGATCCGCTGCTCCATCACCGGCCGGAAATGCCTGATCAGGCCCTGGATCGGCCAGGCCGCCGCATCGCCCAGCGCGCAAATCGTGTGTCCTTCCACCTGGCGCGTCACCTGATCTAGCATGTCGATCTCGGCCGACCCGGCACGGCCATCCACCATGCGGTTCATCACCCGCATCATCCACCCTGTGCCTTCCCGACACGGCGTACACTGCCCGCAACTCTCATGCTTGTAGAACTTCGAAAGCCGCGCGATCGCCTTGATAATATCGGTGGATTTGTCCATCACGATCACCGCGGCGGTGCCCAGCCCGGATTTCACATCGCGCAGACTGTCGAAATCCATCAGAACGGTATCGCAAATCTCTTTCGGCAGCACCGGCACGGATGATCCGCCTGGGATCACCGCCAACAGGTTATCCCATCCGCCACGCACGCCCCCGCAATAGCGATCGATCAGCTCCCGCAGGGGGATGCCGAGTTCCTCCTCGACATTGCAGGGCTTGTTCACATGGCCGGAAATACAGAATAGTTTGGTCCCCGCATTCTTCGGCCGCCCCAGCGCGGAAAACCAGGCGGCACCACGGCGCAAAATCGTGGGCGCCACGGCTATGCTCTCGACGTTATTTACCGTGGTCGGGCACCCATAAAGCCCGACCGCCGCCGGAAAGGGCGGTTTGAGGCGTGGCATGCCCTTTTTGCCTTCAAGGCTTTCCAGCAGCGCGGTCTCTTCTCCGCAAATATAAGCGCCGGCGCCGCGATGCAGGAACACATCGAAATCCCATCCGCTGCCGCAAGCATTCACCCCGATCAACCCGGCCTCATAGGCCTCGTCGATCGCCGCCTGCAGATTCAGATGCTCGTTATAGAATTCGCCGCGGATGTAGATGTAGGCGGCATGGGCGCCCATCGCGAAGCCGGCGATCAGGCTGCCTTCCACCAGCTTATGCGGATCGTGCCGCATGATGTCGCGATCCTTGCAGGTGCCCGGCTCGCTCTCATCCGCATTCACCACCAGATAGGCAGGTCGCCCATCCGATACCTTCGGCATGAAACTCCATTTCATTCCGGTGGGGAATCCCGCGCCGCCTCGGCCGCGCAGGCCCGAGGCCTTCATCTCATCGATGATCGCGTCGCGCCCGCGCAGTAGAATTTCGGCCGTGCCGTCCCAGTCGCCGCGCGCCCGTGCGCCCGCCAGACGCCATTCGTGCTGCCCGTAGAGATTGGTGAAAATGCGATCGCGGTCGTTCAGCACGAGCTGCTACTCCGTCACCGTCAGAAGCGTTGTCGGTCCACCCTCAGGTGCCGAGGTAACCCGCCCGATCATCGAGCCAGGTTTTGGCAGCGCCTCGCCGCGCTTGCACGCCTCGAGCAGCTTCTCCGTCGAAGCGCCGTCCATATCTTCATAGAAATCGTTGTCGATCTGCAGGATCGGGGCATTCACGCAGGCACCCAGGCATTCCACCTCGGTCATGGTAAATAGCCCGTCCTCGCTGGTCTCGTTCCAGCCCTTGAGGCCGGTCACCTTCCGGCACGCGGCCACCACCTCATCCGATCCGCGCAGCCAGCACGGCGTGGTGGTGCATACTTGCAGATGGTATTTGCCGATCGGGCTCGTATTGAACATCAGATAGAAGGTAGCGACCTCGTAAACGCGGATCGGCGGCATATCCAGTCTTGCCGCCACTGCATCCATCCCGACACGGGGTATCCAGGCGCTGCCCGTACCGCGTTTCATCTGTTCCTGTACCAAATACAGCAGCGGCAGCACGGCACTCGCCTTGCGTGCCGGCGGATATTTTTTCAGCACGGTTTCGATCACGCTGTCGCTCTGCGCGTCGAACGCGAAATGCGATGGCTCGGTGCGGTTATGCGCCGCCGTCGATCCGTCACCAATATTTTCCGCGGGGAAGTGGCCGGACATCAGCGGTCCACCTCGCCAAATACCAGGTCGATCGAGCCGATGATCGCCACCGCGTCCGCCAGCATATGCCCCTTGCTCATCACTTCAATCGCCTGCAAATGCGAAAAACCCGTTGGCCGTATCTTGCATCGGTATGGCTTGTTCGTGCCGTCGCTCACGAGATACACGCCGAACTCGCCTTTCGGGCTTTCCACGGTCGTGTAGGTGGCACCCGCCGGCACATGGAAACCCTCGGTGTAGAGCTTGAAGTGATGGATCAGCGCCTCCATCGAGCGCTTCATTTCCTCACGACGCGGCGGGGTGAATTTGCGATCCTCCACCTTGACCGGGCCGGGTTTCATCTGCTCGATGCATTGCCGGATGATTTTCACGCTCTCACGCATCTCGATCATCCGCACCAGATAGCGGTCGTAGCAATCGCCATTCCGCGCGATCGGCACATCGAACGCCACCCGATCGTACATCGCATAAGGCTGGCTCTTGCGAAGATCCCACGGCACGCCGCTCGCGCGCAAATTAGGCCCCGAAAACCCCCAGGCCAACGCCTGCTCGGCCGACATCACCCCGATATCCACGGTGCGCTGCTTCCAAATCCGATTATCCGTGAGCAGGTTCCAGAGATCGTCGATGAATTTGGGAAATTCATCGCTCCAGGCCCAAATTCTTTCGGTAAGCCCTGCGGGGATATCGCGGCTCAACCCACCATGCCGATAATAATTCGCATGAAGCCGCGCGCCGGACGCCGCCTCATAGAATTCCATCAATTTCTCCCGCTCCTCATAGCCCCAAAGCGGCGGCGTGAGTGCGCCCACATCCATCGCGAACGACGTCAGGTTCAACAAATGGTTCAGGATACGGGTGATCTCGTCGAACATCGTGCGTATCCAAAGCGCACGTTCGGGTGGCGTAATACCCAGCAGTTTTTCGGTCGCCAGCACGAAGGCATGTTCCATGCACATCGGCGACACGTAATCCAGCCGATCGAAATATGGCGTATTCTGCGTATAGGTCCGGCTTTCGATGAGTTTTTCCGTGCCACGATGCAGCAACCCCACATGTGGGTCGGCGCGCTCGACCACCTCGCCATCCATTTCCAGCACCAGCCGAAGCACACCGTGCGCCGCCGGATGCTGCGGCCCGAAATTGATCGCATGGCTGTCGATCTGCACAGTTTTGTATTTCGTGGCTTCCGGCAAGGGCACGCCGACATCCGTGGTCCGGATGGGATCTCTCTCGATCGCGTCGTTCATGACTTCGTCACCTCTCCGGCCGTACCCTGCTGCAAGGCGAGGCGCGCCGCATGCGCTTTCTCGTCACCCGGCAAACTGGTCATGCCTTCCCAAGGCGACAGGAAGTGGAAATCCCTGAAATCCTGCGTCAGGCTCACCGGCTCGTACACAACCTGCTTGCGGTCTTCGTCGTAACGAACTTCCACATAGCCGGTCAGCGGGAAATCCTTGCGCAGCGGATGTCCCTCGAACCCGTAATCTGTCAGGATGCGGCGGTGGTCGGCCAAGCCCGCGAACAGCACGCCATACAAATCCCAGGTCTCGCGTTCCCACCAGGTGGCGGACGGCCAGATCCCCGAAACCGACGGTACGGGCGTGGTTTCATCGGTCGTGACGATCACCCGGATCCGATGGTTCAGCGAAGCGCTCAACAGATTGTAGACCACATCGAACCGCTCGGCGCGCTCGGGAAAGTCCACGCCGCAAATATCCATCACTTGTTCGCACAGGAACCGAGGATCGTCGCGCAGGGTGGTCATCGCCTCGATCAGCACGTCGCGCGGCACATGCACCACGATCTCGCCGTTCTGCACGGTGGCAGGGCCCACGCCGGCGACCCAAGCGGAAATGCTCGAAGCCAGGGCAGCGTGGTTTTCGTAGGCAACAATCTCAGCCACGCAGGATCGTCCCCGTACGGCGTATCTTCTTCTGCAGCTGCATGATGCCATAGACCAGCGCTTCGGCCGTGGGCGGGCAGCCCGGCACATACACGTCCACCGGCACAATGCGGTCGCACCCGCGCACCACCGAATAGGAGTAATGGTAGTAGCCGCCGCCATTGGCGCAACTGCCCATGCTGATCACCCAGCGCGGCTCCGGCATCTGGTCGTACACCTTGCGCAGGGCGGGTGCCATTTTGTTGGTGAGGGTGCCGGCCACGATCATCACATCGCTCTGCCGCGGCGAGCCGCGCGGGAAGATGCCGAACCGGTCGAGATCGTAGCGCGGCATGTAAGCATGGATCATCTCCACCGCGCAGCACGCCAATCCGAACGTCATCGGCCATAAGCTGCCAGTGCGGCCCCAGTTGATCAGCTTGTCGAGCTGCGCCACCACAAAGCCCTTGTCGGTGATCTCGCCGGTAATTCCGCGAATCACCGCATCCTGCGCCTCGCCGGGCGGCAGCGCATCGCGATTCCAGGCGATCTGCTCACCGGTTGCCACATCGGTCGCCGTCACGCTCATGGCGCTACTCCCACTCGAGCGCGCCCTTGCGCCACTCATAGATAAAACCAACCGTGAGAACAGCTAGGAACCCGATCATCGACCAGAAGCCCAGCATACCAATATGTGAGAGGCTGACGGCCCAGGGGAACAGGAAAGCCACTTCCAGATCGAAAATGATGAACAGGATGGCCACCAGATAATAGCGCACATCGAAACGGCGCCGCGCATCATCGAAGGGCTCGAACCCACATTCGTAAGCCGACAGCTTCTCCGCATACGGCTTCTGCTGGGCCGCCAGCAACGACCCACCAACCATGGCAGCGGCAATCACGCTTGCAATGCCGAGAAACACCAGAATGGGAAAATAATGGGAGAGGATCGGCTGCATGGCATTCCCAACAGCGGTGTTGCGGTGCCAGGCGGCACCGCACTGCAACAACGGGCCGGACCATACCGCCCGCTCCGAGAAGCGCCAAGGGGCAAGCCCCGGGCCCAGCTACAAAACATTGAGGGAAGCTGGCGCGAGTGACGGGGCTCGAACCCGCGACCTCCGGCGTGACAGGCCGGCGCTCTAACCAACTGAGCTACACCCGCTTCCCAGGCAGGCGCCGCTTCTACGAGCGGGCCCGGGCCGCGTCAACCCAAGCAAGGCCAGGGGCTCTGCCCCCTGGACCCCCGCCAGGGCGAGCCGCCCTGGACCGGCAATTCCTGAAGGTCAGTCGGAGAGAGGCATACACGCACGGTTTGTGCCGATACGGTCACGTATTTCTCCGACTGGCCTTCACTGATGGTGGGCGGTGACGGGATCGAACCGCCGGCCAACTCGGTGTAAACGAGCCGCTCTACCTCTGAGCTAACCGCCCCCTTGGGCCAGCCCGCGTCATAGACACGGGCTGGCTCCGGTTCAATGGGGCAGGCTGGCTGCGGCGCCGTCGCCGGCCGGCGTGGTGATCGGCTCGGCGGGCTCTTCCCATTCGATCGCGTCAGGCTTGCGCACCAGGGCGCGGCCGATCACGTCGTCCACATGGCTTACCGGGATGAGGGTCAGCGCCCGCTTCACGTTATCCGGTATTTCCGCCAGGTCCTTCTCGTTATCCTTGGGGAAGAACACGGTGGTGATACCCGCCCGCAGGGCTGCGAGGAGCTTTTCCTTCAACCCGCCGATCGGCAGCACGCGGCCGCGCAGCGTGATTTCGCCTGTCATCGCCACATCCCGCCGGATCGGAATGCCGGTGAGCACGCTCACCATGCTGGTCGCCATCGCCACACCGGCGGAGGGACCATCCTTCGGCGTGGCGCCTTCCGGCACGTGCACATGGATGTCCCGCTTCTCGAACAGGGTTGGCTTGATGCCAAAGCTGATCGATCGGCTGCGCACGTAGGACAGCGCGGCAGACACGCTCTCCTGCATCACGTCGCCCAGCTTGCCCGTGCTCTTCACGTTTCCTTTGCCGGGCACCATCACGCTTTCGATGGTGAGGATTTCGCCGCCCACCTCGGTCCAGGCGAGGCCGGTCACCACGCCCACCATGTCCTCGCTTTCCGTCTCGCCGTAGCGGAAGCGCCGGATACCCGCATATTTTTCAAGGTTCTTCAGGTTGATCGTGACCTTCTTGGATTTCTTGGTCACGATCTCCTTCACCGCCTTGCGAGCCAGGTTGGCCAGCTCACGCTCCAGATTGCGCACCCCAGCCTCACGCGTATACGTGCGGATCAGGTCGCGCAGCGCGTCTTCCGTAATACTCCACTCATCCGGTTTCAGCCCGTGGGCCTCGCCTTGCTTCGCGATCAAGTGGCGCCGCGCGATTTGCAGCTTCTCGTCCTCGGTATAGCCGGAGATCCGGATGATCTCCATGCGATCGAGCAGCGGCTGCGGCATGCGTAGCGAGTTCGCCGTGGTCACGAACATCACGTCGGAGAGGTCGTAATCCACCTCCAAGTAGTGGTCAGCGAAGGTCGCGTTCTGCTCGGGGTCCAGCACCTCCAACAGCGCGCTGGTCGGGTCGCCCCGCCAGTCCTGCCCCAGCTTGTCGATTTCATCGAGCAGGAACAGAGGGTTCGAGGTTTTTGCCTTCTTCATCCCCTGGATCACCTTGCCGGGCATCGAACCGATATAGGTGCGCCTATGCCCACGGATTTCCGCTTCGTCCCGCACGCCGCCCAGCGACATACGCACAAAGCTGCGGGCAGTGGCGTGGGCAATGGATTTGCCCAGCGATGTTTTGCCGACGCCGGGCGGCCCCACCAGGCACAGGATCGGCCCGCGCACTTTTGGGCTACGCGCCTGCACCGCCAGATATTCGAGGATGCGCTCCTTCACCTTCTCCAGGCCGTAATGGTCGGCATCGAGCACTTTCTCGGCCTCGACCACGTCGTTGCGCACCTTGCTCCGCTTCTTCCAGGGAATAGAGAGCATCCAGTCGAGGTAGTTGCGCACTACCGTCGCTTCCGCGCTCATCGGGCTCATGGTGCGGAGCTTCTTGAGCTCCGCCATCGCCTTTTCGCGCGCTTCCTTGGTGAATTTGGTCTTCTTGATCTTCTCCTCGAGCTCCGCCGTCTCGTCCTTGCCGTCCTCGCCTTCGCCGAGCTCCTTCTGGATGGCCTTCAGCTGCTCGTTCAGGTAATATTCGCGCTGCGTCTTTTCCATCTGCCGCTTGACGCGGTTGCGTATGCGTTTCTCTACCTGCAGCACGCCGATTTCGGACTCCATGTGCCCGAACACGCGCTCCAGCCGCTCGCCGATCCGCGTGGTTTCCAGCAGCTCCTGCTTTTCGCTGATCTTCAGGTTCAGGTGGCTGGCGATGGTATCGGCCAGCTTGCTCGGCTCTTCGATCTGGTTCAGCGACACCAGCACTTCGGGCGCGATCTTCTTGTTCAGCTTGATATATTGCTCGAACTGCCCGACCACGGTGCGGCCAAGCGCCTCCAGCTCGCGCGGGTCGCTTTCGCTATCCGGCATATCCTCGACGACGGCCTCGAAATAGCTCTCGGTCTCTTTGAAGGAGGCGAGCCTTGCCCGGCGCCCACCCTCCACCAGCACCTTGACCGTGCCATCCGGCAATTTCAGCAATTGCAGGATTGTCGATACGGTGCCGACGCGATAGATATCGTCGGCTGAAGGGTCGTCCTGCGCGGCGTTCTTCTGGGCGACGAGCAAAATCTGCTTGTCGTCCTTCATGACTGCCTCAAGGGCACGCACGGATTTTTCGCGGCCAACAAAAAGAGGCACGATCATGTGCGGAAATACGACAATATCGCGCAGCGGCAGAACCGCCATGCTCTCGCCGGCGGGGGCCGGCGGCTGGCGGGGTGTTTTCTCGCGCGGGGCGCGGGGTGATTCAGACAAAAGGACCTCCTTTGAGGACAGTCAGCGCGATACGCCCAACGCTCGGCACGGATCTCGCAGGTGCCGGATATCGGGTGCGGCGAAGGTAAGACAAGGCAGGGGGAGACGAAGCCGCCCCTCCCGGCCAAGCCCTATCCGGCGCCTTCGGCCCTCTCCTTGCCATACGTATACAAGGGGTTGGCCCGCCCCTCGGCCACTTCGCGGTTGATCACGACCTCATCCACATTGTCGAGGCCCGGCAAGTCGAACATCGTCGTTAGCAGGATCGATTCCATGATCGAGCGTAGCCCGCGCGCCCCGGTGCGACGGGCGATCGCCCGCGTGGATACCGACTTCAGCGCATCGTCGGTAAAGCTGAGTTTGACGCCTTCCATCTCGAACAGGCGGCCATATTGCTTCACCAGCGCGTTCTTCGGCTTGGTGAGAATTTCCATGAGCGCCACCTCGTCCAGATCTTCCAGAGTCGCGACCACCGGCAGCCGCCCAATGAACTCCGGGATAAGGCCGAAGCGCAGCAAATCCTCCGGCTCCACATCGCGTAGGATCGCCCCCGTCCGCCGCTCATCCGGATCGCGCACCTCGGCGCCATAGCCGATGCCGGAGCCCTTGCCGCGTGCCCCGATGATCTTTTCCAGCCCCGCAAAGGCGCCACCGCAGATGAACAGGATGTTGGTGGTATCGACTTGCAGAAATTCCTGCTGCGGATGCTTGCGGCCACCCTGTGGCGGTACCGAGGCAACCGTGCCCTCCATGATTTTCAGCAAGGCCTGCTGCACGCCCTCGCCGCTGACATCGCGGGTGATGCTCGGGTTATCGGATTTGCGGCTGATCTTATCGACCTCGTCGATATACACGATCCCCCGCTGCGCCCGCTCCACATTGTAGTCGGCGGCCTGCAGCAGTTTCAAAATGATGTTTTCCACGTCCTCGCCCACATAGCCGGCCTCCGTCAGCGTCGTTGCGTCGGCCATGGTGAAGGGCACGTCCAGGATACGCGCCAGAGTCTGCGCCAGGAGCGTCTTCCCCGACCCCGTGGGCCCCACCAGCAGGATGTTGGATTTGGCGATCTCGACGTCGTTATTCTTCTGTGCGTGGGCTAACCGCTTGTAATGGTTATGAACAGCGACCGACAGCACCTTCTTCGCATGGCTTTGGCCGATCACGTAATCGTCCAGCACCCGGCAGATTTCCTTGGGCGTTGGCACACCATCGCGTGCTTTCACCAGATGCGTCTTGTGCTCTTCTCGGATGATGTCCATGCACAATTCGACGCATTCGTCGCAGATGAACACGGTAGGGCCCGCGATCAGCTTACGTACTTCGTGCTGCGACTTGCCGCAGAACGAGCAGTACAGGGTGTTCTTCGTATCGCTGGGCTTGGTAGGCATCTGGTCTCCCGCCCCGGGATTCACCCGGGACCCCAATCTTTAGAATACTACGCCTCGCCTTTCGAAATCGACAAGGCATTGGCTTGGATATGGTGGCGCTGCCGCCACATTTGAATACACGCGCGTGCCGCTCCACGCGGCTGCGGCGTCCGGTCGAATAAGACCAACACGAACGCGATGCAAAAACTGTCCGACGCAGAATGGCTTGCCGCTCTGCGCCGGTCGACAGAAAAAGTGGCTAAACCTTTATCGCATCGTCCGTCATCGACTGCGGCCGATTTTCCACGACCTGGTCGACGATGCCGAACTCACGCGCTTCGTCTGCGGACATGTAGCTGTCCCGCTCCAGCTTTGCCTCGATAGCCGCGAGGGTCTGGCCGGTGTGGCGTTCGTAGATCTCGTTCAGGCGGTGCCGTAGCGTGAGGATCTCCCGCGCCTGGATCTCGATATCCGCCGCCTGCCCCTGTGCCCCGCCGCTGGGCTGGTGCACCATCACCCGGCTATTCGGCAGCGCATAGCGCTTGCCCTTGGCGCCCGCGCACAGTAACAGCGACCCCATCGACGCCGCCTGCCCGATGCACACCGTACTGACAGGGCAACGAATATACTGCATGGTATCGTAGATCGCGAGGCCGGCCGAAACCACGCCGCCCGGGCTGTTTATATAAAAGAAAATGTCCTTTGCCGGGTTCTCACTCTCCAAAAACAGCAACTGGGCACATACCAGTGCGCTCATCTGGTCGAAGACCGGCCCGGTCAGAAAAATGATCCGCTCCTTCAGCAGGCGCGAATAGATATCGTAGGCGCGTTCGCCACGCGCCGTTTGTTCCACCACCATGGGCACCAGCGCCTGGCTGTACACCTCGGCCGGATCACGGTCCCTCATACGCACTCCTTCGGCCCGGGGAATTGCGGCGGGCGGAAGGCCCACCGGCGATTTCGAGCAACCACCACATAAGTCTCGGCACGGACGATTTTAGATGCAAGCCCCGCGCGCTTCCCGCCGACGCCGACATGGCATCCCGCCGGCTGGTCGGCGAACCAGGGCAATCTCAAGCCGCCGCTTCGCCACCCTCCTGCGCCGGCTCGGCCGCCTCGTCCACCGACGGCTCGGCTTCGAGAGCTTCCGCGGCGGGGATAAAGCTTACCTTGGGCGCGCCGCCAAGCTCGTCGACCGGCGGCAAGGCCAGTTCCTCCGGCGCCACCAGCTTGTCCTCTACCTTGGCCATCTCGAGGATGTAGTCGACCACCTTGTCCTCGAAAAGCGGCCCGCGCAGCTGCTCGATCGCCCCGGGCGTCTTGCGGAAGAACTCCACCACCTGCATCTCCTGCCCGGGATAGCGCGACGCCTCCTGGCGCAGCGCCTGTGTCAGCTCCGCCTGCGACACCTGGATATTCGCCGTCTTGCCGATTTCCGACAGCAGCAACCCGAGCCGCACCCGGCGATCCGCGATCGCGCGGTACTCGCCCTTCAGCGTGTCCTCGTCCTTGCCGCGATCCTCCTCATCGACCTCACCCTGCTTCATGTCCTGTTCGACGCGCTGCCAGATCGCGCCGAATTCGGCATCGACCAGGTTCTGCGGCGCCGGAAAATCTGCCTTTGCCGCGAGCACGTCCAGGAGCTCGCGCTTGATCCGCAGGCGCGCCATCTGGTCCAGCTCACGCTGCAGCTGACCATTCAGCGTCTCCCGCAGCTTCTCCAGCGACTCGAAACCGAGTTTGCTAGCAAACGCATCGTCGACCGCGGTTGGCACCGGCGTGCCCAGCGCCTTCGCGGTGATCTTGAACACCGCCGCCTTGCCTGCGAGCGCCTCGGCCTGATACTCGGCCGGGAAAGTTACGTCCACGTCGCGCGTCTCGCCGACCCGCATCCCGGCCATGCCCTCGGAGAAGCCGGGGATAAACCCCTCGCCGCCGATCTCCACTTTGGTGTCGGTACCGGCGCCACCATCGAACGCCACGCCATCCATCGTGCCCGCAAAATCCACAGTCAGAACATCGCCAGGCTCGGCCGGCCTATCCCCCTCCACCGGCACCGTCTCGCGCTGCTGCTTGGCAAGCGTGGTCAGCGTCTCGTCGATCTTCTCCGGCGCCACTTCGGCCCGCCAGCGCGTGAGGCTCAGCGCCGACAAATCGGGGGTCGCGATCTCGGGCAGCAGTTCCATCTCCACGCTGAACGCAAGGTCGCTGGCCTTGGCCTTCGCCAGGTCCGGCTGCTCGGTCAGCGCGATCTTGGGTTGCCCCGCAGGGCGCAGCTTGCGCTCTTCCACCAGCTGGTCAGCCGCCGTGTTCAGGGCATCCTGCATGACCTCGGCCATCACCGAGGCGCCGTAGCGCTGCCTCACCAGGTTCACCGGCACCTTGCCTGGCCGGAAGCCGGGCAGCCTGATGGTGCGGCCGATTTCGGCCAGCTTGGCGCCGCACTTGCTTTCGATTTCCGCGGCCGGCACCACAACGGCATAGGCGCGCCTCAATCCGTCGGAAAGCGTCTCGGTCACCTGCATAATGAGTCAAATCCTTGGGTATCTCAGAGTGTGAACCGGCTGGTGCGGGCGAAGGGACTTGAACCCCCACGGCTTGCGCCACCAGAACCTAAATCTGGCGTGTCTACCAGTTTCACCACGCCCGCCGGCCACGAAGCGGCGGAAGTAGCGCAGGGCGGGCGGCCGGGCAAGGCGTGGTAGGCGCATGTGCTGCCGGAATGAGCTCGATATCCTTGCCACCGGCACAAGGCTTGCGTCACGGTGCAAAAGGAGACCTCGACCGATTCCTGCCCGTCGCCCCGCTACCGCCCTGCTGCTTTGCCTGTTCGCCCCCGCCGGCCATGCCGAGCCGCCCGACCGGGCGGCCCTCATGCGGGCGCATCGTGGCGGCGAGCTGCACCTCACCGCCTACCAGCCGGCCGGCACCATCGATCCGCAAATCAATTACATCGCCGATTTCTGGCAGATCTATTTCGTCACCCAGGACGGCTTGCTCGGCTTCCGCAAAGCCGAGGGCGCCGACGGGCTGACCGTGGTGCCCGACCTCGCGGAAACCCTGCCAGAGATCACGAATGACGGCCGCACCTACCTCTTCCATCTCCGCCAAGGCCTGAAATTTTCCACTGGCCAAACCATCACTGTGGAGGATGTCGCGGCCAGTTACCGCCGCATGTTCAAGGTGCTCGGGCCCAATATCGGGAGCTGGTACAATATCATCGTCGGCGCCGATGCGTGCCTGAAGACCCCCGCCACCTGCAGGCTGGAGGGTGGCATGATCGCGGATGCGGCGGCGAACACCATCACCATCAACCTCACCCATGCGGATAGCGAGTTCTCCCAAAAGATCGCCCTGCCCTTCGCCAGCATCCTGCCCGCCGACACGCCCCCGCACGATTTGGGCACCACGCCGCCGGCCGCCACCGGCCCCTACATGATCGCCAGCTACAATCCGGTGAGCGAGCTCGTGCTCGCCCGCAACCCCTACTTCCACCAATGGAGCGAGGATGCGCAGCCGGACGGTTTTGCCGACCGCATGACCTACCGCTACGGGCTGCAAGCCGAATCCGAAGTGTCGGCCATCGAAAACGGTTCGCTCGATTGGATGAGCGACCCAGCACCGCTCGACCGCCTTTCCGAGATCGGCGGCGAATACACCAGCCTCGCCCATATCCACCCGCTGCTTGCCTATTACTACATCATGCTCAGCACCCGGCTGCCGCCTTTCGACCATGCCGATGCGCGCCGCGCCGTGGCCTTCGCCATCAACCGCAATGTGATCGTGAATCTATACGGCGGCCCCGCCCTCGGCACGCCCATCTGCCAGCTATTGCCTCGAGGGCTGGAGGGCTATGCCCCCTATTGCCCGTTTACGAAAAACCCGGGGCCGGCGTGGTCCGCGCCCGACCTCGAAAAAGCACGCGCCCTCGTAAAGGCAAGCGGCACCGCCGGCATGAAGGTAACGGTCGTCTGCTCCGACCGTGAGGTGGAGCGCGCGATGGGCATCTATTTGCAAAGCGTGCTGGCCGATATCGGTTATGACGCCAGCGTGCACTCCATATCCTACAACATCCGCGATCCCTACATGGAGAATTCCAACAACCATGTTCAGGTCGGCCTGTCAGACTGGTACCAGGATTATCCCTCCCCCTCCGATTTCCTCAATGTCCTGCTCTCCTGCGCCAGCGTGCATCTCGGGTCTGACGCTTCCATCAACATGAGCGAATTCTGCGATCCCGCCATCGATGCCCGGATGCAGCAGACCATGGCCCAGGCCAATACGAACAAGGCTGCCGCCGACGCCCAATGGACCGCGCTGGACAGGCAACTCACCGATCTTGCCCCGATCACGACGCTGTTTCAGATCAACAAACTCGACATCACCTCCGCACGAGTGGGTCATTTTCGGTCGAGCCCACTGTTCCACTTCATTTTTTCCGAAGCCTGGGTGCGATGAGCGCGCCCCAAACTCCGTGGGCGAATGCCGCAGACCGGCTGCGTAGGGATCGCGCCGCCCTGGCCTCCCTTGTAGCATTGCTGCTGATCGTCCTCGCCTGCGCACTTGCGCCAATTTACGCACACGTCGTTGCCGGCACAGACCCGTTTCGCCCCAATCTCGACGGCAGCATCAGCATCGATGGCAAAACCGAAGATATTTTGCAGGCCGCGCAAAACCCGCTGCATCTCGGCTCGGCACCGATCGGCCCCACTTGGCGCGCACCCTATTTTCTTGGCGCCGACGGCCAGGGCCGCGATGTGGCCGCGCGCCTGCTCTATGGCGGCAAAAATTCCTTGCTGATCGCCGGCGCCGCGACACTTCTGTGCCTGTTTTTCGCGGCCCTGATCGGCACCGCCGCCGGCTTCGCGGGCGGCTGGATCGACCAGCTGTTTTCCCGCCTTCTCGATATACTCTGGGCCTTCCCCGTTTACCTCCTGGCGATCTCGCTATCGGTCGTGCTGATCAGCCAGAACCTCCATATCGGCCCGATCACCATCGAAGCGAACAGCCTGATCCTGCCGATCGCGATTATCGGCATCGTATACGTGCCATACGTGGCCCGCCCCATTCGCGGCCAGGTTCTTACGCTGGCGCAAAGCGACTTCGTGCTTGCCGCCACCGGACTCGGTGTACCGAACCGGCGTATCCTTGTCCGTGACATCCTGCCTAACGTCGCACCCACGCTCATCGTCTTTGCCCCGCTGATCATGGCGCTCAACCTGCTGACGGAAAGCGCTCTGTCGTTCCTGCAAATCGGCGTGCAGCCGCCCGCCGCCAGCTGGGGCACGATCATCGCAGATGGCCAGACCCTGATTTATTCCCGCCCTCTGGTTGCGATCGCGCCTGGCTTGGCCATCATCGCCGTGGTGCTGGCACTCAATGTGCTCGGCGATGGTCTTCGCGATGCGCTCGATCCGCGTGCAAAGCTGCGGGTATGAGAAAGAAAGCAAGGCCTTCTTTTCTGAGCCAAAGACGCAAGAGACTTTTGGTTTTCGCAAAGCGAGCTTCGCCTTTCTTCAGAAAAGACAGGCTTGATGCTTAGCCTTCTCGCCCAGCGCCTCGCCCAGATGGCGTTCGTGATGCTGGGCATCAGCATCCTCGTCTTCCTCATCTTCTTCGCGACCCCCGGCGCCGACCCCGCCGCCCGCATCGCCGGCCGCAATGCGACACCGGAGCTGCTGGCCGCGGTTCGTCACGATTACGGGTTCGACCGGCCCATCCCCATCCAGTATGCGCTGATGATGGAACGCCTGTTCATCACGCAGGACCTGACGAGTTTCGTCAATCGCGGCGAGGCGGTGATCCCGGAAATCGAGGCCGGCGCCCCAATCACCCTCTCCCTCGTGATTGGCGCGGCCATATTGTGGGTGCTGGGCGGCATCGCCATCGGCACCACGGCCGCCCTCACGCGCGGCTCGCTCACCGATCGCGCGCTGATGATCGCCGGCCTCATCGGCATCTCCATGCCCGTCTTCTGGGTCGGCGAAGTGCTCAATCTGCTGACCCAAAGCCGCCTGCACCACACATGGCTGTTCTCCTGGGTACCGCCGCTCGGCTACACGCCGCTCACCGAAAATCCCCTGCTGTGGTTCAAAACCATGCTGATCCCGTGGTGCACGCTTTCCTTGCTCTATATGGGTTTCTATGGCCGCGTTCTGCGCGCCAGCCTGATCGAAGCCTACCAGGAGGATTTTATCCGCACCGCCCGCGCCAAGGGCCTCTCCGAAAGGCGCATCCTGCTGCATCACGCTCTGCGCACGTCACTCATCACCTTCGTGTCGCTGTTCGGCCTCGATTTCGGTGCCCTGGTCGGCGGTGGTGCGCTGCTCACCGAAGTGGTGTTCGGCCTTCAGGGCGTCGGCAAACTCACGTTCGATGCACTCCAAAATCTCGATCTGCCGGTGATCATGGCGACCGTCATGTATTCGTCATTTTTCGTTGTCGCCGCCAATGCCGCCGTGGATGTAGCCTACGCGCTGCTGGACCCGCGCGTGAGATACAAACGTGGCTGACCCCCCGCTTTTGGACATCCAAGATCTCTGCATCGATTTCCGCACCCGCGCCGGCGCCGTCCGCGCTGTCAGCAACCTGACCTTTTCCATCACCGCGCGTGAAATACTCGGCCTGGTTGGCGAAAGTGGCAGCGGAAAAACCATCTCCATGCTCGCCTCCGTCGGGCTCATCAGCGATCCAAACGCAGCTGTCACCGGCTCGATCCGATACAAGGGAACCGAGCTCATCGGCCTCCCTAACCGCGCCCTGCAAAGAATCCGCGGCCCGGAAATCGCCATGATCTTCCAGGACCCGATGACGGCCATGACCCCCGTGCACACGATCGGCTGGCAGATCACGGAACAAATCCGTGCCCATCAAAAACTCGCGCCCAAACCGGCCAAAACCCGCGCCATCGACCTGCTTGCCACCATGGGCATGGCAAACCCCGCGGAACAGTTCCACCGCTATCCGCACCAGCTTTCCGGCGGCCTGCGCCAGCGCGCGATGATCGCCATGGCGCTGAGCTGCAACCCATCCCTGCTGATCGCCGACGAGCCAACGACCGCGCTCGACGTTACCGTGCAAGCACAAATCCTTAACCTGCTAGATAAACTGCGAAACGATTTCAACGCCGGCATCATCCTGATCACCCACGACATGGGTGTGGTGGCCGGCATCGCCGACCGCATCATGGTGATGTATGCGGGGCGCCTCGTCGAAACCGGCCCGGTCGCGCAGGTGTTTGCAACCCCCGCCCACCCTTATACACACGGCTTGCTCGCCTCCATCCCGCCCATGGAGGGCGCAAAGCCGCATCGCCTGCCGGCGATTCCGGGCACGCCGCCCACGCCCGCCGCCATGCCCCCAGGCTGCGCCTTCGCGCCCCGCTGCACCTACCGCTTCGCCCCCTGCGAAACCCCACCGCCGCTGCTCTCACGCGGCAATCAGCAGGCCGCCTGCTTCCTGCAAGACGGCGCGCACGCGTGATCGAAAAACCGCTTCTGGAAGCCATTGCCCTCAGCAAACGCTTTGCCCTGAGCGGCGGGTTTTCCGTGCGCCAGCGCACCCTGCACGCCGTGAGAAATGTTTCCCTTCGCGTGGCGCGTGGCGAAACCCTGGGCCTGGTCGGCGAATCCGGCTGCGGCAAATCCACCCTTGGCAGGTGTCTGCTTCGCCTCCAGACAGTTTCCGACGGCAACATCATTTTTGACGACACCGACATTACCCATCTGTCCATGCGCGCCCTCCGCCCCCTACGTCCGCGCATGCAAATGGTGTTTCAGGATCCCTACGCCTCGCTCAACCCCCGCCGCCGCATCGGCGACCTCATCGCCGAGCCGCTCCGCGTTCACAAGGCCGCAAACGGCAAATCGCGCGATAGAGCGGCGATTTCAGAGCGCGTTGCAACCATCGTCGATCGCGTTGGCCTCAAGCCCGAGCACCTGGCCCGCTACCCGCACGAATTTTCCGGCGGGCAGCGACAGCGCATCGGCATCGCGCGCGCTCTGGCGCTCGACCCCGACCTGATCGTCGCCGACGAACCGGTCTCGGCACTGGATGTCAGCGTTCAGGCGCAGGTGATCAACCTGATGATGGATCTTCAGGAAACGCTTAGCCTCACCTACGTCTTTATCGCCCACGATCTCGCGGTAATGCGCCAGATCGCCACCCGCACGGCGGTGATGTATCTCGGCGCCATCGTCGAACTCGGCCCAACAGAGGACGTTTTTCGCGCGCCTGCCCACCCCTATACCGCGGCCTTGCTCGCCGCCGTTCCGAGAATTTCGGTGGCGAGAACGCAGGCGCCGGTGGCCGGCGAGGTGCCAAGCCCGTTCGATCCGCCTATCGGCTGCCACTTCCACCCCCGCTGTCCGCGCGCCGAGCCCCGCTGCCGGGACGAAGCACCGCTGCTCGCACCGCTCAATGCACCCCGCCAGGTCGCCTGCCACTTTCCGCTTTAATATCAATGCAACAATGTCCGGCCGGAGCCCGCTTGACAATCCGCGCCAGGATCGCAAAAAGACAGCTGCGCAACAAATACACGCAATTTAGCAAACAGGCATTTCAGCATGAACCAAAACGTGCACGCGCCGCGCGCCATCGGCGCCACGCGCCGACATTTTATCCAGTGGTTCGGTGCCGCCACGCTGACCGCGCCATGTCTCGCCGGTTGCGCCACAAACCCCAATGCCGTCACTGCCAGCTCAGCGCCGCACGATCTGGCCCATAGCGGCAAAGCCTACGTCGCTTTCGAAATATTCCAGCGCCTTGGCGGCCTGTTCGGCAATACCCTCGTCCGCGCCAACGCGCTGTTCGTCAACACCACCGCCCCGTTCAATCCGTTCTATCTACGCACGCCCGACAACCTGAAAGTGCAGAGCATGCCGCTGCGCGGCACCGAACTTTACGCGCTCGATCCCGGCACCTACCGGCTGGTGGCCATCGCGGTCGCCAAGGATTTGTGCGAATTCGGCATGGGCGACTCCCCCGTGGAATTCACGGTGGCGCCGGGCGAAATCGTCTATCTCGGCGCGATGCAATATGAATACTTTTCCGCCGGCGGAATATTCGATCCGCACCATTACCGCGTGACCTTCGCGGTCAACGACGAACTGGATGCGAACCGCGCCCGGATCGACCAAGGCCTCACCTTGCTTCCCGGCAAGCCACAAATCGCGACCCGGCTGATGACCATCCGCCGGCCCAACATCGAGGTTTCGATCCACCCGCAGCTTCTCGCCCCCACGCCGCCCGCGCAAACGCAGGATGTGCCGTCGCCGCCAACCGAGGAACCGCCGCCTGCGCCGCCACCGGTCAGCAACGGGCCTTGGCACGAGGCACCTTCACCTTGAAAGAAAGCCGTTCTTTTCTGAAGAAAAGAACCAAAAGACTTTTGGTCCTGCGCGGCTTGAAGGGTACTCTACTTGGTCGGTGTCTTTCAGCTGGCGCCACTTAGGCTTCAGCTTGCGCCTCTACCACCAAGCGCTCATACAGTGCCACTCTGGACGCCGGCAGCGGCCGGTGCCGAGCGCCAAATACATCACGGGCGAGGAAGTGGCCGGTGATGCGCAACCCCTGGGCAAGATGCTCGGCGGTGGGCGGAATAGAAACACCGCCCAGAAAGGGCGGCAGCTTCAGCAACCGCTCACGCCAGAGTCCGGCACCTTCCTCGCTCACGGCCCGGCCAGATTTCGGCGACACAAAGGCCAGGTTGTCGCGAGCGCCGGTCACCGCGCAGGTGGCAAGATCAAGCCCATAGCCGAGTTGGGTCAGCAAACCGCTTTCCCACAGAACGAGGTCCGCGGCGGCGCCGGGCTCGGCGATATGCACGATCAGGTGTAGCAAGCCGCGGAAAATCGCCTGCTGCGGCTCGCGCTCCGGTAGCGCCCCCTCGGCCACGGCGCAGGCGGCCGATAGTAGCGCCAACGGGCGGGCACCCTGCATGGCAAGCGCCGCGGCGGGATGCACCAGTTCCGCCGAGAGGCTGCCGAGCTGGTCGGCCAGGCGCGCGATCCAGCGGGCCTCCACGAGATTGCCTGCCTGCCAGACATTTCGGCGCGCCCGCGCGGCGCCGCCGCGGGCGAGCCCGCGATACACGCCATGATCTTCCGTAAAAATTGCAGCGAGCATATCCGCCTCGCCGAAGAGTTCGGCGCGCACCACGACGCCGGGGGCCTGCCACTCGACGCCCAAAGCACCTCCAAAAGCAGAGTTTTCGTGGCGAAGATAGGGTTGCGCTGTAAGCTCTACCATGCACCCCAGCCAGCACGCAGCGGCTTGCCGCCGCCCGGGAGCGCACGTTAGATAACTTGTATAGACAAGTTAGGCGATGGGATGGCGTTTTGGTCCGCTGATTGGGCGTTGCTGGAGGATGGCTGGGTCGCGGCACCGCGCATCGCCGTGGATGCGCGCGGCGTGATCACCTCGTTGGAAACCGGCGCACCGCCGGCAGACCGGCATTTCGCCGGGGCCATGCTGCCCGGCATGACCAACCTGCACAGCCATTCGTTCCAGAAAAGCTTTGCGGGGCGAACCGAGTTCGCCGGTGGCGGCGGCGATTTCTGGAGCTGGCGGGAGGCGATGTATCGGGCGGCGGGGGCCATCGAGCCCGACACGCTGGCGCCCGTCACCGCCTACCTGGCCATGGAGCTCCTGCGCGGCGGCTTCACCTCGCTGGTCGAGTTTCACTACCTGCAGAATGGCCGCGATGGCCGCCCCTATGCGCACCGGCCGGCCATGGCCGAGGCAGTGATCGAGGGCGCTCAGCAGGCCGCCATCGGGCTGACATTGCTGGTTGGGGTTTACGAGACCGGGAATTTCGGCGGGGCGCCCCTGGAAGGCGGACAAAGGCGGTTCGATACGTCGCCGGAGGCTGCGCTGCGTATGGTGGCCGATCTGAAAGTCCAGGAGGGGGCGGCACTTCGCCTGGGGCTCTCGCCGCATAGTCTGCGGGCGGTGCCACCTGAAAGTTTGCGCGCCTGTGCGTCGGGCTTGGCGGCGATCGATGCTTTAGCGCCGATCCACATCCATCTGGCGGAGCAGCGGGCCGAGGTGGAGGCCTGCTTGGCGGCACTGGGCGCGCGGCCGGTGGAATGGGTGCTGGGGAATGCGCCGGCGGGCGAAAACTGGTGTTTTATCCATGCGACCCACACCACGGAGGCAGAGATTGGCGGGATGGCGTCGCGCGGCGTGGTGGCCGGGCTTTGCCCGAGCACGGAAGGCAATTTGGGCGACGGGATTTTTGGGTTAAAAACCTTTGTTTCGCCGTGCGGGAGGTTTGGCATAGGCACAGACAGCCATGTAGGGGTGGATAGTTTTTCGGAGTTGCGCCTGCTCGAGTATAGCCAGCGATTGCGGAGCGAAACGCGCAATGTGCTGGCCGGCGCGGATGGGCATAGCGGGCGGGTGCTGTGGCAGAGGGCGGCCGCCGGCGGCGCCTTGGCGGCTGCGCGGCCGGTTGGGGTGCTGGCAGTGGGCGCGCGGGCCGATTTTGTGGTGATCGGGCCGACGGCGGAGACGGAGGGAATGCATCCGGATTTCTGGCTGGACGCGGCGGTATTCACCGCGGGGCGCTCGCCGGCACGGCAGGTTGTCGTTGGTGGGGACTGGGTGATTCGCGATGGCGCGCATGTGCGCGAGGCGGCGATTACGACGGCGTATCGTCGGGCGTTGCGACGGATCGATGGGGTTTTGGTGGGGTGAGAGAAGGTCAGGAAGGTTCTAACACTTCCTTCCTTTCTCGCGCTCTGCCAGGGCGTTGAGGCGTCGAAGACATAAAAGTTTTTTGCTTCTTTTTTTCAAAAAAGAAGGCCTTCCTTCCTGAGGAGTCTTTCCGTGAAAAACGCCCTTGTCATTCGCGCCGCTACCGGATCCGTGCTCACAGCGCGCTCCTGGCAAACCGAAGCGCCGCTCCGCATGCTCATGAACAACCTCGATCCCGACGTGGCCGAGCGCCCAGAGGATCTGGTTGTCTATGGCGGCATCGGCCGGGCCGCGCGCAACTGGCCCTGTTTCGATGCGATCTGCGGCGCGCTCGCCACGCTGGGTTCGGATGAAACTTTGTTGGTGCAATCGGGCAAACCGGTGGGCGTTTTCCGCACGCATGCGGATGCGCCAAGGGTGCTGATCGCAAACTCCAATCTTGTGCCGCATTGGGCCAACTGGGCGCATTTTTCCGCGCTCGATCGGCTTGGCCTGATGATGTACGGGCAGATGACGGCGGGGTCGTGGATCTATATCGGCAGCCAAGGGATCGTGCAGGGCACCTACGAAACCTTTGTCGAGATCGGCCGCAAACATTTCGGCGGCTCGCTGGCGGGCAAATGGATTCTCACGGGCGGGCTGGGCGGCATGGGCGGCGCGCAGCCGCTTGCGGCCACGCTTGCCGGGGCGAGCATGCTGGCGGTGGAGGCGCAGGAGAGCCGGATCGAGAAGCGGCTGGAAACCGGCTATCTGGACCTCTCCGCGCGCACGATCGATGATGCGCTGGCGATGATCGAGGATGCGCGGCGCAGCGGCGTTGCCAAATCCATAGGCTTGCTGGGCAATGCGGCGGAGGTGTTTCCCGAGCTGTTGCGTCGCGGCGTTCGGCCGGATGTGGTGACCGACCAGACATCCGCGCACGATCCGGTGAATGGATATGTGCCGGCCGGGTGGAGTGTGCCCGAGTGGGAAAGCCGGCGGCTGAGCGATCCCGATGCTGTTGCGGCGGCCGCGAAAAAATCCATGCGCGTGCAGGTGGAGGCGATGCTGCAATTCCATCGCCTGGGCATCCCCACCGTCGATTACGGCAACAACATACGCCAGGTGGCACAGGATGAAGGTCTGAAAGAGGCTTTTGATTTCCCAGGCTTTGTCCCCGCCTATATCCGCCCCTTGTTCTGCCTGGGGAAAGGCCCGTTCCGATGGGTGGCGCTGTCAGGCGACCCGGACGATATCCGGATCACCGACGAAGTGGTGGCGGAGCTGATGCCGCACGATACGCATTTGCATCGGTGGCTGGAGCATGCAGGGAAGAAGATCCATTTTCAGGGCCTGCCGGCCCGCATCTGCTGGCTGGGCCTGGGCGACCGGCACCGGATCGGGCTCGCCTTCAATGATTTGGTGCGCAGCGGGCGGGTGCGGGCGCCGATCGTGATCGGGCGCGATCACCTGGATAGCGGCTCGGTGGCCAGCCCCAACCGCGAGACGGAAGCCATGCAGGATGGATCCGATGCCGTGTCTGACTGGCCATTGCTGAATGCGCTGCTCAACACGGCCTCCGGCGCCACCTGGGTATCGCTGCATCATGGTGGCGGCGTGGGCATGGGGTTCTCGCAGCATGCCGGCATGGTGATCGTATGCGATGGCACGGCGGAGGCCGACAGGCGGCTGGAGCGCGTGCTGTGGAACGACCCCGCGACCGGCGTGATGCGCCACGCCGATGCGGGTTATAAGGACGCCATTGCCTGCGCGCAGGCCCATAATCTTCAATTGCCCATGCTGGACAAGGCATGATGGAAACTGTTGTCATCGGCGGTGGTCCGCTCTCGCTCGGCGCGCTCCGTCGGCTGAATGGAGGCGCGGGCGTCGCGGTCGATCCGGCGGCCATGGCCGGGATCGAGCGTTCCGCGGCCACCGTGCAGGGCATCGTTGAATCGGGGCGCACGGTGTACGGTATCAACACCGGCTTCGGGCTGCTCGCGCAAACCTCGATCCCCACTAATAAACTGGCGGAGTTGCAGCGCCGCCTGGTGCTCTCGCATAGCGCGGGCGTCGGCGCGCTTCTGCCTGATGCCATTGTCCGGCTGATCATGGCGCTGAAAATCGTGGGTCTGGCACGCGGGTTTTCCGGCGTGCGGCCGGTGGTGATCGAGGCGTTGCAGAATTTTCTGCGCGCCGGGATCGTACCCTGCATTCCGGCCAAGGGGTCGGTGGGCGCCTCGGGCGATCTGGCGCCCCTCGCGCACCTGGCCGCAGCTCTGATCGGCGTTGGCCGCGTGCGCCTGGGCGGCATCGTGATCGCCGCGGAGGATGCCCTGCAGAGAACCGGGCTCAGCAAACTGGTGCTCGGCCCGAAGGAGGGGCTCGCGCTGCTGAACGGCACCCAGGTCTCCACAGCGCTCGCACTCTCCGCGCTATTCCGCGCGGAACGCATTTTTGAGTCGGCCCTGGTGGCCGGGGCGCTGTCGGTGGACGCGGCGAAAGGCAGCGACACGCCGTTCGATGGGCGCATCCATGCGGCCCGCGGCCAGGCTGGGCAGATCGAAGTGGCGGCGGTACTGCGGGGCTTGCTGGAGGGTAGCGACATCCGCCACTCCCATCTCGATTGCGGCCGCGTGCAAGATCCGTACAGCCTGCGCTGCCAACCGCAGGTAATGGGCGCCTGCCTCGATGCGATGCGCCACGTGGCCGGCATCCTGGAAATCGAAGCCAATGCCGCCAGCGACAACCCGCTAGTGTTCGCCGACGAGAACGAGGTGCTCTCCGGCGGCAATTTCCACGCCGAACCGGTGGCGCTCGCTTCCGATATGTTGGCGCTGGTGCTGGCCGAAATCGGCGCACTCTCGGAACGTCGGCTGGCCCTGCTCACCGATCCGGTGATGAGCCGCCTGCCCGCCTTCCTGGTCAGTGATCCTGGGATCAATTCCGGCTTCATGATCGCGCAAGTCACCGCGGCCGCACTCGCGAGCGAAAACAAGTCGCTGGCCCACCCGGCCAGCGTCGATAGCCTGCCCACCTCGGCGAACCAGGAGGACCACGTCTCCATGGCCACCTTCGCCGCCCGCAGGCTGCATGACATGGCGGAGAATACCGCGGCGATTGTCGGCATCGAACTGCTCGCGGCGGCCCAGGGTATCGATTTCCACGCGCCCAGCCAGACCTCCCCACAGCTCGGCCACGCCATGCGGGCAATCCGAGACATCGCGCCGCCATACGCAGAAGACCGGTTTTTCGCGCCGGACATCGCGGCCGCAGCGATCCTGGTGGAAAATGGGCAGCTGGGCACGGACGGAAGGCTGGGCGCGTGACCCCCCCGTTGTTTCACTTGGTGCGCGGAGTGGGGCGGCTCATTGTCAGCGTGCCGCATGCGGGAACGTTCATCCCTGAGGCGATCAGGCGGCGTCTGAACCCGGTCGGCCAGCAGGTGATCGATACGGACTGGCACGTCGACCGGCTTTACGAATTTGTCCCGCAGCTTGGCGCCACCCTGCTCGTCGCGACCCATGCCCGCACGGTGGTGGACCTCAACCGCGATCCGGGCGGCACGCGCCTGTACCCGGGCCAGGCCGAAACCACCATCTGCCCTACCGAAGCCTTTGGCGGCGCCTCCCTCTACACCAACGAGCCGCCCGGCGCGGCCGAAATCACCGAGCGCGTCACCACCTACTGGCAACCCTACCACGACACGCTCCGCCAGGAACTTGAGCGGATCAGAGCCCTGCATGGCAGCGCGCGTCTGCTCGATGCCCATTCGATCCGCCAAAGCGTGCCGCGGCTGTTTCCCGGCAAACTCCCGGACCTGAATTTCGGCACCAATGGCGGCGCCGCTGCGAGCCCGGCCCTGGTCGCCAAGGCAAGGGCGGCGGCCGAAGGCAGCGGCTTTTCCCAGGTGCTCGATGGCCGGTTCCGCGGCGGCCACATCACCCGCCACTACGGCGATCCCGCACGCGGTGTCGAGGCGATCCAACTGGAACTGGCCCAGGCCACCTACATGAACGAAGACGCCCCTCACCCCTACGACCCTGACCGGGCTGCACCCCTGATCGCGGTGCTCCAGCGGCTGGTGGCGACCCTGGTCGGCGCATAGCTGGCCCGAATTTCACGCAGGCAAGGAACGATTCGGAGTTGCCACGGTTATGCGCGGCGTGACCGGCGGAACATGCCGGTGCCGAAAGGCTGCACAGACACAATAGGAGACTGAAATGTTCGCTTCCGTGAAACGGTGGGCCGCTACCGCCACCATATTAAGCTCGCTCGCTTTCGTGGCGACCCCGGCCTTCGCCGGCGCCGACCAGCAGGCCGATATCGACCACGCGCTCGGCACGCTGCAGGACCTGCGGCACGACAAGGAATTTGGCAACGCGCGCCAGTTGCTGCAGACCGCCCGCGCGGTTCTGATTGCACCCCGCATCTTCAAGGCCGGCTTCTTCTTCGGCGGCCAGGGCGGTGATGCGCTGCTGATGGTGCGCGGTGCCCATGGCTGGAGCGATCCGGCGTTCTACACTATCGCCTCTGCCAGCTTCGGCCTGCAGATCGGCGCAGCCGAGAGCGAGATGGTGCTGTTCATCCGCTCGGAGAAAGCGCTCCAGGCGGTGATGCGCGACCGCTTCAAGATCGGGGCGGATGCCGGCATCGCCGTCGCCACGCTGGGCTCGGATGTGGAGGGTGCGACCACCGCCAATGCCGGCGCCGATATCGTGGTATGGGCATCCTCCGCCGGCGCGTTTGCCGGGATCACCCTGCAAGGCTCGCTCATCGAACCGCAGGGCAACGCCGATGCAAGCTATTATGGCCGGCCTGTCACCACCAGTGACATCGTTCTGCACCATGACGTCAGCGCCCCAGGTGCCCGCGCCCTGCGCCGGACACTCGACTCGCTCACCTAAAATACCAATGGCTCTGGTCTCTGCTCCCTCCCCCTTGTGGGGAGGGCAAGGGTGGGGGCTTTTGGCATGAGTGATTAAGTTTGGCCGCCTGCATGATAACTGGCGGTTCGGCGGGGCCGCAATCTACGCGCCCCGCCAAACCTGCTTGGGCTATCTTTCAACGCTGCGCAGACACGGATTAGGCGCTGGGGCTTCGACCGGCGCCTTATCCACCCAGCGCCTTATCCCCGTCGTCAACCGGCCTGCCCCATACGAAAAGCGTGGGGGTTGCTCCGTTGATCCGCTCTCAGCGGCACCACATCGGGTGGTAATAGCAATAGCCAGGGCCGCGCGCAGGTGCCACGACGCAACCAGAGAGGGGAATAGCCAGTGCGAGCAAAACCAAAGTGGTTATCGCGCGTCTCATGTCATCTTGCTCCTTGCAAATATCTAAAAGCCGTCTTGGCCTCTAACTTGGCAACGTAACGGTCGATACGCCGGTTTCGTAACATTAGGCAACGACTCCAACCGGCAAACCGGGCCACCCCCATTTTACGCTGGCCTCGCACTGCGGACGGATGCGAGACTTGGGCATCGACCATCCGGCTATGGGACTCGCATGACAGCCGCAGCACAAATCCTGCTCTCCGGTGCCCTCACCTTTGGCGTTCCCCTCGCTCTCGCCGTGCGCGACCTGATGTCCCTGAGGCGCGGCCCGGGTGGCGGCTCCTGGCCGCCGCAGCCGCAAACACCGCCTCCCCAGCCGAGTTCTGGCGGCCCGGCGATCCGCCGCGAATTGCCCGCGTGCCTCATCCCCGTCCGCGCCAGGCTGGAGCCGGAAGTCCAGTCGCGACTCCGCGAATTCGCCTGAAACAAGGAGGCTGGCAGGCAGGCACCCCGTTTTGCGGGTAATGGCTGCTTGCCTGCTTGCGCTGGCCGTAGGCGGCGGCATCTGGGCCGGTGCGCGTCACCCTGCCTCACCTGCCCCGCTCGCCGACGAGGCGGCACTGCTCGCGGCAGGCAGCGGGCGGTTCACCTTGTGGCGGCTCAGCGCTGCTCCCCACATCCTGGTGGCGATCTTCCCCTCGCTGCATGCCCAGGCAATGGCCCTCAACCGCGTCGCCGCCTTCGTGGAGCGGCCGGGCGTGCCGCGCGATCATGTTCTGGATGACCAGGCTCTCGGTGCCGCCATCGGCGATACGCCCGAAACCTTCGATACCTACTATTATGGGCATGATTACCGGGCCGCCGACCTCGCCCGATTCTTTGCCGCCGCCGCGCAAGATGGT
>Ga0116226_10000137_pt1 | contig 55338 bp, 39 predicted proteins | sample S1TSphfallax_FD_89692 | JGI IMG/M metagenome (GOLD analysis project Ga0116226, IMG submission 89692) | Host-associated microbial communities from peat moss isolated from Minnesota, USA - S1T2_Fa - Sphagnum fallax MG | ecosystem: Host-associated > Plants > Peat moss > Unclassified | place: USA... | reverse complement strand
TGGGCGCGGCGCAGCTTGCTGGCGGCGACCATTTTCATCGCCGCGGTGATTTTGCGGGTGGATTTTACGCTGTTGATGCGGCCGCGGAGGGCTTTTAGCGAGGGCATTAGGCAGGCTCTACACGGATAGGAAGGCCAGGGGCTCTGCCCCTGGACCCCGCTGGGGACAAGTCCCCAGACCCCATTACTTTACGCGCAACCAAACAGATGGGGGTCTGGGGCCTCAGGCCCCAGCGGGGTCCAGGGGCAGAGCCCCTGGCCTTTCTTTCACTTGCTGGCATCACGCAAACCGCTTCACAAACTCACCAAGGAAGCTCTCCAGCTTCTTCTCGGTCTCTTTCTTAATTTCGCGATCCGCCTTGATCGCCTGCAGAATACCGTCCCCGCCGCTCTTCAGCTCCGACAAAAACTGCCGCTCGAACGCGCCAACCTTGCCCACCTCGATCTTGTCGAGATAGCCGCGCGTGCCGGCGAAAATCACCGCAACCTGATCTTCCACCGGATAGGGTGAAAATTGCGGCTGCTTCAGCAGCTCGGTCAGCCGTGCGCCGCGCGCCAGCAATTGCTGCGTGCTCGCATCGAGGTCCGACGAGAACTGCGAGAACGCCGCCATTTCGCGATACTGCGCCAGGTCCAGCTTGATCTTGCCGGCGACCTGCTTCATCGCCTTGATCTGCGCCGACGAGCCGACGCGCGACACCGACAGACCGACATTGACCGCCGGGCGGATGCCACGGAAGAACAATTCCGTCTCCAAGAAGATCTGGCCGTCGGTGATCGAAATCACGTTGGTGGGAATATAGGCCGAAACGTCGCCGGCCTGCGTTTCGATCACCGGCAGCGCGGTCAGCGAGCCGGCGCCATGCGCGTCCGACATTTTCGCCGCACGCTCCAGCAGGCGCGAATGCAGATAGAACACGTCGCCCGGATAGGCCTCGCGGCCCGGCGGCCGGCGCAGCAGCAGCGACATCTGGCGATAGGCCACCGCCTGCTTGGAGAGATCGTCGTAGAAAATCACGGCGTGCATCGCATTGTCGCGGAAATATTCGCCCATCGTGCAGCCGGTATAGGGCGCCAGATATTGCATCGGCGCCGGGTCCGACGCAGTGGCTGCCACCACGATGGAATAATCCATCGCGCCCTGCTCCTCCAGCGTGCGGACCAACTGCGCCACGGTGGAGCGCTTCTGCCCGATCGCGACATAGATGCAATACATCTTCTTGCTGTCGTCGGCGCCGGTGTTGGTGACTTTCTGATTCAGAATTGTATCGATAATCACCGCCGTCTTGCCGGTCTGGCGATCGCCGATCACCAGCTCGCGCTGGCCGCGGCCGATCGGGACCAGCGCGTCGATCGACTTGATGCCGGTCTGCATCGGTTCATGCACCGACTGGCGCGGAATGATGCCGGGCGCCTTCACCTCGACGCGCGTGCGCGTGACGTCGGCGAGCGGCCCCTTGCCGTCGATCGGGTTGCCGAGCCCGTCCACCACGCGGCCAAGCAGACCCCGCCCCACCGGCACGTCCACGATGGTGCCGGTGCGGCTGACCGTGTCGCCCTCGCGAATGCGGCTGTCGTCACCGAAAATGACGATGCCGACATTGTCGGTTTCGAGGTTCAGCGCCATGCCGCGCAGGCCGGCGCCGGGAAATTCGACCATTTCGCCGGCCATGATATTCTGCAGGCCGAACACGCGGGCAATGCCGTCACCCACCGACAGCACCTGGCCGGTTTCGGAAATATTCGCCTCGGTATCGAACGCAGCGATCTGCTGCTTCAGAATTTCCGAGATTTCCGCCGGGCGGATATCCATGTCAGACGGCTCCCTTCATGGCGTACTGCAAACGTTGCAGCCGCGATTTCACACTGCTGTCGAACAGGCGCGCGCCGATGCGCACCACGAGGCCGCCCAGCAAGGAGCGGTCCAGTTTTTCCTCGATATTCACCTGGCCGTAGCCGGCCTCGATCAGGCGGGCGCGCAGCGCCTCGCGCTGCACGATGCTGAGCGCGTGGGCGGAGGCGACATGGGCGGTCACCTGCCCGCGCCGTTCGGCCACCAACGCCGCGAACGCGGCGACGATGCCGCGCAATTTGGACAACCGGCGGTTGCCGGCGACGACGCAGGCGAAGCGCACGACGAGCGGCGAAAACCCTTGGTCCTGCAGCACGGCGCGGATGGCCGCGATCGACTGCACGATGTCCACCAGCGGGGTTTCCAGCAGGCGGCGGAAATCGGCACTTTCGTCGATCAGCCGGCCGAGCGCGGCGACTTCATCGACCGTCCGGTCCAGCGACCGTTCGTCATCGGCAAGGCTGTACAATGCCGCCGCGTAGCGATCCGCCAGGCCGCCGCCGTGAGATATGGTCGAGCCGCCTGAGGCCAATTTGCGCGCTTTCGTGCATGAGGAAACGGCCGACCTACGCCGGCGCGTGGGCACTAGCATGGGGGGTCCGCGCGAAGCAACTCGCCGTTGGAAGGAGAAAAGAATAAGACTTCTTTTTTGAAAAAAAGAAGCAAAAAATTTTTGCTCTTGCGCTGTTTCAACTTGACGTTACGCACGTCACCTTGCGCGGACGCCAATGAGCCAGAGTTTTTTGGTTCTTTTTTTCAAAAAATAACACTTACTGCTGTGCGCCGGTTGCTTCATAAGTCGGTTGCAATATGTTCGCTGTCTGTTCTAAGTTGCCTCAACCAACAAACCGCGGGGGTCACCTTGTCCGATCTGGTCACGCTGTATCATTCGCCTAACACGCGCTCGTCCGGCGCCTTGACGCTGCTGGAGGAGCTTGGCGTTCCGTTCACCTTGCATACGCTGAACATGAAAGCTGGCGAGCAGCGCCAGCCGGCGTTCCTCGCGGTCAACCCGATGGGCAAGGTGCCGGCGCTGCTGCACCGCGGTGAACTGATTACCGAGCAGCCGGCGGTCTTCCTCTATCTGGCCGACCTCTACCCGCAAGCCGGGCTCGCGCCCGCGATCGATAGCGCCCTGCGCGGACCGTATCTGCGGCTGATGGTATTTTACGGATCGTGCTTCGAGCCGGCGGTGATCGATCGCGCCATGAAGCGCGAGCCGGGCTCGCCGGCGATGTCGCCCTATGGTGATTTCGATAGCACGCTCGCGATCGTCACCGCGCGGCTGCGCGCCGGCCCCTATCTGCTGGGCGACCAATTCTCGGCGGCGGATGTGCTGTGGGGCCTGGCGCTGAGCTGGATGACGAGCTTCAAGCTGGTGCCGGAATCGCCCGAGGTGACCGACTATGTCGCCCGCGTGACCAGCCGGCCGGCGTTCGTGCGTGTGCGCGAGCGGGATGCGGCGTTGGCGGCGGAGCACGCGCGGGCGGTGGCGGCGTAGGCAGGATTTGAGTGTTATTTTTTGAAAAAAGAACTAAAAAACCGTTGCTCTGCACCCATGTGCGCGGGCGTAATGAACTTCTGTAGCAAGGATGGGTGAGCGCAGCGTTACCCATCCTACGGCGCCGATGACCTGGCGTAACTTCCCTCCGCTTGCGCGAAGCCAAACAGACAAAAGTTTTTTGCTTCTTTTTTTCAAAAAATAAGTTCTTCCTTTTTCTTACGCTAGACCTACCAGTGGCCACCGAACCGGTGATTTATCCGGGCGCGCTTCATGATCTCACGCGGCCGAGCTTTCTGGTGGATCGGATGCAGCGTTATTTGGCGCGGTATGATTGGTATATGGCGCGGTAGGGTGGGCGTGCGCGGCGCGTCATTTGCATGCCGCGACTCGCCACGTCAGTGCGTGCGCTTGCGCAGCAATCCAGGAGCCACAGAAGAGATCTCGCGTGTGACGCCGGGGTTGCTTCGCCGCGGCTCGCAATGACGGCCATCTGGTGTAGGGTTCGCGGGCATGTGGCCCTTCGAAGGAGGCGACATTGAACTGGAACAACGGGTTCGGCAGATTCACCGTTGGCTGTCCATTGCGTTCACCACCGGCGTCGCCGTTTACGTCGTGGCGATGTCACGCGGCCGCCCGCCCGGCTGGCTGGGGCTGTGCCCGCTGCTGCCGCTCATTTCGCTGCTGGTCACGGGGTTGTATCTGTTTGTGCTTCCTTATGGAGCGGCGTGGCGGAAGCGGGCTGCGCGCCGTCGGCTCTGATCGAGGCCGGACAGAATGTCCGTTTTGAAAAAAGGAATCAGCACGTAGCCTGCATGGCCCTTCGCCATGCGGGCCTCTTGCCTAGGTCCCAAAAGCCCCGCATGGCAAAGGGCCATGCTGGATACTTGCTACGCGCTGTCGTCATCACCGAAATAAGAAAAACTGATGTTTAATTCCAAATTTAGACGGTGAAGCATAGCCATTTGCTCTGGCCAAATCGCTGGGCCGCCATCTCCATAATTAGACCACCAAAAACAAGAGATTGCCATTTTGGTTGACTGAAACTCTTGAATTTCTCGTAGACTTTTTTCACTTGGGATTACGGCGTTAAGTAACCAGTCGAGATGATGACGGAGGTCCTTCGACTCGACCGCAAATTCAGAAGACAGAAGCCAGACCCCAAGCCATTTTGGCTGTGATCTCGAAATCGGTTCCTTAGCCCTAAGCTTCTTCGTCTGAGTGAGACTGTCTGTCGGAATGAGATTCATCCGGGCGGATATAGCATCGCGTTCCAGGTCGTTTGAATATATCGACAAAATTGCACGCGTACTTTCACAAGTCGCGTAATCGCGCGCTATCGGAGTAAGTCTAGATTCAATTGGCCTGGAGGGAGTTGTCACGGGATCTGGTTACCTATGTTGTCAACCGGCAGCGTCAGCACAGGCTCACAAGCTGAAAGAACTGAGTTGATCCATGAGCAGTCGCGCTTCATTGCGGCTGTAACCCGTGCGCGTTGGGTAACGCCAGCTTCTTGACGCCGATGCTGTGCTCATACCGGGTGTGACGAATGTTCAGGCCGGACCCATTGGGCGTGGGAACGAGCACGTAGTCTATGGCGCCGAGGAAACGTACGGACCGGAGCCTCCGGAAGGCATTGGTCGCGATTAGCCGGTCCGCGAGCTCGCCCTCCTCGTCATCGTCCAGGGCGGCAGGGTGCTTGATGACGAGTGCCTCATTGGTTCACGTCGGCGAATGATCTGATACATCGCCCTGAGTTAGCCTCAACGCCAATCCTGTCGACATAAAGGAAGGTCTATTTTTTGAAAAAGGACGCAAAAGACTTTTACGCGTTTGGCGCCGCGCACGCTGAAGATTTACGCGTCAGGTGATGAAGGCACCGGAGCAAAAGTTTTTTGCTTCTTTTTTTCAAAAAAGAAGACCTTCCTTCCTACCTATGCCGATCCAGTCCCGGATCACCGACGTCTCCCGCTCCGCATTCCAGGCCACCGCGACGCCCACCGCGGCCACTGGCGCGCTGAGACGCCGAAACGCGACGCCGGGGAGCGCGAGGGACGCCATGCCGGAGGAGACGAGCGCCACGCCGAGGCCCGAGGAGACGAGCGCGAGTTGGGCGAGCGCGCTGGTGACTTCGCGGGCGGCGAGCGGGACGAAGCCGGCGGCGTGGCAGGCTTGGGTCAGGCCGTCGAAATAGGCCGGGCTGATCGAGCGGGGCAGCACCACCATCGGGCGGCCCTCCAGCGCGGCGAGGTCCACGCGGTCGGCGGCGGCCAGCGCGTCGCCTTCCGGCAGCGCGGCGACCAGCCAGTCGGGCGGCCCGGGGACGATGCGGATCGGGAAGCGGCCGCCCTCCAGGCGGGCCAGCGCCACGTCCACCTCGCCGGAGCGCAGCGCCTCGACGGCCACCACCGTGTCCATTTCGCGCACCGAGACCACCACGTCGGGCCGGGCGGCCTGGAACGCGCGCACCAGCGGCGGCAGGAGCCCGAACATGCCGCTGGTGACGCAGCCGATGGTCAGCAGCGCGCGCTTGCCGGAGCGGACTTCGCGCGCCAGCGCCTCCACCGCGCGGGCCGCCTCATCCAGGCGGCGGACGGCGGGCAGCAAGATCTCGCCCTCCTGCGTCGGGCGGGTGCCGTGGCGGCTGCGGTCCAGCAGGCGCACGCCCAGGCCGCGTTCGAGCGCCTGGATCTGCGCGGTCAGCGGGGGCTGGGACATGCCGAGGCGGCGCGCGGCGCGGCCGAAATGCCCCTCCTCGACAACCGCGAGGAAGTGGCCGAAGCGTTTGATCAGGTCGATATTCATGGTGATACGTTTTTCGTATCACCACCCGCTGTCAATCGGAATTGACGTATGAACCCGCCAGGATCAGGAAGCCGGCAAAACCAGGAGCCGCCCCGATGATCATCCATGATGTCCGCGTCCATCCGGAGGCCGACCGCCTGGCCCGCGCCGATCAGCTCGCGTGGAAAATCGCCGCGGTGGCCGCCGACCCGGTGCCGGTGCTGCCGGAAGTGACCGACATGATCATCAACCGCGTGATCGACAACGCGGCGGTGGCCATTGCGTCGATCAACCGGCATCCGGTGGTGTCGGCGCGCGACCAGGCGCTGGCGCATGCGCGGCCGGGGGGCGCCACCGTGTTCGGCTGCGGGCCGGAGGTGCGCGTGCACGCCGAATGGGCCGCCTGGGCCAACGGCACCGCGGTGCGCGAACTGGATTATCACGACACGTTCCTGGCCGCCGAATACAGCCATCCCGGCGACAATATTCCGCCCATCCTGGCGGTCGCACAACAGCTGGGGCGCTCCGGCGCCGACCTGGTGCGGGCGCTTGCCACCGGTTATGAAATCCAGGTCGATCTGGTGAAATCGATCTGTTTGCATGCGCACAAGATCGACCATGTGGCGCATCTGGGCCCGTCGGCGGCGGCCGGCATCGGCACGCTGCTTGGTCTCGATACCGAAGTGATTTACCAGGCGGTGCAGCAGGCGCTGCACGTGACCACCGCCACGCGCCAGAGCCGGAAAGGCGAAATCAGCAGTTGGAAGGCCTACGCGCCGAGCCATGCGGGCAAGCTGGCGATCGAGGCGGTGGACCGCGCCATGCGCGGCGAAGGCGCGCCCAGCCCGATCTATGAAGGCGAGGACAGCGTCATTGCCTGGATGCTCGACGGGAAAAAAGCCCACTACCAGGTGCCGCTGCCTGCACCGGGCGAGCCCAAGCGCGCAATCCTGGACACCTACACCAAGGAACATTCGGCCGAATATCAAAGCCAGGCGCTGATCGATCTCGCTTTCCGCATGGGCAAGCAGGTGGCCGACTGGGACGACGTGGCGGACGTGCTGATCGAAACCAGCCACCACACCCATTACGTTATCGGCACCGGCGCCAACGACCCGCAGAAATTCGACCCCGAGGCCAGCCGCGAAACGCTGGACCACTCGATCATGTATATCGTGGCCGTGGCGTTGCAGGATGGCACCTGGCACCATGTCCGCAGCTACGCGCCCGAACGCGCCCGCCGGCCGGACACGGTGCGGCTGTGGCAAAAGATCCGCACCGTCGAAGACCCGAAATGGACCGAGCGCTACCACGCCACCGACGCCGCGGTGAAAGCGTTCGGCGGCCGGGTGATCATTACGTTGAAAGACGGCACGGTGATCGCCGACGAACTCGCCGTCGCCAACGCGCACACGCTGGGTGCCACCCCCTGGCAACGCGCCGACTATATCGGCAAATTCCGCATGCTGACCGAAGGGCTGCTGGACAGTGCCGAGGCGGAGCGGTTCCTCGACGTGGCGCAACGCCTGCCGACGCTGAGCGCCGCGGAACTGCCTGGCCTGACCATCGCGCTGCCGGCTGGCGCGCTGACCGCAGGGCGCAGCGGAGTGTTTTGACTAAGAAAGGAAGTGTTCTTTTTTGAAAAAAGAACCAAAACTTTTGCTCGTTAAGGGAATGCACTCATGAGCGAGACGATTACTGCACCCAAGCCCAAGAAGAGCGTGGCGCTTTCGGGGGTTATTGCAGGCAATACCGCGCTGTGCACCGTGGGGCGCACCGGCAACGACCTGCATTATCGCGGCTACGACATCCTCGATGTCGCCGAAACCTGCGAGTTCGAGGAAATCGCGTTCCTGCTCGTGCACGGCAAACTGCCGACCGAAGTGGAACTGCGCGCCTACAAGACAAAACTGAAATCCCTGCGCGGCCTGCCCAATGTTCTGCTCGACGTGCTGGAGCTGATCCCCGCGGCCGCGCACCCGATGGACGTGATGCGCACCGCCGTCAGCACGCTCGGCTGCGTGCTGCCGGAAAAGGACGACCATAATACCACCGGCGCCCGCGACATCGCCGACCGGCTGATGGCCAGCCTCGGCTCCGCGCTGCTCTACTGGTGGCATTTCTCGCATAACGGCAAACGGATCGATGTCGAGACCGACGACGACAGCATCGCCGCGCATTTCCTGCATCTGCTGCACGGCACGCCGGCCGATGACATCAGCATCCGCGCCATGCACACCAGCCTGGTGCTGTATGCCGAACACGAATTCAACGCCTCCACCTTCGCCGCCCGCGTCGTTGCCGGCACCGGTTCGGACATGTATTCCGCCATCACCGCCGGCATCGCGGCCCTGCGCGGCCCCAAACATGGCGGCGCCAACGAGGCGGCACTCGATATCCAGACGCGCTACGCCTCGCCCGACGAGGCCGAGGCAGATATCAGGCGCCGCGTCGCCAACAAGGAAGTGGTGATCGGCTTTGGCCACCCGGTCTATACGGTCAGCGATCCGCGCAACGAAGTCATCAAGTCCGTCGCGCGGCGGCTCAGCGAGAAAGCCGGCGATACCAACCTGTTCGCCATCGCCGCGCGGCTGGAAAGCGTGATGTGGGATCTGAAGAAAATGTTCCCCAATCTCGACTGGTTCAGCGCCGTCTCGTACCGGATGATGGGCGTGCCGACCGAAATGTTCACGCCGCTGTTCGTGATTTCACGCACCAGCGGCTGGAGCGCGCATGTGATCGAACAGCGGCAGGACGGCAAGATCATCCGCCCGACCGCAAATTATATCGGCCCGGAGGACCTCGCCTTCGTGCCATTGTCCGCGCGCAAGAGTGCAGCCGCGTGACCTATCTGGTCGGCGCCGACCTGCCGGATGCGCCGGCCGGCGACCGTTTCCGCGCGCTGCTGGCACAGCCCGGCATTCTGCAACTGCCAGGCGCGCATAACGGCCTGGCATCATTGCAGGCGCGTGCGGCAGGTTTCCGGGGCGTGTATCTGTCCGGTGCGGCAATGTCCGCCTCGATGGGCCTGCCGGATCTCGGGGTCATTACGATAGAGGATGTGTGTTTCTTCGTCCGCCAGGTGGCCCGCGCGTCCGGCCTGCCGGTGCTGGTGGATGGCGACACCGGCTACGGCGAAGCGCTGAACGTGATGCATATGGTGCGCAGTTTCGAGGATGCGGGGGCGGCCGCGGTGCATCTGGAAGACCAGCTGCTGCCGAAGAAATGCGGCCATTTGAACGACAAGCGGCTGGCCGAGCCACATGACATGGCGGCCAAGATCGCCGCCGCCGCCCGCGCGCGCCGGCATATTTTCATCATGGCGCGCACCGACGCGGCGGCCAGCGAAGGGCTGGAAGGTGCGGTGGCGCGCGCCAGACTTTATATCGAAGCCGGCGCCGACGCGATTTTCCCCGAAGCGCTGTATACCGCCGAGATGTTTCGCGCTTTTGCCGCCGCGATGCCCGGCGTGAAGCTGCTGGCCAACATGACCGAATTCGGGCGCACGCCATTTTTCACCGCGGCCGAATTCGAAGCCATGGGCTATAGCATGGTGATCTGGCCGGTGACGTCGCTGCGCGTCGCCGCGCGCGCGCAGGAGGAACTCTACACCGCCATTGCGCGTGACGGCGGCGCGCAGGGCATGCTCGATCGCATGCAGACGCGCGCGGAGTTGTATGCCACGATCGACTACGGCGCTTATGAGGCGCTCGATTCGTCGATCGTGAAAACGGTTACGCCGGAAGGCATGCCGCAGCGGTAGGGTGAGACAGCAGTGAAGAAAGATTCTTCTTTTTTGAAAAAAAGAAGCAAAAAACTTTTGCTCCTGCGCCCACATGACGCAATTCGAAGCTGGCCACGTACGCCACGTAGCAAAAGTTTTTTGGTTCTTTTTTTCAAAAAAGAACACTTCCTTCCTTTTACTTTTTTCCTCCTGGCTGCCGCCGCCCGCCCCGGCATAGACGCCCCTGCCCTGGCGCCACTCGGCCCATTTGGCGCCGGCGTCGCGACGCTCGACATCGTGCAGCCCAACCAGATCGATCCGTTGCTGGGTGCGACGTCATCCAACCGTATCGACCGGCATCTGCCGCTGCGCGTCTGGTATCCCGCCCGCGCCGGCGGTGCACCCATCACCTACGCATCGTCCCTGGCGGGGCCGGACGGCAAACCGGTAGCGTTCACGATCCCCGGCATCGCGGTTGAAAATGCCGTGGCGGCACCGGGGAAATTTCCGCTGGTGCTGGTTGCGCACGGCTATGGCAACAATCCCGAAGTGATGGCGTGGCTGTGCGAAAACCTGGCGACCAAGGGATATGTCGTGGCGTCCGCAGCATTTCGCGATCCGCCGGTGTTCAGCAATGTCGCGCTGGGCGCGGTGATCGCGCGCCGGCCGCTGGATATTGCGTTCCTGGCCGCGGAGGCGCGACGCCGCGCGCTGGCCGGTCAGGCGCCGTTCGCGCACGCCGACCCGGATCGCGTGGCGCTGATCGGCTATTCCATGGGCGGGTTTGGCGTGCTGACCGCCGCAGGTGCCGCGCTCAACCCGGCGCTGGCGGTGGCGACGCGCGGTGTGCTCGCGCCGTATGTGGCTGGTGCCACGAAGGCGGATGACATCAAGCTGCCCAACCTCAAGGCGGTCGTCGCGATATCGCCACCATGGCGCCTGGGGAAGCTGAACATGTGGTCGCCGACGGGCCTGGCCGACATTCATGCCCCCACCTTCATCATTGGCGGCAGCCAGGACCACACGGTCGGCTATCCCGGCATTCGCGCGATTTTTGACGGCGAAACAAAAGCGCCGCGCTACCTGCTGACCTTCCTGGAGGCCGGCCACGATATCGGGCTGAGCGGCGCGCCGCCCGAAATGACGAAGCGGCTGTGGGACCAGTCCTGGTTCGAAGACCCGGTGTGGCGCAACGCGCGCATCACCGCCATCGAGGAACATTTCATCACCGCATTCCTCGACCGCAACGTGAAGGACGACGCGACCAAATCATCCTACATCGATGGCCTGGTGCAGAATTCCGACGATGGCACCTGGCAGGATGACAAAATTCCGTTCGACGCCATCAGCCCTGGACCACCGGCGGCGACGTTCTGGAAAGGTTTCAAGCGCAACCAAGCCGCGGGGATGTCGTTGGAATTCCGGCCCGCAGGGAAGTAAAGGTCTTCTTTTTTGAAAAAAAGAAGCAAAAAACTTTTGCTCCTGCGCCCAGGCCACGCAATTCGAAATAGGCCACGTACGTCCAAGAGCAAAAGTTTTTTGGTTCTTTTTTTCAAAAAAGAACACTTCCTTCTTCTGTTAAACTGCTTTTTAATGGCCCCAGCCAAGGCGCGAAATTCTCCCATTGCCGCAGGCCTTCGGTGAAAATCGGTTGCCGCACCTGTTCCGAACTCGCGGTCCGCACACCACGCTTCGTTTTGTGAAACTCCAGGCACTGCGGCTCGAACGGCAGGCCGCAAAACGCCAGCAGGCGCCGCACATTGCCTTCCAGGTCCGCCACCACGTCCTCGTGCTGCACGCGCAATATCTTGCCCGGCAGCACCGTATCCCAATGGTCCATCAGCGCCACATAGGACCGGTAATAGCGGGCTATATCCTCCAGCCCGTAGGTGAATTCCTGCCCTGACGCGAAGAGCTGCTTGAAATTGCTGAAGCAGCATGCCATCGGCTCGCGCCGCGCATCGATAATGCGCGCGTTCGGCAAGATCAGATGGATCAGCCCGATATGCCGGAAATTATTCGGGTTCTTGTCGATGAAGAAAGGTTTGCCGCTGCGATAAACCTGTGTATCCGCCACATACTTCTCGCCGAACGCGCGCAAATTTTCGGCCGGAATGTCACCGAGATTTGCCGGGTATGCGGGCGCCGCGTCGTCGTGGCTGCGCCCTTGCAGGCGAACGACAAGCCGGGTGATATCCGCCAATTCCATCGTGCCTTCCACCTGCGAATGGGAGGCAAGGATTTGTTCCAGCAGCGTGGAGCCCGCCCGCGGCAGGCCGACGATGAAAATCGGGTCTGGCCGCGCGCATCCCACGCCGGCGCGCGCCTTCACGAATGACGGCGTGAACACCGACATTTGCAGCCGCGCATTCCGTTCGGTCGTTTCCGGCCGATAGAGCACCTCCTGCTTCTTCAGCGCATTGCCGCGTTCGTAATAGGCGAACGAGTCGGCATATTCCTCGCGATCTTCCAAAGCCTTGCCCAGCGCGAAACAGAGATGATAGCGATCGACCAGCGTAATATTTTCGTCCGCCTCATGAACCTGCATCTGCGCGATTTCCGCGGGTGCAAAACGATAGGTTTTCAGATTGGCGAGGCTCCAATACGCGTCGCCGAAACGCGGATTGGCCTGATAGGCGGCTTGATACGCGGCAATGGCTTCCGGCTGGCGGCCGAGGGTTTTCAGCGCATGGCCGACCGAGAGGTGAAGGTCCGCCGCATGCGGTGCTTCCCGTAGCAGGTCACGATAAACGCGAATGGCCTCCGCGTAATCCGCCAGGCCGACGCAGGCGGACGCGTAGGCCGCGCGGTAGTCGCGATTTTGCGGGTCGGCCTGCAGCAGGATTTTGGCTTCGGCGAGGGCCGGGGCGTTGCGATGTCGTTGCAGCAACACACGCACATAGTCGTATCGGGCCAGGTGGTAGTTGGGCGAAAATTCGAGCACGCTTTCCAGCAGAAACTCGGCATCGTCCAGAATATCCAGTTTCACGCCGATGCGGGCGAGCAGGCGCATGGCTTCCACATCGGTGGGATTGGATTTCAGGTGCCGGCGGATGACGCCTTCGGCGGCGTGGATCTCCCCATCGGAAAACATGCTGGTGGCCGTAATGACGGCAGGCGCCAATGTTTTCAGCTTGGCGACATGGCCGGCGGCATTTTCCGACTCGCCGATCTGGCCGCAGGCGCGGAACAGCACACGGAGCGCCTCCCACGACGCGGGCATGGCGGGGTTCAGGTTGACGGCCTGCAAATACGCCTCGAGCGCGGCCGCCGGCGCGCGCAACGCGACATGGCAATGACCGCGTTCCTGGAACAGGCGGCTATAGGCCGGGTGCAGCGCCTCCAGCCGCGCGAGCGTGGCCAGGGCCTCGGCGGGGCGGCCCAGATAGCGCTGGTTGACCGCGATCATATAGAGCACGTCGCGGTTTTCCGGCACGTGCGCGATCAGGATCTGGGCCGCCTGCAGTGCCTCGCGATAGCGCGACGCCTGCATGAGCCCCTGGATGCGCAAAACCTCGGCCTCGACCGGCGATGCGGGAGGGTCGGCGAGCAGCGCTTGCGGATTTGGAGCCATGGCGGCGCATGCTAGTGCGGGCGCGCGCGGAGGTCGAGTTCAGGACGGGAAGCAGTTCTTTTTTGAAAAAAGAACCAAAAAACTTTTATCTGTTCCGCTCGAAACGGAGCTGGCCAGGTATCCCGTACGCTGGCCGCAACGGGTAAAAGTTTTTTGCTTCTTTTTTCAAAAAAGAAGTCCTGCCTTCCTGCCTCCGCGCACGTTACTAGAAATGATATGTCAGCTTCGCCCCCCCGGTCAGCGGGCGGTCGACCACGACGGCCTGCACGAACTGCGACGCATTGATGAATACCTGCCCGCGCTCGTTGGTCACGTTGTCGCAGAATATCTGCGCACTCCAGTTCCCGTATGACGCACCGGCCGAGATATCCAGCTTGGTGATCGGATCTTCGTAGAAATTATAGATCGGGTTGCGCGACTGGAAGTCCGCACTCACAGAAATGATTTCGCCGGCAGCGGTGGAGTGCGTGTGCGACGAGTGGTCCACCATCACTTGCACCCACGGCTCATACGGAACATTGTCCCATTGATAGCGGGCGCGGAAACTCGTCTTGAACCCAGGCGACTGCGCCAGGCTGTTGGCGCCCACGCTGAATGGCGATGTGCCATCGACAATGGGCGCGCCGGTCTGCTTTGACGAATTGAGCGCTATATTCCAATTCAGCGTCAGCGGATCGATCGGCCTGGCGGTCGCCTGGAGCTCGGTACCCAGCACCCGATAGCTCGGACCGTTCACCGTGAAGGCAAGATTGCCGTAGACGCCGGGGTCGAACAATGTCGCCTGGACGTTGCTCCACCGTTCGTCATAGAACGCGCCATCGAGAATCAGCCTGTGGTCGAGGAACGTCGCCTTGTAGCCGACTTCGTTATTCGTCAGATCATCGGGCGCATAGAAGAATTGGTCGCCCGGCGCGCTGCGGTTATAGCCGCCCGGCCGGTAGCCCTGCGACCAGGTGTAGTACACCATGATGTCAGGCGTGATCTTGTAGGTTACGTTGGCACGGCTCTTGAAACCATAATCCTTGTTGTGCAGCTTGTTCGCATCCAGGCTATGCGCGCCGACGATACAAGGTGACGCCTCGGAATAGGGGCCGGAATAGATGCTGGTGCCGCAACCGAAACCGCCGGCAAACGAGCCCTTTTCGTATTCATCGAAGGCAAACCAGCGCGTGCCACCCGTCACCGTCAGCACGTTCGGGATGATATCGACATCCACCGAGCCGAAGGCCGCGTATTGCAAATAGCCACGCTTGGCATCGGTGAAGAAGCCCGTGTCTTCCGCGCGCGGATTGGGATCGCTCACATCGCTGCCAGGCGCCGGCCCGATCGGCGTGCCGGGCGCCGTGCGGTAATTGAAGTTGGTCTGTTCCTTGACCAGGAAGTCTTCGTAATAAACGCCGCCGATCGCGCGCACGCGGTAGTCGTCCGGCGTGCTTACCCGCAATTCCTGGCTAACATGCATGTCCTGTTCGTGATCATCCCAGGTCGCGCTGGGTGAGTAGCATTTGGCTTTGCCGGTCGGGGATTTGCTGGCCGGCAAGCACTGGTAATAGTCCGCATACACGCCGCGCGCGTAATTGGTATAATCCTGTTGCGATGTCGTGTGCCGAACGAGATAGGCGCCGTCATAAACGATCTTCAACGGGCCGACGCGGCCATTGACGGTCAGTGCGGTATTTTCGAACTGGTCCTCGCTGTAGGTCGAGTTGTATGTCTGCACCGAAAGATCGGGCAGTTTCTCGGGATGGCTGCCCGAAGCGTAGGGCTGCTCATAGAACACGCCCTGGGCGTCGAGGCGCTGTGACGTCTCGGTCAGCAGCGCGTTCCAATCGTCATTGAACTTCCATTCCAGCTCAGCGCGAAAACCTTCGTAGGTGACGGGGTTGATGTCGTTCTTGGCGTATTTGAAGTTGTTGGTGGAATTGGTGGCGTTGGCCGGTCCCGGAATATTGTTGGTGTAGCCGGCGTAGTAAATGCCCTTGTCGGTCGCCTGGCGGGTGAACGTGCCCGGAACGTTATTGATATAGCCGCCCCGGTGGTCGTCATACGCGGTGACGCGCAGCGCGAGCTGGTCCTTGATGATGGGTATATTGATCGTCCCATCGATATTGCCGCTGGGCGCGCCGTGCGCTGTGTCCGCGCCGCCGATGTCGATCGTGCCGCCATATTTGCTCAGGTCGGGCTTGTTGGTGATGTAGCGCACCACACCGGCCTGCGCACCCGAGCCGAACAGCGTGCCTTGCGGACCCTCCAGCACTTCCACCTGTTGCAGATCGACGGCGTAGACGTCCAGGTTTCTGCCTGGAACCTGTTCGGACACGTCATCGAGATATACGGCCACGTTCGGAAACGACGAGATGACGCCGCTCTCCTGATTGCCGCCGCCGCCGAGTGCCAGGCCGCGGATAAAGATATCCTCCTGCCCTGGGCCGTAGCCGGCCACCGTCACGTTCGGCAGCGCCGACACCAGATCGTCGAAATTCTCGACATTCATGCGCTTCAACTGGGCGCCGCTCAGCACCTGCACCGAAACGGGCACGTCCTGCAAGTTCTGCACGCGACGCTGCGCGGTCACCGTTACCACTTCCGGCTCGCTGGGCTGGGTCGGCGCCGTATTGGCGGCGACCGTCTGGGCGCGGGCCGAGACGCTCAGCGCAGCGCTCAGCGCCACGCCGCACAGCAGCCGCGTGCGAAAATCGCGCCGTGCCGCGCCATGTTCAAACTCGGTGGTAAAGCGTTTCGCCATGAGGAGGGCCCCCCGCCCTGATATGCCGTCTGATCGCAGCAGGCTTGCATGGCCGGCCGACACCAGGATAATCACTAATTCTGATAAGGCCATGTGTTTTTACGGCCGGGCGGAAAAAGAGGCAGCAGTTCTTTTTTGAAAAAAAGAACCAAAAAACTTTTGCTCGTTGGCGTGGGTGGCCCATTTCGAATTGGGTCAGGTGTGCGCAGCGGCAAAAGTGTTTTGCTTCTTTTTTTCAAAAAAAGAAGAATCTTCCTTACTTTCTCAAGGATGCGGCCCCGGATGCACCGGCCGCAGCGCATAGCGCCGCGCCACATCCCAATACCCGCCATAGACCGGCCCATGCCGGGTCGCGCGTAAATTCGCCCGCGCCGAACGCCACCGCACGCGCATATCGTACCATGGAATGGACGGGCACTCATGATGCAGCACGTGCAGGTTGTTGTATAAAAACAACAGGCCCAACACCCCCCCGCGCTCCACCACCGACGTGCGGTCTTCCGGCCGTGCCGCGGCGCGATGTTCCGCCAACGACCGCACCATGGTCAGCGCCGCGCCGGGATAGACAAAGCACAGCACGTAGCTCAACGGATCGACCCGGCACACGAAACACACCCAGCCGAGCACCGCGCCCACGCCCACCGCGTGGCCCAGCGTGACCGCCAAGGGCGCCGGCGCCGCCGCCTGCCGCACCCAGAACCGGGCGACGGCGCAGGGCGGCCCCAGCACCATCCGCCCGAGCAGCGTGTTGCACGCCACATGGAGGAAGCGGCGGACCGCGCCGGCGGACGCCCATGCCTCCGGCGACATATAGGTGCTTTCCGGATCCTCCAGCGGATCGGTCAGATGCGCGGCGCGATGGTGACGCAAATGCGCGTCGCGATAGAGTGGAAACGGCAACCAAAGATTCAGCGGCGGCCAGGCGAGCGCGGCATTCACCCGCTCATTGCGCGTCGGGTGGCCGTGAATGAGCTCGTGCTGCAATGACATGTGCCACGCGCTGAGCCACGCGCCCGCCGGCACCACCACCCACAGCGGCAGCGCGCGCCAGCCGAGCGTCAGTGCCAGCCAGCCGCCATATATGGTGACCGCCAATCCCCAGGTCGGCGCCTCCCACCGCCGCGCCACCCGGCCTATTGCCTGCCACCCACGCCGCACAACGCGCCTCCACCGGGCCATGTGATCGCGGCCCTATGCCCATTATTCGGCCAAAGCATGAAGATTGCGTTGCAGCGTTTGCGCATAAACGGCTGCATTTACGCATAACCCAACCTATTTGTTGTTTTCGCACATCATACGCTGTATATCCGCAACAGCATGCCCGCCCCCACGTTCGACCGCCGGGAGATCCTGCCGCGCTTCCAGCAGCGCCTGCGCCAGGTTCTTGCCCGCACGGAACTGAGCCAGACCGACTTCGCCGCCGCCGCCGGCCTCGACCGCAGCACATTGTCGCAACTGCTCGCCCCCGGCGCCGACCGCCTGCCGCGCGTCGAATCGATCGCTGCCATCGCGCATGTCGGCAATATTTCGCTCGACTGGCTGCTGGGCCTCAGCCAGGAGGACCGGCCGGACGCAGGGCTCGCCGCCGAAAGCCTGCAAATCGAGCGCGATGCGCCGAGCCCGCTCGACGAGCGGCTGTTGCGCTGGCACACCGAAGCCGCCGGCTATCGCATCCGCCACATCCCCACCACCTTCCCCGACCTGCTGAAAACCGAGGCGGTGATCGAGGACGAATATGGTCATTACGTGGCGCTCAGCCCGCGCCGGCGGATCGAAATCACCCAGTCCCGCCTGGAATATCTGCGCCAGCCGGAAACCGAAATCGAATGCTGCACGCCGTTGCAGACGCTGGAGGCGTTCGCCCGCGGCGAAGATATCTGGCGTAGCCTCAAACCCGCCATCCGCCGCGCCCAGCTGGAACAAATCATCGCGCTCTGCGACGAGCTCTATCCGCGCTTGCGGCTGTTTCTCTACGATCGCAAAATGCTGTTCTCGGTGCCGCTCACGGTGTTCGGCCCAAAGCGCGCGGCGATCTATCTGGGCCAGACCTATTTTCTGTTCCACTCCACCGATCACATCCGGGCGCTGACCCGGCATTTCGACCAGATCGTCCGCGGCGCGACGGTGCAGCCGAACGAGATCGGTTCCTATTTGAATTCGTTGTTGGTGCGCAGCAGGTAGAAGGAAGCAAGACTTCTTTTTTGAAAAAAGGAAGCAAAAAACTTTTGCTCCTGCGCTCTCAGTTCCATCAACGAGAGGGGCGCGGCAAACGCGCCGCGATACTCAACCCACGCCACCACGCGCATAGCGCAGCAACAGTAAACTCGGATTGATCGGCCGTGCCTCGATCAACGCCAATTCGCGCGGCGCGGCGAGCTCGCCAAATAGCTGCGTGCCGCATCCCAGCACCACGGGCGTCAGACCAAGCCGGTACTCGTCAAACAGATCAGCGTGCATCAGTGAAGCCGACAGTTCCGCACTGCCGAAAACATAGATATCACCGCGCGTCCGCGCCTTCAGATCGGCGATGACATCTGCAGGATCCTCCGCGACCATGCGCGTATTCTGCCAGTCCGACGCCGCCAGCGTGCGGGAGAAAACAACTTTCGGGAGCGTATTCATGAACTCGGCAATCTCGCCGGTCGCCTCGTGCCAATGCTGAAACATGCCCTCATAAGTTCTGCGGCCGAACACCAGCGCATCTGTGGCGCGCAATTGTTCCAGCACGTGGGCGATCGCAGCCTCGTCAAATCCGCGCTGGAACCAGTCCAGCGCCCAGGGTGTCGCGCCCTCGAACATGCCGTCGAGCGACACCAGGTTCCACATGATCAACTTGCCCATGGACAGCCCAACCAAAATAGCAAAAGTTTTTTGCTTCTTTTTTTCAAAAAAGAAGGCCTTCTTTTTTGAAAAAAACTTTTGCTCCTTATTCGGCGGCAGCCGCTTCAGGCCCCAACCCGACCGCGCTGGACCCGCGTATTTCCTCGGCGCCGTGGCGCCTGGCCAGCACCAGATAGAATGCGGGGACAACATATAGCGTGAATAATGTGCCGATCGACAGGCCGCTGGCGATCACCAGCCCCATCGCGAACCGCGCGGCAGCACCCGCGCCGGTTGCCAGCACCAGCGGCAGGACGCCCAGCACCATCGCCGCCGTCGTCATCAGGATCGGCCGCAACCGCAACAACGCCGCGTGCTCGATCGCCTCCCGCTTGGAGAAGCCGCGCGCCTGCTGTTCGTTGGCGACTTCCACCATGAGTATCCCGTGCTTGGAAATCAGCCCCATCAGCGTCACCAGGCCGACCTGCGTGTAGATATTCAGCGTGGCGCCATGCACGCCGAAATAGATGAACACCAGCGCGCCGGCGAGCGACATCGGCACTGACACCAGAATGATCAGCGGATCGCGGAAACTGCCGAACAAGGCCGCCAGCGCCAGATACACCACCACCAGCGCCATGCCGAAGGTCGCGGCGAACCCGGCCGACTCCTGAATGAATTGCCGCAACGGCCCGACCGCATCGGTCGCATAATCCGGCGGCAGCACGCGTTTGGCGATCGCGTCCATCACCGCCTTCGCCTCGGCTTCGCTCACGCCCGGCAGCGGCATCGCGTTGATCGTCGCGGCATTCATTTGCTGAAAATGATTGATCTGCTCCGGCACCGTTTTGATCACGATCTTCGCGACCGACCCCAGCGGCACCGGCACGCCATTGATGTCGGCGATCGTATAGGTCGCCAACTGGTCCGGGTTCAGCCGGTCACGCCGCTGCACCATGGGGATCACTTTGTACGACCGCCCGGCCAGGTCGAAATAATTTACGAACCCGCCGCTGAGCAGCGCATCCACGGTGGCGCCGATCTTGGCCATATTGAGCCCCAGCGCCGCGACCTTGTTGCGATCCAGCACAATATCCGCCTGGGGCAGGTCCACTTTCAGGTCGCGATCGACATAGGCGAATTTGCCGCTCGCCTCCGCCTGCTCTACGAAATTGGCCGCCACCTGGTCCAGCTCGCTGAAGCCGCGCGTGGTTTTCAGCACATACTGGATCGGCATGCCGTTCGCGCCCGGCAATCCGGGCGGCTGGAACAACGCCACCTGCTCGCCGGCGATATTATAGACGCGCGCCTGCAAGTCGTTCAGCACCTCGGTGGTGGAACGATGCCGCGCGCCCCAATCCTTCATCACCACGCCGCCCTGGCTTTGGCCGAACCCGCCCCATTGCCAGATGCTGCCCACTTCCGGCGCCCCGTTCAGCGCGGCATATTCCGCCGGTTGATGCGCCAGCACCGTGTCGGCTGACGCCGTCGCCGGCACGGACGCCGCATACATGATGAAGCCTTCATCCTCCTGCGGCGCCAATTCGCTGGTGGAGCCGCGATACAGAAACACGCTGCCCGCCAGCACCAGCAAGCCGAACGCCACCATCGGCACCCGCGCCGCCAGCGCCACGCGCAGACCCGGCCGATATAAACGTTGCAGCCACGGCCGACCCACCACATGCCCCTGATGCGGCTTGAGGAAATACCGGCACATCATCGGCGACAAGGTCAGCGCCAGCACCGCGGACACGGTCACGCTGCCCACCAGCGTCATGGCGAATTCGGTGAACAGCGCGCCGGTCAGGCCGGAGCGCAGCGCGATCGGCACGAACACCGCCACCAGCACCACCGTCATGGCAATGATCGGGCTGGCGAGTTGCCGGCCGCTGCGCAACGCGGCTTCCAGCGGCGACGCGCCCTCGGTCATTTCGCGCGCGACATTCTCCACCACGATGATCGCGTCATCCACCACCAGCCCGGTGGCCAGCACCAGCGCCAGCAGCGTCAGCAGATTGATGGAAAATCCCAGCACCCACAGAATGGCGAAGGTGCCGATCAGCGACAGCGGAATCGTCACCACCGGGATCAGCGACGCGCGCACGGAGCGCAGGAACGCGAACACCACCAGCGTCACGATCAGCAGGCTTTCGATCAGCGTCTTGGCCACTTCGCGGATCGACTGCTCCACCGCGGTGGTGGCGTCATAGGCGATATCTGCGGTCAAGCCGCGCGGCAGCCCCTCGCGGATGGTTTCCAGCCGCTTGTTCGCCGCCGCCACCACCTCCAGCAGATTGGCCTGCGGCGCCGGCTCCACATCGACGAAAATCGCCCGGTGCCCGTTCTCGCGCGATGCCTGGCCATAGGCGTCGGATCCGAGTTCCACGTCCGCCACATCGCCCAGCCGCGTCACCGCGCCGTTCGCCTGGCGTATCACCAGATCGCGGAACTGCTTGACCGTATGGATGCCGGTGGTGATGCCGAGCGGCATCTGCACGCCGACGCCCGCGGTGGTGCCGGCACCGCTGGTGAAGTTGTTATTCGTCATCGCATCGGAGACATCGGCCGCGGTCAGGCCGCGCGCCGCCATTCGCCGCGGGTCGAGCCAGGCGCGCAGCGCGAAATTCTGCGCCCCCCACACCTGCGCCTGCTGCACGCCCGGAATGGATTGCAATTGCGGCGTCACCACACGCGCCAGGTAATCGGTCAGTTGCTCCGGGCTCATGATGTCGCTGGAGAACGCATAGATCAGCGTGCCGCCCTGCGACCCGGTGCGCATCGTAATGACCGAGGCCTGGCTCTGCGGCGGCAATTGTCCACGCACCGAATTGATCTTGGCCTGGATTTCGGTCAGCGCGCGATCGGGGTCCTGGTTCAGCACCAGATGGATATCGATGTCGCTGGCGCCGTTCGTGCTCTGGCTCGACATCCGGTCGATGCCGTCCACCTGCGCGATCGCGTTCTCCAGCGGCGTCGTGATGAAGCCGGCCACCACGTCGGCGTCGGCACCGTAATAGGCGGTCTGCACCTCGATCGTCGTGTTGACCGTGCGCGGATATTGCCGCACCGGCAGCGTCATGCTCGCGCGCAGGCCCAGCAGCAGGATGAATACGCTCACCACCACGGCCAGCACCGGCCGCAGCACGAACAGATCGGTGCGCCGCATGGTCATTCCTCCGCCGGGTGCGGCGCCGGGTCGTTCGCCGGCAGCAGCGTGTTGTTCACCATGATCGTGCTGCCCTGGTGCAGCTTCAACTGGCCCGAGGTCACCACCACGTCGCCTTCCTTCAGGCCGGCCAGCACGGCCACCTGGTCGCCGCGGGTGGGGCCCGCCTGCACCAGCACGCTATGCACCGTCGTCGGCCGCCCGCCATCCGCCACATATACCGTACTGCCATACGGATTATACACGAGTGCCGATTGCGGCAACGTAATGTAACGCTTCGGCGCCCCGCGGTCGATCACCACCGTCGCGAACATGCTGGGCAACAACGCATGGTCCTTGTTGGCCAGTGCGGCGCGGACCTGCGCCATGCGGCTCGCCTGGTCCAGTTTCGGGCTGATGGCGGTCACCTTCGCCGCGAACACCCGGCCGGGGAACCCGTCCACGGTCACCTGCGCGGTTTCGCCGATGCGCACATTATCCAGCGCCTGCTGCGGCACGTAGAAATCCACGAAGAGCGGGTCCAGCGCCTGGAGCGTCACCACGGTGGCGCCGGCGGTCAGATATTGGCCGACATCCACCTGCCGCAGGCCGAGCCGGCCGGCGAACGGCGCGCGCACGATTTTCTCGTCGTTCAGCGCCTGCTGCTGGGCCACTTGCGCGCGGGCCTGTCGGAGCCGCGACTCATCGGCGTCCAGTGTCGCCTGGCTGACCGCCTGGGCGCGGAACTGTTTCTGGTCGCGCGCGAGGTTGGCGGCGGCGAGGTCGGCCGCGGCCTGCAATTCGGCCAGCTTGGCGGCGTCGTCGTTTGCGCGCAGGCGCATCAGCACGGTGCCGGCGGCGACATCGGCGCCGGAGTCGAAGCCGACTTCGGCGACGACGCCGGGCAGTTCGGCGGCGAGGTCGGCGCCGCGGACGGCGCGCAGGCTGCCGACCGCTTCGAGCTGGTCCTGCCAGGTCTGGGCGTGGGCGGACATGGTGGTGACGACGGCGGGGGGCTCCTGGGCGGAGGCGGTGCCTGAACAAAGCAGAAGTAAGGCCAGGGCGCTGCCCTGGACCCGTCGTGCGCAGCACGCATTCGCGTGACGTGCGAAGCACGCATGCGCGTGACGTGCGCAGCACGCATTCGCGTGACCGGGCCTGAGGCCCCCGACCCCCACTCCATTAGTGTACGCGTTAAAGTAATGAGGTCTGGGGACTTGTCCCCGGCTTGGTCCAGGGGCGTCGTGCGCATGCACGCTTCGCGTGACGCCCCTGGCCTTCCTGTTTTTTTCTTCCTTCATTGCAACAAACTCCCGAAAACCCCATCCGGCGCCGCCCCGACATCCGCCCGATTCCACCACCCGCCCCCCAACGCCGCAAACAACGCCACCGTATCCGTATACCGCGCCGCCCGCGCCCGGATCAGCCCAATCACCGCCTGCTGATACTGCGTCTGCGCTTGCAAAACGATCGGATACGCCACCCCGCCCGCCCCATACTGCAACTGCGACAGCGACAAGCTCCGCGCCGCCGCCCGCGCCGCATGATCGTTCGCCGCCAGCGCGCGCGCATCCTGTGACAACGCGGTCAGCACATCGGCCACATTCTGAAACGCGCCCACCACCACGCTGCGATAGGTCGCCGCCTGCGCCCGCATCGCCGCCTGCGCCGCGCGCTGCTGATGCAGCAACGTCCCGCCCTCGAACAACGGCCCCGCCAATTGATTGGTCAACGCCCAGAACCCGTTGCCAGGCGTAAACAACTGCCCGGCCTGCGACGGCGCCGTGCCGATCGCGCCGGTCAGCGTGAATTGCGGCAAACGGTTCGATACCGCAATCCCGACCTGCGCGGTCAGCGCATGCAATTGCGCCTGCGCCGCCCGGATATCAGGCCGTTGCGCCACCAGCGCGGACGGCAACGATACCGGCACCTCGCCCGGCAGCGTCAATTCATCCAGCGTCATCGGCGGTATGTCCGCCTCGCTGGGCGCCTGGCCAAGATAGGCCGCCAACTGATCGCGCGCCTGCACCAGTTGAGTCTGCAACGGCACCACCAGCGCCTCGGTATTCGCCAGTTGCGTCTCCTGCGTGGCCACGTCCGTCCCGGTAGCACCACCCAGTTGAAATTGCCGCTTCACCGTATCGAGCAGACTCTGCTCGGCGCCGACCAGTTTCTGTTCCGCCTCTATTTCGGCTTCCAGCGCCGCGGCGTTGATCGACGCCGTCACCGTATTGGCGGCCAGCATGTTCGCCGCCGCTTCCAACTGGAAACGCTGCATCTCGGCCTGCGCCGCGCCGGACTCCACCATCCGCCGCGTCTGCCCCCACACATCGAACGTGTAACTGACGCTCAATTGCGCGGTGTAGACGGAAAATAACTCGCCCGCCGCGGCGCCGGGGATCGGCGACGAATAGCCGACCTGCCCCAGGCTCACCTTCTGGCGCTCCCGGCTCACCGTGCCGCCGATTTGCGGAAAAAACCCGCCCTCGGCGGCCAATGTGGTCTCCTGCGCCTGCCGCAACGTCTCCCGCGCCGCCGCCAGCGACGGGTTGCGCGCCAGGGCGGTTGCCACCAGCGCGGTCAATCGCGGCGACCGGAATAATCCCCACCACGCACCGGCGACATCGCGCCCGGTGACGAAAACCTGCGCGCCGCGATCGCCGGCGCCGTTCGCATCCACCGAAGCCGGCAATGGCTGCGCGGTGTAGCGCGCCAGTTCCGGCGCCTTCGGCGCGTGGAAATCCGGCCCCACCGCACAGCCCGTCACCGTCCAGGCAAGGCCGGTCGCGATTATTCTGTAACGCACTGTTCCCGATCCGATCCGATAGCGGCGCCCTGGGGGTGTCGTCGCGGGCGGCACGCGGCGTGTCACATCCGCCATGCTGCCGCAAGACACCCCCGGAACCCGCTGGGGCACGCCCCACACCATGCCGCTTCGACGCCAGCCTATCCGCGCGGCGTCACGGCGGCAACGTAATGGTCTTGTCCGCGCGCCGTGTCGACCAGACTTTGCACCGCCGGCGTGGCGCCCTGCACTGCGTCGCTGACACAGCTTTCAAACGCCTCGCTCATCACGGTCGCCGGGGCCACGCTTTTCACGCAGAGCCGGCGCGCCGCATGCAGCACACGATGCCGCAACACCGCATCGGCGCCCGGATCGCGCAAATCGAGACCATGCGTGCTGACGGTGACTTCCGCGCCGGACGCATCCGCCGCCCGCGCGACGCCGGCGCTCGCCGCCGCGATCAGCGCGGCCGCCGCCAGATTGAGGAACAGCTTGCCGTATTTTGCCTGTGATTGGACCATGTCGAAGCTCCTTGTCAGGCCCGCCGGGACCGGCGGGTCGCGGCACCACCTCATTGCGGCCCGCAGGAACCGGTTTTGCAGCCGCCGTGCCAGACGCTGAACGCCGCCGGCGGCAGGAAAAAGATGTTATAAATCAGATCGTTAATGTCCATAGCATGAAGCTCTGCGCAGAGCATGCCGGCAAAACCCGCCATAAGCTGGCAAACTGCACCATCATCCGGCGTGCTAAGGCACATCATCATCCGGCGTGCTAAGGCACACCGGTCTGCAAATACGTCTCCACCTGCCCCAGCCGCTCCTTGCCGAAGAACATTTCCTCGCCCACGAAGAAGGTCGGAATGCCGAACACGCCGCGCGCCACCGCCGCCTGCGTCGCCGCCGCCAGCGCCTGCTTCACCGCATCACCCTGCGCCCGGGCGAGGATGTCTTCGGCATCCAGCCCGGCCGCGCGCAGCACGCCGGCGGCCGTTTCGGGGTCCGCCATCGGCAAGCCGTCCTCCCACATCGCCACCAGCACCGCCTCCACATAGGCCGCCTGCAGCGCATCGCCGGCGGCGATCAGGCCACGCATCAGCGCCAACGAATTGACCGGAAAGAACGGATTGATCCGGAACCGGCTCAACCCGTGGCGCGCGACGAAGCGCCGCATCTCCAGCGCCTCATAGTTCAGTTTCCCCGCCACGTCGGCGAATGCCAGCATCGGCGCCCGATTGCCGGTCGCCTTGAAAATCCCGCCCAGCAGCGCCGGCCGCAGCACGAGGCTGGCGCCGGTCCGCGCCAGCACATCCGGCAGCACGTGATATGCCAGATAGGCGTTCGGGCTGGCGAAATCGAAAATGAACTCGATCGTTCCGGGTGTCACCAGATTTCCTTCCATGGCCGCAAATCCATCTCGTGCGTCCACGCGCAGCGCGCCTGCCGGTGCAGCCACACGTAATTCTTCGCAATCTCCGCCGGCACCAGCAATTCATCGCCGGCCAGGCGTGCGGCGGCATCCGGATACAGGCCGCGAATGAACGCGCCGTCGATCGCGCCATCGATCACCACGTGCGCGACATGAATGCCGAGCGGGCCCAATTCGCGCGCCATGCTCTGCGCCAGCGCGCGCAGCGCATGTTTCGCGCCCGCAAAGGCGGCAAATCCCTCCCGGCCGCGCAGGCTCGCGGTGGCGCCGGTGAAGATCACCGTGCCGCGGCCGCGCGGCACCATCACCCGCGCCGCCTCGCGCCCCGCCAGAAATCCGGCGAACGCGGCCATTTCCCACACTTTCTCGAACACCTGCGCGGTCGTCTCGCGCACGCCGAACCGCACGTTGGCGCCGATATTGAAGACCACGATTTCGAGCGGCCCGATCTCGGCCTCGATGCGATCCACCAGCGCCACCATCTCGCCTTCCTGCCGCGCATCGACGCCGAACGCGTGCGCCGTCCCACCCTCGGCCCGGATCGCGTCCGCGAGCGCCCCAAGCTCCGCCAGATGCCGCGCCCGCCGCGTCAGGCACACCGCCAGCCCCTCGGCCGCGAAGGCGCGCGCGACCGCGGCGCCTAGGCCATCGCCTGCGCCGACCACCAGGCACGCAGCTTCCATTCGCTTGCTCCCTAAAAGAAAGTGTTCTTTTTTGAAAAAAAGAACCAAAAAACTTCTGTCTGTTTGGTTCCGCGCCAGGACGAGAACGATGCCCCAGGTGGTGAAGGCGCAGGAGCAAAGGTTTTTTGCTTCTTTTTTTCAAAAAAGAAGACCTTCCTGTCTTACGTATCTAAACCGTCCTGACATGCAGTCGATGTCCAGAGCGGTTGGATATTACGCCTCCCAATTCCCCAGCATGTCCACCAGCGCCGCAAACCTGCCCGCATCCCACCCCGGCAAAACCGCGTGCAGCAGGCCGAGCTTCGCCGACAGCATCCACGCGAACGGCGAAAAATGTTCCGGCGGCGACAACTCCACCACCCGCGTCCCCGCGCCGCAAAAAGCCAGCCCTGCCAGGTCCGGGCCGCTCGCGCCCACCACCCACGCTGCGCCGACGAACGACGCCGCCTGCGCCAGCGGCGCGGCACCGGCCAAATGCACCACGACGAACCCGGCCGCCGCCATCTGCGCCAGCACATCGCCCGGCATCGCCGGGCCCAGCCCATGCACGAAAATCCGTCTCCCCGGCGCTGCCGGCACCAGGCTTCGCGCGCGGTCGCGAAACGCGCGCAGTGCCTCGCCAGGCAGCAACGCGGTGCTCTCCTGCGCCAGCCACACCAGATCGGCCGCGCGCATCGGGCCCGAAGGCGCCGCCACCACGCGCCGCCCCAGCCCCAGCGCGCGCCACGCCGCCTGCACGCCGGCCGACGCCCCACCCGGCGCCCCACCCGGCGGCACGAGCACCGACGCCGCCGGCGCCAGATAGGGCCCCAGCGCGAACAGCCGCAGCGCCGCCTCCACCCAGCCGGCCTCCACTGACGGCCCGGCTTGCGTGACCAGCACGCTTTGACCCGGCACCGGAACCGCCGCGGCGAGCGCCACGGGATCCTCCACCGGCAGCGCCGCGCCGCCTTCATCGAACCGCAACACGGCGTCGGCCGCCCGCATCAGCACCGCGCCGTAGCGCGACCAGCCCGCCGGCACCGGACGCGGCCCGGCATAGGCATCATACAGCCAGCGGCGGTCCGCGCGGCGCAGCACCATCGGCAAATGCAATAATTCCATTGGCCCAGCGGCCACCATCTGTTGCCCGGGCTGCAAATGCTGCGCCGGCACCGGTGCCGGCGCACGCACGGTGCCGCCCACGGCCCGTGCCGCCACGGGTTCGCCATCCAGCACGAGTTGCACCCGCATGCGCCCGTCCGGCGCCGGCGGCAGCGCCACCGGAAAATCCTGCAACAAAAGCAGGTCCCACGCGCCGAATTTCACCCGGAATCCCGGCTGCGGCACCACCGAGACGGATGCCACGTCCTCGCCGGTCGCTTCGATGCGCCAATCATGCGTCACCAGCGCCTGCAACAGCGCGGCATCCGCCGCCCGCAGCGGCAGAAAACCTTCCCAGTCGCCGGCATCGACGCGGGTGAAATTCGCGCTGTCGAAATCCCGTTCCGGGCACAGCACCCGCGCCCGCTGCCACAGCGACACCACCGCCGGACTCCCGCCCGGCCGCACCTCGACTCCGCCCAGCACCGGACTTTCGAACCCATGCAATCGCGGCGCATGCGGGAAATCGACGGTCAGATACGGCTGCTCCTCCGGCGGCACGGTCAGCGGCAGGTGAAACGGCGCGGCGCCCGGCGCGCCACGCCGCAAGAATGTGCCATGCCAGGTCAGCAACGCCATGGTGCGTTCCAGCCGGCGCGGCGGGCGCGCCGGCGGCCGCACGGCAAGCCCAAGGGCTGCCATGCCGGACGCGACGCCATCCGCCGCGCGCAATTTATGCCGGTCGACATGATCGAACCGCCGGAACGACTCGCGCACGAACGCGGTCAGCGTCAGGCCGCGATTGGCCGCGCCGGCGACGAAAACATTCCGGTACATGCCATCCGGCGCCACGCCGGCCGCCGCCGCGATATCCGGAAACACCGGATGCAGCGGCCCCAGCGCCAGATGGTCCGGCAAATGCTCCGCCGCCACGTCGGTCTGCTCCGGCCTAATATCCAGCATCGCGCAGGCCACCCGCGCGATATCGAGCAGCACGAATATTTTCGGATGATTGACCGTGTACATGAAGCAGCCACGCTTCACCCAGCGCGCTTGCAGGCGGCCGCCATCGATGCCGTGCGCGGCAAACTGCTCCGCCATCAACACCGACTGTTCGGCATAGGCCTGCAAATACCCCAGCCGCACAAACACCAGCCGGTTATACAACGCCACCGTATCGGCCACGCTGAACCCGGCCAGATGCCCGATCACCGCAATGCGCGACTGATAGGGCCCGGCCGGCCCGTCCAGCGCGCGGCCGTCGATCGTCACACGCGTCGAATCCGGATGGAATCCGGCAAACTGAACGGTCGGCACGGTCTGCACATGTTTGGCGCAGCCGCGCAGCGCCTCCGTCCCGATCGGCCCCAGCCGTGCCGGCATGTCGTGCGCAATCACCGCGTCGCACGCCGCCAGCGTAGCGGCCATGCGCTTGGCGGCGGCGGGCCCGGGCGGCGCCGCGCCCACGCCGAAACTCACCACCTCCGCTGCCGGCAGCAACGCGCGCAGCCCGGCCGCGATGCCATAATGCTGGCAGGTTCCGATCACGCCGAGTTTCATCAGAAAGGAAGGCCTTCTTTTTTGAAAAAAAGAAGCAAAGAACGTTTGCGCGCGCGCTGTCCCAGCTTGCGCGGAAACACACTGGCGTAATTTTCTGACGTAACGATCTTGCCGTGTGCACCAGTCCGAACCCGGGCCGATCCGTTGTGAGGTTGACGTGTCGAAGAAGGCGGGGGCTCCGCCCCTCGACCCCGCGGGGGCCTGAGGCCCCAGACCCCCACTACTTTGTCGGGGACACGGATGGGAGCATACGTACCGTGATGAAGCGACGCGTGCCCCCCTCCTAGTCCCCGACTACACAGACGGGGGTTTGGGGCCTCAGGCCCCGTCACGCGAATGCGTGCTTCGCACGTCACGCGCATGCGTGCCTCGCACGTCACGCGCATGCGTGCTTCGCACGTCACGCGCATGCGTGCTTCGCACGAAGCCCCCCGCCTTCCCTGATGAGTCAAATTCAAAGCGGATGGGTATAAGACATCGAGCACGCGTAGCGGAAAAAACAGCTGCGCGTCCTTCGTGACCTGGCCAGTCCCTATATTTTCAAAAAATAACATCTTTTTAAATCTGACTTTCCAATTGCCGCAGCAAACGACGCATGGCGCCGACATCGACACGCATATTGCCAACGAATTGCCCATTATCCGTGTCACACGGCAGCACCGCATGGGCCAGCCCCAATTTGTCGCTGATATCGGCAAAGGCGCTGCGATATTCCGGGTTCGGCATCAATTCCAGCACCCGCGTGCCCGGCGCGCAATAGAGCAGGTTGGTCAATGCCGGCCCATGCGCCGCGACCACGTGATCCGCATCCCGGAACAGCGCAATCTGTTCGTCGGCGGTCAAACTCTCCATCTCGTGCGTCTCGAACCCGAGCGGCTGTAGCGTCTGCTCCACCTCGTTCTCGTTCAGCACCGCCCGCGTGCCGCGCCGCCGCACGAACACGCGCCGTGCCGCGCGGCACGGGGTGAACCGCGCCAGCACATGCGCGCGGGCCGCCGCCAGCAGGCCGGCAGGTATGGTGTCGGAATCAAAATGATCAAGCCACGTCACCGCCTCGACACGGCACAGCGGCGGCGGCATTTCCACCACCTCCATATCACCGAAACCCCAGGCGGCCAGTGCCACCCGATAATCGGCCATGCGCGTTTGACCCGCTTCGTCGCCGGCCGCGGCCGGCACCAGCAACTTGGTCCCGGCGGGCAGATCATCCTGCATCAGGAACAGCGGCAGCAGCGCATGGAATGCCCAATAATCGTCAAACGGCAGATTGCCGCAGCCGAGCACCGCGTGGCATCCCGGCAGCACAGGTGCGGCGTCCAGCGCCGCCCGGTCGATGAAGATCGTATCGCCCTCGCGCAGCAACACGCCACGCGCGGCCACGGGCTGATTGAGCCGGAAGCCGGTTGCCGTCCGCGCGCCCTGCGCGTCAAATACCACGCCGCGCTGCCCGGGTGTCAGCATGACGTATTTGTTACGCTCTTTTACCAGCCGCAGCTGCGGCCGGTAGGGTCCGAGGCGCGGCCCCTGCGGCCGCCAGAACCGCGCATGCATCCAGTCCTGATCCGCGGCCCGCGCGCTGAGCGGCAAAAATCCGTGCTCATCGATCTCCGCCTGCAACATGATGCTGCCTTCGTCGCACGCCGCAAACGCCGCGCGATCGACCAGTGGCGACTCGATGAGCGGACATTGCCGCAGGTGCAGCTCGTCGCGAGCCGCCACGGCCGCGCCGCGGCGCAAACCCAGCACGGCGCCATCCCGTGTCAGTGCCAGCCGCACCTCGCCCGACGCATCCAGCCGCGGGATGCCGGCCCGCAGATCGATCCGCGCCGCGCCGACCGCAAGCTCGAATGCATCGGTCGGCCACGCGGCGCCGGGCGAAACTGCCTCGCCGGTGTCGACCACATTCCAGCCATGCGAAACGATATCGCGCAGGTCAGCCACCTCCGCGTCGCTCAGCGGCAGGAACGTCTCCCAGGCGCGCGCGACATGGCGGAAGAAACCCAGCGCGCCGATCGCCGGATCGGCGCATAAATACCGGTCCGCCTGGCGGATCTGCACGCCGGGACCGTCCGGTGCGGCGGTGACGACGAGGCCGCCGGGCAGGATCAGCGGTTCAGTGAGGCGATCGGCCGGGATGTCCAGATCGAGGTCGACGGCGATGTCGCGCACCGGCCACAGCGGGGCGTGGATGCGCGTGCCGTCGGGTTCTTGGCGGACGATCGTGCCGTGCCAGGTGAGAAGTTTCATAAACAAAAAGAAGGCCAAGGGGCTCTGCCCCCTGGACCCAGGCTGGGGCGTGAGGCCCCAGACCCCCACGCTTTTGGTGTACGCGTCAAGGAATGGGGTCTGGGGAATTGTACCCAGCTCTGGCCCAGGGGGCAGAGCCCCCTGGCTTCTTTCAACACCCCAGCCTCACCGGCAAATGCCGAATGGCATGCACAAAATTATTCGGCGCGATATCAATCTCCCCGGTCCACTCAATTCCCGGAAACCGCGCCAGAATCTGCCGATACGCTTCCTCCAGCTGGATCTGCGCCACCCGCTTGCCCAAACACACATGCGGCCCAAACCCGAACGCAATATGCTTGTCCGCATTCGCCCGCGCCACATCCAGCGTGTCCGGATCGGCAAACACCGCGGCATCGCGGTTCGCCGCCCCGTAATACATGATCACCTTCTCCCCCTCGGCGATCTTCTGCCCGGCCAGTTCGGTGTCCTTCGTCGCCGTCCGCCGCATGTAAATCACCGGACTCACCATGCGAATGAACTCGTTCGCTGCGTTGCCCAGCAACCCCGGATCACCGGCCAGTTTCCGCCGTTGATCCGGAAACTCGGTCAGCAACTTCGCCGTTCCCGAAAGCGTGTTCCGGGTCGTATCGTTGCCGGCGAAAATGATCAGCAGCCAGCTCCCGTCCAGATATTCATCGGACAGAAAACTGCCATCCACCTGCGCGCGCGCGATGGCGCTCATCAGGTCATCCTCCGGCGCCGCGCGCCGCTTCTTCAAGATCTCCCGGCCATACTCGAACATCTCGTCAACGTTCTGATTGAACTCCATGACGAACTGCATCAACTCGGGCGTCGGCGACGCGATCTTCGCCCGCTCGGTCGCCACCTTCTCCGCCAGTTCGAGGTAATGCATCCATTTCAGCAATTTCGGCCGGTCCGCCACCGGCACGCCCAATATTTCGCAGAGCGTGTAAAGCGGCAGCCGGCTGGAAAAATGCTCCACCAGATCCACCACCCCATCGGTCGCGGCGTCCGCCAGCCCATCCAGCAGACGCGTCGTCTCGGCCGCCACGCGCGCCTTCAGCGCATCGAGATAGCGCGGCGTGAAATACGGCATGTGCTCGCGCCGCAACTGCATGTGCGCGCCGCCATCCAGATTGATCATCGTGTTCATGCTGGCCGGGAACAGCGACTGATGCCGCGTCTCCGGCCGCCCCAGCGCCATCAGCATGCTGCCGCGCTGGCTTGAATAGGTGCCCGGATCGCTGTTCACCGCGGCCACTTCGGCATAGCGCGTCACCGCCCAGAATCCGGGCCGATCATCCGGCTCCGGCGTCCAGCACACCGGCGCTTCCGCGCGTAGCCGCGCATAGGTGGCGAACGGATGCCCGGCGCGGAACGCCTCGATATCGGTCAACTCCGCGCCTGGCGCCGCGTCGTACGCGCGCCCGAACGCCGGCCCGGGCGTGCCCTCGATCACCCGATCACTGACTGCATCCAGCATCGCAGGTTAACTCCGTTAACGTGTTCCCCCAACGTCGTACACGATCCGGCGACCGGTCCGCCAGAGCCAGGAAAAAAGGAAACATGTTCTTTTTTGAAAAAAAGAACCAAAAAACTTTCGCTCGTCGGCGGACGTGGCCCAATTCGAAATTGGCCGCGTGTGCCAATGAGCAAAAGTTTTTTGGTTCTTTTTTTCAAAAAAGAACATACTTCCTCCCTTTTCTAGTCCGCCAACAACCCCGCCGCCCGGAAACTCGTCCACCGGCCATTCCCGATAATCACGTGATCCAGCACGCGCACGCCGAACAACGCCAGCGCGGCGCATACCTGCTCGGTCATGTCGATATCCGGCGCCGACGGGGTCGGATCGCCGCTCGGATGATTGTGCACCAGGATCAACCCGTCCGCGCCTACTTCCAGCGCCCGACGCGCCACCTCCCGCGGATAGACGGGCGTGTGGTTCACCGTGCCGCGCGCCTGCGCCTCGTCCGCCAGCAAGCGCCCGTCCGCGTCCAGGAACAGAATGCGGAACTGCTCCACCCGCTCCCACGCCACCACGCCGCGCAGATAGGCCAGCACGCTGTCCCACTCGTCCAGCACCGGCGCGCGCGCCGCCCCGTCGCGCAACAGCCGCAGCGCCGCCTCCTGCATCAGCTTGATGCACGCCGCGCCATGCGGGCCGAGGCCCTTTTCCGCCAGCAACTCGGCCGGCGGCGCCGCCAGCACGCGCGCGTAACTGCCGAACCGCCGCACCAGGCGCCCCGCCAAAATCTCGGGCTCGGGATCGCGCGTCGACAACCCCAGCAGCCGCGTCAGCAGCGCGACATCGTCCTGCCCGGCGGTTGCGCCGCGCTCCGGCGCCGGGCCCAGCAAAGCCGTCGGCGCCTCGGCAAACCCGGCCGCCCTGGCCGGCCGCACGTGCCCAGCCACCGCCGCCCGCCAGCGCCGGCGCGTCAGAAAATCTACAACCCACGCGTGTAGCCAACCATTCATGCGCAGTCACAGGTAGCATTTTATTCACTGATCTTCTACCGTGCGGTTCATGCCATATCAGCGAAATCCCGGCTTCGCCGACGCCGCCGCCGGGGCCCCGCGCCCCGACACCGCCGCCTTCCCCAGCCCCTCTTTCCCAAGTACCGGCCCACACGGCCACCGCAAACGCATGCGCGAGCGCCTGCTGACGCGCGGCGCCGCGACCATCGCCGACTACGAAATCCTTGAAATGCTGCTGTTCTACGGCATTCCGCGCATCGACACGAAACCGCTCGCCAAGGCGACGATCAACCGCTTCGGCAGCCTGCCCGCCGTGCTGCGCGCATCCCGCGCGGCGCTCCTCGCGGCGCCCGGCCTGACGGCCAAATGCGCCGACGCCATCGCCGCGGTGCAGGACAGTATCGCCCCGCTCACCGCGGCCGAGCCTCGCGAGACGCCGATCCTGTCCACGTGGCCCGCCTTGCGCGCCTATCTCGCCACCGCCACGCCCGCGCCGTTGCGCATCCTCTATCTCGACAACAAGAACCGCCTGCTCGCGGACGAACCGGCCGCCAGCCCTTCGCTGGACCACGCCGCCACCCGCGCCATGCTGCGCCGCGCGCTCGAACGCCACAGCGTGTCCCTGCTGCTCGCCGCCTGGCGCGACTCGCCCATACCCACCCGCGCCGACCGCGAATGCCTGCGCCGCGCGCGCGCCACCGCCACCGCCGTCTCGGTCGGCATCCACGACCTCGCCCTTGTCACAGACGGCAACCTCACCAGCGTGCAAGAGCATCTGTGACCAACCGGGAAAATGGGAACAAGGCCGCCGTCAGCCGGAGCAAGCCGCCCGCACGTTGCTGCTGGTGGGCGACCGCACGCCCGCCGCGGTCACCGACGCCGTCGCCGCCGCAAACGGTCCGGATACCAGCCCGACAAGATAAGCCCTCTCCCCTATGTTGGGGGAGAGGGTGGGGTGCGGCGGGGCAAACCCCGCGCTCGAGCTTTAAACAGTCTTCGCCTGCGCCAGATCGTACGTCGTCGTCGACGGCGAACCGGTTGAACCATCCGGGTTCATTGCCGTATTCGTCACCGCCACCTTGGTGAAATTCAGCGACAAACTCTCCGTTGGCCGGTCGCCACCGCTCGACGTCGTATAGCCGCTCAGAATGACGTTGCTCAGCGCGAACGTCTGAAACACGACCAGTTGGCCAGCCTGCGTGCGGCACATGTCGATCTGCACCGACGCGCCGTTGCCGCCGCCGTCGCCGTTGAACACCTCGCCCAATAATCCGTCGCTGGCCGCATCCTGATCCTTCGTGATCGTCACCTCGCTGACGCTCGGCGCACTCGCCTCACGATCGGCGCTCGACCCGGTCGGCGCCGAGACGGCGCGCCCCACGGCCCACTGCAACGAATTCAATTCGATCCAGTTGGCATGTCCCGCTGCCGTCACATTGCCCTGGATCGCGCCGTACTTCATGTAAATCGCCATAACGAAAATCCTTCCGATCATAATGGGCCACGTAAGAAAACCCGCCCGGCGTGACCCGTGCCCGTGCTGAAACGGAACCTAGCCCCGGCGAACCGGCCCATCTGTGAGCGCGGTCACAGGTTCAAACAAAAAAGGAAGGTCTTCTTTTTTTGAAAAAAAGAAGCAAATGACTTTGCCGCTGCGCCCTCATCACCTGGCGCGAACTGGCGTTAACGGGCGCGGAACCCAACGGATAAAGGTTTTTTGCTTCTTTTTTTCAAAAAAGAAATCTTCCTTCTTACGCTTCCGCCGCCGGCGCCAGCTTCACCCGCACGCGCCGCAGCCGCCGCGCATCCGCCTCCAGCACCCGGAATTCCATGCCCGACGGATGCCTTATCACCTCGCCGCGCGCCGGCACGCGGCCCGCCAGCGTAAATACCAGCCCACCCACCGTATCGATATCGGCGCCGCGTTCGTCGGCGGTCAGAACCGACCCGAACCGTTCCTCGAAATCCTCCACCGGCAATTTCGCGTCGATATCCAGCGTGCCGTCCGCGCGTTCCACGATCAATGGCTGATCCGGCTCGTCATGCTCATCGGCGATATCGCCGGTGATCGTCTCGACCAAATCCTCGATCGTCAGCAGCCCGTCGATGCCGCCATATTCATCCACCACCAGCGCCAGATGCATGCGGTTCATACGCATCTGCAACAACAAATCCAGCACCGGGATCTGCGGCGCCACCATCAGCGGCTTGCGCAATATGGCTTCCGCGGAAAATTGTTCCGGCTTGCCGATATACGCGAACACGTCCTTGATATGGATCATGCCGGCAATATCATCGAGCTGCTCGCGATAGACCGGCATGCGCGAATGCCCCTCGCGCCGGATCAGCTCCAGCGCCTGTTCCAGCGTCAGATCGACTGCCATCGCGACGATATCGGCGCGCGGGATCATGACGTCGTCGGCGGTGATGCCGCGCAGGCGCAGCACGTTGGCGATCAGCGCGCGTTCCTGCCGGTCCAGTTCCGGCACGGCGCCGGCTTCGCCGGTCTCGCCGGCGGCCTCGGCCACCAGTTCGGCGATCGATTCGCGCACGCCGTGGTCCGCGTGCCGCCGGCGCGGGCGGCTGCCCAGAATGCTGCCGATGCGGGTCAGCAGGTTTCCGGGATGCGCGTCGCTCATCTTCGTTTCCAGGGGTTGGGCACGCCGATCCGGTGCAGGATGCGCGCTTCGGCCATTTCCATCCGCCGTGCGTCGCCGGCGGCGTGATGGTCGTGGCCGCGCAGATGCAGCGCGCCATGCACCACCAGGTGCGCCAGATGGTGTGCGGGGGATCGGCCGGTGGCGGCGGCTTCGCGGCGGACGGTTTCGAGTGCGAGCACGATGTCGCCGCCGGGCTCGAAGGTGAGCACGTTGGTGGGTTTGTTGCGGCGGCGGTGGCGCGCGTTCAGGCGTTTTACCGCGCGGTCGGAGGAGAGTACGACGGTGCCGGCGCCACCGGCGGCCTGGGCGGCTCGGGCTGCAATAAACTCGGCCCGGGACACCAGGCGGCGCCAGCCGCTTGCTTCGACCATTACAGAAAAAGGCCAGGGGCTCTGCCCCTGGACCAAGCTGGGGCCTGAGGCCCCAGACCCCCGCTCTCGTGGCGTACGCGTTAACGGAATCGGGTCTGGGGACTTGTCCCCGTCATGCGAATGCACGCCACGCGTGACGGGGATCCAGGGGGCAGAGCCGCCTGGCCTTTTTTTTCTTCGCTTAGTTTTCATTGCTCTCCCGGCTGGCCTTCGCCCGCCGATGTTCCCGCGCCGCCGCCGCCCGCTGATCATACGCGTCCACAATCCGCCCCACCAGCGGATGCCGCACCACGTCCCGCGTCCCAAACCGCGCAAACCCGATCCCGCTGACCCCCTCCAGCGTCTCCACCGCATCGCGCAGCCCGCTGCGCACCCCAGGCGGCAAATCGATCTGCGTGAGATCCCCGGTAACCACCATCCGCGTCCCCTCCCCCATCCGGGTCAGGAACATTTTCATCTGCGCCTCGGTCGTGTTCTGTGCCTCGTCCAGAATCACGAACGCATGCGCCAGCGTCCGCCCGCGCATGAACGCCAGCGGCGCCACTTCGATCTCACCGTTCCCCATGCGCCGCAACACCTGCTCGCCCGGCATCATGTCGTGCAGCGCATCGTATAACGGCCGCAGATACGGATCGATTTTCTCCTTCAAATCCCCCGGCAGAAACCCCAGCCGCTCGCCCGCCTCCACCGCCGGCCGGCACAGCACGATCCGCTCGACGCGCCCGGCCATCAGCATCGCCACCGCCTGCGCCACCGCCAGATACGTCTTGCCCGTCCCGGCCGGCCCCAGCGCGAACACCATTTCGTGCCGCTGCAGCGTCTCCATATACGAAAGCTGACCGGGACTGCGCGGACCCACAGCCCCCCGCCGCGTGCGGATCGCCGGCAAATCCGACAGCGGCAGCCGCGGGTCCTCGTCGGCGACGCCGCGCAGCCGGATCGCCGCATCCACGTCGCCGGACGTCACGCCCTCGCCCCGTTCCAGCCGTTTCCACAACCCGGCCAGCGCCGTCTGTACCGCCTGCACCGCCTCCGGCGCACCCGATATGGCCACCCGGTTGCCCCGGCAGGCCATGCGCACCCCAAACCCCTGCTCCAGCCGCACAAGATGGCGATCATGGTCGCCGAGCAATTGGGGCATCAGCGCGTTGTCATTGAAATGCAGCGTCACGGCATTGCCGGACACGGCGGGGCTGGTGGCACGAGCGGCCGTTGGGGCGGAAATTTGTGTCAAGCGCAGGCTCTCTCCTGAAAAATCTCTCCGGACAACGAATTAGGGTGTGCGGCCACGATCCGCACGGGCACAACCTGGCCGGCCAGCGATGCCGGTCCCACCAGGTGAACGGGTTGCAGCCACGGCGACCGCCCGGCCATCTGGCCCGTATGCCGCCCCGGCCCGGTCATCAGCACGTCGACGGTCAGGCCGACGCACCCTGCATTGAATTTTTGCGTATCGTCCCGCAACTGCGCCTGCAACGCCTGCAACCGCGTGTCCTTCACCGCCTCGTCCACTTGTAACGCGGCGCCCGCCGCCGGCGTGCCCGGCCGCGGCGAATATTTAAAGCTGTAGGCCTGCGCGAACCCGACATCGCGCACCAGCCGCAACGTGTCCTCGAAATCCACGTCCGTTTCGCCAGGGTGGCCGACGATGAAATCCGACGACAGCGCGATATCCGGCCGCACCGCCCTTAATTTTTCAATAATCCGGTTAAAATCCGCCACATTATGCCGACGGTTCATCGCCGCCAGCATGCGGTCCGACCCGCTCTGCACCGGCAGATGCAAATATGGCATCAGCGCATCGATACGCCCATGCGCCGTGATCAGATCGTCACCCATGTCGCGCGGATGGCTGGTTGTGTAACGCAGCCGCGCGAGCCCCGGGATGTCCGCCAGCGCATAGAGCAAGCGGGCGAGCGACCAGGTGCGGCCATCCGGCCCCTCGCCATGATACGCGTTCACATTCTGGCCGAGCAGCGTGATTTCCCGCGCCCCGCCCGCTGCCATCCGCCGCGCCTCGGCCAGCACCGAGGCCGCCGGCCGGCTGAATTCCGCGCCGCGCGTATAGGGCACCACGCAGAACGAACAGAATTTATCGCAGCCTTCCTGGATCGACAGGAACGCGGTCACGCCCCCGGCGGTCTGCGCCGCGGCCGCATCCGGCAGGTGGTCAAATTTCGACTCGGCGGGAAAATCCGTCTCCAGCACCGCGCCCGCCGCCCGGCTCGCCTGCGCCACCATTTCCGGCAGCCGATGATAGGTCTGCGGCCCCAGCACGATATCCACATAAGGCGCGCGGGCCAGGATTTCCGCGCCTTCGGCCTGTGCCACGCACCCGGCCACCGCCAGGATCGTCCGCTTGCCGTCCGCCGCGCGCGTGCGCTTGAACGCGCGCAGCCGCCCCAGCTCCGAAAACAGCTTTTCGGTCGCCTTCTCGCGAATATGACACGTATTCAGAATAACCATGTCGGCGTCGGCCGGTCCTGCCGCCGGCCCGTACCCCAGCGGCGCCAGCACATCGGCCATGCGCGCGCTGTCATACACGTTCATCTGGCAGCCCCAGGTGATCACGTGCAGTCGTTTCGTCGCAACAGAAGTCATCGCACTCGCTCCAGGGCCTGAACCGGTCAGACCGGCGTCGGCGGAGCGCATGGGCATCGGGAACGGCGGCGTCAACCGTCACCCTCTGACGCTGCGGTAAAACCAAGCGGAACGCGCAGGGCCTGGCCCTTCACTGAATCACCCGAAATATGCGTGCCAAGTGAAGCGCCTGCGCCCGTCGGCGAGTCAAGCAAAAGCCGCCGCCGGGTCCGCGCTTTCCGTCACGACCGAAGCGGCGAGCCGCTCCGCCGGCCGGTTCTGCCGCAGTAAGGCTGCACCTTCGGCCACCGCCTGCCATGTCGCCTGCGACAGCGCCTTCCGGTCGGCGAAGTCGGCCGGATCGAGCGGCGGATGGAACAGCAGGCTCGCCCGCTTGCCGCGCCACTGCGCCACCTGCCACACATGCGGCGCCAGCGTCATGTCGCCATACCAACTGAAAACGTTCCGGCACGCGTGCGGCACCGGCAGCCCCGCCAGCCGGTCATACACCACCGACACCGGCTGGATCAGCGGCAGCGCCGAGCCATACGCTGCGGCAAAAAACGAACTGCGGAACGGCAACACGCGCGACCCGTCACTGCTGGTGCCTTCAGGAAACAAAAACAGGTCATCGCCGGCCGCCAGCGTCGCCTGCATCTCGTCACGTTCCTTCAACGTGCTGGACCGGTTGCGGCTGACGAACACGGTGCGCCCCAGCCGCGCTATGGTGCTGATCACCGGCCAGCCGGCCACATCGTCCTTGGCAACGAACCGCGCTTCCACGCGCCCGCCCAGCGCCAGGATGTCCAGCCAGCTCGAATGGTTGCAGACATACACCACCGGCCGCCGGCGCCCGTCCCGCCGTGCGCCCGCCGGCACCCCCAGCATGCGCACCTCCAGCCCGATGATCCGCGCCACCACCGCCCAGAACACCCGCGCGAACACCACCTTCTCGCGGCCCGGCAACAGCAGCAGCACCGCCTGCACCGCCATGCCGGCCGGCACGAACAACACCAGCCACACCGCCCGCCGCACCGCGCGCAGCTGGCCCGGAAACCGCCACCGCGTCTCCGGCGTTGCGTCGCCGGCCACCACGGGACGCAACTTGCCCCGGTTGACGCTGGCACGACGAAAGCTGGTATGGGCGGTTTCCATGCGACGGACCTAACAGCCGGAATCGGGCTAAACAATGACGGGAGAGTTACCGTTCGGGGACAAAAGCAAAGGAAGCCAGAGGCGTCACGCGCCGCGTGCATTCGCACTTCATGCACAGCGTGCATTCGCACTTCATGCACAGCGTGCATTCGCACTTCGTGCACAGCGTGCATTCGCACGACACGCGCAGCGTGCATTCGCACGACGCCCTGGACCCGCTGGGCACAAGTCCCCAGACACCATTACTTGGTGCCGCTCTTCCTGAGCTTCACGCCCGCATTCGCGGCGGACCCACTCCCGTACACAGTCACACTGCCGTCAACCGGCAACGGCGCGCTCGACGCGGCCCTCTCGGCCAGTTCCCAGCTCCAATCCCTGCGCAGCCGCGCCCCGGCCGGCCCGTTCGCCGTCATCTCCCGCGCGCGCCAGGACATCCCCCGCCTGCTCACCGCGCTGCAGAGCTTCGGCTACTACCAATCCAGCGTCACCATCACGATCGCCGGCCGCGGCCTCGAAGACCCCACCCTGCCCGACCGCCTGCAAGCCCTGCCGGCAGCCCCCCCGGTCCCGATCGATATCAAAATCACCGAAGGCCCGCTCTACCGCCTCCGCCACGTGGCCCTTGACGGTGCGGTGCCCCCCGCCGCCGCCCACGCCTTCACGCTCCAGCCGGGCCAGCCCGCCATCGCCGCCACCGTCCTCGGCGCTGGCGCCGCGGTGCTGACCGCGCTGCGCGAGAATGGCTACGCCTTCGCCACCGTCCCCCCGCCCGACGCGGTCGACATCCCGGCCGACCACGCGCTCGACATCACCTACCACGTCACCGCCGGCCCCCGCGTCGATATCGGCCCGATCACCATCGCCGGCCTGCAACGCGTCAACGATTCCTATGTCCGCCGCCGCCTGCTGCTGAAAACCGGCCAGCTCTATCGCCCCAGCGCCATCGACGCCGCCCGCACCGACCTGCTCGCCGTCGGCGTGTTCTCCGGCGTCGTCGTCCGCACCGCGCCGGCGCCGGACGCGACCGGCACCATCCCGGTCATCTTCGACGTCACCGAACGGCCGCGCCACGCGGTCACGTTCAATATCGCCTATTCCACCGACCTCGGCGGCAGCGCCGGCGTCACCTGGACCCACCGCAACCTGTTCGGCAACGCCGAGCAACTCAGCCTCGGCGCCGCCATCACCGGCCTCGGCGGCACCGCCGACAAGGGCGTCGGCTACAACGTCACCGCCACGCTGACGAAGCCCGACTTCCTCCGCCGCGACCAATCCCTCAGCTTCAATCTCGGCGCCCTCAAGCAGTACCTCGACGCCTACGACCAAACCGCCGAAACCGCCGGCGTGACCCTCAGCCGCAAACTGTCGAAAGAATGGACTGTCAGCCTGGGCACCACGGTCGAGCGGGAGACCATCATCCAGGAGGCCGTCACCCGCGACTACACGCTGCTCGGCCTGCCGATCGCCGCCAAATTCGACAGCACGGGCCTCGCCAACCCGCTCGACGACGCCACCCACGGCATCCGCGCCGCGCTCTCCGCCACCCCCACCGAATCGCTCGGCACGCCGTCCGCAACCTTCGTCATCCTGCAGGCCTCGGCCAGCACCTACCTCGACCTCGCGAGCATCGGCCTGAGCAAACCCGGGAGCAGCGTGTTTGCGCTGCGCGGCCTGGTCGGCAGCGCCGAGGGCGCGAGCGCGTTCGATCTGCCGCCCGACCAGCGTTTCTACGCCGGCGGCTCCAGCACCGTGCGCGGCTTCAAATACCAGACCGTCGGCCCGCTGTTCCCCGACACCAACCCGCAAGGCGGCGCCGCCATCGACGCCGCGACGATCGAATTCCGCCAGCGCGTCTGGCACGATATCGGTGCCGCTGTGTTCGCCGACGCAGCGCAAGTCACCTCCGCCGGCGGCCCGTTCGAGGGCACTTTGCGCGAAGGCGTCGGCACCGGCCTGCGCTATTACACCCCGATCGGCCCCGTCCGCGTCGACATCGCCATTCCCCTCAACAAACCGCCCGGCGGCGACGTCTTCGAGCTTTACCTTGGCCTGGGGCAGGCATTTTGAGGAAAGATCTTATTTTTTGAAAACAAGAAACAAAAACCATGTGCTCCGGCGCCAGCATCACCGTGCGCCTGCCGGGTCACCCCTCCGCGGGCGGTCATGACAGCGCCAGAGCAAAAGTTTTTTGCTTCTTTTTTTCAAAAAAGAAGACCTTCCTGGCTTGTTGCCCGCCGCGCCCTGCTGGCCGCCGCGGTCATCCTGGCCCTGCCGCTCACCCTGCTCGCGTCCCTCAACCTCGCCCCGGTCCAACGCCTGATCGAGCGCGAAACCCCCGCGCTCACCGGCGGCCTCGTTCACATATCCGGCCTGCACGGCAGCTTCCCCGGCGCCCCCCGCCTCGACCATCTGACCCTCGCCGACGCTCACGGCCCCTGGCTTACCGCCGACGCGATCAGCCTGGACTGGTCCATCACTGCGCTGGCGACGCTCACCGCCCGCATCGACAGCGCCGCCATCGGCCATCTGACCATCCTGCGCCCGCCGGTCCCCGCCAAACCCGCCACGCCATCGCAGCCGAGCGCGCCGTTTCACCTGCCGGTCACGATCGATCTGCGCGCCCTTGGCATCGCCCGCGCCGACATTGCAGCCACGGTCGCCGGCACGCCGTTCGCCGCGTCGCTGCAAGCCACCGCCCTGGTCCGCTCGCTGCAAGACGGCCAGGCCAACCTCACGGTCACCCGCCTGGACGCTCCCGGCGCCTACCATATCGACGCCGCGCTGAACCCGGCCACCCTCGCCGCGCAGCTTTCGCTCCACGAACCGGCGAACGGCCTGCTCGCCGCGCTGGGGAAACTCCAATTCCCAGGCCCGATCGATGTCACGGCCAGTGTCGACGGGCCGCCATCCGCCGAACGCGCTCATCTCGACGCCACCGCCGGCCCGCTGCGCGCCACGGTCGACGGCATCGCCGACCTGCCCGCGCAAACCCTGGCGCTGGACGCCGCCGCCACCGCGCCGGCCATGCAGTTGCGCCCGGACCTCGCCTGGCAGGCCATTGACCTGCGTGCTCACATCGCCGGCCCGTTCACCAAACCCGACGCCACCGGCCACTTGACGGTGGCCAACTTCGCCGCCGGCGCGACCGCCCTGGCCAGCCTGCAAGCCGACATGACGGCAAACGCCGGCAGCGCCACGCTGCACGCCATCCTGTCCGGCCTGCGCATCCCCGGCCGCAACCCGGCCCTGTTCGCCGCCACCCCGATCGACCTGCGCGCCGACATCAATCTCGCCGCGCCAAACCGACCCGCCCATCTGCATCTGGCCCATCCGCTCGTGACCGCCGACGCCCTCGCGCGCACCGCCGGCCAGATCAGCGCCTCGATGCAAATCTCCCTGCCCGATCTGGCCCCGCTCTCCGCCGCAGAAGGCGCCGACGTGCGGGGGCACGCCGACCTCAACGCCACGCTGACCACCGACGCGACGACGCGCGCGATCACCACCACCGGCATCGTCACCATCGACGGCGGTGCCACGCCGCCCCCCGCCCTGCGCGGCGACACCAGGCTCGACATCGCCGCGCTGCTGACCGGCCAGGACCTGACGCTCCATCACGCCACCATCACCGCCGAGAACATGCAGATCGACGCGAGCGGCACCGCGTCACCCGACGCGTTGAACCTGACCTTCCACACCACCGCCCCGAACCTGGCGGCGTTTTCGCCTCAGGCGCTTGGCGCCGTCACTGCCACGGGCAGCGTCACCGGCAGCCCGCAACACGCCAACCTGACCGCCAGCATCGCCGGCGAGGCAGGCTCCCCCCAATCGGGCAAGCGCCCCCTCACCATCGACCTGACCGCGAACGACCTCCCGGCCGCGCCCAGTGCCGCGCTGCACGCCAAAATCTTCCTGGCCGGCGCCGACGCCGTGCTGGCCGCCACCGCGACCACCGACGCGAGCGGCGCCATCCACGCCGTGCTGACTCACGCCGACTGGAAATCCTTCGCCGCGCGCGCCGATGTCACCACGCCCAAAGGCGGCGTTCCCGCCGGCAAACTCACGCTCACCGCCGCGAACCTCGCCGACTTCGCTGCCGTCACCGGGCAGCCCCTCGCGGGCAGCCTGCGCGCCACGCTCCGCAGCACCGAAACAGATGCGGTGGCCCGCCTCGATGGCACCAACCTCGCCGTCGGCCCCCGCCGCATCGCCAGCATGACCCTGACCGGCCGCGCCACCGGCCTGCAATCGGACCCGGACCTGAACGGCACGCTGACGCTCGCCGGTATCGACGCCGACGCCATCACCGGCGCGGCCAAAATCACCGCCCAGGGCCGCCCCGCCGCGCTGCAATTGCGCGCCACCGCCAACCTGGACAATGTCCAAGGCGCGCCCGCCACGCTGGGTGCCAGCGCGCTGCTGAACGCCAAGACCCGGCAAGCCACCTTGCAAACCCTGGTCGCCGACTGGAAATCCCTGCCGCTGCGCCTGCAAGCGCCGGCGCACCTGGCCTTCGCCAACCGCATTGCCATCGACCGGCTGCGCCTCACGCTCGGCGCCGCGTCCGCCACCATCGCCGGCCAGTTCGCGCCCACGCTGAATGTCACCGCGTCACTCCGCGGCATTACGCCGGATCTCGCGAAGCCGTTCGCGCCCACGCTGAACGAAGCCGGCAGGCTGTCGGCCGATGCCACGCTGAGCGGCGCAGCATCCTCGCCCACCGGCACCATCCGCCTGACCGCAACCGGCCTGCGCGCCCGCACCGGCCCGGCCGCTTCCGTTCCCCCGGCCAGCATCACCGTGCGCGCCGACCTCGCCGGCGGCGCCGCCCGTCTGGATGCCCATATCGACGCCGGCGCCAAACTCCATCTGGCCGCCACCGGCACCGCACCGCTCGCCGCGACCGGCGCGCTCGCGCTGCGCACCACCGGCACGCTCGACCTGTCGCTGCTGAACCCGATCCTGCAAGCCGACGGCCGCACCGCCACCGGCCGTGCGGCGCTGAACCTGACTGCCACCGGCACGCCGGCCACACCGCGCCTCGCCGGCAGCGTCACGCTCGCCAACGCCGACATCCAGGATTACGTGCAGGGCCTGCATCTGACCGCCATCAACGGCAGCATCGACGCCGACGGCGATACGCTGACCCCGCACCTCACCGCCACCGCCGGCCCCGGCACGCTCGCCATGCGCGGGACCATCGGCCTCACCCAGCCCGGCCTGCCGGTCGACCTGCATATCACCGCCCGCAACGCCCGCCCGCTCGCCAGCGACCTGCTGACGGCCACGTTCGACACCGACATCCTGGTCCACGGCCAGGCCACCGCCACGCTGGATGCCACCGGCAACATCAAACTGCGCCATGTCGACATCAATATCCCCGACAGCCTGCCGCCCTCGGTCGCGCGCCTGAACGTGCGCGTGGCCGGCGCCAAACCACCGAAGGCGCCCACCGGCCCGGCCGCCCCGCCCTCCATCGTCCGCCTCGCGCTGGACGTGGACTCCGACAACAGCATCTTCATCCGCGGCAAAGGCCTGAACGCCAATCTCGGCGGCACGCTGCACGTCCATGGCACCGGCGCCGCGCCGATGGTCACCGGCGGCTTCGAACTGCGCCGCGGCGATTTCTCGCTGGCCGGCACCACGCTGACGTTCTCCAAGGGCGATGTCAGCTTCAACGGCCTCGGCGTGAACGGCCAGATCGACCCGACGCTCGACTTCGAAGCGGACAGCTATTCCGGCAACATCACCGCCACGCTGAAAATCACCGGCACCGCGACCGCGCCGAAAATCGGCCTGTCCAGCGTGCCCGACCTGCCGCAGGACGAAATCCTCGCCCGCCTGCTGTTCGGCCAGAGCATGAGCCAGCTCTCCGCCTTGCAGATCGCCGAAATCGGCGCCGCGCTGGCGGAGATCAGCGGCCTCACCGGCGGCGGCGAGGGCCCCCTCGGCAGCCTCCGCCGCGGCCTCGGACTCGACCGTCTCACTGTCGGCGGCGGCGGCACCAACGGCAGCACGCCCACCGTCGAAGCCGGCCGCTATGTCGCCAAAGGCGTCTATGTCGGCACAAAACAAGCCGCCGGCGGCAGCGGCGGCACCCAGGTCGACGTCCAGATCGACCTCACCCGCCACCTCAAACTCAACACCGCCCTGGGCACCGGCGGGACCGCGCAGGGGGCGACACCGGACAATGATCCGGGGAGTAGTGTGGGGCTCTCTTATGGGTTTGAGTATTGAAGGAAGGAAGAAAGCACTTCTTTTTTGAAAAAAAGAAGCAAAAAACTTTTACGCCTTGGCACACGCGGCCCACATCGAAATCCGCCGCGTGCCTGAGACCTGCGTTGATTCCACGGATTGATCAACGTCACCCCCGTCGCCGCCACATCCGCCGTATTACGACTGGTTACGAAACAGGCACGCGCGCTACCGGCCCGAAATCAATCGCGTCCTGCGGGAAAAAATGGAGTCCGATACGTACGGCGAACCGCGTCGGCCGCCTCAGGCCGCCACCTTCTGCGCCGTCTCGCCCGCCTTGATCGCGGCCACCTTACGCTCCACCAGCTCGACGATATGCTCGATCATCCGATCGCCCTCGATCGTGTGATCGGTCTTGCCCGCCGCATATACCATGTGGCGCGCGTTGCCGCCGCCGGTGACACCCAGATCCGTCATCAGCGCCTCGCCGGGGCCGTTGACCACGCAGCCGATGATACTGAGCGTGACCGGCGTCTCGATATGCGCCAGCCGCTCCTCCAGCGTCGCCACCGTCTGGATCACGTTGAAGCCCTGCCGCGCGCAGGACGGGCAAGAAATGATTTTCACGCCGCGATGCCGGATGCCGAGCGATTTCAGCAGCTCCCAGCCGACATGCACCTCCTCCTCCGGCTCGGCCGACAGCGACACGCGCACCGTGTCGCCGATCCCCGCCCACAGCAGGCTGCCGAGCCCGATCGCGCTCTTCACCGTGCCGGTGCGTTTGCCGCCCGCCTCGGTAATGCCGATATGCAACGGATGGTCGCACACCTCGGCCAGTTGGTTATAGGCCGCCACCGCCAGAAACACGTCCGACGCCTTCACGCTGATCTTGAATTCGTGGAAATCGTGATCCTGCAAAATCTTCGCGTGTTCCAGCGCGCTTTCCACCAGCGCATCCGGGTTCGGCTCGCCGTATTTCTCCAGCAAATGCCGCTCCAGCGACCCGGCATTCACGCCGATCCGCATCGAGCACCCATGGTCGCGCGCCGCGTTGATCACGTCGCGCACGCGCTGCGCGCTGCCGATATTGCCCGGATTGATCCGCAGGCACGCAGCGCCCGCCTGCGCTGCCTCGATCGCGCGCTTGTAATGAAAATGGATGTCCGCCACCACCGGCACGTTCACTTCGCGCACGATTTCGGCCAGCGCCGCGGTGCTCTCCTCATCTGGGCAGCTCACCCGCACGATGTCCACGCCCGCGAGCTCGGACCGCCTGATCTGCGCGATCGTGGCCGCGGCATCGCTGGTGAGCGTGTTGGTCATGGTCTGCACGGTAATCGGCGCATCGCCGCCCACCGGCACCGACCCGACCATGATCTGGCGCGACTTGCGGCGCGTTATCTGCTGATAGGGGCGGTAATTCATCACGGGGCACTCCTTCACCGAAGGCATATAGGACTGGACAAGGCCAGGTCAAAAAAGGCTGGGTGGGGCGTGTCGCCCCCCCCAGACCCGCGCCGATGGCAACATAGAGGCTCCAATCCGACCACGCATGCTGATTCCAGCGCAGTCGTGACGGGGGGTCTGGGGGGGGGCGGCACGCCCCACCCAGCCTTTTTTTCTGTGGCCTTAATCCACCGAGGCACCCCCCGCTTCTGGCGTACCAACCTCGCCCTCTTTTCCGCCGGCCTCGCCACCTTCGCGCTGATGTACGCCGTCCAGCCGCTGATGCCGGTCCTTACGGCCGCCTTTCACGTCAGCCCCGCCGCCGCGTCGCTCACCGTGTCGCTGACCACGCTGCCGCTCGCGCTCGCCATGCTCGGCGCCAGCGCGCTGGCGGACCGGCATGGCCGCAAGCCGGTCATGGTCGTCTCGCTGCTGGCCTCGGCAGCGCTCAGCACCGCCTGCGCCGCCGCCCCCGGCCTGCCGGCGCTGCTGGTTCTGCGTGCGCTGATGGGCGTCACGCTCGGCGGCTTGCCGAGCATCGCCATGACCTACGTTGCCGAGGAGATGGCCCCCGCCGCCATCGGCCTCGCCATGGGCCTCTTCATCGGCGGCAGCGCCATTGGCGGCATGTCGGGCCGCCTGCTTGCCGGCCTGCTCGCCGCCCACTTCAACTGGCGCGTGGCGCTGGCCGCCGTCGGCGCCGAGGGCCTCACCTGCGGCCTGCTGCTCGCACGCTTCCTGCCGGCCGGCCAGGCCACCGCGCGTCAGACGATAACCCTAAGCGCCCTCGCCCGCGCCGCCGCCGGCCATCTGCGCATGCCCATCATGCGCCGCCTGTTCGCCCAGGGTTTTCTGCTCATGGGCAGCTTCGTCACGATCTATAATTACGTCGCCTTCCGCCTGCTCGCCCCGCCCGTTTCGCTGAGCCCGGACCATGTCAGCCTGATTTTCTCGGTCTATTTGGTCGGCGTCGTCACCAGCAGCGCGATGGGCCACGCGGCGTTGCGATTCGGCCGCCGCCGTATTCTGCTGCTGAACATCGCACTGATGCTGGCCGGCGTGGCCCTCACTTTGCCCACCGCGCTCCCGGCGCTGGTGCTCGGCATCGTCACTTTCACCGCCGGCTTTTTCGGCGCCCACTCGGTCGCGAGCGCCTGGGTCGGCGCCGCCGCCCGGCAGGACCGCGCCCAGGCCAGCGCGCTCTATTTGTTAGCTTACTATATCGGTGGCAGCCTCGCCGGCACGCTCGCCGGCCTCCTCTGGTCCCACGCCGGCTGGCCCGCCATCGCCGCCTTCGTCGCCGCCATGCTCACCCTCGCCGCCATCCTCCACCCCCAGACATCGTAGGGCGGAAGAGCGCAGCGAGATCCGCCGCCCAAGCCGAAAGCGAGCCCGGCAACCGCTACTGCACATCTCCCGGCACCATCAGCCCACCCTGCGTCCACAGCGCATTCTCCCCCCGCGCCCCACCCACCGTGCGCGCGAAGATCTCGCCATAATTCCCCACCGACGCCACCACCCGGACCGCCCAGTCAGCCTGCAACCCCAGCGCCCGCCCCGCATCTCCGGACACGCCCATCAACCGTTCCGCCACCACATTGCCGTCATCCCGCCACGCCAGCGCGGACGCGCGCGTCACCCCCACCGCCTCGGCCTGAAGCAGCGCCTGCATCGTCCAATCCGCCACCGCCCCGTGCGCCGCATCATCCGCGCGATACGCCAGCGCCATCGTCACCATCCCCAACCGCTGCGGTAAAATCCGCGCCCCGGCCAGCTTCGCGCCATAAATCGCCCGTATCTGCGCCAACCGCGACATCGTCGCCGCCACCCCCGCGCAGCGCCCACTGAGCAAGGCCGACTCCATCTCCCCCTCTTCCTGAAACGAAAACACCGTGGCCCCGCTGTGACTCAACAGCGCTTCCGCATCCGACCCCTCTGCCGCGCACAGCGTGCCGGGCGACCGTGTCAGCACCGCAATGGCGTCATAAAACACCACCGCGCCAAACCGCACCTGGTTGCGCGCCGCCGCGCTGGGGCTGGGCGTCACGCCGACCACCACATCCACGCCGCCCGCATGCACCGCGCGCAGCCCGTCCTCCTCCTGCCCGAACCGCGCCGGCGCCGCATCCCCCATCGCGCGGCACATCTCCGCCTCGAAGGCCGAAAGATCGCCGTGCTGGTCTACCTTGTTCCAATCGTCGCGTTCGGCGACGACGCCGCAGCGGAGCGGGGCGGCAGCACAGAGAAAAAGAAGAAGCAGTTCTTTTTTGAAAAAAAGAACCAAAAAACTTTTGCTCCGTGCGGCTGGCATGGGCTGCCTCATGGGAACCCAATGCCAGCCGCAACGGGCAAACGTTTTTTGCTTCTTTTTTTCAAAAAAATAAGGCCTTTCTTATTGCACCCACTTGCCGCTGGCCGCCTCGTTCTCAGGATAATCTAGCCCCGCCGCCTGCGCGCCCACCGGCACCGCCACCGAAACATGCGGCCGCGGATTGAAATCCGCCGGCGGCGGATCATTCTCCAGCCCTACCCCATACCCATTCACATAATCCGTTGGCGTAATGTTCAGCGCGGCACAGCCGGCCCCGCCAAAATGCGGCAGCGCCCGCACCACGTCATCGGCGATCACCGCCACGTCTGCCGGCACCGGCGCCACCTTCCCCAACAGCCGCGCGTTCGAAAACGCCTCCGACAAATCCCCGACGCCGTCTCCGTCATTCGGCCCCAGCTTCGTCTGCGGCCCGAACGGCGAATTCACCGCCGCCTCCGTCGCCCCCAGCGCCCGCGCCCGCACCTCATCCGGCAAATCGCTCAACGCCACCAACCCGAATAGCCGGTTGATGAATCTGATCACCGACCCATGCTCGCTATACACATGGCTTACCACATGGCTCGCCGCATACGGCGACATCACGATCGCCGGGATCCGCGGCCCGCCCGTCTCCGGCAACCCGTCCGGCCCGTAGGTCCGGACCCTCACCGGCGCATGATCGAAAAACCCATCCGTCTCATCATACGTAATGACAATCGCGCTCTGCGCCCAATACGGGCTGCGCGCGATCGCGTTTACGCTATCGGCGATCGACGCCTCGGAAATCTGGCTGTCCGAATAACCGCCGTGATCATCATTGCCCGGAAACATCGCCCGCACCACCGGGTTCGGATCCACCGGAATCATGCCGTCATTATTGAAATACCCGCCGCGCACATAAAACACGCCGCCTGCGGCCGGCAGCTTATGATGCGCCACATCCTCATAGAACTGCCCCAGCGCATGCATATGTTTCAGCTCCGCCGGATTATCCCCGAGATAGCCGAAATATTGCGGCCCGTTATGATGCACGATATAGCTGGCATGTTCCGTCCCGGCCGGAAAATACGCGTGCACCGCGTCATCGAACGGCTCGCGCGCGAATCCCTGCTGATACCACCCCCACGGCACCTGCTTATCCGCCGCCGCAATCTTCGCCACATCCTGCTTCACATCGGCCAGATCCATCGCCGGATGATAATCCTGCGCGGTGATCTGGGGTGCTGCCTCGCCCATGAACGACAATGGCAACGACGCATAGGTCAGCGTCATTTGCTGATCGTCCTGTTTCGCCAGCCTGCCCAGCAACGGCAACGGCGCGTGCGCGGTCTTCAATACGCCCAGATCCGCCCCCGCCGCCGGACAGGCACGATTATCGAAATATCCGACATCCGCCGCCTTCTTCGCGCAATGCGCGAATTCCTCCTCATCCGGCCCGAACGGCGGCAGCACCGGCGCGTGGCCGCCGAACGACGCCACATCCGCCGCACTTCCCGCATAGGGTGGCGTATCCGTCTCGTTCGGCACCGTGGACTCGTGCTCCATGATTGCCGCCTTCCCCGTCGTCCCTGGATGCAGCGCCCACTGCGTGTCCCCGGTCTGGCCCGAAATCATCGCAATCGCATTCGGTGTCGAAGGCCCGATCGTCGTCTGATGAAAATTGTCGAACAGCGCGAACCGGTCCGCATAGCGCCACAGAAACGGGATCGTATCGCAATCGACATGACCGATCGCCACCTCCCCGCTCTGCCGCTTATAGAGTTTGGGCCGCCCATGCACCGGCGTATCCAGCGGCGGAATCCCGACCGACGCACCCTTCATCACCACCGCGGCGCCGGCGCCGGACGCGTCGGTCCGATACGCCAGGCCCTCATTATTCAGCGCATACGCATCCTGCGCCGCTTGCGACAGCGTGGCGTGATCCAGATGCAGATCGTTCAGCATGCCGTAATGCGAATGATCCACCGAAAACAGGTCCTCGGGGTAGATCTGCACCGTCGCATTCCGCCCGTCCGTGCTCTGCACCGTACGCGGAATGAGAAACGGATGCAGCGTCTCGAACCCGCCATCCAGTTTCTGAATCACCTGATCCCACCCCCGCGTTCGGATCGCCGGCACGCTATCAACCGCGCCCGGAAAACTCGCCTGCACGCCGTTGGCCCCCGGATAGGTGCCGAAATAATGGTCGAAACTGCGGTTTTCCTGAAACAGCACGAACACATATTTGATCCGCTGCCGCAGCAGCGCCAATTTCGCCGCCGGATCGAGCGCCGGCTCGCCCGAGGGGTGCGTCGCGATCGCCGCCCCCACGCTGCCGTCCGCCCCCGCCGGCGTCACCGCCGGCTCCGCGCCATATGCGCCTTGCGCCACCAGCAACCACACCCCGCACGCCGCCCGGCACGTACGTTGCCTCAACGCCCCCATCGACCGCTCTCCGTCACCCAGCCCTCCCGCCACGGTAGCACACCGCTCGGCCACAAGGCATGCTCTGCGACATGCCGGACTCCGCCCCGCCGCAGCTGACCACGCCCGCGCCCGCGACCCGCCGCCGCGCCTGGGTCAGCCCGCTGCTGCGCCGCGTCCTGCTGGTCAATTTCGTCCCGCTCGCGCTGCTGCTCGCCACGCTGCTCTATCTCGACCAGTACCAGGACGGGCTGCTGGAAGCCGAGGTCGCCGCGCTGCGCGAGCAGGCCCGCATCTATGCCGGCGCGCTCGGCGAATCCGCGGTCAATGTCAACGATCCCAACAACCCGGTGCTCGAACGCGACCAGGCCGCCCGCCTGCTCCGCCGCCTGACCGACCCCACGCCGAACGCCGCCGCCCGCCTGTTCGGCCCCGACGGCACCCTGGTCACCGACAGCCGCATCCGGCCCGGCGCCGGCGGCGCCGTCGTCACCGAACCGCTGCCGGCCGCCGCCGACCCCACCGAACTGCAATCCACGTTGAGCCGCGTCTCGGACTGGGTGCTCGCCGTCCTGCCGCATACCCACCCGACCCGCGTCGACATCAAGCCCGGCGGCGCCGGCGCCGATTGGCAGCCCGACGTGCGCGAGGAAATCCGCCTGGCCAGCAGCAACGACAGCCACGAGGCCGACCCCTATATCCGCCGGATGCAGGACGGCCGGCTGCTCGTGACGGTCACCGAGCCGGTCGAGCGCGACCGCCACAATGTCGGTATCGTGCTGCTGACGCGCGACGCGGTCGAGGTCGAGGCCAGCCTGCAAGCCGTCCGCTCCTCCATCCTCGGCCTGTTCGCGCTCGCGCTTGTGCTCACCATCCTGCTGAGCTGGTATCTCTCGCTCACCATCGCCGGCCCCATCCTGCGCCTGGCCGAGGCGGCGCATGCCATGCGCGGCGGCCAGAGCCGCAGCGGTGCGGTGCCGCCGCCCCTGTTGCGCCGTCGTGACGAAATCGGCCAGCTCGGCCAGGCGCTCGCCGCCACCGCGCAGGCGCTATGGGCGCGCATGGACGCGATCGAACGTTTCGCTGCCGACGTCGCCCACGAAATCAAGAACCCGTTGAGTTCGATCCGGAGTGCCATCGACACCATCAAGCGCGTCGAGGACCCGCGCCACCACGGCAAGCTGCTCGCCATCATTCAGGAGGACGTGGTGCGCCTGGATCGCCTGATCAGCGACATCAGCGACGCGAGCCGCGTGGATGCCGAACTCAGCCGCACGCCGACGCACCCGATCGACGTCGCGCAATTGCTCAGCACGCTGGCCGAAATCGCCGAAGCCACGCGCGCGCCGGACGATCCGCGCATCATTGTCGACGTGCCGCCGACGCCGCTGCACGTGCAGGCGGTGGAGGGCCGCCTGGTGCAGGTGCTGCGCAATTTGATCGGCAATGCCGAGAGTTTTTCACCGCCGGACGGCCGGATTTTCCTGCGCGCGCGCGAAACCGGTGCGATGGCCGAAATCGCCATCGAGGACGAGGGCCCCGGCATTCCCGACGCGAATCTGGAGCATGTATTCGATCGTTTCTATTCCGAGCGCCCCGCTGGCGAATCCTTCGGCCGCCACAGCGGCCTGGGCCTGTCGATCAGCCGCCAGATCATAGAGGCCTTGCAAGGCCGCATCGCCGCCGAAAACCGCCGCGACGACAATGGCACCATAACTGGCGCCAGATTTGTCGTAAGGTTGCCCCGCGCGTAAGGGCAAAAGTTTTTTGCTTCCTTTTTTCAAAAAAGAAGGCCTTCTTTTTTGAAAAAAAGA
>Ga0116226_10000136_pt1 | contig 55427 bp, 49 predicted proteins | sample S1TSphfallax_FD_89692 | JGI IMG/M metagenome (GOLD analysis project Ga0116226, IMG submission 89692) | Host-associated microbial communities from peat moss isolated from Minnesota, USA - S1T2_Fa - Sphagnum fallax MG | ecosystem: Host-associated > Plants > Peat moss > Unclassified | place: USA... | reverse complement strand
TGTAATTTAACTTTTTGAATCAAAGGGTTACGGTCTTTAGGTCGACCGGCTATCCAGTAAGTCATCCGCTAAGCTCTTAAGTAGCCCCATTTTTCCGCTTTCTTTCCGCTTTAGTCTAGAATTCCGGTGTGCGAGTCAGCGACCGTCAGATCCGCGAGGTGATCGATGCATTGTGCGCCCAGCATGGGAGGGCGTCGGGCGCCGCCGTCAGGGCGGAACTCGCGCGTCTTTATAGTGCCCGCGGCGGCGTCCGAAGGATCTACCGCCTGCTAGCGGAATCTCGAGGCTTGACCCGCGACACCAACGCGGCGCAGGTGGCGGCTCGTGTCACCGAACTCGAGGGAGCTCTTACCGAGGCGCTGCGCCGCGCCGAACTCGCCGAGTACCGCGAGCGAGTTCATCAGGAATGGGCAGCGACCCAGATCGACTCGCTACGTACCCGCTTGCGTGACGCGGAGCTCGCCCCGCGGGTAAAGGGCGTCTCCCACGATGACTATTTGCAACTGCACAGGACCCTGGCGGCGACTCGCCTGAGGCTCGCCGAACTCGAAGCGCAGCAAGCGGGCAGGGCGCCTGTCGACGCGTCATTATTAGTGCTGCGCGACCGTTGACCGCGCCGCCAGCGGTTCCGGAGGCGGCGCTCCCCAACCGAGACCCAGGCTTTTCTGCAGGGTGACATAAGCGACCATCAGATCGGATTTGGCGCTCACCAGCTGATCCTCCGCTGACCGGCGCTCGCGCTCCGTGTCGAGGGAATCGATGAGGCTCGCCGTTCCCGCGGCAAACCGCTCCCGGGTCAGGCGCGCCGCGTTATTCGCCGATTCGGTCGCGGACTGATAGTCCCGCAATGCCTGTTGGTCGCGCCCGAAGCGCTCGAGCGAGCGGTTGGCGTCGAGCAGCGCCTGAAGCACGCTGTTCTCGTAGTCGGCGAGTGCCTGATCGCGATTGGCCGCGGCGCTGGCGACGTTGGCACGCGTGCGCGGGATATCGAGGAAGCTCCAGGACAACTGGGGAGCCACTAGACTGATCGGTACTCCCGTGGTGAGCGCGCTCGGATAGCTAGCGGAGTTTCCGAACAAGCCGAGTATCGATACGGTGGGAAAATAGGCGGCAATGTTCTGACCGATCGTCGCTGTGCGAGCCGCGAGCGTTCGCTCCGCTTCGCGGATATCCGGCCTCCGGCGCAACCACTCCGCGGGCGTGCCCACAGGCACGGTCGCGGGCGGGAGCGGCTGGGCGACGAAGCCGTTCTGCGGCGCGCCCAGGCTCGCATCGAGGCTACCCGGTGCGCGCCCGGTAAGAATCGCGAGCTGATCCAGTTGCTCCTCGACGCTCGCTTCCTCGCCCGGAAGCGCCGCGCGCGCCTGTTCGAGATCACCCCGCTGACGATCTAGATCCACCTGCGCCGCGGTGCCGGCGGCAAGACGTTGCTCGGTGAGCGCGGTCGAATTCGCCCGCAGCGCGATCGTCCGCTTTGTGAGCGCGACGTGATCCTGAGCGGCACGTAGCTCTGCATAGGCCTCGCCCACGTTCGCGGCGAGCGCGACTTGCGCGTCCTCGAAGGTGGCCTGCTGGCTATCGGCCGACGCGCGGGCCGCCTCGACCGACCGCCGCGTCGCACCAAACAGATCGATCTCCCACGAGGCATCGAGATTGGCGCTGTACAGATCGAGTGCAAGCGGATTCGGTAACGAACTGGAACCCGTCGTAGTGCCGAACGAGCCAGTTGGAATGCGCGCGCGCAGATACGCGGCCTGAGCGCCGCCCGAGGGCAGGTACTTCGAGCGCTTCAATAGAACCTGGGCGCGCGCCGACCGGAGTTTGGCCTCCGCGCTCGCGAGCGAAGGACTCGCTGCCAACGCTTGCTCAATGAGTGCAGAGAGCTGTGGGTCTCCGACCTGCTCCCACCACTTCGCCGGCGGTGGCGCTTCGGTAAGCGTCGCGCCGCCGTTGCGTACGAACCGCGGTTCGCGCACGGCCGCGTCAGCGACGGCGGGCGGCCCGGCGTAATTGGGACCCACGACGCAACCCGCGAGCGAACCATAGATCGCGAGCAGCGCGAGTAGCTGCGAGCGGTTCACCGTTTACCCTCCACCGGCCGGCCGTCCGGAGGAAGGGGTTTCAACAGCAGCGCGAGCGGGATGGTCGTCATGAGGAGTACACCAAAAAGCCAGTAAAGATCCGAATAGGCGAGCACCGTCGCCTGCTTCATGATGTTCTGATAGAGGCGCTCGATGCCCATGCTGTGTGCAGCGGCCTGAACTCGAAGCAGATTCGCGGGCAGTAGTTCTGTGAGTCGCGCGAAGTGCAGCGTGGTGCGACGCTGCTGCATAGTGGAGATCCAGGCGAGGCCGAACGAACCGCCGAGGTTGCGCGCCGCATTGAATAGTCCGGAAGCGTCCTGGGCGTACTTCACCTCGACTGAACGCGCGGCCGCCTGATTGAGGAAAATCATCGAGAAGAAAACCCCAAAGCCGCGGACGAGCTGGCCCGGGACGAACTGTGGACCGCCAAACGTGGGGCTCAGATTGGAGTCGATGAAACAACTCAGCCCGTAGAGAAAGAGTCCCATCGCGACCGCGACCCGCACATCGAGACGTTTCACCAGGAACGGGAAGGTGACCATCATCAGCATGGTCGGACCGCCATTGATCGCCGCCACGAAGCCGGACTGCTCCGAGTTATAGCCAGCGACGTCGACCAGGTATTGCGGAATGAGATACAGCACCCCATACAGCGCCGCCCCGACCACGAGTGCCATCACGAACACGCCGGCGAACGTGCGGTCCAGCAGAAGCTTCAAACGGATGACGGGCTTGCGGGCAAAAGCCTGGCCGGCGAACAGGAATCCGAAACCCACCAGTGACAGTAGGAACAGGCCTCGGATGAGGTCCGATTGAAACCAGTCGTTGCGCTCGCCTTCCTCGAGCGCCGTGGTGAGTCCGCCAAGCCCCAGCACGAGGCCGATGATTCCGAGCCAGTCGGTATCGCGAAACTCGCCGAGATTGCGCTTGTCTTGGGGCAGTCCGAGAAGGAGCAGCAGCATCAGCGCGATGCCCACGGGCAAATTGATGAAGAACGTGTAGTGCCAACTCAGGTTTTCGGTAAGGTAGCCGCCGAGCACGGGACCCAGGACGGGACCGAAGACTGCCGTGATGCCGAACAGCGCCGTTCCCACGGCTTGCTGGGACGGCGGCAGGCGGGTCGCGACAATGGTGAGGGCGGTCGGAATGAGGGCCCCACCGCTAAACCCCTGACCCACTCGCCCAACCACCATCTGCCCGAGAGAATTCGACAGACCACAGAATATCGACGACAGAATGAACACCGTGGTGGTGCCGAGCAGCAGCGTGCGCAGCCCTAACGCCTTCTGCAGCCAACCCGCCATGGGGATCATCACGATCTCCGCCACGAGATAGCCGGTTGAGATCCAAGTGCCTTCAGTCCCCGAGGCGCCGATTTCGCCCTGAATGGTGGGCAGCGCGGCATTGACGATGGAGATATCGAGCGTCGCCATCAGCGCGCCGAGGGTCCCTGCGGCGACCGCAATCCAGGCCGCGCCGTCGGCCTTCGCCCCATCACTCACGGCGGCGTGCCTTGCGGGGCCGGCGCTCCGGGCCCGTTGGTCTGATTAAGACGCTCCTCCCGACGTTCCTCCTGAACCTCGTTGGCTCGCTGTTGCTGCCGTTGCTGGCTCTCCGACTTACCTTCGCGCTCGTCTTGCTGGAGCGCGTAGCGACTGCCGACGGTATCGACAGAAACCTCCACGGACATGCCCTCGACCAATACTCGCCGCGCCTCCGGGCCAGCGGCGATGCGGATCCGTACAGGTATCCGTTGCACGATCTTCGTGAAGTTACCGGTCGCATTGCTCGGCGGGATCAAGGCGAACTCCGCCCCGGTACCGGGAGCGAAACTATCGACCCGCCCGGGAAGCGTCTCGCCCTTCAGGGCATCGACCTCGATCGACGCCGGCTGCCCGATGCGCATCAATCCGACTTGGGTCTCTTTGAAGTTTGCGACCAGGTAGAGCCGGTGGTCCGGTACGATGGTCATGAAGTTCGTGCCCACCTGGGCCTGCTGGCCGACGCGGACGGTCCGATCCCCAACTCTGCCATCAATACTCGAGGTGATCAGCGCCGAGTCGACATCGATCCGAGCTTGGCGCTCTGAGGCCTCGGCTTGGCGCACCTGGGCCTCGGCAACCAAAACCTGCGCTCGTAGGGAAGCCACCCGGTCCCGAGCCTGTCGCAGCGCGGCCTGCTGGACGCGCACGTCGGCCGCCGCTTGCTCCTGATTCGACACCAGGTCGGCTAACTTTTCGTGCGTTTCAGCGCCGCTCGAGGCAAGCGGGGCATAGCGCGCGACCTCGCTCTGCGCGTACCGACGCTTCACATCGGACTCGTCGAGTTGCGCCGAAGCCTGCGCGATAGCCGCTTCCTGTTCATGGATCTGGGCGCGGTAAGCGTCGGCCTGGGCCCGACCTTGGGCCGCCTGCGCCTCGGCCTGAGCGAGCCGCGCTTCGCTCGTACTCGTGTCGAGCTGCAGCAACGGTTGCCCGGCGCGGACTTCCTGATTGTCTTCTACGAACACTTTCATCACCGTACCGGCGACCTTGGTCGAGATGGTGACGTCGTCCGCCTCGAGGTAAGCGTCGTCGGTCTCCTGGATGAAGCGACCATGAGTCCACCAATAGTGGAACCAGACGATGCCCGCGACGATGAGGACCACTGCCACGACGCCGATCAGCACTCGGACCCAGGTTTTTCGGAACGGCGACGGTTTGGGGGGCGGCTGCGGATCCTTGTCCTTGTCCTTATCCTGGTCCTTGTCTTGCCCCGGCTTTTCGTTCGCGGCGCTGTCGGGCGCATCCTGTTTGCGATCGGTTTGACGTTGCTCCTTGTCCATGACCTCTGCCATCTGGCCTCCCGGCGCCTTGCGCTCTAGCAAGCTTGGCGTCACGCGCAAGAAGCGCTCCTGCTCAGCCTGTTGCGCAAGTTCATGGAACGCGTCGCCGAACGCCTCAGGGAACCGAGGCGTCCCTTAGGGGTCAGTCTTCGTGACCGCTCGAACTCGAATCGTCGTAATCGGAGCCGGCTTTGGCGGTCTCGCCGTGGCTCGAGCCCTGCGCGGTACGGACGCGGACGTGACTCTCATCGATCGCGTAAATCACCATCTATTTCAGCCGCTGCTGTATCAAGTCGCGACAGCGGCGCTGTCCCCGGCCGATATCGCCACCGCCACCCGTGCACTGTTCCCCGGTCAGCAGAACCTGACGGTCCTGATGGGAGAAATCATCGGCATCGACACGGCCCGCAAGCGGGTCAAGATCGTGGCGAGCCCCGACTGCCCCTACGACGTGCTGGTGCTCGCAACCGGAGCTGCATATAGCTACTTCGGACACGAAAAGTGGTCCGACGATAGCCTCGTGCTGAAGACGCTGGAGGACGCGACCGTCATTCGTGCCCGGCTGCTCGGCGCGTTCGAATGGGCGGAGACTCGCACCGACCCAGCAGAAATCCGCCGTCTCCTTACGTTCGTGGTCGTGGGGGGAGGGCCAACGGGGGTAGAACTCGCCGGTAATATCGCAGAGCTTGCCCGCTCGACGCTTGCGCGCGACTTCCGGCACATCAATCCGGCCTCGGCGCGGATCGTGTTATACGAATCCGGGCCGAGGCTGCTCGCCGCCTTTCCCGAGCGCCTCGGTCGCTATGCAGCCAAAGCGCTGGCATCGCTCGGTGTCGAAGTCCGCCTGGGAATTCCTGTCACCGCTATCGATTCGCGAGGCCTTTGCGCCGGTGCCGAGCGCATCGAGTCCGCGACGATCATCTGGGCGGCGGGTACCGCGGCGCGCCCCGCCGCCCGCTGGCTAGGGGTGTCTACAGCCCGGGACGGGTGTATTCGAGTCGATGCCCGCTGCGCCGTGGAGGGGATGAGCGACGTCTTTGCGATCGGCGATGTCGCCGTTCAAGAGGATAAGCGCGGACGACGCTTGCCTGCGCTCGCGGCCGTGGCAAAGCAACAAGGACGCTATCTGGGACTCTTGCTGCGCGACCGAGTGAATGGCCGCACCGATCCTCCTGCGCCCTTTCGCTACCGCGACTTCGGCACCCTCGCCGTGATCGGCCGCAGACGCGCGGTAGCCAAACTACCCTTTGCAAGCTTCACGGGCACCATCGCCTGGCTGCTGTGGTCGCTCGTGCACCTCCTGTTACTGACGGATTTCCGCAGCCGGCTCGCGGTGTACGCCATCTGGACCTGGTCCTGGCTAACTTACGGACGCGGCGCGCGCATCGTCGCTGCCCTTCCCGTAAGTCTCTTCAAGCCACGGGAGAACACCCGCGATTGACGCGGACGTTAGCGCGATGTGCTCGCGCTGAGGTTTCCCTACAATCCCTCATGGACTCGCAACACCTGTTCGGTCGTCGCGGCGGCATCTGCGTTGCCCCGCATGGGCTCGCGAGCGAGGTGGGGTCCGAAGTGCTGCGCGACGGAGGCAACGCGATCGAGGCCGCGGTCGCCATCGCTGCGAGCCTGGCGGTCGTCTATCCTCACATGAACAGCCTGGGTGGAGATGGATTCTGGCTGGTCGCGGAGCCGGGGGAGAGGCCCGTCGCGATCGATGCTTGCGGCGGCGCAGGCACCCATGCCGAACTCGCCCGCTATCGCGCCGCCGGGTTCGACTCCATCCCGATCCGTGGACCCTGGGCTGCCAATACCGTCGCCGGCACGCTGTCAGGCTGGGCGGAGGCGCTCGAGATCAGTGGTCGCTGGGGAGGCCGCCTGCCCGTAAGTCGCCTGCTTGCTCCGGCGGAGCAACAGGCCCGCGCCGGCGTGTCCGTCACGGCGTCGCTCGCCGAGGCTCTGCGCTCGAAGGGCGAGGAACTCGCCGGGTTCGCGGGCTTCGCGGAGGTATTTCTTCCCGGCGGCGTCACTCCCCAGGCGGGCTACCTGCTCCGCCAGCCGGCGCTCGCCGCCACTCTGCGCCAGCTCGCCGCAGCGGGGCTCGGTGACTTCTATACGGGGGATCTCGCACAGACGCTCGCCGCGGATCTCGACGCCTTCGGCTCTCCCGTGACCCGTGCGGACCTGGCGGCACACCGGGCGCGCTTACTCGCTCCGTTATCGTTACGGCTGGGCGGAGCGACGTTGTTCAACACGCCCCCCCCGACGCAGGGTTTTGCCTCGCTGCTGATCCTTGCCCTATTCGCGCGCCTCGGCGTCACGGTCGCCGATGGTTTCGAGCATGTTCACGGACTGGTCGAGGCGACCAAGCTTGCCTTCACCCTGCGTGACCGGCACATCGGAGATCCGGCGTACATGACTTTCAATCCGCAGAGCATGCTCGATGATCGGGCGCGCCTCATCGCAATGGCGGGGCGCATCGACCGTCACCACGCTGCGCCCTGGCCTAGACCGGCGACGGCCGGCGATACCGTCTGGCTCGGCGTCATCGACGCCGCCGGACGCGCGGTGAGCATGATCCAGAGTACCTACTTCGAGTTCGGGTCCGGTTTTGTCTCGCCGAGCACAGGCATCCTGTGGCAGAACCGCGGAACGAGCTTTCGTCTGGTCGCACAGGGCTGGAATGCACTGAAGCCCGGGCGCAAGCCGTTCCACACCTTGAATCCGGCGCTCGCGGACCTACCGGATGGCCGGCGCATGATCTATGGCACCATGGGCGGCGAGGGTCAGCCCCAGACCCAGGCCGCGATATTCACTCGCTACGCAGGGTTTTCTCAGGGACTTCAGGACGCGGTCACAGCGCCGCGCTGGGTACTCGGGCGCACCTGGGGTGATTCCAGCACCACGCTCAAGCTCGAGGATCGGTTTCCCCCCGATCTCATTGACCGATTGCGCGCGGCGGGCCACGAAGTCGAACGCGTCGCGGCGTTCTCGAGTGTCATGGGGCATGCGGGGGCGCTCGTCCGGCATCCGCAGGGTCACTGCGAAGGGGCGGCCGATCCGCGGAGCGATGGCGCAGTCGCCTGGGCCTGACCTCGATCTTGACCTCGCACTTGACCTCGAGCCCCACGCACCGGATGGCCATCAGCCCCGGCTGACACCGCGGGTGGTTAGGCCCCTTGGCCCCTTTCGGTCAATTGGTGCTGAGCCGGCCGTCCCACTTCTCGACATCCTCGACGCGAATCTGCTCGAGAGGTGTACGGGTCGCGCCAGCGATCTGAGTGATCGCCTGGACGGCGGCCGGGTACTGCACCAGCCGTTCGCGAATCGCAAACAATTCGCGCTCCTCGAGGACGGGGATTCCTCCGGGCTTGCGCATCTGGCGCTGAATTTCTGCTTGACGCTTCAGGAGTTGCAGGGCGACGGAAACGGGTTCCACGGAATGCTCCTCACGACGAAGGGGCGCTAGTGTGCACGAAAAATCCTTCCGGTGTGCAACACACCATAATCCGCAGACTCGGCCTCGATCGCGCTCAATGCACTGGCGGAAGATCGAGGCGGGTTCCCGTGTAGCGCGTCCACATTTCATTTCTTCCGATTAAAGAAAATCCAAGGTAACCCCTGAGTTTCAATTCATTCGGCGCGACCAGTTCCGCATTGCAATGATAGGTATGGCCATTGTTCGGATCGTAAATGCGACCACCGGACCACTTCCCCTGGCCGTCGTAGTGAAGGTCGCGCAGCAGGACCGCACCGAGCAGTGAGCGGCCGCGCAGCGACTCGTCCGGATTACGCGTGTCGAGGCGCCCGGGCTGGTTGCCGCCGGCAATGCGCCCTTCGTAGGAGCCGTCCGCTGCCAACGAGATGTGGATGATTCCGCCGCCGTCAGCGGTCAGCCAGTTCCCGAGGATGAGCTGTTTTGGATCGGTAGCCGCGGCCTGCGCGATCGTCGCGAGCGGCAGAAGCAGGACCAAGAAGCCTGTGCCACAACGTTTCAGTAGAGGGTTCACGCATTACCTCGAGGCGGGCGAAATGGGAGTGAGACCGAGCAGCTTCTCGAGCTTTGCATCGTGCCCATAGACGTCGGCGAAGAAATCGATCGGACCCGCCTCCGTGGCCATGGCTGTGCCGTATAGGATCATGACCGGAATGGGCTCGGTAAGTTCGACGCGCTGTGGCGCTGCGGCATGCATGGCCGCCTCAACCTTCGCCGTATCCCAATCGCCCGCGGCGTGACGCAGTACGAACACGGCCAGTCCGACCGGATCGCTCACCCGGATGCAGCCGTGGCTGAACGCGCGTCGAGCGCGTAGAAACAGCTCGCGCGCCGGGGTCGAGTGCAGATACACGTCGTGCGAATTGGGAAATAGAAACTTGACGAGGCCGAGTGCGTTCTCGTGGCCCGGGCGCTGGCGCAGCCGCAGTTGCCCCGCCGCGAGCGCCGTCATGTTCTCGGGCGTGGCATCCACGACGCGGGCGTCATCTCCCGCTCCCGCGACGATCTCGAGGTCATTGCGGCGCAGATAGTCGGAGTCAGCACGCATTTTTGGCAGCATTTCGCGTTCAACAATACTGCGCGGAACGTCCCAGTAGGGACGGAACACAACCGTCTTCATCTCACCCACAAATATCGGTGTGCGCTTGCCGGGGTAGTTCTCTCCGACGATCACGGGCATGGTGCGTATGCTGTGACTCCGATCGGAGGTCGTGTCGAATGCGAATAACTCGAATTCGGGGATATTCACAATGATCGGAGGCTTCGAGAACGGCGGGAGCCAACGCCAGCGTTCCAAGGTGAGCACGATCTGGCGGACGCGCTCGTCGAGGGGCGTCGCGAGAGCCTGAAACGTCCTCGAGTCCAACACACCGTTGACCCTTAGCCCATGTCGCTCCTGAAATTTCCGCAGGCCATCGATCAGGCTCGGGTCGAGCACGTCGCCGGAGCTGCTCGAGGTGAGGTCCCCGAGTGTGCGCAGCCGCTCTCGAAGCGAGGTGGCGCCGGGGTACGCGTCGCCTTCGTGAAGTCGCCACGTCGCCGGGCGCGGCAGCCGATCCCAGTGCTCAGCCTCGGTTGCGAGTTGCCGGTAATGCGCCAGCGCCGACTCGAGCAGCGCATAGTGGTAGAACGACGGTTCGACGGCCTTGAGCGCCATCGCGACGTTCTTGGCCGAGCTCAGCGAGTTGACGGCTGCCGCGACATCCAGATCGCTCCTCGGCTCGGGCAGCTCGAATCCGGCCGTGCGCGGATCGACGCGACCGTAATGCAGGTGGGTCACCAGCCGAACCGCCGCCGTACTCAGTAACGCGTCGAACTGCTGCGCTGCGGCCGGGGGCGCGTTGGGCCCGATCGACATTTCCAGGGCGGTGAGCGATTCGCCACCGTACTCGGCTTTCTCGAGGCCAAACTGGTCGACGTGCTGCAGCAGGTCGAGTAGTTCCCGAGCCTGGGCAGTGAGGACACCGTGGGTGCTCCACCGCAGCGTCTGCGATGATGCTGGGTAGAGCGTCGCCACGAGCTCGGATTCGTGTGGGGCCGGAATACCGGGTAATCCATTTGCCGCGCGGCTCTCCAGGCCGGTCAGCATCGATAGCGTGAAGGCGATAAACGTGACGGCGGTCAATGCGGCCGAACGCCGGCTAGTCAGCTGCGTGTTATTCTGACTAATAGCCGAGCAGTATGTGATCGCGACACCTCGACGACGATCGAAAATCGGGGGTCGCCCGGTTCGGAGTGGGAATCGAAATGGCATACGGTGGCCTAGCATGGCGCGCCATGGTACGGGATTCGTGTGTGAGATCCCGACCGGAGCGAGCGGGAGCCTTAGATTGAGCGCACAGACCAGCTTGGCCGCGGTTCTTGCTGGGTTCGCCGTCGTCGCGCTCGGGGTATTGCTGTCCTGGCGCGAAGCGCGCTCGCGGCGCGTTGCCGGTGAGCTACGCGCCGCGCTCGAACGGCGGGAATCCGAACTCAGAGGCATCACCGAGCGGAAGGAAACCGAAGAATCGCTACGCAAGAGTGAAGCCAAATTCCGGGCCGTGCTCGAAACTTCGATCGATGGGTTCATGGTCCTCGAGAGCATTCGCGACCCCGGCGGCTCGATCGTGGACTTTCGCTGGTTGCATGCGAACGAGGCTTCCGAGCGTATTGTCGGAAAGCCGCGTTCCTGGTTCATCGGACGGCGGCTGCTCGAGGAACTCCCCGGAAATCGTTCCTACGGCCTCTATGACGCCTACGTGAAGGTGGTGGAGTCGGGTGAACCCTGGACCCATGAGTTTGCCTATCGTGAGGACGGTTTGGACGTGCATCTGCGGGTCATCGCCGCCAAGGCGGGCGATGGATTCGCGGTCTCGTTTGCCGACCTCAGTGAACATCGGCGCGCGGAACAACTGGTACGAGACCGAGAGCGCCAGTTTGTCGGACTGGCGAACGCAATTCCGCAGCTCGCTTGGACCGCGAGCAGTGACGGCGTGCATGACTACTATAATAACGGGTGGTACGCCTACACCGGGCTCACCGAGGCAGACTCGAAGGAGTCTGATACCTGGGAGCGGGTGTTACATCCTGAGGATGTGACCCGGACCGCGGCACGCTGGCGCCAGTCGCTGAATACGGGTCTTCCCTACGAAATGGAATTCCGCCTCCGGCGGCACGACGGCGTCTACCGCTGGTTTCTGGCGCGAGCGGTCGCGGACCGTGATGCGGCGGGGGCCATTATCCAGTGGTTCGGCACCTGTACCGACATCGATTCCGCGAAACGCAGCGAGGCTGCGTTGCGCAAGACCGAGATGGCGCTGCGCGAGGCGGATCAACGCAAGGATGTGTTTCTAGCGACCCTGTCGCACGAGCTTCGCAATCCTCTCGCGCCGATCCGGACTGCGGCGCGGCTGCTGGAGTCCCCGGGCCTCGGGCCGAAGGAGGTGGGTCGAATCCAGGCCATCATTTCGCGTCAGGTCGCTCACATGACCTCGCTTCTGGAGGACCTCCTCGACGTCTCGCGGATCACGCGCGGAGCGCTGAGCTTGCGCAAGTCCTACATTTCACTGCGAGGGATTTTCGAGGCAGCCGTCGAGACCGCGCAGCCGCTGATCGATCAACGCGCGCATCGCTTGAGTGTGGAGTGGCCGAGTGAGGACCTCATCATAGAGGCCGATTCGGTGCGTCTCACCCAGGTGATCGCGAACCTCCTGACGAATGCGGCGCGCTATACGAATGCCGGGGGAACGATCCATCTCGGGTTTCGGATCGATACCGAGAACTTGGCCGTGTTCGTCGCCGATTCCGGCATTGGACTCCTGCCGGATATGCGCGCCCGCGTGTTCGAGATGTTTACCCAGGCGGAGCCGGATCTGCCGCATTCCGAGGGCGGACTCGGCATCGGTCTCGCACTCGCCAAGGGATTGGTCGAACTGCACGGCGGTCGAATCGAAGCGCACAGCGCCGGCCTTGGGGAGGGAAGCGAGTTTGTCGTCCTGTTGCCGATCGACTGTCTCGAGCCGCGCCCTGCTTCGGATGCGATTCCCGCCGAGGGTTCGGATTCGACGCGAAAACCCTCGCGGAGGGTCCTGCTGGTCGACGACAATCGCGACGGCGCTGAGAGTCTTGCCATGTTTCTCGAGTTGTCGGGCCATGAGGTGACGGTAGCCCACTGCGGCTTAGAGGCCTTGGAGAGGGCGGCCGAGCTGCGACCGGAGATCTGCGTGCTCGACATCGGGATGCCAGATCTCAGCGGATATGAAGTCGCAAAGCAGATCCGCCGGGAGGCCTGGGGTGCCCGCATGACATTGATTGCGCTCACGGGCTGGGGTCAGGATGAGGACAAACGAGCCGCTCAAGCGGCGGGTTTCGATCACCACCTGACCAAGCCTACCGATCCCGTCGTCCTCGAGCAGCTGCTCGTGAGCTCGCGCGCGGGACAAGACGCGCGGCTGGCGCTGCGCGCTGGTTAGGCGTGCAGCACGCCGTGCGGGTCTGTGGTGCAGATTCCTGTCGCAAGTTAGAGACGGCATAGATCGTACTCGGTAGATCCTGCCAAAATTAGAGGCGAATCAGCGAGATCGGGGCGCCTCCCGCTGACTGTGCAGCACCGCACAGCGTCATCCGCGTCGCTCCGTTACATTAGCGTTACCTGCGTCACCCGAAACCGGCTGGCGACGTTATATGGGTTACGAGTGCAGGTCTCACGGCTGCATTCAGCAGACATAACTAATTATTCGAGCGGTCTCAATAAGAGGTATTCAGAATGTTTACGATGGTTCATCGACGAACCCGTTTCTCGGGGCTCGCCGCCGGTGCCGCGCTTGCAATGTCCACGGCGACGATCATCTCTGGCTGCGCGGTGCAGGCGCGCGTGTATGCGCCGCCCCCGCCGCGCGTCTATGTGGAACCGCCCGTCGTGAGCGCCGCGGTGGTCGCGCCGGGCGTTACGATCACGGCGACTGAAGCGCCGCCGCCGCTCCCGGAATACGAGCAGCCGCCCTGCCCTGAGGAGGGCTATATCTGGACGCCGGGTTACTGGCATTACGGCGCCGCTGGCTATTACTGGGTCCCGGGGACTTGGGTTCAGCCGCCGAGCGTCGGCTTGTTGTGGACGCCCGCGTACTGGGGCTTTGCCGGCGGCGTCTATGGATTCCATGCCGGTTATTGGGGCCCGCACGTTGGGTTCTATGGCGGCGTCAACTACGGCTTCGGCTACGTCGGTGTGGGATTTGCCGGCGGCCGCTGGGATGGCGGTCATTTCGCATACAACACCTCGGTGACGAACGTGAACACCACCATCATTCACAACACCTACAACAGAACGGTGATCAATAACGTCACTGTGAACAACCGCGTGAGCTTCAACGGCGGTGCGGGTGGTACGGCCGCGGTCCCTACCGCCGAGGAGCGGTCCTTTGCCCAAGAGCGGCACATCCCGCCGACGGCGACACAGGTCTCCCACATCCAGGAAGCGGCCAGGAATCCGGCACTCTCCGCGCGCACGAATGGTGGTCATCCGGCGATTGCCGCCACGGTGCGGCCGGGCGCCTTCAGTGGCGCAGGCGTGGTCGGTGCGCGCGGCGCGGTGCCGCTGGCGGCGCGTCCGGCGAACGCTGCCGAAGCGCCCCGCGCTTCAGCGCCTAACGAACGTGGGCCGACTGGCGGCGCAGCGGCACAGGCTAACAACCACACGCCGGCAGCCGCTGCCAAGGCGCCCGGCGAGGCGCAGCGGGCGCAGGCCAGACCGGAGCCCAAGGCTCAGCCTAAGCCTGAGTCCAGGCCTCAGGGCAAGCCTCAGGCCAAGCCGCAGCAGAAGCCTAAGCCTGCGCCCAAGCCCGCTGCGCAAAAGAAGAAGAACGAGGAAGGCGAGAAGGGCCGCTGAGTCAGGAGTTACGTTCGGATCCACGCCGGCTCAGGGATGAGGCCGGCGTGGAGTCGCCTCAGTGCCGTACCGCGACGGCGCTCGCCATCATTCCGAGCACGAACAACGGTACGCCGAATCCGCTGTACCAGAGCGCGTTCGCAATCGGCTGCTTCAGGAAACGGCGCATCATCAGGAGTTGCGCGGCGAGTAGGGCGGTGACCAACACCGCTTGGAGGGGATGTCCCCAGCGCCACAGCAACACGATCACGATCGCCTGAGGTAGGGCCATGATCCCTGAGGCGACGCGTGCAGCTCCCATAGCGCCCAGCTGCACCGGGAGGGAGCGGATTCCCATTTGCTCGTCGCCCTTGATCGACTTGAAGTCGTTCAAGGTCATGATCCCGTGGGCGCCGATGCTGTAGAGGGTAGCCAGCACGAGCACCGTGGGCGGCGGCAGAGAGCCGCCCAGCATGGCGGCGGCGCCAGTGACCCAGGCGAGACCTTCGTAGGTGAAGCCACAGGCTGCGTTCCCCCACCAGCCATTACGCTTCAGCCGCAGCGGCGGGGCACTGTAAGCCCAAGCCAGCGCGAGGCCGACGACCGCCGAGACCAGCACCCACTGTCCGAGCGTGGCGGCCACGAGCAATGAGAGCAGCGTCCAAATGCCTGCGATGTAGAGTCCCCAGCGGCCGGGAATCCGGCCCGAGGGAATAGGACGGCCCGGTTCATTGATCGAGTCCACATCGCGGTCATACCAGTCGTTGATCGCCTGGCTCATCGCGCACACGAGCGGGCCCGCGAGGAGTAGGCCTAACACGGCCGTCGGCCAGTTGGCGACAATCGGCACCCCGGAGGAAACCACGCCGCAGGCGAATGCCCACATCGGAGGAAACCAGGTGATCGGCTTCAGAAGCTCGAGCACCGCGGCGGGCTGAGGATACGTCGTAGAGGCCATGCGGCAGAGGATAACGGACTCGCGGTCTCATCCGGCAAGAAGTGGAAACGTCACTCCGATTGCCCATGCGAAGGCGACCGCGTTGCTGATCGCTGCCACGAAGGGGTGCCCCGTACGTCGATAGATCCAGCGGCTGAAGAGGCCGTAGACGAGAAAGAACACCGTGATCACGGGAATGATTATCACGAGGAAGAAGAGCCGCTGGAAATCGAGCGCAACGGCGCCGGCGAGCGACAACACGAACGCCACTTTGGAGACGAGGTAGGCGCCCCGCGCCGCTCCCACGCCTCGAGTCAGCCACTCGTCGCTCAGAAAAAACGCGAGCGTGCCGGCGACCATGACGAGGATCAGTATTCCGCGTGCAGGTCCCGGAAGAAATGAGGTGAAGAACTCGTTGAGCGGCCAGACGATGGCCACGAAGCCGAATGCAATCACCGCGAGCGAGGCGCTAGCCAAAGCAGGGCGCGAACTCGTTCCCGAACTCGCCGTTGTGGGCACTCGTCGACGCGTCAGTAGCAGGCAGGCTGCGGTGAGGAGCCCGTACACCGCAAAATGCACCGCCAGGTAGTCCCCCACCAGCACCGGAAGGAAGTGTGTGGGCAGTACTCGAAGCAGCAGTGGGGTTGCCACCATCGGCAACAGGATCGGTAGCGCGAGCCGCCGCCAACCGAGTCCCGCCCCGCGCGGTGGCGCTGCGACCACGGGCAATGCACCGGAAAGCGGACGTGCAATCGCGACGATGGCCGCGAGCAGCAGCATGATCCACGGGCCTCGCGGATCGAAGGTCGGCGGGGAAGTGCGGACGACGCCAAACGCGTGATCGAGCCAGTCGAGCGACTCCCGCATGCTCGTCTGGCTGAACAGGACGCTCAAATGTTCGACGTGCGGGCTGAAGGCGACCCGGCGACCGGTGCCGGCGGCGATTGAGCCGTAGGTGACCTGTGGCTGCGGCGCTTGCGGGGCGGTCGAGAGTCCGATCGCGCGCAGCGCCTCACGCTTCAACGTGGGCTCCCAGGCGCCGACCACGACGAGCAGGTCTCGCGGCTTGTCGGCCGTCACGGACGCGGAGAACATCGACACGGCGACGGTCGCGAGCACGTCGGGTGCGCTCTCGGCGTAGCGCACCACGATGTCGGACGCCATCGAATGCCCGAGCACGGCGAGGCGGCCATCACCGAGCCCGCGCGCGTAGCGACCTACCGCCGTGAGGGACGCGAGCAGCGTCTGAGTGGCGCCGCTCGCTTCGTTGATACTGCCCGTAAGGGGACGGGAGTTGCGTCCATGGCCCGGAAAGTCGAAGGTGACAGCGACGTAGCCGTTGCGTGCGAACGTCAGCGCGAACGATTGCATGAGTTGCTGCGAGCCGGCGAAACCATGCGCGATGATGACCACCGGCCCGAGCGCGCCGGAGCTCGGTCGATACACGCGGGCCGGAATGCCGCCGATCTCGACTGACTGCATGGAGGTACCCACGTTCGCGGCATGCAGGTACCATAGCGCTGTGCCGATTGCGAGCAGCGCCGCGATGCTGATCAAACGATTCGCCTTCACCCTCGTCAGGATACGTGGTGCGAACGCTTAAGTCTGGGCTGGATTCGCTCTAACGTCGGCGACCGGCATGCGGTCGATGATCAGGGACTGGCGGGGGAGGGCGAACTCGATGCCGAGTTCGGCAAATCGTTTCTGCACACGGCGATTCAGCTCCCGCTGCACCGGCCATCGTCCTCCGTCCGTGCAGGCGATTTGGCCGGCGATGGTCATCGTGGAGCCATCGATTTTGTCCACGCCCCAGAGCTGCAGGTCACTCCGCATGGAGGGACCAAACGCAGGATCGGCACGAATCTCGCGAACCAGGTCGGCCAGCACCGCCGCCACGCGATCGGGATCCTCCGCAGGGCGCACACTCACACTCACCGGAACGTTGCCGACGCCGCGGCTGGTGTTGGTCACGGTGGTGACCGCACTGAACGGGATCAAATGCACGGACCCATCGCCATCGCGCAGGCGAATGGTGCGGATCGACAGATGTTCGACGCTCCCCGACACCCCCGCCACCGTCACCCAGTCGCCGACATCCATCGCATCCTCCACGAGCAGGAAGATCCCGGTGATGAAATCCTGCACGAGCTTCTGGGAGCCGAAGCCGAGCGCCACCCCGAAGATGCCGGCGCCCGCGAGCAGCGGACCGACATTGATCCCGATCTCACCGAGTGCAGTCATGATCACGACCGCGCCGAGAATCACGATCAACGCGATGCGTACGATCGGTTGCAGGGTGCGTATGCGAGTAGCGCGCTGGGTGGCGGATTCGCGAGTGAGACGCGCCACCTGTCGCTCGACCAGGGCGTTCGCACCCTCCCAGCAGATGATCGTCAGCAAACCGAGCAGTCCGAGCTTCAACGCGAGCGCGCCCAGCCGCTCACCCGGATGGCCCGCTTCGAACCACGTCGATACCGGCAGGCCCCACGCTTCCGCCAGCACGAAGAGTGTCAGGAGGACGAGCCCCGCGTGCAGCGTTCTAATGATGAGCCCGCGGTACGAGGCTAAACGTCCTGGCTCCGAGGCCGCTTCGTCGGTAGGAGTCGGGGCGAGCAGAGCGTCGACCACATGCCGCAACACGTCGCCGAGCAGGCGGCTCGCGATGAGAATCCCACCCGTGACGAGCACGAAGCGAAGGATCTGCAGGTACGCCCCGGGTACTCCGCCCGCCCAAATGAGCCACCATGCGAGCAGCGCGGTGACCGCGAGGGCGGGCCACACTGCTGCCACCGCCTCGCCGATGCTGGCCAATGGCCCGCTCGTGCCGGCGGCCCGTCGGATCCACCCGGCGACCACCCGGCGACTACGGATCACCGCCACCACGAGGAATAGGTGAATGCAGAGTGCTACCAACTTCTGAATGGATTCATAAACCTCGCGTGACACGCCGAGGTGCGCGGCCACCTCACCGCCGATAAAGCCAAAGGCGCCGATAATGCTGAGGAGCCGAACGAATCTCAGTGTCCGGCGCGCGGCAAGGTCGCTGAGCGGTACCCGTCGTGCCGATGGCGCGTTGGGGCTCAAGAGAGCGCCGGCGACACTCATGACGAGGCGGACTGCGACGTAGGCATTGAGGACACCGAACGCCACGGTCCGCGCGAGGGCGTACTGCGTGAGAAGTTCGACGATCAACCCGTTCCCCACCGCCGCGACGAGTACGACCGGCGCGAGATTGAAGAGGAATCGCCGCCCGCCGCCCGCCGCGGGCCGGCGCGCCAGCAGATGTTGCAGGGGCCACTCAATTGCAAGCAGCAGTAACGCGATAAACGCCATGCGCTCGCCACCCGCGGTGATGTCGGCCCGTTGGATGGGATCGCTCCAGGCGGCGCGCGACCAGTCGATCAGAGCCGGAAAATCCGTCACCGCCCGAAAGCCGCTGGCGAACCGCTCCACCGCGAATCGCAGGCCATGCAGCGTCTGCTGCGGAACCTGGGCGATGACGCTGTCGTTCGCGATGCTAATGGGCGCCGGCTTGGCGGCGGGAGCGGGCGTTGTCGCGGCGCCGGTCGCTGGCGCTGCTACCGCTGAGACCCAGGCCAGAGCCAATGCGCAACAGACGGCCAAGCGCGCTCGACCTCGCAGTGTCGTCATTCTGCCTATCCTCCTCACTCGCCTGCGGGAAGCGTGGCGACCTGTTTCGAGGGCGGCTTACGGTGTAGTGCCTCGTCCTCGATCAGGCGCCGCCGTACGTACAGAAAGCGGATGGCCTCGTATTCGAACGGCGAGCCGCTCGCGTAATAGCGGAAGTCGACATTGGCGCGCTCGTCGACCGCATGGGTGGTACCGAGGGCCCAGGAGACGTTGCCTCGATACAGCCCCGCGAGATTGATCGCGTAGGAGGTGCCGTAATCGCCGAGCAATCCCACCCCGTCGCGCAGGGTCGACGGACCTACTAGCGGAATGACGAGATAGGGACCGGGCTGAATGCCCCACCGGCCGAGCGTATCGCTGAAGCCGGTGGGCGCATCCGGGAGGCGGATCCGCTTCGCGACATCGAGGAGTCCACCGATGCCCAGTGTGCTGTTGATGACGAAGCGCCCGACGCTTCGCACCCCATAACGCAGCCGCCACTGCAGCCCATAGTTCACGACGCTATCGACTTGAGACAGGTTGTCGAAGAAATTGTGCACCCCGGTACGGATCGGCCGCGGCAGGCGCCGGTATTCATCCGCGACGGGGAGGAACACGGCTTCATCGAATCGCGCGTTGAACCGATAGATGAAGCGGTTCATGCGCTCCCAAGGGTCATAGGTCAAAAGTGACGGTGCCTCAGCCGGGGTCACGGGAGGCTCAGCATCGGCAGCGGGCGCCTCGTGCGTCTCGTCCCCCTCCGTGGCCAACGCTGCCCGCAACACCGCCGCGTTCTCGGCGGCCGCTGCGTCATCCGCGGCCGGGGTCTCAGACGGGAGGGTACGCAGGTCGACCTGCTCGGTCGCGCACCCGCCCAGGGTCGTCGCGAAACCCGCCGCGAGTGCGATGTAGGGCCACGCCGGCCGGCGCCTCATCGGGTCGGCTCGTGCCAATGTCCCGCCAGCATACTCAGCATGTCGGCAATCTGACTTCGGTCGCCGAGATTCCCGAGGTGGCCGCCGTGGTCATAGACGACGATCCTTGGGCCTAGGGTCTGGCGCAGCCACGCGAGTTCTGACGCATCCAAGATCAGGTCGTCGCTATTCGTCTGCGCGTAGTAGTCGCCGTTGGAGCGCAGGGTGGCACCAATGATGTCCAGGCGATTGTCGGCCACGAGCGAGCGGATGGTCGAGTTTGGGCGTTGCTTCAGATAGTAAGGGGCGAACACCCGCGAGAAGTATTCGGAGAACGGCATGCCTCGCAGGATGCGCGCCGTATTGTCGAGATCGTCGCCGACCTTCGGTGGATGATGGGGATCGACCACGACACCGGTGCCGGCATAGAGATCGCCAGCGAAGAACATGTTCACGAGGTCGAGTCGGAAACTCAAGGCGATCGCCGCCGAAAATTCTGCGTCCGTCTTCAGCACCGCGGCCGCGGCGCCGAGCAGAAAATCCTCATCGAGTTCGGTCCGATCCGAAGCGCGATAAAGATTGGCGATCTCGGCGTAGAGCCTACGGTACAGGCGCTCGACGTCGGCATCGCTGTTGCCGATGCTGAGCGCGAACAGCCGGTCGAGACGGCTGATTGAGCTGATCAGGCTCACCGGCGGATTGATCATCACCGCGCGGTGGATGTGGAGGCTGCCTTCCGCCGCATCGATCGACTTCACTACCGCGGCATTGGCGCCGCCCAGACTGTAGCCGAGAATGTCGATGTCCGTGATCTGCACCCGATCCGGCAGGTGAGCGATGATTTCCTGCATCGAGGCATAGAGGTCGCGACTATCCTGCAGCAGATCTCCCGCGACCCCGGTACTCGAGGCTGCGACGATGAACCCCGGGAAGGTCGGGGAGGGCATAGTGAGTACGTGGTAGCCAGCGCCGTAAAGGGCGCCGCGCAGCAGGACCAGTTTGTCCGTGTTGCCATCGCCGCCGGTACCGGAAATGACGATCGCGAGGGGCGCCGGATGCGGTTGCGCAGAGAACCAAACGCGGAGCTTACGATCGAACCAGAATACGTCCGGAACTGGTCGCTTCCAGGGCAACGAGATATCGATTTCGGTAAGCGGTACCGATTGCGGCATCGGCGCCAACTCCGAAGGCGGAGTACCGAATACCGTCGCACGCAGCGCCGCCGAATCCGCCAGGCCTGTCGCAGGGTCCAGCCCTCCGGCATGCGCCACTGCCGCCAGCAATCCAAGCCACACCGGCGCCATACGGCATCCCAGTCTGGCTAACGTCGGGAATTGCTCCATACGAGCTGCGCGATACCGACTAACACCGCGATGGCGCCGTAGATGGTCCAATGATAATCCCCGACCATGAAACCGACTCGGAAGGCGAGATTGAGTCCTTGGAGCATCCACACCGTTCCCATCGCGATGACCGCGAGGCCGAGCAAACTGCTCACCACCCTCATCACGGCATTGAACGTATTCCTCATCCACCATTCCCCTTTTTGTTCTTCGAGGGGGGAGTTTACTGCATCGGTATGAGTGCGCGGTGGCGTATCTCCATGCGGCGGCCCCGTGACAGGTTCCTACCCGTCACGGGGCCCTCCGCGCAACCGATCAGGGACTCGTGTGCCCCTTGGTTGCAGGTGCCTTCTGCTCCGCCGCCTCAGTAGACGCCTCCGTGGCGCCCTCGCTCGTGACATGCACGTGCGCCGGGACATTGGTAATGCGGAACGCAACCCTACGGTTTTGGGCGCGGCCTTCCGCCGTCTTGTTGCTGGCGATCGGATCCGCCTTGCCAAATCCCTTCGCGGTGAGGGTGGAAGGATTCACGCCCTTGGTCGCCAGGTACTCCTTGACGGCATCAGCGCGACGCTGCGACAGCTTCAAGTTGTACGCGGCGCCGCCGACCGAATCGGTGTACCCATCGATTTCAACCGCGAGTTCGGGCTGCGCCTGAAGCGCGCGGGCAACCTCATTCAGGGTCTGTTGCGCCGGCGCCGTTAGCTGCACCGAATTGAACTCGAAATCGACGGCCCGCACGATCAGCGTCTGCTCGATGATGTGGCAGTTCGCATCCACCTGGAACCCGGCCGGCGGGTTGCACGGCGGGGGAGGGGGCGGCGGCGGGGGGGGCGGAGGAGCCGGCGGCGGGGGGGGCGGCGGTGGCGTGGACTCAGGAGGCGCAGGCGGCGCGCTCGGCGGCTTCCCAAACGAGTACCGAACGCTCAACAGCGCCGTCTGAGTCCGATAGCGAGCCTGCCAAGAGGGCGCGAACTCGACATTGAAACCGTTGTAGCTCGACTCGAGGTACCGATAGTCGGCGGAGACGGTGACATTTGGGGTGACGTCGACGCCGACGCCCGCGCCGGCCTGCCACGCGAACTTGGTGTCGGAATCAGCACTCGTACCCACTCCACCGATCGACACGCGGTTGCGCGTGCGAAGCGCGCCGGCGCCGGCTCCGATGTAGGGATGAAAAATTTGCAGCGGCCCTTTCGGCAGCTTCAAGTCATACCAGAGGTTGCCGAGTGCGCTGTCGGCATTCTCGGTGCCAGCCACGGAGAAATCGTACAAATCCCGGTGCACGTCGTTGCGCCGATGATCGAGTTCCAGCTCCGGCCGCAAGCCGAAGGGCGTGGAGTACCCGGCGACCACACCGGCAGTCCAGCCATCATCGAAATGAAGACGGTCAAGGATGACGCCGTCCGAGTGAAGGTTCTGCGGACTCTCCCAATTCACCCCGCCCTCGATTCCGAGGTAGGGACCGTCACCGGCGGAAGCGACGAGTGGGACAAAAGGGGCCAGCGCTGCCGTGGCGAACGCGGCGGGATGACGGACGAATCTTTTCATAGCACAGCTCCTGGATTGTTCGAGACGCAGCATTCCGTTGACACCGGATCGCGCCGCCAGAGCTTCAGCAAACCATGTTCCTGAGACTTAGGCCTGAAAAGGGCCTCGCCGACTTGTTGTTATTCGCGGCGCCGCCGTTGCCGGCGCGAAACTGGACTCAGCTCTGCTGAATCTTAGGCCAATCGAACCAGAGTCGTGTGCCGCGTGCGCGTCCCGTCTCGATACCGCAACTCCCACCGAGGCCCATCACGATCTTCCTAACGAGCGCGAGTCCCATGCCGCTGCCCTCCACCTCATCCCGGGGCTTCAAGGTTGAGAACATCTCGAAAACGGTTTCGCGATAAGCGTCGGGGATGCCGGGGCCGTCGTCTTCGACGAAGAAGCGATGACACTTGCCGGCGTCTACGACCTCGATCCGAATCTCTCCCGACGACCGGTCATGATGCTTGATGGCATTGCCAAGCAGGTTGTGTAGAACCTGTTCTAGCGGCATTCGCTGAACCGGGACGGAATTGAGTGTGGCACTCGCGCAGATCGTAAAGCCCGTAGGAATCTGCATGGTGGCGACCACTTCGCCGACCAGCGCCGTAGCGCTCAACTTGACGCCCGACAGACCGGCGTCCCTTCCGGCGCGGGCATAACGTTGAATGTCATCGAGTAGCTGCGACATTCGTCGCGCGCGGCTCTGGATCTGGACGAGCCGGGCATTCGTCTTCTCGTGGAGATTTACATCGTCGTCGATGATCCATTGCGCGAGTGTAATGACCGCGCGCAGCGGTGAGCGCAGATCATGCGAGGCGACATACACGAAGTCATCGAGTTCACGATTGATCCGCTCGAGCTCGACCAGATGGCGTTGCTTGTTCTCCTCCTCGACATGACGTTCGGTCACGTCACGCGCGGAGCCATAGAGATAAGGGATGCCGGCGAGGCGGATGAGGCGCTCTCGCACTTCGACATGGATGAGTCCGCCATCCTTGCGCCGATACTGTGTCGCAATATCGTGAGTGGCACCGGCGTCCTGCGCGAGGCTCTCCTCGAAGCGTGCGGCCTCGGGGTCGCGCGACCAAGTGGCGCGCCGGAGGGTGGACATCTCCTCGTTGGAATAGCCGAGCATGCGTGCAAAGGAGCTGCTGAAGAAGACGATGGCGCCCGAAGCGTCCGTGACATGAATTCCATCGTTAGCCGTATCCAGAAGAGTCTGGAGCTTGGTGCGTTCGACTTCCAGAATTTCATGGGCACTGCGGCGCGCTGTGATGTCTTCGTGCGTGACGAGGGCCCAGCGCTCACCGCTGACCGTAATCGGAACGATACGTTGCAGGTACCACCAGGTCTGATCCCGCCCTTCGCAGGGATATTCAAGTTCGAACACGCGTTGTTGGCCGGTGAGCACGTGTTCGATGGCGGTCGTGACCTCCATTGCGGAGGTCGCCCCGTCGCGAGCCGCCCGGCGGCAGGCGTCCAGATAATCCGCGCCATCGCAGAGGCGGTCGTCGCCGCCATTGGCATGGGCGAAATCCCGCCAGCGTTGGTTGACCTGCCGGATGATTCCCAAGGGATCGATGACGGCGACATGAAGCGGCAGTGCGTTGAGCACGCTCGCGAGAAGCGGATCTCCCACCGGGCTGAGCCCTGCTCCGGGGTCGCCGTCGTTAGGAGACGCGACGTTATTGACGCTGTTCACGCTTCCAGGGGCCATGCCCGATAATAAGTCCTATCGCAGCCGCGGGCTCAGACTCCTTTCTCAGTTATCGCAGCTAGTTCCGGTACCGCCTATCACTTGGCGGACGCCAGGTTGCCGTCGGGATCGTCCAAGTCACGCGCGACACGGAATCCAAATACCTGCGACACGAGGGTGGCCGGATCCCTGCCCCGGAAAGTCGGACGCTGCCGATCGATCGAAGTTCCCCAGCTGCCCCCTTTGCTGACCCGCCGATCGCAGCCCGCGGGTCCGAGCCAGGGCCGACCGTCGGTGGGAGTGTTCTCCGGATAGGGCATGAGGTAGCAGTCTTCCACCCATTCCCAGAGGCTTCCCGCCATGTCGTAGAGTCCAAAGCCGTTGGGCTGTAACGCGCCTGCCGGCGCGATCGCGGGGTAGCCGTCGTTGCAATGTGCCGGGTCGAACGGCCGCGGGATGAACGGGGGCTTTAGGTCCCGGGTCGACAGATCCGCCACGTTCGCGGTCTTGCAGGCGTCGTCCGGGTTATCGCCCCAAGTGAATCTTCCGGTCGACCCGCCGCGCGCCGCGTACTCCCACTCCGATTCGCTCAACAAGCGGTAGGGTTTTCCCGTTTTAGCCCGGAGCCACTTCACATACGCGGTCGCGTCGTTCCACGACAGGCAGGCCGCCGGTTCATTGCTGGCGGCGGGTCGGCCGTAGCCCGGGTTACGCCAGTTCGCGCCCGGCGTGGCAAACGCGGTATGTCCGTCCCAGATATTACAGTTCTCGCCCGCCCGGTACCCGGTGGCATCGACGAAAGTCTTGAACTGTCCCGTCGTGACCTCCGTGCGACCGACTGCGAAGCGGTAGCGAATCGTCACCTGGTGCGGAGGGCCCTCATAGCGTTCTGGCTCCCCGCCATCCGCTCCCTGCATGACGGAGCCAGGCGGCACGACGACCAGTGAAGGGCAGTTAGGACAGTCGCGGAATGTCTGGCCGACTTTCAGGCGGCTGTCCGAGTCGCGCGCAGCGGTGCAGCCGTTTAGAGCTAAGAGCAGCCCTAGGACGACGATTGTCCTAGACCTCATAGCGTAGTTAGATGGGTACATGGATATCACCTCGAGACCACCGGCTCGGCTCCTGGCGGGGGCGGATCCGGCGGATTATTACGCTTCAGAAACGGAGACGCGGCCGAGGACGAAGCGTAGCGCGTAGCTGCGCCATTACGGAAGCCCGAGCCGTTTCATGCGCGCGGCTCGCCGAAACCCGTGTTCCGGGCTTAAAGTGGCGGATGTCCGACGAGAATCCGCGCGTCCTTGCCGAGCACCATGGGTTGCCTCTTACGTGGGATCCCGCTTGAGCCGCTTTTTCATCTTCGTGGGCATAGTTCTGCTGCTCAGTGTGTACGCCGCGGCGCGAGTGATCCTCCGCTGGCCGCTCGCGGAAGAGCATTGGGCGCTCGCCTGGTCGGTGGCGGCGCTGCTGTGTCTGCTCCCCTTCGTGGGTCCGGTCGGAGATCGGCTGTGGTTTTCGCGGTTGCGAAAGAATCGTTCGGGCGTTCTGCTGGCGGGTGCCCTCGATTGGGTCTCTTATACAGTCTTCGGCATCCTCTCGATTCTGATTGCGTATGAACTCGCGGTGGATGTGGTCACGTTGCCGTGGACGTGGCTCATGCCTCCGCTCGAGCGAAGCGCTTTCGACCAGTGGCTGCTCGCGGGCATCGTGGCTGCGGTTGCGGTAACCACCGTCGTGGGCCTGTGGGAAGGGACTCGCCGACCGGGCGTACTAAGGGTCACGATTCCGCTGCGCAATCTCCCGGGCCGCTTCGACGGATTCACGATCGCGCAGGTCTCGGACCTGCACGTCGGTCCGACCATCCGCGCTCGGCGGACGCGCCAGGTCGTGGAGAGTGTCAATGAGCTCCAGCCGGATCTCATCGCGCTGACCGGCGACTTCGTCGATGGACCGGTGAGGGAGCTCGCCTCGGAAGTTGCGCCGCTGGCCGACCTCGTGGCGAGCTGCGGCGTGTTCTACATCACGGGTAACCATGAGCAGTATTGGAACGCACCGGAATGGATGACGGAATTTCGACGTCTAGGGGCCACGGTGCTCGTCAATGAACATCGACTCATCGCGCGCGGGGACGCCACCATCGTACTTGCCGGAGTCTCCGACTATTCGACGCGGAGTTTGCGCGCGCCGTACCAAAGCGATCCGAAGGCCGCACTCCACGGGGCTCCGGCGAACCTCGTGCGTATCCTGCTCGCGCATCAGCCGGCGAGTTATCTGGAGGCCGAGGCCGCGGGAGTGGATCTCCAGCTTTCCGGGCACACGCACGCTGGCCAGTATTTCCCCTTCAACCTTCTGATTCGCTATTTCCAGCGCTATTACAAGGGCCTCAACCGGCATGGCGGAATGTGGATTTACGTCAACCGCGGGACGGGGTACTGGGGCCCGCCGCTGCGCGCCGGCGTCCCGGCGGAGATCACGCTGATTACGTTGCGGCGGGAAGCGGGGCCGCCAAACGAGTAACATTTACGGTGCAAGACCAATTCATAAAGGGGAGTGATCATGACCGTCATCGGGCGTCGCGGATTACTGACCGGGGGACTCGCCCTCGGATCGGCTGTGGCACTCTCCCAGGAAGGCGTCGCTCATGCCGCGACGGATTCCGGTTCCCTGCCTCATGTACAGCAGGGTTTCGGACTCGCCGGGGACGCCGACCCCAACCCGCTTAAGGCAAAGATCACCGTCTTCACGGTAGTTTCCCAGGACCTCGACGCGAGCATTCACTTCTATCGCGACGTGATGGGCTTCCCCATCCTCGAGGACGCAAGCCTTCCCGTCGGTCGGTCGACGGCGCCTGGAGCGAAGCGGCTAGGTAGCCGCTACATACTTTTTCAAGTGCCCAACTCGAAACGTGGGGCCTCGATTCGCGTCGTACAGGCTCCGGCGGGTGCCGAGGCTATTCGTCCGCGGCCAGGGGCGCGGACCTGGGATCCGGGACTCCTTTGCATGGAAGGAGGTACTCGGGATCCTGCCGAGTCCTATCACGCACTCGCGAGTGCCGGAGTCCCGACGATCTCGCCGCCTCGCTATTACCCGTATCGCGGCATCGGATTCGATGTCGATCCAATGAGCTACGCTCCATTCGGGCCGAGCGGCGAGCAACTCTTCATCACAGCGAGCATCAGCAATAGCAGACCCGAATGGACGGAGCCTGGCCTGCATACGGTGCCGAGCAACGTGGCTATCGTAAGTCTCGACCAGCGTCCGGTGGACGAGTTCTACTTCCGAGCCCTCGGGCTGCGGCGTACTAACCAGATGGTGAGTCAGCAGCGCAACTGCAATGAGCTCATAGGTGCTCCCCGGGATGCGAACTTTCTCTGGGGTAATGTCGGTTCGGGTGTCTCGATCGAGGTCTGGGAGTTCCAGGTCGCTGAGGGCACCGTGTATCCGACGGCTCTTGATCGGACCGGCTTCGCGATGATCACGATCCGGGTGAACGATCTCGCGGGTTGTCGCGCGCGTTGCCGCGCGGCGGGAATTCAGCCAGTCGGTGAGGGGGCGCTCCCCGTGCCGGGCCAGCCGGCGCCCGAGGGCTTCACGCTGCGGGGGGCCGTGGGCGAATTGGTGGAAGTGGTCGGCGTCTGAGGCGGGACCGCAGGTGTCGCGCGAGTCGCGACTACCAGTCGATCGGCCAGCGTACCGAGCGCCGCACTCATCGCGAAGGCCATTTGATCCGGACAGGCTCCGGCGCTTGGCAAGGCCAGGTCCAGGGTCCCCGAGGTGACCGTTTCCGATGATCTCGATGTGCGCAGCGTCCAGTCGCTACGGAGCTTCACGGCGCAGCTCTGATCGACCTCGAATTCGCCTATCTCTATCGAGAGCAGACGACGGGCGTCGCTAGTCACGGGTTCGTAGGGATCGGCCACCGTATGTGGCGGCAGACGCAGTTTCAAGTCCTCCGACAGAACTCGGCGGATCTGCTCGTCGAGCGGCGCCGCCCAGCGCTCGGTACCGGCCACGCGCACGAGATTCGGCCCCGCATGCGTCACCATTTCGAGTCGGTCGAGTTCCGGTGGAATGACGATCGGCTGTACACGGAGCAACGCCGCCTCGGACGTGGCGTCTGTCGTAGTGGGCGCGACAGGGGGAATCGCACTCAAGGTAAAAAATCGAGTCGGCGGACTTGTTGCGCAGGACCCGAGTACGACGCACGACAATCCGACTAACGCCCGCGATAGGATTTCGCTGAACTTCATCATTGTGCATCCCCGCGTCGTCCACGAATCAGCGCTTCCGGATGGCGATCGAGATAATCGGTGAGGTCGCGAATCGAGCGCGCCGCGTCGGTGAGTTCCCGGACGAGCCGCGTCAGGTCCGCGCCGCTCGCGGCGCTGTTGCCGACTATGCCATCCGCCGCTGCCAGAGTACGTTGGGCGGCCTCCGAAGTCTGTCGCAGACTGGCAATCAGAGGTTGTACCTCGGGCTCGACGCCAGCGGTGATCTGATCGAGATGCGTGAGGGTGCGGTCGAGTTCCTGGATTGAATGCTTGAGGTCTGGACCTGCGGTCGCGGCATCGAGATGATGCAGCGTACTTTGGAGAGTCGCGAGTACCTGCGAGATGTCGGCCGAGGGTGCGCTCGGAAACCTTGCAGTGCCGTCCACGGTCACGATGCGTGCCGGAGCCGCATCCTTGTCGAGGTCGAGCGAGACGACCTTGGCGCTCGTGAGGAAGTTGGCGGTCGTTAGATGTGCGCGCAGCCCGTTCGCAACGAGGTGAGAGATGACCGTAGCGACCGCGCTCAACCGGTCGGCGTTCATGTCATGTTGAGCGTGAACGATCTCGATCCGACTCGGGTCGATCTCGAGCGTCACTCGCGTAGCCAGGAACTGGCGCCGATCGTCGTACTCGAGGTGCGCCTCAGTCACTTCACCCACCGGGGTACCCTGCAGCTGGACCTCGGTGCCTACCCGGACCGCTCCCCCCTCGGCGCCGGTGAAGCTCGCGGAGTACAGGAGTGTGCGGTCGCGCGGCGCACGCTGTGCCGCACCCTCATTGTTATAAAGCGTGAATATCGCGCCGGCCGGACTCGGGGCCGTTCCGAGGTCGGCGTGGGGAGTGTCGAAAGCCACCCCCCCTGACAGCAACTCCTGCCAGGATGAAGCCCGCAACTGTAGCCCCTCGGCAGCGATGGAGACGTCGAGGCCGCCGGAGTTCCAGAAGCGCGTTTCAGGATGTACCAGCTTGTCGTACGGAGCGCGTACGAACGCATAGATATTGAGGCGTGTGCCGGTGCCGTCCAGGGTGTAGCCCTGGATCTCACCGACTGCGATTCCGCGATACGAAATGGACGAGCCAGCCGTCAGCGATGCGAGGCTGTCCGAATGCAAAGTGAACGAGCGGCCCGGGGTGTCCGGGGTGAGTGCCGGCGGCTCGGAAAGTCCAACGAAATCGCGCTGCGGGGGACCATCGCCCGGGTACATCTCGATGTAGTCTCCCGAGACCAGCGTCGAGAGACCTGAGATACCTGTAATGCCGACGCGCGGCCGCACTATCCAGAAGCGAGTATGCGCATTCAGATGATCCGTCACCGAACGGCGCATCCGCGCCTGCACGATGACCTCGGACATGTCGTCCGAGAGGCGGATCGACTCGACGGTTCCAAGATCGACGTCCTTATTGCGGATGCGGGTGTCGCCGGCCTGCAGCCCCTCTGCGTCTTTGAACGAGATCGTGATGAGTGGACCGCGGTCGGCGAGGGTGCGGATCGCAAGCCCGACCACGACACAAGCGGCGAGGATCGGAACCAGCCAGACCCACGAAATCCAACGTCGCCGGCTCACTCGGCCGCTCGGCAGGGCGGCGGTCGTTTCCGGGGGCGTACTCATCCGTCGTGCCTCTCGAGCACCGCATCCCACATGAGTCGTGGATCGAAGCACTGTGAGGCGAACATCGTGACGACCACCACGGCGGCGAATGCGGTTGCCCCGCCTTCCGCATGGACGCTGGTGAGGTTGCCGAACTCGACCATCGCGACCAGGATCGAAATCATGAACAGATCGATGCTCGACCAGCGGCCGATCGCATCGATAAAATGATAGAGCCGCGTTCGGCCGGTTAGCCAGAGGGTTGAGCGGCGACCCGTGAGCGCCAGCATGAATGCGAGGCCGAAGAGCTTCAATAGCGGCACCAGGATGCTTGCCACAAACACGAGCAACGCCAGCGGCCAGAGGCCCGCACCGATCAGCTCGCGGACTCCGCTCAGGATAGTGTTCGGTTCGTCCCGACCGAAACGGACAATGCTGAGCACCGGAAGCATCATCGCCGGTACGTAGAGAAGAACGCCTGTGATGACCAGGGCTAGGGTACGGCCAAGGGCTGCCGGTTTGCGATGATGCAACGTCGCAGCACAGCGTGCACAGGGCGCGAGTTCTTGGCGAGCGGGAGTGACGAGACCGCAACTGTGACAGACAATTACCGACTCCGGTGACAGCGGGGTTTCGAGGCTGGATCCGCGACTCCGAACGGGGCCGTCGGAATGGTTGAGAGAGCGCCAAACCGCGCGCTCGTCGAGCGTCAACCCTGTCAGCAGCGCCGCAAGGGCGGCTCCCATCAGGCACCAGCCACCGACCTTGACCTCGATGGTACCGACCGCCTCGAGTCGTGAGTATGCGACGCAGCAGCCGACTAGGTACACCTCCACCATTGCCCAGTGTCGCAGTGACATGCCCCATCGGAACAGGCGCCCGACCGGCCGCTGTATCCCGAGCAGGATGCTTCCGATCACGATGGTAACGAGACCTAGGAACAGAAACGGAATCGCGATGCTGAACAGCATCACCACCAACGACAGCGGCGCAAACCCTTGCTGCCACAGCGCTCCGACTCCGGTGGGCAACCGATCCACTCGCCCAATTCCAAACGACGTAAGCTGCATGAGCGGCGCGAGCAACGCGGGAAACATGAGAAGCAAGGCGGTCAAGGCCCACGCAAAAGGTATACCCAGACCCGGACCACGCCGCAGGAGCGTGTGCCCGCAGCGACGGCACTCGACGACATCGTCACGGATGGAGGCCGGAATGATTTGTAACAGGCCGCAATCCGCACAGCCGGCGACGAGCGGCGCCTCAGGGATTCCTTCTACGGTGGTACTCCACGCGCAGCATCAAGCTGCGGTCGCCGGTTTTCGCCAGGCGCGAAAGCCCTGCGAGTTCGTTGAGCAGGGTGACCCGGTGCTGGGTACGTCCATCGAGCCTACTCGGCGCCCGGGTCGAGCGCGTTCGTTCCGACACCTTCTCGGACAGCTTCGGGGGGCGCTTGGAATGACCGTCGGTCAGGGTCGGCCAGCGTACCGCGAGATCGCGCGCACGACGCTCAGTCAAGGCCGCCAGCAAGTCTCTGAACGCCGGCGCGCAGGCAAAAAGGTGGATTGCAGTGGAGCCGCGTCTGCGCGTACCCGCCACCCGTCTGACGGCGAGGCCGTCGAGGTCTTTCATGAGCCGTGCGCCGCTCAGGGCTTGCTGGCAGTTGATCAGAAACGTCGAGTCAAGGCCCGGGCTCGCGATTTGGGGCAGAGCCATGGAGGGGGCCCGCAACAAATCCGAAGCCATTTCGACCGAGTCGGCGACGAACACAATTCCGTAGCACGCCAGCGGTTCCGCCATACGCGCTTTCCCCATCAACGAGGTGGGATCGGCCATAGGATTTTTATCCTCGTCATTGTGGGCGCGCATCGCGACCGAAGCAGCAAGAATAGTTCCTAGCGCAGGGAGCGACTCAACGCCGAAACGAGGCCCGGTCCGCGATAGACGAGGCCGGTATAGAGTTGCACGAGGTCGGCGCCCGCCTCGCGCATCGCCGCCGCCGAGGATAGGGAATCGATGCCGCCAACGCCAATGATTGGGAACGAAGGCCCGAGCAGGCCGCGCAGGGCTTTGACCGTTCGCAGAGCGGTCCCCTGCAAGGGCAGACCGCTGATCCCCCCGGCGCCGGAACTCGCCGCCACAGGAAGGGAGCTGCGGCTCAGGGTCGTGTTGGTCGCGACGATCCCATCTATAGAGAGCGCCCGAACGGTCTCGGCGACTTCGGCGAGCTCGGGACCGGTGAGATCGGGAGAAATCTTGACGAGCAGTGGCAGGGCGCGAATCGAGTGCTCGGGACGACGAGCGCGTTCTGTGAGCAGCGCCGTGAGCAAAGGCTCGAGGCGTTCGCGGGCCTGAAGTTCACGCAAGGCGGCGGTGTTGGGCGAGGAGACATTGACGACCAGGTAATCGGCGACGGGAGCGACGGTCCGCATTGCGCTCACGTAGTCGTCGACGGCACGCTCGAGCGGCGTGTCCGAGTTCTTGCCGATGTTGACTCCCACGATCCCGCTATAGCGGCGCTGGCGCAGCCGGGATGCGGCCGCTTCGGCGCCCTCGTTGGGAAATCCAAGTCGGTTCAGGAGTGCTCCCGACGCAGGGAAACGGAATACGCGGGGACGGGTCTGTCCCGGTTGGGCTCGCGGCGTGACCGTCCCGACCTCGATGAATCCAAAGCCGAGCGAACCGAGTCCATCGACGGCGACCGCATTCTTGTCGAAACCGGCGGCGAGTCCGACGCGGTTCGCGAACCTCAGCCCAAAACATTCCACCGCGGTCGACGGTCCGCCCGCGGCGGGCGCGACCGTTCCCCACCACGCCTTGCCCCTCAGGCGCAGCGCCCGCAGGGTCAGGTCGTGGGCGCGCTCCGGATCAAGCGCGAACAGGGCGGGACGAACCGCTTCATACAACATACTTCAAAGTGTCGCATGGGCGCCCGCGCGCGTGCCAACAAACGCCGCGCCTAATCGAAAAACGGTGTCCGTGTCTGACCCGCGGGACAAGCAAATGCGGCTTCTATGTCCGTCATGAGCGTTCTGCCGGTTGAAACTTGAGGGATTTTCCCTGTCGAGGTGATGGCCTGAAGCCTTTTGGCCCAGGTGAGCCACCGAACGATGACACAATTTACCATTCTGCAGCCCTCAAACCCTCTGCGTTCAGGGTGGCTAAAGTATTTCCAGGTCATATCAGGTAGTAATTAGCTGGTTATGGCACGAAAAATGCGAAACCGCACGGATGCGCCAGCGTTGGTTGGGCGTATGATGCGCTCCCCCTATCTAGATGGAGTCGTTCAAATGAAAGTTAAGAGACGTGCTGTACGTAGTTGGTCGAAGGACGATGTGAAGAGTCTGCGAGCGCTTGCCAAGGCGAGGCTTTCGGGTACCCAGGCGGCGAAAAAGCTACGCCGCACCCGGGGTGCTGTGGCCCAAAAGGCCATGACGCTCGGCATCCGATTCCGGTCGATCAACCGGGCGCCTCGTTAGAGGCTATTTCGGGAGGGCAAGCTGGAGGAGCCGCGTTCACGCGGTCCTTCTGCTGCCGTCTCATAGTGCGGGTCTCATCGGACTGTAGGAATCGTTGCAAGTGCTCAGAATTCTTGGTGTCGTGCTGATAGCCGTGGGGACCCTCGGACTGATATATGGAGGGTTCAGCTACACGCGCGAGACGCATCGCGCTGAGTTGGGTTCCTTCGTCGTGTCGCTCCACGACACCCACACGATAGGCGTTCCCGTATGGGCTGGAGTGGCCGCGATCCTCGTGGGAGTGGTACTCGTGATATCCGGTGCCCGCAAGGGCTAAGGCTCACTACGCTCGACTGAGGTTGACAGTGAGGTTCGCGGGGGGCCTGTCTGACGCGCGATTCGGGCATACTGTGCGCCGCAAAATGGAAACAGGTCTGACGCCGTGACCGCTACTACCGATCTCGTACGTGACTGTCCTCTCGCCCGCGAACTGACCCCGGACGAAATCGCAGCGCTGGCCGCGCTGGTGAGTATTCGAAATTTCTCGGACGGTGAGGTGCTGGTACCCGCCGGGTCCTCGGACAATCACCTTCACGTCGTGATCGCGGGACGGATCGAGGTGGTGCATACGTCCAGTCAGGGTCCGTCCGTGCTTGCGCGGCTCGGTCCCGGTGATCTCGTCGGCGAACTCTCTTTCATGGACGACGAGCCGCGCTACGCTTCGCTCATCGCCGCCGGACCGACCGTCGTGCTGGCGCTTGCACGCGGGGATCTGGAGACCCTGCTCGAGTCGTCGCCGCGGATCGTCTACAAGGTGATGCGTGCGATTATGCGTGTCTCCCATAGCCTCCAGCGCCGACTGAGCCGGGAGCTGCGCGATATGGAAAGCTACATTTACCGGACGGGCGCCAAACTCGTCTGACGCCGCGCCCACGGCTTAGGCACGCTAGTTGCGGTTACGCTTGGGCCTTTGCGTACCTGGCACCTTCTGGAGAGTAGAGATGTCCTCAGCCTTCGGTATCGATCGCCCCGTATTGCTTCGATCGCGGGTGATCGGCCGCTTGATATATCTGCCTCTGCTGCTCGCGATCTCCGCGGGAGCTTCCGCCCAGGTAGGAGTGGGGCTGTCCGTGAACCTCCCGGGAGTTGAACTGCGCGCTGACGTCGCGCCCCCGCCGCTCCCCGTCTATGTTCAGCCGCCCGTCCCCGAGCCCGGTTACATCTGGACACCCGGATACTGGCGTTGGGGCCCAGACGGTTATTTCTGGGTACCCGGAACCTGGGTTGAGCCGCCGAGTGTCGGACTGCTGTGGACGCCGGGATATTGGGGCTGGAATGACGGTGTGTATCTGTTCCATGCCGGCTACTGGGGGCCGCATGTCGGTTTCTATGGCGGAGTGAACTACGGGTTCGGCTACAACGGCGCGGGATACTTCGGCGGTCGCTGGAATAACGGCCGCTTCGACTACAACGCCTCCGTGACGAACATCAATCGAACGGTGATTCACAACACCTATAACGAGACCGTGGTCAATCGCGGTGTCGAGCGCGTGAGCTTCAATGGCGGGCCCCAAGGCATACACGCGAGTCCCACGCGCGAGGAAGAGGCAGCGGCGAGCGAGCGGCACATTCCTCCGACCAACAATCAGATCCAACACTACCAGCAGGCCTCACAGAACCGGGCATTGCTCGCCTCGGCAAACCACGGTCATCCGGCGATAGCCGCGACGACTCGCCCGGCGGTGTTCCGCGGCGCTGGCGTCGTGGCGGCCCGGGGTGCCTCGCCGGCGCGCACGGCGAATCATGTCGCGGCGGAGCGGCCTGAGGCGCGATCCGCCGCCCCGAGGACGGAGCAGCGATCCGAACCGCATCCGCAGGCGGCACAACCGCGCACTGAAGCACGCCCCGAACAGCGCCCCGAACAGCGCCCCGAACAGCGCGCCGAACAGCGGCCTCAGCCGCAGGCCCGGCCACCACAACCGGCCGCGCGAGCCGAGCCGAAACCCCAGCCGCGCGAAGCGCCGCATGAGGAACGGCGCGAGGAGCGCTAGTCGAGTGGCGGCGGCGCGGGTACGGGCTTCGTGGGCCCACACCCGGCGCGCCCGTATTTGTGGGGTCCGCGCGACACCGCGGCGTAGCAGTTGCCGCGCCGCCAAATAAAAACTATAAGTTGAGGCGGGTCACAGGCCGAGGATCCCCGATGACGGTTCGCTCGCAGGAGCCGAGGCCACCCGGCGCCGAGGTGGGCTTTGAACTCTATGATTTGAGGGTTGAGGTGGTGGGTCCCCCCGACCGCAAGATCTACTGTGGGGCGCGCCTCGGGGATTATTTCGAACTCCAGGGTGAGATGTTGCGGCTACCGCCGGGGCAGGGGTTTTCCCTCTACTCGCTTGCGGCACTTTTGCCACTTCTACCTGCGAAGCAGCGCGTCACCGACCCGAAAGATTGGATGTCCACGGACGCCGAGGTCGCGTGTCCGGATCCGCATTGTCCTACCCGCTTCCGCATCATCCGCACCGGGAAGCGGTTCTTCCGCCGTGCCGAGGTGACCGCGGTGCCATCCCCGGGCCCGGCGGATCCGTGATCCCGCGCCATTCCTTTGAAAATGGCTATACCTGTTCCCGCCTGATCAAGGGGGGGTGGCACCTCGCGGGCGACCACGGTGCAATCGACCCCGCCCAAGCGCGACGCGATATGGCGAGTTTCGTCGAGGCGGGGATCACCACTTTCGATTGTGCCGACATCTATCAGGGCGTGGAGCAGCTCATTGGCTCCTTTCGTCGTGAGTTTCCATCGCTGGGGCGCGCCGTGCAGATCCATACCAAGTTCGTCCCTGATCTGTCTGACCTCGCCCGGGTGGATCGTCGCTATGTCGAGCGGATCATCGATCGCTCAATCGAGCGGCTAGGAGTCGAGCGGCTGGATCTGGTGCAGTTTCACTGGTGGGATTTCGGGGTGCCGGGATACCTCGAGACGGCCCTGGAGCTCGAGCGGCTGCGTATCCGCGGGAAAATCGCGCATGTCGGAGTGACGAATTTCGACAGCCCCCATTTGCGCGAACTCCTCGAGGCCGGGGTGCGGATCGAGGCCCATCAGTTGCAATATTCTCTGGTCGATCGGCGACCGGCAGCCTCGATGGTCGAGTTGTGCCGCCACCATGGAGTCGCGCTTCTGTGCTACGGCACGGTCTGTGGGGGGTTCCTATCGGAACGCTGGCTCGGCGCGCCGCCGCCCGAGGCATCGCTCGGGAATCGCTCGCTGATCAAATATCATCTGATCATCGAGGACTTCGGCGGGTGGGCGTTGTTTCAGGAACTCCTCGCCGTTCTCGCGAGAGTCGCAGCAACGCATGACGCCGATATTGCGTCGATCGCGACGCGTGCGGTGCTCGACCGGCCGCAGGTCGCCGCGGCGATCGTTGGCGCGACTAATGCGTCGCACCTCGCCGCTCACGCCCGGATCGGGAGCATCGAGCTCGACGCCAGCGAATTCGATGCGATCGAGAGGGTGACATCGCGGGCGCAGGGTCCGGTCGGGGATGTCTACGAGCTCGAACGGGACCGTAGCGGACCCCATGGTCGGATCATGAAGTATGAATTGAATGCGCTGCCCGCGAGCCGCGCCTCATAGCGGGACCGCGGCGGCCCGCTTGGTTTCGAACAAGAACACTAAGGAGCATGTCATGACGGGGAAATTGTCCAATGTGCGATCCGTTGTTAACGCAGCATTGCTTGGCGTGTCCGCGCTCTGCGCCGCCCTAGCCGCGGCCACGGCGTCTGCGGCGGCGCCGGATTCTAGCTCGGTGGGCCCGGCCGCGCCGCAGGATCTCGAGGAGGTCGTCGTCACGGCCGAGAAGCGCGATTCGACGGTCCAGAAAACCCCGATCAGTCTCACCGCCATCTCAGGCGCGGAACTCCAGTCCGCCGGGGTCACCGACTTCCTCACGGTCGCCCAGGAAGTCCCCGGAATCTCCTTCAAGACCGCCGGCCCTGGGCAGACCGAGTTCGAGATTCGCGGCCTCACTTCCACGGGCGGCGAATCGCCCACGGTCGGCTTCTACCTCGATGATGTAGCGCTGACACCCGCGGCGATGGCACAGAACGGCAAGACGGTCATCGATCCGAGCCTCTTCGATCTGAACCGCGTCGAGGTGCTGCGAGGTCCGCAGGGCACGTTGTATGGCTCGAGTTCGATGGGCGGCACGATCAAACTCGTCACCAACCAGCCCGACCCGCATGCGTTCGCCTCGAATGTCGAGGTCACGGGCTCGGGCACGGAGAGTGGCGGCGGCTTCAACCATACCGAAAATGTGATGGTGAACCTGCCGCTGGTGCAGGACTACGTCGCGTTGCGGATCGTGGCGACCGACAAGAACCTCTCCGGTTGGATCGATCGCGACGTGCTCAACAACTTCCCGCCCGAAGTCGATGCGAGCACTGCGCGGGGCAACGTGGCGGGTTCCAGCGTGTCGCAGAAGTTCAGCGAGTCGAACTGGGAAACCCTGCGCGCAGGGCGCGCGCAGCTCCTCATCAAGCCGGATGATCGCCTCAGCATTACGGCCGGGGTGATGTACCAGGGCCTCGATCAAGGGGCGCCCAACACGATCGACAGCCCGCCGCTGACGGAGACTCATTACCAGCCGTTCAACGTGGCCGAGCCGTTCTCCGATACGTTCAATCTCTACACGCTCACGGTCAAATACAGCTTCGATACCTTTCAGGTCGTCTCCGCCGCGGCGGACTGGAACCGGCGCCAGAACCAGACCCAGGATATCTCGGAGGCCATGCAGGACTACATCGGCTCGTTCTTCGGTCCGGCCGCCGCGTTTCCGTACTCCGCTACGGCGCTTTCGGGAGAACCCGGCTGTGGGCCGACCGGTACCGCGGCCTGCTATGGGCTCGGGGCGGGGTCGATCACGGAGGACGATTACACTCACCAGGCGAGCGAGGAACTGCGCGTCGCTTCCACCGGCGACGGGCCCTTCCAGTGGCTGGGCGGCGGCTACTACTCAGGCTACGGCGCGACCTCGCACGTCTATTCGTATTATCCCGAGACGCCTAACTACGGCTTCGACTACGACTTCGGCACGACCAATCTCGCCGACAATCATCGCCGGATCTACATCGGTCAATACGCGCTGTTCGGCGAAGTGTCCTATCTACTGCCGGCGCATCTGAAGGCGACGGCGGGGGCGCGTTACTACGATTACCATAGCGACTCGATCACGAGCGTGAGCGGAGTGTCGGCGAATGGTACCAGCGCGCCCCTCTATGGGCTCGCCAAGAACTCTGGCGTGAGTCCGAAGTTCGACCTCGCTTATATCCCGAACGACGACACGACCCTCTACGGAACGGTATCCAAGGGCTTCCGTCCCGGCGGTCCGAACTCGCCGATTCCGGTCCCACCGTGCGCGGCGCCGGCGCCCACCCAATTCGCTCCGGACAGCGTTTGGAACTATGAGTTCGGCGAGAAAATGCGCTTCGCTGAGCAGCGCATTACCGTCAACGGCGACGTCTATTACATCGACTGGTCGAATGTCCAGCAGGAAGTGAGCACGGCCTGCGGCTTCAACTACACGGCGAACGCCGGACGCGCCACCGTCTATGGCGCGGAGCTGGAAGTCTCCGCGGTGGTCGTCTCGGGGCTCGTCCTGTCACAGAACTTCGGCTACACCCATGCGACGAATTCGACCACCGTTCCGCTCGCAAACGTGGTGTCGGGGGAGCGTCTGCTGGACGTCCCGGAAGTGACCGCCAACACCACGCTCAGCTACAAGCAGCCGCTCGATTCCGGCAAGACGCTCGTCGCCCGCATCAATAATAGTTACATCGACTCGATGCAGGACATCACGTTCGCACGCAACACATTGCCCGCCTACGATCTCGTGAATCTGCGTCTCGGGCTCGAGGGCGATCGCTGGTCGGCGTTCCTGTTCACCGATAACCTGACCAACAAGCTCGCGCTGCTCGGAGATACGAACGCGCTATCCGCGAACGTGCCAATCTTCAATCGGGTAACGACCAACCAGCCGCGCACGATCGGCGCGGATCTAAGCTACAAGTTCTGATATGAGCAGTATCGCTGCGCCCGGGGACACGGCGAGCACCGCCCTCAGGCGCAGCGTCGATTCGGAGCCTTACCCGCGGCCCGGCTATGCCTGGTTCGTCGTCGTCATTCTGATTACGACGGCGATCCTCTCGTATACCGACCGTCAGGTATTGAGCCTGCTCGTCGACCCCGTGCGCCACGATCTCGGTATCAGCGATACCGGGGTGAGTCTGCTGCTCGGGACCGCCTTTGCGGTGGTGTATGGGATCGCGGGCATCCCGTTTGGCCTGCTGGCTGACCGAGGTTCTCGACGCAATCTCATCCTATTCGGGCTCGTGGTGTGGAGCCTCGGTACGCTTGCCTGCGGCTATTGCCAAAGCTTTCAGCAGCTATTCCTCGCGCGCATCGTGGTGGGGCTCGGCGAGTCCGTCCTCTCGCCGGCGGCGATTTCACTCATCAGCGATTACTTTCCGCCCTCGCGACGCGGGATTGCGGTCGGTGCTTTCTTGAGCGGGATCGCCATCGGTAGTGGGGCCTCGATCTTGATCGGCGGCGGGGTGCTGCATCTCGTGGACGTGGGTGCGTTCAGTGGAACGCTTTTAGCCGTGATGGAGCCGTGGCGGCTCGTCATGCTACTCATCGGGGCGCCAGGACTCGTTTGGGCGCTCGTCATCCTCCTCATCCGCGAGCCGCTACGCCGGAGCGCTGCGGGACCTGACACTCCCGAGATGGTCGGCGCTGCGGGCGGGACGGCTGGCGTGTCGTTCAGAACCGTCGCGCCGATCTATTTCGTGGTCGCAACGGCGTCGCTGGTGGATAACGCGGTGGGTGCCTGGGCGCCGAGTTTGCTCATTCGTGAGTTCCACCGCGATGCGGCCGAGATCGGTCTCGAACTCGGCCTATTGCTGACGATTGGGTGCGGTGGCGGAGTGCTCATCGGGGGCTGGCTCGCCGATCGAGTCGGGCGTGGAGCCAGGCGGTCCGCGAAGCTTGGGGTGTGTCTGGCTTCGAGCGCCGTCATCGTGCCGGCGGCTTGGGCGATGACGGCGCCGGTGTTCGGCATCGTGATGGCGGCGGTGCCGCTCTACTTTGCCCTGTCGGGTGTCGTCACGGCCTGCGGGTTCTCAGCGATCCTCGATGCCGTGCCCAATCGCCGGCGAGGCGTCGCCATGTCGGTGAGTTTTTTCCTGAACGTCGCGGTGGGAGCGGGTCTCGGGCCGACGTCCGTGGCGCTTGTGAGCGCGCATCTATTCGGCGCCGCGGCCGGCCTCGGGCCCGCCGTCGCCACGACCGCCGGCGCGGGCTATCTTCTGGCCGCGCTCGCTCTCGTACTCACCCTCACCGCGTCTGGGCGCGCGACGTCGGCAGCGCGCTGATCCGGCCGAATCGACGATCGCGCCGGCCATACTCCTCGAGTGCTAGAGAGAATTGCTGCGCGTCGAAATCCGGCCACAGACAATCCACGAAATGCAGTTCCGCGTAGGCGGATTCCCAGAGTAGGAAATCGCTCAGGCGCTTCTCGCCTCCAGTGCGAATGAGGAGGTCGACTTCCGGCGCGGCGGGGGTCGAGTGGTCGGCCGCCGCGAGTGCTTGGAGAAATCGAGCGCGGTCGGCTCCGGGCTCCCCGCAGAGCTTACGGCAGGTTTCGAGGAGACTCGCTTGGGCCGAGTAATCCACCGCGATGCGAAGATGCATCCCGGATCCTTGGCCCGTGGCGCGTTCGCTGTGCTCGATCGCAGCGCGCAGCCGCGCATCGAGTCGATCGCGCCGCCCGATGACGTTGAGGCGAATGCCACGCTCGAGACAGCGCGGCGTCTCGGTCAGAAGGTACCGACGTAATAGGACGAACAGTGCCGCGACCTCTGGCCGAGGCCGCTCCCAGTTCGCCGCGGAAAACGCATACAGCGTCAGCGTCCGCACGCCGTGGCGCGCCGCCGTCTCGACGATGTTGTTTACCGCCTTCGCGCCAGCCTGATGTCCGGCGCTGCGCGGCAGATTCCGGTCGGCCGCCCAGCGTCCGTTACCGTCCATGATGATCGCCACATGCATGATGAATGTACTCTTGCGGTCAGGGTCGTCGCGTGGCTTTGATGACCGCCTCGACATGATCGAGGTACCGATTGAGCGCGCTCTTGCCGAGCGCAGTCAGCCGGTAGACCGTCTTCGGACGCCGCTCCTCGAAAGACTTCGTGCTGACGAGATAGTTGGCTTCCTCGAGCTTGCGAGCATGAGCACTGAGGTTACCGTCGCTTACATCGAACAATGACTTCAACTCGTTGAAGGTGAGCGCTTCGCGCACCGCGAGCGCGCTCATGATGCCGAGCCGGACTCGCTCGTACACGAGTCGATCGAGGGTCGAATCATCGCGTTCCGGTCGGGAACCGGTGATGCTCGCGAGTTTCGGCTGCCTACGCGGGGCGGTCTCTGGTAACGACCGTGGACTAGACTTCGTGCCCATGACCTCTCCATCCGATGAGGAAGCCAAACAGCAGGTGCATGCCGCCGAAGCCGAGCCCGAGCATCAGGATCTGAAATCGGTCCGGCAGCACCAGTGCCGAGAGTCCGAGCGCGGCGAACGAGGCGCCCAGCACGCCGATGGTGCGGGTCGTCGCCGCACTGGCTGCGACCAAAGCGCAGCCATAGAGTAGGAGCCAGGTGCCGGGAATCGCATGCAGGTTCCCCGCCCACCAGTGCACCGCGGTCATCACGGCCCCCGCGCCGAGCGAGGGGAAAAGACACAGCGCGAACTTTCGCAGCGGCGTACCCGCGAGCAGCAGGGCACTCAGCGAGGATTCCCGGCCGAGGAGCGCGCTCCCGACCGCCCCGGCCGCGAGCGCCGCCACCAGCCAAATCGCGAGCCAGTGCGGGTGCAGCCGCGGCATCGCGCAGAGAAAAGCCGCGCCGACGCCGACCAGGCCCATCGCGATGCCCGCGGAGCCGGGCACTGCGAGCGAAGCGGCCGACTCCATCGATTCGCGGATGTAGCGCAGCGTCGCCGCCGCATGCGAATCGATTTGAACCGTATTGGAAGAATAGAGCACGGGATTTTCGAATTTGGCCACCCGGCGACGCTACGAGGGCGGACCGTGTAGTGTCAAGTACTCTGCGTTTCAAAGTGACGGTCTGTGACCGGGCTCGCGGCTAGCGCGGACGCGTTTCCGTGGGATCAGCTCGAGGTCGACACATGAATCGAGCGGCTCCCATAATTGCTGATGCCCTATGTCTCCCATGGATCCAGGAATAGCCCCGATGCAAATGCGACAGCTTGGTAAGAACGGCCCCCGAGTCTCGGCGCTGGGACTTGGCTGCATGGGGATGAGCGACTTCTATGGTGCGCGCGATGATGCGGAATCGCTGGCGACGATCGATCGCGCCTTGGAGCTCGGGGTCAATTTTCTCGACACCGCCGACATGTACGGTCCTTACACCAATGAGGAACTGGTGGGACGGGCGCTGCGCGGTCGGCGTAGTCAAATCATTCTCGCCACCAAGTTCGGCATCGTACGCGACCCCAAGGATCCGTCGGTGCGTGGCATCGATGGACGGCCTGAGTACGTGCGCTCTGCGGTCGAGGGAAGTTTGAGCCGGCTGGGTGTGACCGAGATCGATCTCTATTATCAACATCGCATCGACCCCAAAGTGGCGATCGAGGATACGGTGGGAGCGCTCGCCGATCTCGTGCGAGCCGGGAAGATCCGCTACATCGGCTTATCGGAGGCCTCGGTCGAGACCTTGGAGCGTGCGCAGCGCGTGCATCCGATTACCGCTCTGCAGAGCGAATATTCCCTCTGGTCCCGTGAACCGGAGGCGGGTGTGCTCGAGGCCTGTCGTCGCCTCGGCATTGGCTTCGTCGCGTACAGCCCGCTCGGGCGCGGCTTCCTCACCGGCTCCCTCGCGCGCCCGGAGGATCTCGATGCCGACGACTACCGCCGCACGAGTCCGCGCTTCCAGGGCGAGAATTTCGCGCGCAACCTGCGCCTGGTCGAGAAAGTGAAGAGTATTGCCACCGAACTCAGATGTACTCCCGCGCAACTCGCCCTCGCGTGGGTCCTCGCCCAGGGGGACGACATCGTGCCTATTCCCGGCACCAAGCGGCGCAGCTATCTCGAGGAGAATCTGGGCGCGCTCGCGCTGCGCCCGAGCGCCTCGCAGGTCGCCGCCCTGTCGGCGGAATTTCCGCTCAATGCCGCGGCCGGAGAGCGCTATGCCGCGACCATGATGCGGGTCGTCAATCGCTGACCGCCGCGGTGGGCGAGGCTGCCCGGTCGGCGATGGTCGTGGGCAGCGGACTCGTGCCGCCGAGTGCGAGAAACAGCTGCACGGTGTCGAGATAGCGTTGCGCAACGGCGCGGACGTAGCCCAGGCGACTTTGTTCGAGCTGCCGCTCGGCGTCGATCACCTGCAGGATGCCGGCGTTGCCCTCCTTATAGCTCGCTCTGGCGAACTCGAGGTTGCTGTCGGCGGCGGCCTTGGCTTGCGTCTGGGCGTCGAGTTCTTCCGCGTCGTGCTCGAGTGCTTCGAGCGCGTCGGCGACCTGCGCGAAGGCGGTCAATACCGTCTGCTGATAGTTTGCGGCGCTCGCATGCATCGCGGCCACCGCGGCGCGCTTCTCGGCGCGCAGGGTCCCCCCGTCGAACACGGGTGCGGTGAGTCCCGAGATGAGGCTCCAGGCGATGTTCGCCCGGTTGAACAGTTCGTCGGGGGTGTTGGACTGCTGCCCGACCGTCGCCGAGAGCGTGATCTTAGGATAGAGGTTCGAATCGGCGATACCGACGGAACTCGTGGCCGCGTGCAGTTGCGCTTCGGCGGCGAGGATGTCGGGTCGGCGTCGTACGAGTTCCGAGGGCAGACTCACCGGTAGCTCGAGCGGCAGCGTCAGCTTCTCGAGGTCGAGATCCGGCGGCGCGGCGCTCGCGGTGGTCTGGCCGAGAACCACGGACAACGCATGCCGGGCGCGGGCGAGATCCTGACGTAGCGGTGGGACCCGAGTCCGATCGCTCGCGAGCTGACTCTGCGCGGTCACCAAGTCCGAGCGTGGTACGGAGCCCTCGGAGAAGGCGGTCTGGACGAGCTGGAGATTATCCTCGTCCTGCTTCAGCAGGCTCTGGAGTGTCGCGATCTGTGCCTGGATCGCAGCAATGGTGAGGGCCTGAGTGACTGCTTGGCCGCTGACCGATAGGTAGGCGGCGTCGAGTTCGTGGCGATAGAACTCGGCGAGCGCGTATTGGCGCTCGACCGAGCGGCCGACGCCGCCCGTGTAGTCGAGGTTATAGCTGACCGTGGGTCCGACGGAGTAATAGGCGAAGGCCGGAAGATTGAAGAACCCGCCCAGGAACTCGTCGCCGTACTTTTGCCGGCCCACCCCGGCAGTCATCGCCACCTGAGGATAGCGCGTTCCGGCGACCGCGCTGACCTGCTCGCGGGCTTCAGCCAACGTGGCGTTCGCGGCAGCGAGGCTCTGATTGCGTTGAAGGGCTTGGGTGACGACGGCTTGGAGCTGATCGGATCGAAACACCGCCCACCAGTCGCCGACGATCTGCTGCCCGAGTTCGACGTGCTGGACATTGGACCTCGGAGCGGCCGGCTGCTCGGAGGAGAGCTTGTCGGGCGTATAACGTTCCGCCGGCGGGGCTGCCGGACGCACGAACTGCGGGCCGACGCTGCAGCCGGCGAGGAGCAGTCCGAGGCCTATACCCGCGAACAGGCGTGGGGTGGTCAATTCGAGGCTCCTCATTCGATCGCTACCGCTTCGACCGGGCCGCGCGGGACGCGCATCAGGAACACGAACGGAATGGCGGCGATGCTCAGGATCATCATCAGCTTGAAGTCGTCGTTATAGGCGACCATCGCCGCCTGTCGTGTGACGGCAGCATTGAGCGCGCTCAGGGCCGGAAGCGAGGAGAAGCCGCCAGACAACTGAGCCGCTCCCGGCAGGTGTGACATCGCGAGCGCGTTGAAGCGGTTGACGTGCTCTGCGAGGGTCGCGTGCATGATCTGGGTGTTGCGGGTGAAGAGCGTCTCGACAGCAGAGATACCGATACTGCTGCCGAGGTTGCGGAACAGGCTGAACACGGCCGTGCCCTCGTTGCGCAGCGATGCGGCGAGGGTGCCGAAGGCGGCGGTCGTGAGCGGTACGTAGACGAAGCCGGTGCCGAGCCCCTGCGCAAATCCCGACCAGAAGACGATGCGACCGTCCATCTGCAGATCGAAACCGGTCATCTGCCACGAGGAGATCGCGGTCAGTGCGAAGCCCACGGCGATGATCACACGGCCGTCGAATCGCCTGATCAGACGCCCGACGGCGAACATTGCGAGGAAGGTGCCGAGCCCGCGCGGTGCGGTCAGCAGGCCGGTCGTAAACACCGGGTAGTTCAGCAAGTCCTGAAGCAGAGGCGGCAGCAGCGCGAGGGTCGCGAATAACACCATGCCGACGACGAAGATGAACACGTTACCGGTGAGGAAATTTCGATCCTTGAACAGCGCCGGGCTCACGAAGGGCTGCTTGGTGGTGGTCGCCGTGTGCACCACGAACAGATAAAAACTCACCATCGAGATCGTGGCCTCGATCCAGGTCTCGCGCGAGTTGAACCAGTCGTTGATCTGCCCGCGATCGAGGAACAGCTGTAGTGAGCCCACTGCGAGGCTCAAGAATGCAAAGCCGAAGAAGTCGAAGCGGGATTTGCGGGCGGGGGTATCCGGCATGCTCACGAGCGTGCCGAGCAGCGCGAGAATTCCGAACGGCAGATTGATATAGAACACCCAGCGCCAGTTGTAGTCCTCGGTGAGCCAGCCGCCGAGCGCCGGGCCGATGATCGGGCCGATGACCGTGCCCATCACCCAGATCGACATCGCGCGCGGCTGCTTCGCTGGGGGGTTGATATCGAGCAGCGTCGCCTGCGACATGGGAATGAGCGCCGCACCCGAGAGGCCCTGAACGAATCTCGCGAGTACCATCTCGGGCAGCGACTCCGCGAGCCCGCAGAGCATCGAGGCGGCGGTGAAGCCCGCTACCGAAATCAGAAAGACCTTCTTGCGCCCGACGCGGCCGGCGAGCCAGCCGCTGAGCGGGGTCATGATTGCGACGGCGATGATGTAAGAGGTGAGTACCCATGCCATCTGATCCTGAGTCGCGGAGAGCGATCCTTGAATACGCGGCAGGGCGACATTCGCGATGGTGTTATCGAGTCCCTGCATGATGGACGCGAGCATCACCGAGGCGGTGACGAGGGTCCGCCTCCGGCTGTCGAGTTCGATGGCCGCGCGGACTTCGACGACCCCAGCAGCGGGCACCGCGCTCACGGGGATGCGGCCGTCCTCGCCAGGCTCGGGCTGGCCGCGCGCGGTTGGGTGTCGACCGTGACGTCGGCGCTAAGGCCCGCCTCGAGCGGCGCCGTGAGGTCCGCGTTCACGAGCTGCAGTCTAACTGGCACCCGCTGCACCACCTTCACCCAGTTACCGGTGGCGTTCTCGGGGGGGAGGAGGGAAAACTGCGATCCGGTGCTCGGGCTCACGCTCGAGACCTTGGCCTGAAAAGTTCGCCCCGGGTAGCGATCGATCTTCACGGTCGCGGTATCGCCCGGTTGCATGCGCGCCAGCTGCACTTCCTTGAAGTTGGCTTCGATCCACACGTCTTGGCTCGAGACCAACGCGAACGTCGGCGCCGAGGCGGCGATGTAATCGCCCACCTGTAGCTGTTCGACCTTGGTGACGATGCCGTCCTGCGGCGCGCGGACAACCGTATAAGAGAGTTCGAGCTCGGCGTGGGCGAGATTAGCCGCGGCCTGCTCGACGAGCGGATGCTTATCCGGAGCAATATCCGGATTGCCGCCTAAGTTTGCGAGCGCCACGCTCACCTGCTGCCGCACGCTCGCCACCTGTCGCCGGGCGACGTCGAGCGCGTGAGCGGCCTGATCGAGCTGCACCTGGGAGGCGATTCCCGAATGGAGCAGCCGCGTCTCGCGGTCGAACTCGCGTTCCTCGAAGGCTTCGGTGCTGAGGGCGGCCTGCAGATCCACCTGTCGCTGACGCCAGGCGGGCTTCAGCGATTCCACCTCGAGGCGCGCGGAAGCGAGACGGGCTGCGGCGTCGTTGACCGCGATCCGGAACGGCGCATCGTCAATGCGAAACAACACCGCGCCGCGCGCGACGCGCTCGTTGTCGTGCACGTCGATCTCGCTGATCCGACCCGCGACGTTGGCACTGATCGAGACCGTCGCGGCCTGGGTGTAGGCATCGTCAGTGCTCTGATAGCGGCCCGCGGTGAAGAATAGGTAGCCACCCACGAGCAGCGCCACGACTGGCGCGAGCAACAGCAGTGGCCAACGCAGCCGCTGCAGACGCGTTCGCGCGGGACCCGAAGAAGCCGGAGCAAGCGGTGACGGGGCAGGCGGCGCCGCAGCCTGCCCAGGAAGGGATTCGTCTCGTCCGTCGAATCGTTGCGCGTTCACGCCGAGGCTCCATGGCTGCGACCGGTGGAGGTTTCGCCCGTGGGGCCGGGCAAGAGGTCGGCGACGATGGGATCGAGCGCGCCGAGATGGCTTTGAATCCGCTGCAGCAGGCTGATCAGCAGCTCCACCTCCGGCCGCGGGATGGAGGCGAACGCCTCCTCCCGGGTGAGATCCCCGACCCGATCGAGCTGGTCGAGCACGGGTCTGGCCTTCGCACGCAGGTATAAACATCGGGCCCGACGATCGGTCGGGTCGAGGCGCCGCTCCACCCAGCCGTCCGCTTCCATATGGTCGAGGATCCGCACCAGGTTCATCGGCTCGATGTCACACAGCTCGGCCAGTCGTGACTGGCTGATGCCTTCATTTCTCGCCAGATAAATCAACGCTTTACTCTGTGAAAGCGTAAATCCGAGGGCGCGTGCGCGGCGTTCGAACCGCTGCACATACAAACGCGATACATCCTTCAGCAGGAAGCCGAAGCTCCGTAACGGATCCAACAGCAACCGTTCCTCGATGGGCGAGCTCATCATGAGCTTACGGTATCATATCACCCGTTATAATCGCAAGTGTTATGAGGTTGCGCGCCTGCTCGTATCTCAGGGCGAGAGTTGGGTAGCCCAGTAGTCGTTGACCTTGTGACCTCCGCAGTGAAGTCACCGCGTCCCGGAGTGCGATATCGAACAGACGCTCGACCGGATTCTAACGAGCCTGATCGACGCTCATTTGCCAAAAGGAGAGAGCAATTTGATGCGTACTTCTCACGAGCTTCAGAACTTCATGATCGCTGCGACCGACGGGCTCATCGGTCATATCAGAGATCTATATTTCGACGATCGGACTTGGACCATCCGATATCTCGTCGTGCACACCGGCGCGTGGCTCGCGGGCAAGGACGTGTTGATCTCGCCTCAGTCGCTCGGTCGACCGGACTTCAACGGCCACGTCATTCCCGCCACTCTTACCCAATCCCAAGTGCGGGGCAGCCCGGATATCGAGGTCCATAAGCCCGTGTCGCGTCAGCACGAAATGCGCTACTACGACTATTTCGGATATCCGTATTACTGGGGGGGAGTTGGACTCTGGGGCGCCGGATATTATCCGGGAGCGGCAGTGGGGGGTGCGGGCGACGGCCGCACTGATGCCGAATATCTCGCAGCAGATGTCGATCGCGTGCGCACCAAGGATCAGCACGGTTCAGCGGTCGAGGAAGATCCGCGGCTGCGCAGCTGCCACGCGGTAATCGGTTACGGCATCGAAGCGACCGATGGAGAGTTAGGGGCGGTCAAAGACTTGCTGTTCGATGAGTACAGCTGGGCGATTCGATATCTGATCGCGGATACGAGCAGCTGGTGGTTTGGTCACGAAGTGCTGATCGCACCCCAGTGGATCGATCGGGTGAGCTGGGCCGAGCGCGGTGTGCGGGTGAGCCTGACCCGCAAGTCTGTGCGGGATTCTCCGGCCTACGACTCGACCCAGGCCGTGAATCGTCGCGCCGAAGCGGGTCTCTACGCCCATTACGGCAGACTGGGATATTGGCGGGCGGCGTCCACTCGGGCGACTCCGCCCTGACGTTCGTGGCGCCGCCGCGGGAGCGGCCCGTTGCGCCCCCCGGTGGTTGCGGTCAAGCCTCCCGTGGCATGCTGCGCCGGTGGAAAACTCCCTCTGGTCGAGGTCGATGGCGGCCGTCATCGTCGCTCAGTTTCTCTCGGCGCTCGCCGATAATGCGCTGCTGTTCGGCGCGCTGGCGCTGTTGCGTCGCGATCTCTATCCGGACTGGAGTGGCCCGTTGCTCCAGGAATTCTTCGTAGGCGCCTACGTCCTGCTCGCCCCCTTTGCCGGTCCGATCGCCGACTCGTTCCCGAAGGGTCGCGTGATGTTGGTCACCAACGGTCTGAAGCTAATCGGTTCGTTCGGTATGGCGGTCGGCCTGAACCCGTTCCTCGCGTACGGACTGGTAGGTATCGGCGCGGCGATGTATTCGCCCGCGAAATACGGGATTCTCACGGAAATCGCCCCTCTAAGGCTGCTCGTGAAAGCCAATGGGCTGATGGAGGCGACCACTATTGCGGCGATCCTGCTCGGCTCGGTGATGGGCGGTAGGATGGCTGACTGGAGCGTGCCGGGTTCGCTCGCCGTGGTCACCGGCTGCTATGCAGCGGCCGCGCTCGCCAACTTGGGGATTCCGCGTTTGGTGCCCGCGCGTCCGTTGAACGCGTTCTCGCCGCTGGCACTGGTACGCGATTTTGGCGTGGCGCTCGGTGCCTTGCTGCGGCTGCCCGATGCGCGTTTCTCCGTCATCGGCACCAGTCTCTTTTGGGGAGCGGGCTCGACGATGCGATTCTTGCTCGTCGCCTGGGTACCGGTTGCGCTGGGGATTCACAATCTCGCCATGCCTTCTTATTTGAATGGGGCGGTGGCCCTCGGCATCGTCATCGGTGCCGTGCTCGCGGCGCGCTTCGTCTCGCTGGATCGCGCCGATCGAGCCCTACCCGCCGGCGTCCTGATCGGAGTGTTCATCTGTCTGCTCGCGTTCACGGATCGGCTCCCGACCGCCTTCGGCCTCATGACGCTGGTGGGAGCGAGTGGCGGCTTTTTCGTGATCCCGCTGAATGCGCTGCTGCAGGAGCGCGGCCAGCGCAGTGTCGGTGCGGGTAATGCGATCGCGGCCCAGAACCTCGCCGAGAACGCGACCATGGTGGTGATGATCGGGCTCTATACCTTCGCCGCCCGCGCCGGCACTCCGGTGCGGGGAATTGCCGCGGCGTTCGGCGTTGCGCTAGCGCTGGCGATTTCGGTGCTGTGGATCTCGCGCGCCCGTTACCAGCGGCGCGCGATCGCCAAAGCGAGTTCGCCCTGAACGTTAGACGACGTGATCGGACTATCGCGTGCGCTTCCCAGCAGGCGATTGATGGCGGCATTGGCATTGAAGAGCCATTTTTCCGTAATGAGCCAAGTGCCGCTGAAGCCGAAGCCTGCGAGATCGTCGCCGCCGTGAGCGGCATAGGCGCGGTACCGCGATGCGAGCGCCTCGGTGGGCGAGACGCCGAATTCTTTCCGCATGTAGAGCCGGTCGGCGAAAGTGATGGAGGGACCGGCCAGCATGAAGAATTTCTCGGAACTACCCGGCAGCGGCAGGAAGGCCTCGAGGTCTCCCACCACCCCGTCGCCGCCGCCGATGAACTGTCGTATATCCCCCCGAAGCACCAGCGGGAACTCCTTGGAGACCACGTACGAGCCGAACAGCTTCACGACCGGGGCGGGTTTGATGTCGTCGAGGCCGCGTAGGCGATTGTAGTCGTCGGAGTCATGGCGCCCGAGGTCGTAGCCTACCGCGATGCCGGCGCGGTAATTCGTACCGTGCAGGACATTGACCCCGAGTCCCTCGCCGACCGACGCGAACGCGAGATCCCGGTAACGAATATCGATCACCGGGCCGCCCTGCTCGTGGTACACCGGCGCGCCGTCATAAAGCGGCTCGGTGATAGCGGCCGCCCCGATGGTGACCCGCCACTTCGGCGTAGTGGGTTCAAATACGTTGTAGAGGCTGATTCCGCCTGGATACTGCCACTCCTGAAGGGGGGAGGGCGTCTGCGACCACCCCAGGCGGGGGAACAGAGCGCATAGCGCTAACGCGAGACAGGCGAATACACGCCCGACGATCCGGACGACATCACTGGAGTTCATGCGAGTCCTATAGCAAGGCGCTCTCCCGGGAGCGCTTATGGGCGGTGCGCCGGTTCCTGGCGAGGGGGAGTCAGGACGAGTGAACTAGCGTCAACCGCCAAAGTTCGCTACCGCGGGGATGATCTCGCGGGCGAAGACTTCGAGCGGCCGTATCTCGTGCACGTTGGGCATGTTGAAGATCGCATGGTCGACGCCAATGCTGGAGAGCGTTCTGCACTGCTCGATCACTTGGGCGGCCGTCATGCCAGCGGGCGAGAGGTTGATGGTCCCCAGCGTGGTCTTTTCGATCGAGCCGTAATCGCGACCGAGCGTGTCGCAATGGCGCCGAAGGATAGCGAGTTTGGCGTTGACCGACTCAACGGAGCCGAACAGGTTACAGGCATCGGCGTACTGCGCCACCAGACGCAGGGTTTTCTTCTCGCCGCCACCGGCCACCAGAATCGGCGGATGAGGCCGGGACAGCGGCTGGGGGACGCACAGCGTTTCCTCGAGCCGGTTGTGCTTACCGTGGTACGGACCGTTATCGGGGGACCACATCTGTTTCGCGATTTGGAGAGTCTCCTCGAGCAGCTCGAAGCGCTCTCCAAGCGGGGGGAAGGGCGTACCGAGACCTTTCGCCTCCCGTTCGTACCACGCTGCGCCGATGCAGAAATAAGCGCGTCCGCCGGACAGCACGTCGAGGGTGGTGGCGGTTTTGACGAGGATTCCCGGGTAACGGTAGATGACTCCGGTCACCAGCGTACCCAACTTTACCTTGCGCGTGAGCGCGGCGAGGTAACCGAGGGTCGAGTAGGTCTCGAGCATGTCGTGGTCTGCGGGCCCGACCATCTCGATCTGGAAGAAATGATCCATGGTCCAAAGGCTGTAGAAACCCGCCTCGTCCGCCGCACGAGCGATTTCAGAGAGCTTGTCGGGAATTTGGGACGGTCCGCCGGGCCAAGTGAAGTTCGGAAGCTGCAGGCCAATTTTCATTAAAGGATTCTGCGCCATTCACGGGGCTGCGGCCACCGCCCGGTTGGCCAATACCGCTTAGGATGAGACCCCGCGTGGTGTGATGGTCCACAGCCCGGCTGCTATCCGCTAGCATCCGTGGCAATGAAGACGCTCCGGCTTCGCCTCACCTCTGCCACGGCGATCGTGCTCTGCCTGGCCTGCGCTCCTGGCGTTGCGCTGGCGGCGTGGCCGGCGCTCACCGCGCTCGACCGGGAAGGGGCGCGGGTGAGTGCCATCGCGGTGGACCTCGGACCCGGCATCGTGCTTCAACAGCTCAATGCGAACATGCGACTCGCTCCGGCTTCGCTGACCAAACTCGTCACCGCGGCCGCTGCGCTCGAGGCGTGGCCGGCCGACCGCACGTTTCAGACTCGGGTGCTCGGCACGACCTGGCCGCGGGATGGGGTCCTCGCCGGCGATCTGATCCTGCGTGGCGCCGGCGATCCGTCGCTCGATGATCGCTCGCTCGGCATGCTCGCCCTGCAACTGAAGGCCGAGGGGATAAGGTCGGTGACCGGACGCCTGATCGTGAACGAATTTCCGTTCGCCGCCATCCCCTGCGAGACCCCGGATCGCTGCGAAGCGCAGCGGCGCAGTGACCGCGCCTATAACGCGCCGCTCGCATCCATCGGCGTCGACTTCGGCAGCTGGTGCATCCTCGTGCGACCGACCACGGTCGGTGAAGACGCCGAGGTTCGCGGCTGCGGTGTTGCACGACTGCCGGTACCGGTGTTGGGGAAAGTAGTCACCAGCGCCGATTCGGTGCACTCGACGCTGCATGTGGAACGCGACACGGAAGCCGACCAAGACCGGCTGCGTGTTGGGGGCACGATTCCTCTCGGGACCGAGGAGCGTATCTATCGCTCGATGTCGGATCCCGCGCGTGGCGTCGGACTGCTATTCGGTGAGATGTTGCGGGAGCTCGATATTACGGTGTCGGGGCCGACCGCCGTGAGTTCCGCAGCGATTCCCGAGGCGAGCCGGACGCTCGCCGAGACCGAGGGGCTCAGCTTGCGCGAACAGCTCGGGCGGATGCTGCGGTACTCCAATAACTACATCGCGGACGTGCTCGCTCTAGACCTGGCGGCAAACGGCGGCGACCGTCCCCCGCTCGATCTCGCCGGAGCGTCCACTACTCTCACTGACTTCCTCAGTCGCTCGCGCGAGGGTTCAGGCCGCCGCGACGAGGGCGACGTACCGCTCGTCCTCAAGAGCGGCAGTGGTCTTACGCCTGAGAATCGCCTGTCGGCTGCGGACCTCGGTACGCTGCTTGCCGCTCAATATCGCGACACGCGCCACTTTCCAGCGTTCTACGGCGGCCTCACCGTGCCGCGCGAGGCGGCCTTCGAGTTTCTGCGCCATGGCAACGATGCCTGGCTCGACCGTGTGGCTCTGAAGACCGGTACCATGAATGATCCGGTATCGGTCTGCGGGCTCGCTGGATATCTGCGTAAACGCGACGGCGGCTGGGTCGCCTTTGCGGTCATCGTGAATGGCAGTTCGCGGCGCGCTCACATCCCGCTCGAGAGCGCCATGCGCGCTGCCGAGTCCGATTTAGAAGACCTTCTCGCACGCGAATGACGGCAAGCGCATGATTCCCTTCGCCATTGCGGTCGCCGCATTTCTGGCCACTCTGGCGGGTGGGCTGTTTGCGCTGCGGCTGCGCGACCGGCTGCACCTGATTCTCGGCTTCAGCGCGGGCGCGGTCGTCGCCGTGGCCTTTTTCGATCTCATTCCCGAAGCGCTCGAACTCGGAGCGCCAGCCTGGTCGCCCTCGTCAGTGCTGGTCGCGGTAGCGGTCGGCTTCCTCCTATACCTCGTTCTCGACCGCATCCAGATGCTGCGCGGTCAAGCCGGTCGGGGCGGACTCGGAGCGGCCAGTCTGGCGGCTCACAGTTTCCTCGATGGAGTGGCGATCGGGATTGCGCTGCATGCTTCGGCGGCGGCGGGGACGGTGGTCACGATCGCGGTCCTTACCCATGACTTTTCGGATGGGGTCAATACCGCCAATATCGTGATCAAGAATGGGGGCACGCGCGCGCGCGCGTTACGCTGGCTACTGATCGACGCCGCCACGCCGGGCCTCGGCATCGCTTCGACCGTGTTCTTCCGCGTGTCCGATCCTACGCTCGGACTTGCGCTGGCGCTGTTCGCGGGCTTCTTTCTATATGTCGGCGCGAGCGACTTGATCCCGGAAAGTCACCACTCACATCCGCGGTTCCTGACCACCGCGATGACACTGCTCGGCGCGGCAGTGTTGTACACGGCCGTTAGGCTGGCGACGCCTTAGCCGACGTTACGCCCGGCCCGTTTTGGGTCCAAACAGATACCAGGCGATGAATCCGACGACGGGGAGCAAGATCACCAGGACCGTCCAAAGGACTTTTCGACCGGTATCCGCCGAACTCTGGAAGATGTTGACGATGGCCCAGATGTCGGCGACCAGAACGATGATTCCCCAGAGACTTTGGCGATACATGCTGCAATTCCGTTGTTATGAGTCGACTGTAATGATTGTACACGCCCGGCGGATGGGCGCTGTGGCGTTAGCAATCCGTGCGCCTGGCCCGCGATTTGCGGCAGGCCTGCCATGCGCATCTTTCATTGTACCCACTGCGAGAATCTGATTTTTTTCGAGAATAGCGTG
>Ga0116226_10000134_pt1 | contig 55822 bp, 45 predicted proteins | sample S1TSphfallax_FD_89692 | JGI IMG/M metagenome (GOLD analysis project Ga0116226, IMG submission 89692) | Host-associated microbial communities from peat moss isolated from Minnesota, USA - S1T2_Fa - Sphagnum fallax MG | ecosystem: Host-associated > Plants > Peat moss > Unclassified | place: USA... | reverse complement strand
GGATCGCTCGGCCTCGACATCGCCAAGACCGAGACCGGCTTCGCGGTCGAACTGCCCGTCCCGGGCTTCGGCCCCGACCAGATCGAGGTCACGCTCGAGGACCGCGTCCTGACCATCGCCGGCAAGAGCGCGAAGCGCAACTTCACCCGCTCGATCGTCATCCCCGACGAGATCGACACCGAGTCGATCGAGGCGAAAGTGGAGCACGGCCTGCTCACCCTGGGCCTGCACATCCACCCCAAAGCCCAGCCCCGCAAAATCGACGTCCGCTTCAACTAAGAAGAAGGCGTAAGAAGAACGCGACACGCAGGCCGGCCTCCGCTACCGAGGCCGGCCTCGTTCATGCGCGGCCGCTGCGCCCCCGTGTCATCCTGAGCCAGAGTGTCATCGTGAGTGAGCCGCCAGAGTGTCATCCTGAGCTTGTCGAAGGATGGGCCTGGCAGCCAGGTGGCGCGTTACGCGAGGATCGTTGCCGGGGCTGGCAACCGGATCGCGGGCCCATCCTTCGACAGGCTCAGGATGACACTCTGGCTCAGGATGACTGGGTGGCTCGGATGACCTTTGCGGGGCGAACGGCGGCCCCGGGGCGCGACTTAGCGGGCGAGGGTGAGGGGAAAGTTTTTGGTGGTTTGCTGGCCGTCGGGGGTTGCGGCGGCGATCACGATGTCGAAGGTGCGGAAGAGGAAGAGCGGGATCCCGGTCGGGAGGGTGTAGGACAGCGCGAAGAGGCCGGGGCTGACTTGCGGGATCGCGATGAAGCGCCCGAAGCAGCGCGCCTCGACGCCGACGACGTTGGGCGAGGTGAAGACCTGGATCAGGAGCGGTCCGCCGGCGTGAATCGTGCGGTCGTTCAAGGCGACCTGTGTGATGACGGGGCCGGTCGTCGCGTTCGCCGGCGGCGGAAAGGTCAGGACATAGGCGTAGAGTCCGGGCGTCGCGCTGGGTGCGGGCGCGGGTGTGGCCGGTGCGGGCGCCGGGGTGGCGGGTGCGGGGACCGGGACCGGCGTGGTCGTCGCGGTGGGGGGCGGCGGCGTCGGGGGCGGGCTCACGGCGGGTGAAGGCGCCGGGCCGGGCGTTGCTTGCGCCGAAGGCTCCGGGATGGGAGCCGGCGTCGGGGGGGCGCCTTGAAGCAGCGCGGCGAGAACGAGCGCAATCATGTGGTTGGGGGCTTCTTCCCCGTAAAGCGCAAACCCACGGGCCGATGACCGAAAATTGGGTGCGCCGCGCACTGGAACGCAAACGCGATGGGGAACCGATCGATGCCGCCATCTGGCACGACCTGATCGCGGGCTACGCGACGGGGACGATCGACGAGGCCTCGATCGCCGCGCTCGCCATGGCCTGCACGATCCGGGGGATGGCGGGCGACGAGATCGTCGCCCTCACCGAGGCGATGGTAGACTCCGGCGAGACGCTCCGCTTTTCGCTCGGCACGCCGGTGGTGGACAAGCACTCCAGCGGCGGCGTCGGCGATGGGATCTCGCTCGTCGCGGTCCCGGTCGTGGCCGCCTGCGGCGTGCCGGTTGCGAAGCTCTCGGGCCGCGCGCTCGGCCACACCGGCGGGACGCTCGACAAACTCGAAGCCATCCCCGGCGTGCGCACGAATCTCTCATCGGCGGAGTTCATCGCGCAGGTCGAACGCGTCGGCTGCGCGATCGCGGCGCAGTCCGAACGCCTCGTCCCCGCCGACAAAAAACTCTACGCGCTGCGCGATCGCACCGGCACGGTTCCGTGCGTCGGGCTCATCGCGGCCTCGATGGTGAGCAAGAAGATCGCCGCCGGCGCCGATGCGATCGTGTTCGACGTGAAGTGCGGACGCGGTGCGTTCATGAAGTCGCGCGCCGATGCGCTCGCGCTCGCCGAGCAACTCGTCGCGCTGTGCACCCGCTTCGGCCGCCGCTCGAGCGCGCTGATCTCGGATATGAACGAACCGCTTGCGGCGCGCATCGGAACGGGGCTCGAGGCGATCGAAGCCCGCGATGTGCTGCGCGGCGCCGCGAGCGATCCGCGTTTCGATGAGCTCGTGCTCTTGGTCTGCGACGAGATGCTGCGCGTCTCGGGGCGCGACGACGGATACGAACGCGCCCGCGCGGCGATCGCCGACGGCTCGGCCTACGAGAAATTCGTCCAGATGATCGAAGCGCAAGGCGGAACGCGCGCGGCGCTCGAGGCGCTCGTTCCGGCCGAACCGCGCACGATCGTGCGCGCCGCACGCGACGGGATCGTCACCGGCATCGACGCGGTCGCGATCGGTGAGGCCGCCCGCGATCTCGTGCGTACGAGCGGCCCGACCGCGGGCGTGCACATCATCGCGCGGACCGGCACGGTCGTCGCGACGGGCGCACCGCTGGCGGAGATCGCGGGCGACGCGAGCGTCGCCGCGCGCATCGCGGCGGCGTATGCGCTCGGCAACGAAGCGCTTGCCCCGATCGACCTCGTTGCAGCGATCGTCCGGGATGCCAGCGCTTCTTCAGCGTCGAACGCGCTAGCCCGATGAAGGGAACAACGGCGGACAACGGGACCGGCCGCGGGCGCATCGTCGTGACCGGCGGCGCCGGACTGATCGGCAGCGCCCTGATCTGGCATCTCAATGCGGACGGCTTCGATGACATCCTCGTCGTCGACCACTTGGGCACGAGCGACAAGTGGCGCCATCTCGTCCCGCTGCAGTTTTCCGAATACGTTGAAGCCGAGACGTTTTATCCGCGCATCGCCGAGCATCCCGACGCGTTCGGGCGCATCGCCGGCGTCTACCATCTCGGCGCGTGTTCGGCGACGACCGAACGCGACGCGTCCTATCTCGTGCGCAACAACTACGTGCTCTCGCAAGAGATCGCGCGCTGGGCGATGGCGCGCTCGGCTCGCTTCGTGTATGCGAGTTCGGCCGCCACGTATGGTGCGCTCGAAGCGGACCTGCGCGAAGACCTCGCGCCGCATTCGTTACGGCCGCTCAACATGTACGGCTACTCGAAGCACCTCTTCGATCTGTGGGCGCGCCGTGAAGGCGTGCTCGACCGCGCCGCCGGCATCAAGTATTTCAACGTGTTCGGGCCCAACGAAGATCACAAGGGCGATATGCGCAGCGTGGTCGCGAAAGCGTTCGAGCAGATCTCCGCGTGCGGAACGATCTCGCTGTTCGAGAGCTATCGTTCGGGCGTTGCGAACGGCGAGCAGACGCGCGACTTCCTCTACGTCAAAGATGCCGTCGCGATGACGGCGCTGCTCGGCCGCTCGCCCGCGGCGACGGGGCTCTTCAACGTCGGCGGCGGCGTCGCGCGGACCTGGAACGACCTTGCGCACGCGATCTTCGCCGCGCTCGGCCGGACGCCGCACATCGAGTACATTCCGATGCCGGCGGTCCTGCGCGATAAGTATCAATACCGCACCGAGGCGACGATCGACCGGATCCGGGCCGCCGGCTACACGGCGCCGATCACCTCGCTCGAAGACGCCGTCGCGGACTACGTGCGTTCGTATCTCGTGCCGGGCGTGACGCTGGGCTCCGAGGCGGCGCGCACGGCGAGCCCGTCGCCCGCGCTCTCCTCGACGAGGTAGAGCGGGCGGCCCTTGATCTCATCGTAGATCCGGCCGATGTACTCGCCCAAGATGCCGATCCCGATCAACTGGACGCCGCCCAGGAACAGGATCGCGAAGATCAGCGAGGTGTAACCGGGCAGATTGTACCCGGTGAAGATGCGGAGCCCGATCTCGAAGATCCCGACGATGAATGCGACGATCGAGACGAAGAAGCCGAAGTAGGAAGCGAAGCGAAGCGGGATCTCGCTGAACGCGGTGATACCGTCGAGCGCGAAGCGCAGCATCTTCGAGAACGGATATTTCGTTTCGCCCGAAAAACGCGGATCGCGATCGTACTCGACGCCGGTCTGGTTGAACCCGACCCACGAGACGAGCCCGCGAATGAACCGGTGCCGCTCGCGCGAGCGCTGCAGTACCTGCACGACGCGCCGGCTCATCAACCGGAAATCGCCCGTATCGACGGGGATCGAGACGCTCGTGAGGCGGCGCACGATGCGGTAGAACGCCGCCGCCGTGAGGACCTTGAAGCGGCTCTCGCCCGAGCGCCGATGGCGCGTGGCATAGACGACATCGTAGCCGGCGCGGAAGCGCTCGATGAACGCGCCGATCAGCTCGGGCGGGTCTTGCAGGTCGCCGTCCATCAGCACCACCGCGTCGCCGCGCGCCGCGTCGATGCCGGCCGTCGCCGCGATCTGGTGACCGAAGTTGCGCGAAAGGGCGATCACCCGCAGGTGCGCATCGCGTTCGAGCGCGTCCAGCAACAGCCCGCGTGTGGCGTCGCGGCTGCCGTCGTCGACGGCGATCACTTCGTAGGTTGCGGGCGGATCGGGCAGCGCCGCCACCACATCGGCGATCCGGCGCAGCAGCTCCGCGACATTGCCGGCTTCGTTATAGAGCGGCACGATGATGCTCAGGCTATAGGCGCCGTCGCGCCGAACCAACCGCCCGGACCTGGTATCCACCGCCCCGCCTTCTCCCTGCGTGTCCCCAATGTCATCCTGAGCCGTCAGCGTGTCATCCTGAGCCTGTCAGCGTGACCGGGTGGCGGCTCACGATGACTGGCGGTTCCCGCTGCGCGGGAGGGCGGTTAGTTGGTGATGTCGGCCCAGTTTTCGACGACGATGCGTTCGAGGGCGCCGGGCTTGGGAGTGATCGTGTGCGGCGGGGGGAGCTGGAAGCCGGCGTCGCGTTCGCCGGTCGAGAATGAACCGCGCGTGATGCGGTAGGCGAAGCGAACGCCGGCCGGCAGTTTGAGCTGGGCGCTGAAGTGCAAGGCATCGATCCGGTTGAGCCGGATTTCGGCGGGGTTCCAGCCGCTGCGCTCGCTCGAGAGATAGACGTCGTCGGTCGGCGGCGTTTGATTCGGGACGCTGACGGCGATCGTGACGGTGACGAGTTGTGCATCGTCGTCGTTCGCGGTGGGCGCGAAGACGTACGCGGTCGTCGGGATCTCTTTTGCCGGGCGGCCGGCGTCGGCCGGGGCGGCGCGCCGCAGCGCGACGATCGTGCCGTCGGGACCGAGGGTCACGATGACCGGCCGCCCGGCGACGTTCGTCGCGCACGTGCATTTCGGATCGGTGCGCAACACGCCGCCGCCCGCGACGATCAGCCGCGATCCATCGAATGCAAGCGCGACCGAACGAAACTCATTCGCCGGCGTCTGCGACGCTGCTGGTTTTGGTGATGCTGCCGACGCCGGCGATGTCGCGGGCGCTGATGACGTTGCGGGTGCGGGCGATGCTGCGGGCGACGGCGTGGGCGATGCTTGCGGAGCCGGGTTTGCGGCGAGGGCGAGGACGAGCAGAGCGGCGCGTACGATCATGGGAGCACCGCGAACGTCCACTCGGTGTAGCGTTGACCGCCCCAGCCGAATTGATCCCCGCGTCCGAGATCGATGCCGACATTGGGCAGCGGCCGCAGCCGCAGATCGAAACTCAGCGCATCGGGCGCGCGTCCGGTGCCGTGGAATTGCGGGAAGTCGTTGGCGGTGGCGAGCGTGAGGCGCAGGCTCGTATCCGGGCGCGGCGCGTAGTACGCGCTGGCCGTTACGCCACGGTACTGGGAGGCGCCGGTAAACGCATCGTAGCCGGGCCACGGCGTGCCGTCCGCCGCGATCTCGGCGACGGGCGGATAGAAGAGCCCCTGGAGCCCGTTGAAGTAGATATCGTAATCGTATGTCGCGGCGTAGTTCACGATCAGCGAGAGGGTGCGCGAGAATCGCTTGGAGAGCGTGGCGTTGGCCGTGAAGGCGTCGTAACGGGTCGGGAAGTCGTACCAGGTGCGGCTGTAATCGTAGGTGGTTTGCAGCGTCGTTCCCAGCGGCGTCTTGAAGAGCGGGCTCGCGAGATAGACCTCCGCGATGCGGTGATACACCGTTTCGGTCGCGAGCGCATCGGGTCCAGCGGCGAACACGCCGCCCGGAATCGTCGCGAGGCCGTAGTCGCCGCGGACGTGCGCGGCCCAGCCATGTGCGAAATGTACGTCGGGCGAGCGAACGCTCAGGTCCTCGAACGAATCCGGCCCGTCGATACTGATGCTGAGCGTCGAGGAGGCGCGCCCGAGCGCGCCGGTGAGCGAGTACGCGACATCGCCGAAGGACGAGTCGACGGCCGCGCTGATCGTCTGCGAGAGGTGCGGGCCGAGCCGTTCGTAGCCGTTCAGAGCGAAGAGTCGATCGGCGCGCTGCGGCGAGTCGACCGACGTCACCAGATACGCGGTATCGTCGTCGACGAGATGATCCTGAAGCGCGACGGTCGGACCGATGCCGGTCTCATACCGGAAGTCGGCCGCCAGCAACTGGCTCGGGTTTCCGAAGATGCCGTAGGGCTGATCGAAGGTCGCGCCGCCGAGCGAATTCGCGCCGAAGCTCGGGTTCGATGCGTAGGTGTAGAGATACGCCGGCACCGGCACGGCGCCCGGGGAATTCGGAAAGCTGGCCGGTAGCAGCCGGACGTTGGCGTGCGCGGTCACCTCGGCGCGCCGTCCACGAATGTACGCGCGCCGTTCTTCGAGCTCCGGAAACGCGAAGCGATCGCCGGCGATCGGCGCGGCGTGCGTGGTCGCCAGCGTGAAGGTCGTCGTGCGCGCGCCTTGGGTCGCATCGAGCAGATCGATGCGGCCGCCGTCGAGGTCGAGCGCCGCGGCGTCGGCGCTCGCCGCGCGGGTGCCGATCCGGAGCTTGGCGTGGCCCGCGAGCACGATGCGGTTGTGCGTGAGATCCGCATACGCGCCGTCGGCCTCGGCTTGCAACCCGTTCGCGAACGCGATCCGCACGCGATCGTGCGCGACGAGCGCCACGGCATCGGCGAAGAACGCGACGCCGCCGGCGCGCAAGTCGTAGGTGACGCGTGCCTCGGCGGGCAGCGCGGTCGCGCCGAGGACACACATCGCGACGAATGCCGCGACGCGCGCACGACGCGTACGCGAGGTCAAGGCCGCTTGTTCGGCGTGCAGCTCGGGTTGGAACAGCCGGGCGGAAGGCCGCCGGGGCCCAGCGTCTTGCTCGGTTGCGGAAGGCCGCCCGTACCCGGCGGGAAGCCGGAGTTTCCGAGCGGATTGAAGGGCGTCGGCACCGCGTTCGGTCCGGAGTTGGGTTGATTCAGCTGCTGATCCGACCATCCGTAAACGGTATCGTCGATCCGGCGCGCGTCGACTTCATGAACGAAGAATTGCCGCGCGTCCGGTTGCAACCCGGTGCGGTCGAGTTCGACGGAATTCCAGTTACCGCGCGTGTACTTGTACGCAAATTTGGTGCCGGAGGCGAACGATTGGGTCAGACGATAGTGGATCGCGTCGACGCGATCCATCCGGTAGGCGTTCGCGAGCCAGCCGCTCGCATCGGTCGAGATGTAGACGCTATCCGTGAGCGGCGTCGTCGGGGGAACCTGCACGAAAAACGTGACCGCGACCGGCCGTCCCGTCAAGCGGATCTGTCCCGCGAGTTCGGGCGCCGGCTGCTCCGGCGACGTCGGTGCGGCAAACTGTTTGATCGATGCGTACGCCGTGTCGGCCGGCAGGCGCCGGCGCGTGATCGCAAGCACGACGATCTGCTTGCTCTGCGGGTCGAGCGTCGCTTTGGCGAACATCTTCACATCGGGCGTGACCGTGGTCGCTGCGCCCGTATCGTAGTCGACGATGCGGGCGGTGCGGGCGATCGCAAACGCATCGCCGGTCGTGAAATAGACGTATCCGCCGCGAGCGTCGAGGATTTGCCCGGTGAACGACTTGAGCGAATTCGTGTCGAGCGCTTTGCTCGGCGGCGCGGAGAGAAAGGTTCCCATCGGGATGCTGCTCGCCGATGCACCGGGTTCCGGAAGTGCCGAAGGCAACGCGGCGGGAGGCGTGACGGGAGCCACCGGCAAGATCGAGGGGGCCGGAGCGGGCGTTGCACGGCTTTGCGTTTGCGAGCGCACGATCGCGGGCGGCGTCGCGGCGAGCGCGACGGCGGCGAGGACGATACCGGCCAGTGCGCGGCGAATCATTGCGAAAAAACCAGCCCGAATTGCGGCGACCACGTCTGCGTGAAGTAGTTGAAGTAGTACGCGCGGGTGATATCCATTTGGATTTGCTTTGCTAGCCGGACGCGCAAATCGGCCGAGAGTTGAAGGGGCGGCGCGGCGTACCCCGGCACGCCTTCCGGGTACGAGCGCAGCGAACTCAGCCGCAAATTGAGGTTGAAATAGGGATTCGGCGTAATGATGGCCGATCCCGCGAGCGTCTGACTGCTCGTCAGTCCGCGATAATCCACGTAGTTACCGTAATAATTGTTCGTGTACGGCGAGAAGACCAGGCCTTCCGGCGTCGGATACTGCACGCTTTGCTGGGCGCCGAAATAGTTGCCGCTCGCTTCGATCGAATAGGTCGCGAGCAGCGCGAGGCGCCGGCCGTACAGCTTCGAGAGCGAAAGGTTCGTTAGCGTCGTGTCGGTATGGTAGGCCATCGAGTACGACTGCCGCTGTTTGTCGAACGTCGTGTTGAAGAAAAGATCCTGGCCCTGGATGAGCCGAATCGACGACGTGTACGCCGTCAACCCGACGTAGTTGTACGTCAGGGTCGTTACGGGCGTATTCAAGATGTTGACGTCGTACAGCGTGTTCAACGTCGTCTGGATGGCGGGGTTGGCGTCGCACGGGTTGCCCAGCCCGCACTGATACGCTTCATGCTGAAACCCGTACCCGGCCCGGTACTTCACCCGGATCTTCGGGTCGTGGTTGATCGCGAGGATCACATGGTCGAGCGAACTCACCGAAAGTAACCCCTGCGAGGGATGGATCTGCTCGAGCACATAAATGCGCCCGCCCATGTACGACGCGTTCGTCTGCAGGAAGTTACCGTTGAACGTGAGCTCCAGGCGCGGCGAGTAGACATTCGAGACCACGTTCGTGACGCCGCCCGATTCCGATGGTTCGCTGAGCCCCCAGCCGTGACCGAGCGTCGAGACCTGCTGGAAAATACGCGTATCGACATCGGTCGAGAGGCGATCGTAGCCGATAAAATTCCATTGCTTGTGAATGTTCGTCGCCGGGTTCTCGGAGAGCACGATGTAGTCAGGACCCCACACGAAGTGCTGGTCGTAGGAGAAGTACAGGTGGTTCGTCGAGTCGTACCGCGCGTGGACCGCCGTAACCGAATGCTCCGAGGCCAGAAACGGCACCGCGAAGTCGGCGTCGGCCCCTGAAAATCCGTTCTGCTGGTAGTTCGGATTGCCGGAAAAAATTATCGCGTACGTATAGAGTGGAAGGTAGGCGCCGAATGCATAGATGCTCGCGCCGGTAAAACTCACCAGGGTCTTTGGTAGGACCTTTGCGCCGGTCGATTTGATGAATGGCCGCTCCGCCGAGAGATCCGGGAAATAGAACGCATCGCCCGGCTGCATCCCGCCCTTGATCGGTTTGCCCCAGTCCGTACCGACGAAGGTCCAGCGGTCCGGTACGGGAGTTGAAGGAATGAAATAGTGCCGGTCGAGGTCGGGATAGCCGGCTAGCGCCGCGCCGCGATCGGCAAGGGTTCCGCGCACGATCGTCACGCCGCCGGCGATCAGGTAGCGGTTGAGCTTCAGGTCCATCGTGAAGGTCTCGCCGCTAATCACCGTGCCGTCCGGAAGCCGCACGCGCACGTTGCCGTCCGCCGTGAGCACGAACCGATTCGAATAGTAGTTTACGTGCTTCGCGCGGATCTCGAGCGACTTCTCCGCAGCGGCATCCGCACGATACGGGAGAAACGCGCAGAGCGCGAGCGCGCAAACAAAGAGGCATCGGTTTATACGCATGCGATTTCATCCCGCGTTCATCGGTGGAGGAGGCTCGATCCTGCGAAGAACCGAACCGCGACTCTCGATGCCGCGCGTACTTGCTTTCGTTTTGGATTCGGCCGGCGTTGGTGCTCTACCCGATGCCGTGGCGTACGGCGATGCGCCTGCTGCCAACACCATCGGGAACGTCGCCGAACGTCTTGGCGGCCTCGTGTTGCCGAACTTCGAGCGGCTCGGTCTCGGTCGCATTACAAACGTGCGCGGCGTCACGGCGGTTCCGGAGCCGCAGGCGGCGGTCGGACGGTTGCGCGAACGGTCGCGAGGCAAAGACACCATCACCGGTCATTGGGAGATGGCGGGGATCATCACCGAAATTCCATTTCCGACCTATCCCGATGGGTTTCCACCGGAAGTTATCGAACATTTCACCGCGATTTGCGGCGTGGCGCCGCTCGGCAACGTCCCGGCCTCCGGGACGGAGATCATCGCGGAGCTCGGTGAGGAGCATCAGCGAACCGGCCGCCCTATCCTTTATACTAGCGCCGATTCCGTCTTCCAGGTGGCCGCACACGAGGACACGGTGCCGCTCGCGCTTCTCTACGACTGGTGTGAACGGGCCCGGGCGATGCTCGTCCCGCCGCACGAGGTCAATCGCGTTATAGCCCGGCCGTTTGTGGGAAATGCCAGAACATATCAGCGGACCCCTAACCGTCGTGACTATGCCGTTTCTCCGCCTCCGAGCGTACTCGACCGGCTGGCGGGGCGCGGTATCCCAGTCCACGCGGTCGGGAAGATCTGTGATATCTTCTGCGGCCATGGGATCGCGTCGTCGGTGCGAGTGGTGGACAACACGGATGCCGTGATGCGTGCCCTCGATATCGCTGACGCAACGGATCACGGTTTCATTTTTGTGAACCTGAACGACTTCGATACCAAATTCGGTCACCGCCGCGACGTTCGCGGATACGGCGGGGCGCTCGCGCGTCTGGATGCGCTGATCCCGCAGATTCTGGAGCGCATCCGCCCCGGCGACGGATTGTTCTTCACTGCCGACCACGGCTGCGACCCGACCGCGCCCGGCAGCGACCACACCCGGGAATTCGTGCCCTTTATCGAGTACGGCTCCGCTACAGGGGGCGACGTGGGGACGATCGAGGGTCTCGGGTGGATTGGCGAGCGGGTCGAAGCGATTCTCGCGGACGTCGTTCGGTGAACGTCGCCCAGGCCGTTCGTCCGTCCCGGTCCGCGACGCATGGGGCGTTGCCGGTGCGACGCGTCCCCGCCGTTTACGCCGTGCTCAAACGGATACTGGATGTCGGGACGGCGCTCGCCGTCTTGCTCGTCACGTCTCCAATCCTCTTGCTCGCCGCCGCGGGGATCGTCATCGTCTCGGGCGGGTCGCCGTTCTTCTTGCAGGAGCGGGTCGGCAAAGACGGTCGCCCGTTCCGGATCGTGAAACTGCGCACGATGGTCCGCGGCGCGCATCTGCTGCATGCGGATATGCTCCACATGAGCGAGGTCGAGGGTCCGGTGTTCAAGATGCGTGACGATCCGCGGCTGCATCCGCTTGGATCGTTTTTGCGCCGGACGAGCATCGATGAGCTGCCGAATTTCTTCAACGTGTTGCGCGGCGAGATGTCGGCCGTCGGCCCTCGGCCGCCGCTGCCGGCCGAGGTGGCGCATTACGATGCCTACGCGATGCGGCGGCTTGCCGTGAAGCCGGGTGTCACCTGCCTCTGGCAGATCTCCGGGCGCTGCGAAGTGAGTTTCGATGAGTGGATGGCGCTGGACAATGCGTACATCGACGAATGGTCGCCGCTCTTGGATCTGCGGATAATCCTGCGCACGATCCCCGCGGTGATCCGCGGGATCGGCGCCCATTAACCCGCGCCTGACCGTCGTCGCCGGTCGCTCGCCGGCTAATCGCCGCCTGGCGCGCTCGACCGTGCTCGTGATGAGCGCGACGCTCGCCTCGACGTTGCTCGGCTTTAGCCGCGAGGTCGTGATCGCGCGCTTCTTCGGCGCATCGTGGCAGTTCGATGTGTTCTTGAGCGCGAGCGCGATGACGACGATCTTGTTCGGCGTCTTCAATGGTGCGCTCACGAGCGCGCTTGTGCCGATCTTCTCGGATTATCTCGCCACCGATCGCGAACGCGAGGGCTGGCGGCTCGCCAGTACGCTGATCATCACCGTCTCGCTCGTACTCGTGGTGCTCGCGGGGCTGGGCTGGCTCTTGGCGCCCGTCTACGTGCCGCTCTTCGCGCGTTTTCCGGCCGTGCGCTTGCCGGAGGCGATCGCGATGACGCGCTTGCTGATGCCGACGATCCTCGCGACGTCGCTGGCCGGCATCGTGGCCTCGATGCTCAACGCCTATCAGCGCTTCTTTGCCGCCGCCATGCAGGGCGTCGCCGCCAACGTGATCGTGATCCTGTTCGTGACCCTAGGATTTTCGCACTACGGCATCTACGCGATGGTCTACGGCTCGGTGCTCGGGCTCTTCGCGCAACTGCTCGTGCAACTGCCGCCATTCTTCGCGATCGGCCGCTTCCGGCCGGTCTTCGATCTGCGGCATCCCGGTTTGCGGCGCGTGCTCGAAATGCTGGGTCCGATCGCGATCGGATCGGCGGCCGGTCAACTGGCGCTCTTTTGCGATCGCTTTTTCGCCTCTGGCCTCGCCGAAGGTTCGATCGCGGGGATGAACTACGCCGTCAAAGTGGTCGGTTTTCCGCAACAGATCTTCGTCTCGGCGATCGCGACCGTGATCTTTCCGGTCTTTGCAAGCCAGTTCGCGACGCAAAACCGCGCCGCCATGCGGCGGTCGCTCTCGACCGGGCTGCGCATGGTCATCTTCCTCGCGCTGCCCTCGTCGCTCGGGCTGATCGCGCTGGCATCGCCGATCGTGCGCGTGCTCTTCCAGCGCGGCGCGTTCGGGCCGGACGCTACGATCTTGTGTGCCTCGCTCCTCCCCTTTGCGGCCGCGGGTCTCGTCGCGCTTGCGGCAAACGTCGTCCTCACGCGCTGTACCTTTGCGTGCGGCGAAGTCCGTAAGCCCATCGCCGTCTCCGTGCTCACCGTTATCCTCAACATCGTGCTCTCCGTGCTGTGGCTACCGACCCTCGGCGTCCGCGGCTTGCTGCTCGCCAATGCGGTCAGCCAGACGGCGCAGATGATTGCGCTCGCGGTTATCGCCTGGCAATTGCTCGGAGGGTACAACATGCTGCTGATCGTGCGTTCGCTCTTGAAAGTGTTCGGCTGCAGCGCGATCATGTATTCGGCACTGATCCTCGTGCAGACGTTCGAGCGGCCGCAGGCGCCGACCGAGTTCGCGCAAGCGGTGGCGCTCGGCGAACATCTGCTGTTCGGGGCGGCGATCTTCTTGGGCCTCGCGCGGCTCGTCGATTCCGACGAACTGCATTTGGCGATCGATCTCTTGTTCCGTCGCGCGCCGGCGGATCTCGTTCCGCTGCGGTAGGTCTACTTGGATATTCGTTGGCAGCCCGGATACGTGTATCCGCCGGTGTTCTATCCGCCGCATGTGCCGATGGACCCGGTCGCGGCCGTCGTGTTCGGGCTGGTCGGGATCGCGGTCGCCGTGCTCACGCTGCGGCGTCCGGCGAACGGCCTCGCCGCGCTCCTCGTCCTCACGCCGTTCGCGTTTGCGCATTACTTCGGTGGCACGTCGATGACGCTCTCGAAGGCGGCACTGCTCGGATTCCTCGCCGGCCTCATCCGCCACCGGCCGTCGCTGGGCGTGCTCCGCGACCCGCTCGTCCGGCGGCTGGGATACGCGATCGCCGCGGTGATCGCGGCGATGCTGCTCTCGGCGTTCACGGCCGGCGATCGCCATGCGGTCCTGCGCGAGGTGGCGAAATGGCTCGAATATGGGGTCACGTTCATCGCGGCGACGGTCGCGCTCGCGAACGACCCTGACGACCGGCCGATCTGGCGTGCGATTTCGGCGGCGGTGGTGCTGGTGTCGGTGTTGGCCCTGGCGCAGGAGCTCATCGGGTCGCCGGCCGGTCTCTTCGTCCACGGCCAGCCGTTCCCGCGCATCGCCGGACCGCTCGAAGGGCCGAACCAACTCTCGGGGTGGCTTGGGCTAGCGATCCCGGTGCTCCTCGCCCGCGTCCTCGTGCATCGCGATTGGCGCCTTGTGGCGGTGCTGCTCTTGGCGACGGTCGCCGACGTGCTCAGTCTGTCGCGCTCCGGAATCGTTGCAGCGGCGATCGCCTCAGGGGTCGTGTTGCTCGCTACGCGTCCCCCGCGAGCGGTCCGCTGGCGCTTCGCGGCCGGTGCGCTCGCGCTAGCTGCCGTGCTCGTCACCCTCGGAACGTCGGTCGGTCTCGAAGCGCGTTTCTTCACCCTTGCCGAGGTGCCATACCCGGATCATCTTGGCACCCGCGCGGAATTGTGGAGAGCCGCCCTCGACTTGTGGCGAAGCAGTCCCCTTGTGGGAGTTGGAGCGGGCAACTTTGAGCTGGATCTGGGCCGCGTCGGCTTGCCCGACGTTCACACGCACGCGAACAGCCTCTACCTGCAGAGTCTGGCCGAGACCGGGCTGATCGGGTTCCTCGCGACGCTGGCGCTGGTCTTCGTCTCGATCCAAACCTTCGCCGGGGCCGCGTCCCGGCGTCCGCTGATCGTCGGCGCCCTCGGCGCGAGCGTCGGACTCGCGCTTCATCAGGTGTTCGACTACCTCGTGTTCTTTCCGAAGATCGGTCTGTTTTGGTGGTTGATCCTCGCGATCGGGGTGGCGGAAGTCATGCAGTCGCGCAGCGACGCGCGTCCGGCCGAGGTGGCCGCGTGATCCGCTCACGCAATCCGAAGGTCGATGTGGCGGCGCTTGAGGAGCAGATCGCCGAGGAACTCGAGCGCGATCCGCAAGCGCGTTCGAGCGAACGACTCGCGCGGCTGGCGGCTTCCGTTCACGTTCGCACGATCGAGAGTGCGCTTGACCGTGCGGAAGAGCGCTCGACGCCCCGGACCACATGGCCCGCAGAAGTCCGCCTCTTTCCGGTGCACGTCAGCCCTGCGCTGCAGCGCTTCGTGCTGCGCGTCTTGAGTCTGGCGTTTCGCGATCAATACGAGGTCAACGCGCACCTCATCCGCGCGCAGCGCGAGACGATCGCGCTGGTCGACGGGTTGATCGAAAGGATCGACCGGCTCGAAGCGCAGCTCGAGTCGGAGCGCGCCGCGATGCGCGCCGAACGAATGGCCCGCCGCAATGCATCGGACTGAGGCGCGGCGCCGGATCGCGTTCGTCACGCCCTGGTACGGGCGCGAGTTGAGTGGGGGAGCGGAGCGGCTAGCATGGGATCTCTCGCATGCGCTCGCGCGGACCGGGGCGCTGATCGAAGTGCTGACGACGACCTGCCGCTCGTTCCACGACGACTGGGGTGCAAACTATCATCGTCCCGGGACGACCGTCGTCGACAATCTGATCGTGCGCCGCTTCAAAGTCGATTCGCGCGATCGCGCGGCGTTCGCGCGTGCCAACGGCAAGTTGCTTTCGCTTCCGCGCATCTCGCTGCGCCGCGACTGCTCGCCGCTGGGCGAGCGCGATACGCAGACGTTCGCTCGAGAGAATATCACGAGCCGCTCACTGCTTGCCTTCTTACGCGAGAAGGGCGCGAACTATTCGGCCGTCCTCTTCACCCCGTATCTGTACGGCACGACGCTGGGCGGCGTGCCGCTCGTTTCCGACCGCGCCTTCGTGATCCCGTGTTTGCACGATGAGGCGTACGCCTATCTCGATCCGGTCCGCGATGTGTTTGCGGGCGCGCGCGGCATCCTCTTCAACTCCGAAGGTGAAGGCGAAGTTGCGGGATCGATTTTCGGCCCGGCCGTGCATGCGAAGAGCAGTGTGATCGGGCATGCCGTCGATCCGGTCGCGCCCCCGCGTGCGCCGGTAACAATCGGCGCGTTCGCACCGCATCGCGCGCGGTACGTCTTGTATCTCGGCCGCCAAGACCGCACGAAGAACACCGATTTCTTACTCGATGCGTTCGCGCGTTTTCGCGAGCGGCGGGTCGGTTCGTCGCTTCAGCTCGTACTGGCCGGCCCGCAGCCCGCGGCGTTCCATGGCCGCGACGGTGTCATCGCACTCGGCTACGTGAACGAGGACATCAAGGCGGCGCTGCTGACGTACGCGCGCGCGCTCGTGCAGCCGAGCACGAACGAAAGTTTTTCGCGCGCGATCTACGAGTCGTGGTTTGCCCGCCGTCCCGTCGTCGTTCACGGCGATTGTCGCGCGACCGCGCGCGCGGTCGACGAGGCCGAAGGCGGGTGGACGGGGACTAGCGTCGACGACTGGGTTCGTATCTTGGCCACGATCGATGAATCAGCGGACGACGCGGTCGATGCGATCGGCCGTCACGGGTTTGCCGCGGCGCTAGAAAACGGCACCTGGGATGTGGTGGCCGCGCGGACGCTGCGGGCGATCGATGCCGCGAGCGGTACGCTCGCCGCCGCGCGCGCGATCGACCAGATCGTTCCGCTCGGAGAGGGGCCCGTCACCCGATATGCGCTTGCGCTCGGCGACGCCCTTCGGCATGCCGGCGCCGATGTTTCAACCTCGATCGCCGAGAGTCTAATGTTGCGATCGGGAGCGCGTACGATCTTGCACGTCGGGCAAGCGGAGGCTCCCACGGTGACTTCCGATGTCGCCATCGTCCATGAATTTCAAGCAAGTTTGGTCGAGCCCGGTTCGCCGCTCTTCGCCGCAACCGTTGCCACGCTGCATGATCTCTCGAAGCGCGGGATCCCGGCTCGTCACCTACCGGAAGTCGTTGATCCTGGGGCATGGGCGGGAATTCGTCTCTCGGAAAATCCCTTCGACGATGGCCGCTTCACGATTCTCTCGATCGCTCCGCTCGGGATCGGTGAGGCTCAGAACCTGATTGAGATGTTCGTTGCGCTCGAACGTGTGATTGGTAACGCCCGACTTCTGATCGAGACCGCCGACTGTGATTCCGGAGCGCTCGAGATGCTCGAGCGAGATCGGCGAGAACTCGAACTCCACCAAGGCCTCATACTGCTCGACGGTGACCGGACTACCCGATATGCCGCCTACCGCGCGGCCAGCATCGCGTGCTCATTCGGGCGCCCGCTGCCCACCGTATCGCGAGCGGTCGATGCGCTCTGGTTCGATCTTCCGGTTGTCGCTTTTGACGATGCGGTTTCACGCGAGGTCCTTGAACCATGCAGTTTTCTCATCGATACGCGTGTCCCACGCGAGATCGCGGCCATCTTGAAGGTTGTGGCCGGCGATTCCAGTTTGCGCGCCGCCGCGATCGCGGAAGGGCGTCGCATCCGCGAGCGCTACGCTCCGGCAACGGTTTCTTCGATCGTCTTGGACGCGCTTGCGGTGCGCCAAGAGACGTCGGCGGTCCGTTTGCCATGACGATACCGCTGGGCCGTCCGCGCCCTCGCGTATCGTGAAACGCAGGCGACTGTCGGCTCTAATGAGAAAATCGCCGTCTCTTTTTCCGGTCGCGGACCGGCGTATTCAATCCCGGTGCTGCATGCGGTGAGGCCATGATTCTCAACAATAACCCCGCGATCGATGTCGATGAACTGATGAAGCGAGTTCGCGCGGAGGCGTCGCGCCTGCGCTCCGGCGGAGCTCTCGAATTCCGGCGCGGCGAGCCGCGCAACATGAACGACATGCAACTCGCCAAGGCAATCGATCGTCATCATGCGGTATCGACATTGCTCGCCGAAGCCGAGACATGGAACCGGCCCGTGCAAGTGCCGCAGCGCCTTCGCCGATTTGGCCCGCTCGGCCGCTTTGTGACGCGTGTCGTAAACTATCTCTTCAAGAACCAGCGACAGGCGATTGCTGCGATCATCCACTCGAATCGCGAAGCGATCTGGATGCAGCTTAACATTGGCGAGGCCGTCTCGCGAAACATCGAAGATCTGCGCTCTCTCGAGCGCTACCGTGTCGAATCGCTGCGCGACGTTCGGATGTCGCTCGACGTGCTGCGGTCGGATGTCGCAGGCATCGCGAATGCCCACCATCATACTCGGGAAATCGCGGAGCGGGCGCTGGCCAACGGGGTGGGCGCGCTTGACGCGGTCCGTTCGGAGATTGAGGGCCTCGCGACTGCTCATCATGCCACCCGCGAGCTTGTCGAAGAAGCATTGGCCGCGGGAGAGAGAGCTCGTTACGCCTTGGAGCAGTCGGGTGTGTCCCGCGAATGGATCGAGTCTCTCGAATCGACCGTACGCGATATCTCTGGTCGCTTAGAGAAGGCGTCTCATGAGGCGACGTTCGCACACGCTCGTATCGACTCAGCGCAATCGGATCTGCGTGACGTTTCCGCACGAACGGATTTGGAAGCCAAGTTCTGCCACCAGCGCATTGACTCGGCCGAGTCGACGATACTCTCTCTAGCCGGACAAGCGAAAGGCTTCATCGAACGCGTCGAGCACCAAGGAAGATTAATTGCCGAACGTGACCGCACGCTCCACGCGATCTCCGAACGAGCGAACGACTCGCCGACGCGCCTTGAGGCGCGGCAGTCACTCGTTGACGGGTTGCGCGAAGTTGATCGGCATATCTCCGAAGGCTATGAGTCGACGTTGCGGGCGGTCGCAAACTTGCGTAGCGAAATCCACGCCGTCCCGGCGGTGCGCTTGTCCGTGCCCGAAGAGCATCGCCCAGTCGAGCGTAATGACGCTGTGCATGCGTTCCTCGCCGATCGCTTTCGAGGTACTCGGGCAGAAATCGATGCGTGGCTCTCGGCGTATCTCTCGGTCGTGCAGTCATGCACAATAACTTCGGAGGCGCCGCTGCTTGACGCCGGTCCCGGGCGCGGTGAGTGGCTAGAAATTCTTCGTAAAAACGATATTCCGGCACTTGGCATTGAAACGAATGGGATTCTTGCCGAGGAATGCCGTACGCTTGGCCTCAACGTGCGTTCTGGCGATCTTCTTGAGGATCTTCAAGATCGGCCAAGCCGGTCACTCGGCGCGCTGACGGCATTTCACGTCGTTGAACACCTGCCGTTTGAGTATTTAGTCGAGATGCTTCGCGAGTCGATTCGCGTGCTTGCACCCGGTGGACTCGTGATCTTCGAAACTCCGGATCCGCGCAACGTTCTGGTTGCGACGCGAACATTCTACCTGGATCCAACCCACCTGCATCCGATTCCCCACGAACTTCTTCTCGCGTTGCTTGAGATCGTGGGATTCGTCGAGGCCCGAGTCCTGGAGCTCCACCCCCCGAAACCGGTTTTCTCAGCCGGGGATCGGATGTCTGAACAGCTCAATGGCTTCTTTGCGCGTTCGCAGGACTACGCCATTGTTGCCCGCGCACCGAACGCCTGATGCCGCGGATCGCCGTTGTTACACCGTGGTACGGTGAAGATGCCGTTGGTGGCGCCGAAACGGTCGCTCGCGAACTGGCGACGCGCCTTGCGCTGACGCACGACGTCACGATGCTTACCACAACGTCTCGTGCTTTTCTCTCGGAGTGGGACGAAAGCTACTACGCGGTCGGAACAACGAGAGAGCATGGGTTTCGCGTACGGCGGTTCGCCGTCGATCCGCGGGAGCGCGGGGTTTTCGATGGCGTAAACGGCTCGCTACTCGGCCTTCCCATGGAAAATTGGGACGAATTGCGGCTACGGGGCGATCAGACTGATGCGTTTATCGAACAGTCGATCAACTCGTTCGCGTTGGAGCGCTATCTCCGTGACGAGGCGACGGGTAATCACGATGCGGTGATCTTTTTGCCGTATCTGTATGGGGTCGTCGTACGCGGCATCGAGGTGTATCCGGGGCCAGCGCACCTGCTTCCATGCCTCCATGACGAGACGTATGCCCGGCTGCCGCGTATCCAAGCGATCTTTCACCGTGCGGCTTCGTTGCTCATGAACTCCGCGGGCGAGGCTGAGTTGGCGCTGCGTCTGTATGGTCCCGGAATACTACACAAGATGACCGTGATCGGCCTCGGCGTTGAAATCGAGGATGAGATAGGATCGCTCCCCGATGCCGTCTCCGACCCGTACATCTTGTACGTTGGCCGCCGCGATCGAACGAAGAACGTCGAATTTCTCATCGACGCCTTTCGCGCATCGCGATTGAACGGCGCCGGGAACGCGATGAAACTCGTGTTGGCCGGGCCAGGCGACCACTCGTACGACGATCGCGACAACGGCGTAGTCGATCTTGGATACATCGACACGCTAACGAAGCGGGCTTTGCTGGCGGGGGCCCGCGCCCTCGTGCAACCGAGCGTGAATGAGAGCTACTCGCGCGTTGTCATGGAGGCATGGATGACGCGAACGCCAGTCGCCGTTCACGCATCGTGCCTTGCAACGGCGATGGCCGTCGAGGCCTCGGGAGCCGGCCTGATCGCGGCAACGCGCGAGGAATGGATGAAGGCCTTCGAGATGTTCTCGCACGATCCCGATGGAACGCTACGTGAAATGGGCGAACGCGGCGAACGCTACGCTCGCGAGTTCGCGGACTGGGAACGCGTTATTCCGCATCTGTTGGAGACGCTCTTCGGACCTGGCGACTTCGAGTCAACCGGTAAGCGCATCGACCAGGTCGTGCAAACGCTGGAATATGGCGATGCGATTTCGGACTATGCGATGCATATTCGCCATCGGCTTCGGACGCTGGGTTATGACTCCGATATCATCGCTGAGGGAATCGGCCACCGGGTTGCCGATGAAGCGATCGCCTTCCGGGACTATTCGCTCTCCGTTTCTGACGCAGTGATTTATCACCATTCGATTGCTTCGGCGGCCACCGAGGCTGTCAGCTCGCTCACCGTTCCGAAGGCCCTCATCTATCACAACATCACACCCGCTCGTTTTTTCGAGCCGTTCGAGCCGGCATTCGCCGAGCTACTCCAGATTGGCCGTGCCCAAACGGCGGGAGTTCTTCCGCATTTCGATTACCTCTTCGCCGATTCCGACTTCAACGGAGCCGAGCTGAGCGAATTAACGGATAAGCCGGTCCGCACGATCCCGGTCGTCGTCGACTTCCGGCGGTTCGACCGGATGCCTGACCCGGAGCTCATGCGGAAGCATCTGTTCGGCATTCACGTGCTGTTCGTTGGCCGGGTTTCACCGAGCAAGGCGATTGGGCCGCTACTTGATGCCTTCGAGGCCTATCTCTGCTTCAACGGCGAGGCTCACCTCTCGATCGTCGGCCGCTTCAACCCCGCCGATGCGTATTATCGGCAATTACGCGATTCGGTGATCGAACGCCGCATGGAAAAGTCGGTTACGTTTGCGGGCCTCGTCGACGAGGAGACGTTGACGGCGTATTACCGGACCGCCGATATTTTCGTAACCCTTAGCGAGCACGAGGGGTTTTGCGTCCCGCTCGTCGAGGCAATGTTTTGGGACATCCCGATCGTCGCGCTGGGAACGACGGCGATCCCGGAAACCCTCGGACCCGCCGGCATTCTGCTCGAGTCCAGTGCAACGCCGCTCGAAATCGGGGCATTGTTTCACACGATCTGCTCGGACCTGAACCTGCGCCTCACGATGATCGATGCACAGCGGCGACGCCGAACTTTTTATCTTCCCGAAACCGGCGAGCGACGACTCGATGGCCTCATCAGCGAGTTGTCGAAATGAGCCGTCGACCGAAGGTCGCGATGGTCGTCCAGCGCGCGGGCCGCGACGTCAACGGCGGTGCAGAGGCGCTATGCCGCGACGTCGCCGTCGCGCTCTCTGCAACATGGGACGTCACGATCGTCACGACGACCGCGCTCGAATATTCGACCTGGGCTCCGCACTATTCTGCCGGTTCGGACGATATCGATGGCGTTCCAGTGTTGCGCTTCGACGTCGACGAGCCACGAAGTCAGAAGTACTTCAACACTCTCAGCGCTCGCATCATGTCGCACCTCGACAGCGCGCCACTCCGGGAGCAAGAAGATTGGATGAAGGCACAAGGTCCGTATTCGACGCAATTGCTTCGCTACTTGGAGGATCAGGGAGCCGAGTACGATCTCGTCATTTTCTACACGTATTTGTATGCTACGACCTATTTCGGACTGCCGCTCGTTCGCGATCGCGCGGTCTTGGTTCCGTTTGCCCACGACGAATGGCCGATACGCTTGTCGATGTGGAATGCGCTGTTCGATCTGCCGCTTGAGATCGTTTTTAGTACGCCGGAAGAACGTGACTTTCTGCAACGTCGTTTCGGGCAAGCGTACAGCGGTCCGGTGGTTGGCATCGGGGTCGATATCAAGGAGGATGTTCGGGCCGGCCGGTTTCGTCAACGCTTTGGAATTCAGAATCCTTTCGCGATCTACGTTGGTCGGATCGACCCAGCGAAGAATTGCGACCGGTTACTCCACGATTTCGAGCTATACAAGAAGCGCCACGCCGACGATTTAGTGTTGATTCTTCTCGGTCGCGCGGCGATGCCGCTGCCGGTATTGCCCTATCTGCGGCCGCTTGGGTATGTTGATGAAGAAGCGAAATTCGACGGCCTGGCTGCAAGCGAGATGCTCATCATGCCATCGGCGCTCGAATCGTTGTCCATCTCGTTGCTCGAGGCTTGGAGTGTCGGGCGTCCCGTCGTGGTCAATGCCGCGAGCGAGGTGCTCGTCGGGCAGTCGCGGCGCGCGAACGCCGGCCTTTGGTATGCCGATGAAGCCGAGTTTACTGCCGCCGTCAATTTGGTCCGCGGGCCCATCGGTGAGGCCATGGGTGCGAACGGCCGGTCCTTCGTCATGGAGTCGTATTCGTGGCCGAAGATCATCGAAAAGTATCATCACCTCTACGAAACGATCTGTTTGAGCGGCGCTCGGCAAAAATGATAGCATCAAGCGTCGCAGGTTCGCAACCGGATGCCTCCTCGCTTTGGCAGTATTGCGCGCTGCGACCGTTTCGACCCAATTGGGCGAACCACATCACGCGATGACATTCGGTGGCGGAAAGGAGAGGGAATCGTGCCCCGGATCGGCAGCGGAGGATTGCTCGCAGCTCGACATGCGGGTTAGCGTTTACGGTTCTCCACGTCGTTACGAAGGGCTTAAAAGTATCATCGGGCCGGATTCGAGGTGGTCGAACCATGCCACGGACTCCTGGACCAGCGTGATTCGTGCCTGAAGGGATGCGTCGGGCGGCGCATCGATCGATACGGTTCGTGCTGCGCTGGTACCAGGAAGAATTGGCGGACCAAACGGTGTGCGTCGCGGTTCAACCATTTGCACGACTTGCCCGTCCTTCACCCATCGATAGCTGAGATTCACTGGCAGCCGGCCAACGCTGCTGAGAGTTTGCGCGCTTTGGTTACAAATCTCTACCGATATGCGTTGTGCGCCCGCAGCAGCGGGCAAGGTATCGATGATCCGGAGCGATATTGCTGCAGCGTCTGCTGGCCCAAACGCTGTTTGCGAGAAGACTGGCGACTGCGGAATCGATGTGACGTCCGCCCGTCCGGCTACAGCAAAAATGTCGCTAGCGTTGCGGAGCGTCGCTCGGGGAGATTTCTCGACTTGACCCATGAACGGATCGTTTGGTGCTCCGAGCCACGCCACCGACGATGAGAACGCGTCGCGAAGTTGTCGTCGGAGTAATTTTGGGGACTGCTCGTTTATATGCATCAGGCGTTCGTATTCCGTGCGCGGATCACTCGGCAAGGCGATGCCTTGGGCTGCGGCTTCGCGCACTTTTCGAGGCCAACCATACTTGTAATACCATGCGTTCGGAAACGTATGAACTACGAATATCCCATCCGGCGTCAGCGAGCGTGCCACATTCCGGTAGAGCCTGTCGACTTCGCCAGAAGTGAGATGCTCGATAACATCCGAAGCAACCACGAAATCGTATCGTTGATCCTCGAAGGGGAAGACATTGATATCGCATTCAAAGAGGCGAACCGGTGCTTCTGAGAGCCGGCAACGTTCGAGGTGTTCGCGCGTAAGCTCGATCGCGTTCACGCTGTAGTCGATTGAATCGATAGACCAACCCCGTGCCGCGAGATAGGCTGTCACCTCGCCGCGCCCGCAGCCGATATCGAGTGCGCGGCGGCCTCCGCGAACCTCGGCGAAGGCGGCGACCGTTCGCAGTCGCAAGTCCTCGATCGCCAGGGGATCGTCGCCGCCGAATGTCCGGAAGCCGCCGCAATCGTCAACATAGTACGAGCGGGTATAGCTCGCGCGCAGACGTTCGGTGAGTGTGAGTGGTGCGGCCGCGCTTCGCAGCGGGTTATAGGCTTGCGCCGGCGACAGCGACGGAAAGCGCGCCTGCGCGCGCAGATCCGAACGGATGAAAAAGGCGTTGACGCCCGCGGATTCGGTCCCGATAAGCGTATAGCCGAGTTGGCCGGCGAGCCGATGGAATGCGGTGAGTGATGCACCGAAATTGCTGGAACCGTCCCATTGATGATCGGGGGTGAACGGCATTACCCAATCGGTGGCCTGCCCTTTGCCGGCATTGTATTCCGCAACCACGAGCCGCGGTCGCCAACGACTAAGTGCCTCCCAGATCCAGTAGTCGTTGCCGTCAATATCAATCGACAGCAGATCGAATTCGCACGGTACCTGGTGCAACTCGAAGGCTCGAACGACCGACGCAGGTTGTACGAACTCTTCGTGAATGTGAACGTTCGGTCGCTGTTCGTGGCGCCGGCGCAGGCGCTCGGCTCGCTCTGAATTGCCCTCAATAAGTAATGCCTGCCAGCCGAAGCGTTCGATGAGCATACCGCCATTGCTTTCGCTTCCGTCACCGGCACCGATCTCGACGAGGTAGCGCCGCTCGACGGCGATACGGCCGAAGACTTCTCGAAAAATCCCGTCTTCGCCGTTCTGCGATGACCAACGCTCCTCGAATTGGCGTAGCCGCTCCAATGCTGCCCCATCGACTAACTCGATCTCAGCGGATTCGCAGATGACTTCATCGATCCAGCGCACGCCTTCTATGAGGAGCCGCGGTACGAGTCGCATGATACCGGTCTGAGTCGGCGTGCGAACGTCGAGAACGTACTGGCGATGTTCACCCGCGCGACAGGGTCGCCATAGCGATGATCGCAGTGTCTGGCCGTCGTTACCTTCCCACCGATAGCTGAGCCGAACCTGTGGCTTGATCGAACCGTCCAGCGTTTCGCTCGAGTGGTTTGCAATTGAGACGGTGACTTTGAAATGACTTCCCGCACTCACGTGAGTCGGCGGGTCGACGAACGAAAGACTGATCACCTGAAGTGGCTCAGCTCCTCATCTTGATCGGGAGCGTCACGTGCGCGATGGCAACAGGCTCCTCTGATGCACGATCGTGACCATGGGGCGAAGGTCGGTGAGCCCCTCCCAGATGCCTGCCTCCGTATCGGGCAGCACCTTGAGCATTCCAGCGTCATGAATGAAGAGGATCGTGTGACGAAACGCGATGCCAGAGTGTCCGTTGGCGGCTATCCCTAGGGCAATGCTATACTCTCCTGGCGCAATGCTGGCCTCGAACGTAAACGACACGGCGATGGATTCGCCAGCCGCGACCGGGCCGATCGGTTGCCCAAGCGTAAGTGTGTTCGCACCATACACGACCACGCCCATGCGGTCGCGAATCTTGAAGCCAATGTGCGGATCGTCGAACCCGCGCGCGAAGATAACCTGCGCTTCGATGCGAACTCCACGCCCGCTAAGAACCGACTCGACGGGGGTATCCGTTGCGTCCAGCACCCTGACGTGCCAATCGATGAGATCGCCTGCGCTCCGAACCGCTCCCTTGCTTGTAACCTCTATGAACTCTTCAGTCTCTCCAACTTCATGATCTTCGCGATGATGTAACTCGCGGCCCAAATACACGTCGAGCACTTCTTTCGGATTCCCGTCGCAGATGGCTGCTCCGTTCTCGAGCAGAATCGCGCGGTCACACAGCCGTTGGATTGATCCGCCGTCATGCGAAACGAAAAGCAGGGTGACGCCCCCATCGCGGAGCGTTCGTAGCCGCTCGAAGCATTTCTGCTGAAAGAACACGTCGCCCACGGCGAGTGCTTCGTCGACAATCAATATGTCCGGGTTGAGGTTCGCCGAGACCGCAAACGCCAGTCGCACAAACATACCGCTGGAATAGGTTTTTATCGGGCGTTTCATCGCATCGCCGATGTCCGCAAAATCGGCGATCGCGTCGAATTTCTCTTCAATCTCACGTTCCGACAGACCGTGGAGCATCGCATTGAAGAAGACGTTTTCACGTCCCGTGAACTCCGGATTGAATCCGCTTCCGAGTTCAAGTAGCGCGGTGAGCCTACCATTCACCGCAACCGATCCTGTCGTTGCGCTAAGGACACCCGCGATTATGCGTAGGAGCGTGCTCTTTCCGCTGCCGTTGTGGCCGACGATACCGATGCATTGCCCGCGCTCGACGGCAAATGAGATCGGGCGAAGCGCGTGGATCAATCGACCTTGGCTGCGGCCCGTGAGAAGTTCAACGAAACGATCCCGCGGATGGTCGTATATCGTGTAGGTTTTCGAAAGGTCGTCGACGCGCAGGGCGGGTTGGTTCATAGTACGTCGGCAAATCCCGGGCGAAGCTTTTTGTAGAGGGCCCATCCCGCAGCGAATGAGGCGAAAGAGATCAGGATCGGTACGACGAGGGTCGTCGCATCGAGTGCTTCTCGAAAGATCGCCGCGCGGTACAAGGCGACGATGGCGGCTAGTGGGTTGATCGCATTCAACCACTCGACCTGATGCGGCATTTGGGTGGGCGCGTAAATCACCGGCGTCAAATAGAATCCGACGAGGAGCGCTGGTCCGAGCCCTTGCGGGATATCGCGGAAGAAGACCGTCAAACACGCCGCCGCATATGCCACGCCGCAGCCGAAGACGATCTGTAGTACGATCGCGAGCGGAAGAATGAGCACGAGCCGAGGGCTGAACCCGACGACGGTAGTCGCAAACGCGATCAAGAGCAAAAGGCCGATGAAGCTTTCGAGGAGGCCGGCAAAAATGGGTACCATGGGGATAATTGCGAGGGGAAAGACGACCTTTTTGATCAGGGCTGCTTGCGCGATCACGGAGGTCGCCGCTTGTGTTATTCCGATCGAAAATGCCGTCCAGGGCAGGAGGCCCGCAAAGAGCCAAAGTCCGTATGCGGCAGGCGTTCCCGGAAGCGTTGGAACGGGCGCCCGCGCGTGAAAAATAAAGGCAAAGAGATAGGTAAACACAAAAAGTTGCGAGATCTGGATCAGAAGAGGCCAGAGCGGCCCCAGCACCGATCCGCGGTAGCGCGAGGCGAGCTCGCGCTGCACCAAAGCAACCAACAGGCTGTATCGCCACCGGACTCCGGAATTCAACGCGACGCTCATCATTATTCCTTCATGAGACCGGCTTACGCCCCTCCCATCATGAAAAAGTAACCGGATGAATCTTGGCGGTGTTCGATCGTGAGGCCCGTTTTCACACGGCTGGTACGGAGTGACGTCGGTCGCAACGGAGCCGTACTCCTCATCGCGCTGCTGCTCCTCAATGCGTCGACCTATGTGTTCTGCGCGCTGGCGGGACTTGTGTTGCCGCTCGCCTATTATGGCGTGCTCATGTTTCTGGTCTCGCTTATGCTGGTGCTAACCGCACCGGCAATGATTGGGCAGAACTCGCTGAGTAAGGTTGTCGCTATCGCAAGGTTCGTAACGGATACTCGGCGTGAAGCACGCCGAGCAAGTGGCGCGAGCTGGCCCCAATCAGTTCTTGGTCCAGACTTCTTAGCATCACCTCGAGTGCTCCCGCGCCACCCTTGCGATAGCGATCCCTTGGCATAGGCGCATGCGTGCGCTTCCATGATTCCGATCGAAACTACCGTCCCTTGCTTGAAGCCTGTTTTTTTTTAAAAGTGCGCAGGCCGCAGGAGTTGACGGTACTAGGGGTGCCTGCACTTGGAGAACAAGTACGAGGCGATACGCGGAACGCAAACGATTCTAAGATAAGAATCGGAGAGCGGCCAAAGCGCCTCTCGCACCGATCCGCCGCAGATTAATGCCAACTCGCGCCGGATTCGAGTAACCAACATGCCGTTTCGCTAGTGAACTCCATGACGCAATGCTCCAGTGGTCACTATTTCAAGATACTGGCTCACCCCTCCCTTCGGGATAGGTCGCCGAATCGGTTCATCCCCGAGAAGATTCAGCGCGCTTGACGATCACTCAGTCGGCCCTCCTAGCCAGAGAAAACAGAAGACTTGTAGGGAAACCCTTACTTGCGGCTTCGGTACATTCGGTTGGCCCGGCCGCGGCTTCGCGCTAGATCGATTTCGATACGGGGCGATGGTAGAAAGTGGGCGGGCCCAGTAACAAACGATTGGCAGGGCACAGCTCGACACTCACCGATATTTCTTAAGTACGGCGCGCCCCGTCCTCCTTCGCGCCTTCGCTATACCGTACCGTCACATTGCGAGGGGTTGTGATTTCGACATCGCCACGATCTGAACGAGCACTCGGCGCGGAATCCGCTTGGACGCGTATCGAGCGCCGAATCTCGCCTCCACTCATGATTCTGGGTGTGGCCCTCGCTCTTACGGCGTTGCGTTTTCCGATGATTCTTGTGATGAAACGGCCGGAAATTATTTGGGACGAATTGATCTATCTCAGTTACGCGCGCTTTTTCGCGGGCGAAGCGGGATTAGTCAATTTGCAGCCGGCGGTGTCGACACACTTCGCCTATGGTGCATTCATTGCTCCGGCGTTTATCTTGCATCCACCACTGCAGTACGCGTACCGGGCTGCACTCACAATCAATCTGCTCTATTCGGCCGTGTTTCTCGGGCTCACGTACATGCTTGCGCGGAAGCTTGGGATGGCCCAGCGCTTGGCGATCATTTCGGCTGTCGCGGTTGCGGCTTATCCGTCGTTCTTCATGATCCCGATGGTCGCGTTTACTGAGAATGTTGTCTATCCGATGACGCTCGCGGCGATTCTTGCGTTCTGGCGGCTACTCGAAGCGCCGTCCCGGCCACTGCGGCACGTGCTGTTGATCGCGATCGTCCTGCTTCTTTATGCTGCGCACACAGCAACGTTGCCGACACTATTGGTAACGATCCTTGCGCTCATCGTCGGCTCGCTGATTGGCCGCTTTTCCTTGCCGCTCGCGGCCATCGATGTCATCCTGCTTGGCGTCGGTTTCGTTGGGATCAACACCCTCGACGGACATTTCATGGCCATCTCGGGCGGCTATCCGAGGGGCAGTCTGAGCGCCTTGCTGCTGAGCGCTGTTACGCCTTCCGGCTTACTAGCGGCTGTGCGCGCGTTGTTCATGCAGCAAATGCCGCTCGTGTTCACGACCTTCTCTACATATTCGGTGGGCGTAGTTAGCTTGTGGCGCGATGCTGTGCGCGTTCGGACGACGAGCGGCACGGAGCTGATTCGTCCGGCGGTGTCGCTCTTCGTTCTCAGCGCAGCAATCCTTACGGTGCTTATGTCGGCGATTGCGATGTCGGGAACCGATCACTCATTTCATCAAATCGGCCTCACCTTCACGACGCGTTACGTCGAACCGTGGCTTCCACCGATTCTCATAATTGGATTTGCTGCTCTATTCGAACATCGTGCGTTTACGTTACGACCCGCACTGTATCTTTCGGCACTCATCGTCATTCCGGCGATCGTCTCAAGTTACCCGATCTTCGATCCGACCCAATTCACCGGACCCGGTGAGACTATCAACTTGGTGGCATTTTCCGCGTTCAATCGGCTTTTCGGATCGCCCGGTCTCGTTGCCGTGGTCGCGATCTGGCTCGTCGGCTGCGCTGGGTTGTTTTTCGTCGCGCGGACGCGCGCTGCCACCGCGGTTTGCCTCTTCGCAATTTTTTGTGCCGGAGCGAGTATCTATGATTGGAAAACGGAGTTTGCCGCCTCGCAAGATCGGTATACCCGTCTTTTGGGCGCGCCTGTAAGCCGATTGCTTCCCTACTACGACGCGTTGCCACAATATGGATCATTCGCGGTCGATACCGTGGGTTTAGACGGGCTGATCTTTGCCCTTACACAACTTGCGCTACCCGAGAAGACGTTTACCGTCTTCAATAGTGCGGCCGGCCAGCAACCCGCGAGTCCGGTTGTGATCGCTAGCACGGGCTGGCAGCAGAAAGGGTACCGGCGCATTGCATGCGAGACGTTTGACGCCATGTGCCTGTTCGTTTCGGATCCCCACGCCGCCGCGTATCTTGCCGAACTCGCCGACATTGATGTGTCGCGACCCGTTCTTGCCCTTAGTTCAGGTCTTGAAATCGGTATCGATCATCTGGATTCTGCGGTGACGTCGGGCGTGCAAGGCCTCGAACGCACGCCGGACGGTATTCCGTTTCGATGGACCACGGGCGATGCCGTCTTCCGCTTGCCGCGCACGGATGTTCCGGCGCGAGGGATGACGCTCTTCGCCGTCGCGCCAGCGCCGGGCGGCGTCTCGATTTTCTTCCGTCCTGCGGGCGGCCGCGAGGTGCGGCTGCTTTCCACACGGGAAACCATGGGCGGAAACACCTTTTCGCTCGTCTTCCCGCAAGCCGCCATACCGGGTTCGAGTGTGCGCATCGTGACAACGAACCGCATTCCAGGCGGTTTAAGCGTCGAGATCCGCTCCTTACGTCTTCTGCCGAATTGAGAATCCGCTGAGCGTGGCCCCCGGTTCGAGCCGGTTGTTAAGTCACGGTGCAGTAGTTCTTGTCGGGATCTTTGTCCTTAATATCGGCAACTACGCATTTTATGCCGCCGTCGCGAGAATCGTCGGCGTGCAGGCGTACGGTACGATCGCCGCGCTCTTTTCGGCGCTGTTTTTGATGATGGGGCTCTCGAGCATCGTCGCTACAATCGTCGCGAAACTTTCGGCACAACTCTGGTCGCGGCTCGACCGCGAACGGGTGAAGCGGTTGAGCGACGTCACCGGATCTGTCGCTATCCTGTGCGGAATCGTCCTTGGTCTCTCAGGCCTGTTGTCGCGCGATCCGATAGCGCGGTTCTTCGCGCTTCGCGATCCATCGGCGGTCGTCGCAATGTCGATCGCGCTGCCGTTCGTTCTCGTCGTCCCGATCCAGCGGGCCGTCTTTGCGGGGACCGAGCTATACCAAGCGTACGCCATCTCCAATGTCATCGAGGGGGCGCTCAAGGCGCTTTCCGGCTCGCTTCTCGCGGTCGTACTCGGCGCGGCCGGGGCGCTCTACGGGGTTGCCGTTGCCTCATTCACCGCATGGATTTACGCCATCATCGCGGCGCGCAGGGCCTTCGGTTCGCGTACACGTCGGCTCGATCTCGAGCCCGGCACGATTCAAGCGACGAGTGGGTACATTGCGGTCATGACGATCGCGATGTACGCCATGCTGTACGCCGATACGCTTCTGGTCAAACGATTCTTCCCAGCTGAGGATGCGGGGCTCTATGCGGCGGCGGCCCTGGTCGGGCGGACCATCTATGTCGCATTGGGTTTCATCCCGGTTCTCGTCCTGCCCAAAGCCACGTCGCTCGCCGAATCAGGCCGATCGTCACGGGGCCTCTTGACCCAAGCGCTTGGGGTGTTGTTGGCGCTTGCCACGGTCGCGTTGATCGCATGTTGTGTTCAGCCGGAACGAATCGTTACGCTGCTCTCGGGCGCGGCTTTCGCTGCGGCTGCTCAGTACGTCCCGTTGTACGCTTTTGCGGCGTGTGCCATTGCCATTGCCAACGTGATCGCCATGAGCCAAATCGGCAATCATTCTTACGCATTCGTCGTTCCGCTCGCGCTCGTCGCTGGCAGTCAGATTGCGTCAATGGTTCTCTTTCACTCGTCGATTGCTGAGATCTTGCGCATTCTGTGTTGCGGGAATCTGCTCGCCGTCGCGGCATGCTGCTATCGCCTCGATATTTTCGGTCCGCTGCGCCCCGCCCTCGAACCGGAGCCCGCGGCGCTCGCTCGGAAAGGCGCCTAGAGGGAAACCGGGCGCCTTTATCTCATGAGGATTCTCGCATGCATTGGTGGGGCTTGCTGACTTGATGCCGACAACTTACCCCTTGTCGTTTCCGATCGCGACCGTACCGGCGTGATAATCCAACGCACCGACATCGCGGATCTTTATGTCGTCGAGTTCGAGCGTCACTCGGACGATCGAGGTTTTTTTGCACGTGTGTTTGATCGCCAGACCTTCAGCAAGCACGGGCTGGTTGTGGAGTATCCGCAACACGGGGTTGCTAAAAATATTCGCCGTGGTACGCTTAGAGGGATGCACTACCAGACGGCACCTTTCTGTGAGGTGAAAGTTGTCCGCTGCGAGCGCGGTCGCGTGTTCGACGTCGTGCTCGACGTCCGGCGCACGTCGCCGTCATTCGGCTGCTGGAGAGCATTTGAACTATCCGAAGACGTTCCGCGGCAGTTATATGTCGGTGCGGGTCTTGCGCACGGCTACGTGACCTTAACCGACGATGCGGAACTTCACTATCTTCTGTCCGCTTCGTATTCGCCGGCACACGCAGTCGGCGTGAATTGGCGGGATGCCGGTGCGGCAATCGATTGGCCGTTAGGTGACGTCGTCATCAATGATCGCGACGCGTCACTGCCCCCGCTCTCCGCGGCCCCCGACCCGTTCAGTCCAAGCGTTCCATGATGGTCGCGGTGATACCGGCGTATCGGGCCGGAAATACGATCGCCGGCGTGCTCGATTCGGTCTTGCCGTTCGTCAATGCGGCGGTCGTCGTCGACGACTGCTGTCCCGAAGGAACGGGCGACGTGGTCGAGGCCATAACGCTTCGCGACGAGCGGGTGTCTTTGATCCGCCACGACGTGAACGGCGGCGTCGGTGCTGCGATGAAAACGGGGTTCGCTGCCGCACTCTCAATGCAGGCCGACGTAGTCGTAAAGGTCGATGCAGACGGCCAGATGGACCCGTCATTCATCCCGCGGCTGGTGGAGATCCTCGATACATATCCGGCGATAGCGCTCGTCAAAGGCAACCGCTTCGGGAACTCCGCTGTCCTAACCCGGATGCCGCCGCTGCGGCTGTTCGGCAATTCCGGCCTCTCATTCATCGTCAAGGTCTGCAGCGGCTACTGGAACGTCATCGATCCGACGAACGGGTATATTGCAATTTCAGCAGATGCGCTGCGCGCGATCGATTATGCGCATCTCGCGGACCGCTACTTCTTTGAGATCGATCTCCTTTGCGAGCTCGGCTTGCGGAAGGCGCCGATCGCCGAGCTCGAGATGGCGCCTATTTATGCGGGAGAGAACAGTTCCTTGTCCATCGGCAAAGCACTGCTCGGATTCCCCGTTCCGCTGGCGAAGCGTTTTTTACGCCGTTTATGGAGTCAATATTTCCTGACCGACATCAATGTGGGCACGATCTACGGCATTACCGGTTGGCCTTTGCTACTCATCGGTACGGCTTTTGGCATCTGGCAATGGTATATTTCCTACGCATCTGCCACGCCGCGCACCACCGGAACCGTAGTTCTCGCGCTGCTCCTCTTCATCGTCGGCTTCCAACTCGTTCTGCAAGCCATCACGTACGACGTGCAGTTTTCTCCACGTACGTTGAAGGCGCGTCTAGTCCATCATGCGCTTACCATGACGAGCACGTACGAATCGAGTGTCGTCGTCGTTGGTCACGACCGGGACTGAGGACCCCACCGCTACTTCAACCGGCTGGCGGAGCTGGCCACGGTTCGAGTTGATCCGCGGGCAAGCTGCGGTAGAGGAATTCCGGCTTTTTATCGCGCGCAATCGGCCGTTTCCGCGAACGGGTGAAGAGATATTGTCCCAGGTCGCCTTTGCGGTAATCCAATTGCGATTTCAGGGCGTCTCGGTTGGCGTACACGTAGGCATTATTCGGATGGACATCGGCCGTGAACGACTGATCCGGTTCGAAGCCGGCGTAGGTCAGTAGTAAATGCAACTCGTGTCGATTGTATTCTCGGTTGTGGCGGCCGTAGGGTCCGTAGCCGGAGTACGGATCGTAAATATTCGCTCCTGAAATGAGACGCGCGACGTTTTCGAGCCGAGCCACATTGGGCGTCGTCAGGATCAGCGATCCATCTGGCCTTAGGACGCGATGGATCTCGCGCAAGGCGTGCAGGGGATCCATCAACAAATGTTCGATGATCTCGCAAAAGAATACGACGTCGAACGAAGCGTCGGGATACGGAAACGCCTGGGTCTCGGTATTGAAATGATCGAATGTGAAGGTTACGCTCTGCGATGGTCTTCCGTCAACGGTCGTATACGTTACCTCTTGCGCGCCCGCAGAGGGTAGACCGTCCATAAAGAAGTTTGCAAGCGTTAGATCTAAATTCGAGAACTCGCGCAGCAGCATGGTCGTAAAGTATGGATTCGCTCCGAGTTCGAGCGCTGTTCCGCCGAGTGACTGCGCGAGTCCCCATGTGTACACGAAACGGCGGAAATCGCTGCGGCAATAGTTGAGCATCTCCGCCGGCGGTGCATCCATGATACAAACGCGTTCGAGGAACGCCGCGAGCGCCGATTCGCTCATCCCGGCGGGAAGCGGAAGGTGCGGGGCGAGCGGAAAATCCGCTCGCGGCATAGAGGTCTTATCCATCAGGTGGGGCTTCGACGTCTGCGCTCAATTTCTCCATCGGATGCCTCCGTGTTTGGTGCTGCTTAGGCGAGACCGGGATGGCAGTGCACGACGCAGCGGGGAACTTACCGGGCTCGATGTTCGACAAAAGCCGGATCTGGGGGAATAACGAGTGTCGAAATCACGGCAGGCGGGCTGTCGGCCTGGAGGCTCGGCGTTGGGGGGGGGCTACCGTTCAATCGGAACGACAATGTTTGAATGTGTATAGGGCGGACCTCGTTACCACGGCCGTCGATAATTATCATGGTACCGCCCCAGCGCCCCCCAATAGTAAGGTATTCAAATCGTGCCTTGCCCTGCGGCGCCCGGAATTTACGGGTTCGGGCAATACGCGGTTAAGTCGGGGGGCGCAATATTGTTTACGACCAGGTCATGCGGCATCTATGAGGCAGGCTATGCAGCGACAGGATCGACGTTCGTCGCTCCTGAGACGGGGGTGGAGCGTAGAGCATCCGGACCATCAGAGCGCCTCCGTAATAGAGGACGCTGTTTTCAAGGTCCGGGATTTTGAAACGCGAAAACGGCATTGTGATCGCTCTGATTGGTGCGACCGGCCAGCTCGGGTCCGCGCTCCTCGAAGCATGGCGCGAGCGGTGCGAGATTGTGGCACCGTCCCATGCCGAGCTCGATTTTTCCGATCGACCACAGCTCGATTATTTCCTCGACCGGGTCAAGCCGGCCGCTTTGGTGAATTGCTCGGCATTCCACAACGTTGACGCTTGCGAGCAGACACCGGGTCTCGCGTTCGCAGTGAACGCGCTCGCCGTCGATGGTGCCGCCGAAGCATGTGCTGCGCGGGGGATTGCATTCGCAACAATTTCCTCCGATTACGTTTTCGATGGACGTGCAACGCGGCCGTACGATGAAACGGATGCTCCGAATCCGCTCACAGCATATGGAGCCTCGAAACTCGCGGGAGAACTGCTGGTGCGGCGGCACGGCGTGCGGCACTACATCATCCGCACCGCTGGGGTCTACGGGAAATCTGGCACGTCGAATAAGGGATATACTTTCATCGAACGTATTTTACAGCAGGCCGAACGCGGCGAATCCTTGCGCGTCGTCAAGAACATGACTTTTTCACCGTCATATGCGCCGCATATAGCGCGCGTTATCACCGATTTGATTGATCGCGAGGCGTTCGGCACGTATCACGTTACCGGAGCGGGGCACACGACGTGGTATGCCTATGCGAAAACTGCGCTAGACGCGCTGGGCTTGCAGCCGGATCTCATGGCGATCACCTACGATGCGTTTGGAGTGGGAACCAAACGCCCCCAATTCTCGCCGCTCCGGTCGGTTAGGCTTCCGGCTGTGGGAATCGAACCAGCCCCGCCCTGGGAGGCAGGCTTGGCTGCCTTTCTGGCGGAGCGGGCACGACGGGCCTCGTCAACCTAAGAGAACCAAGTCGCGGGCCGATGCTACTTAGGTGAACCACGTTGTAGTCACGGGCGGCCTCGGATTCATCGGCTCGGCGTTTGTCCGTCAGGCCCTAACGGAGCGTGATTGGCGGATTACCGTCTTGGATGCAATGACCTACGCGGCCAATCCGGCCAACGTCGCGTCCGTTTCGCGGGATCCGCGCTATGCCTTCGTCCACGGAAACATCTGCGACCCGGCTGCTGTTCGCGCGGCTTTAGGCGACGGTGCCGACGCGATCGTTAATTTCGCCGCCGAGACGCACGTCGATCGCTCGATCGCTCGATCGCTCGATCCTCGATCCTGAGGCGTTCATCCGTACCGCGGCTCTCGGTACTCACATGCTGCTCGAAGCCGTACGCGAGCGTTCGGTGGCGCGGTTCGTACAGGTTTCGACCGACGAGGTCTACGGTGACGTCGAATCCGGCAGTAGCACGGAGCGCGACCCGCTTCGTCCGCGATCGCCATACGCCGCCTCTAAAGCCGGCGCCGATCTGCAAGCCCTCGCTCATCATACGACCTACGGCACGCCGGTATTGATTACGCGCGGATCGAACACGTACGGGCCCTACCAATATCCCGAAAAATTGATTCCGCTCTTCTTTACCAACCTCATAGACGATAATCCGTTCCGGTCTATGGAGACGGGCTGCAGATTCGAGATTGGCTTCACGTCGAAGATCACGCGCGCGGCGTCATGCACGTGCTTGAGTTCGGTGCCGTCGGCGAAGTCTACAACCTCGGAGGCGGGAACAGCCGCACGAATCGCGAGATCACGGAGATACTGCTAGCCCAAACAGGTCGAGCGTGGGAAACTCACGTGCGGCACGTCAAAGACCGTGAAGGGCACGACCGCCGGTATGCGCTCGACGCAACCAAAGCGCGTGCGTTGGGCTGGTCTCCACGCCATCCGTTCTCGCAAGGGTTGGAATCAACAGCGGCCTGGTACCACAAAAACGAAGATTGGTGGCGGCCGATCAAATCCGGCGATTTCCGCTCTTACTACGAACGCCAATACGCGCATCGCTAGAGGAAAACGGTAGAGATCATTCTCGCAGGTGACCTCGAGTCGTGTATGCTCCCGCTGACGAGAACCACGAATAAAGATGTCTTGCTGTCTACGCGGATATCAGGGTCTATTATCCACTCTAGACGCTCTGCAAGGCCGACATTCGAGACACCACGATCTATGGACGCTTCTCCGATTTCGCCCCCAAACTGGGGCATTCAACCCGAGAATACCGACTTCAAGGAAGTGTCAGACGCACGTTTAGATTGGGCCCCTCATGGGCCCGATTTGATCGATCGCAAAAGCGGAATCATGAACCCCTTACAGCGTAGTGCCGGACGTTCGATCGCGAACCAACTTAGCGCTGCAAGCGCTAGCGCTCCGACCATAGCGATGAGCGTGAAGAACGGAAGACCTTCGCGGGCGAGCCCTGCGTCGGCCGCGAGTTGCTGCAGCGGGAACGCGTAGATATAGAGGCCGTATGAAACGTCGACCCGGCGGTCGATGTTGCGCAGCGGCAAACGTGCCGCGAGCCAAAGCGTTGCATACGAAAGAGTGATCGGCAGGACCAGCGAGTAGGCAGGCGATCGTAGTGCGAACAGCGTCACGACTCCCGTCGTCACACCAAGATCCGTACGCAGCGAAATCCGGTCGCGGTATAGATATGCCAGTGCTCCGGCGGCGAAGTACACGATCAGCTCGGCACCAAGCCGGTTCTGGCCGCGCAGGAGGAGATCAAAGGACCACGGCGCTGGAAGGCGTCCCTGAAAAGCAATCGGCACGGCATACGCGACATAGAGAAGTCCAGCGCCGACTGCGAACACGGTTCGCTGTCGCGCGAGGATGCCGAATGCGGCGATAACTGCGATCGCGACGTAACAGACAAATTCGAAACGCAACGTCCAAAGCGACCCGTCGAAAACGCCTTTTTCGGCAAGCGCGCCGAGCAAGCCAGAGATCCCATACTGGCGCATAGTCAGGTCCGCGTTGAACGCGAGGTAACGTAGAGGCCCATCGGATCCCCAGGGTGCGAGCAGGGGTGAGGATCGGTGCTCGATCGCCGCAGCGAGCGGTGCGAAAACCAATGCTGTCACGATCAGACACGCCCAAAATGCCGGGAAAATGCGCAAGAAGCGATGCCAGAGGAAACGCCCGAAGGTCATCCGTGCGGCGCTGCGTGCGATGAGAAGGCCGCTCAGCACGAAAAAACCGGCGACTGCGAGGTTGCCGAGATTTTCGCGGTTGCCACTCCAGCGTGCCGCGAAATCTTCTCCGAACCCGCCGAGCGGATAAGCATGCGACACCACGACTGCCGCGGCAAAGATCAGCCGTAATGCCCCGATCGCATTATTCTGGAAATCGATCGATCGCGGTGCCTGTGCTAGCCCGGCTGACGATGCCTTAGTTTCTAGTGACGACAAAACGGAGCGCTTCATCGATCGTGCCGCGTTGGATCAGTGAACGGATGCGGCGTAGGCGGAAGAAGCGATCCGACGCGAAGTCGCCGGGAGCAAAATTCTCGCGCATCGAGCGAGCGAGATCCTCGGCGCCGCGCCGCATCGTCCATTCCGCTTTGAACGGAACGGCCTCGTGAAAACGAGTAAAATCGACATTATACGAACGGTCGTCCCCGCTCGCAGTTCCGATCGTGATCGGCAGGTCGCCGAGAACTTCCGCCGTCGTCGCTGCGATATCGCGGACCTGATAATTTTCCGTCGTTGTCCCGACGTTGAACGCAAGGCCACCCACGCTCTCGAGCCGCGCGGTGAGGACGAGATATATGGCCTGCGCCATGTCGGCGACATGGATTAGCGGGCGCCATGGTGTGCCGTCACTCTCAAGAACGACTTTCCCGTTCGCAAGTCCGCTTGCGACGAGATTGTTGACGACGAGATCGAGGCGCAGACGCGGCGAGTATCCGTATGCCGTAGAGAAACGGAGCGCGGTCGGTCGAAACTCCGGCGTCATCGCGGAGCGTAAAAACGCCTCACCGGCGGCCTTCGACCGAGCGTACGCGGTGAGCGGATTGACGGGTGCTGACTCGTCCAGCAATTGCGTACCGTCAACCCGCCCGTACATACTGCACGATGAGGCGAACACGAACCGGCTGATGCCAGCCGCTTTGGCCGCAGAGACCACGCGCTCGAGCCCGCCGACGTTGATCGCCTCCGTGACTCCAGGAGCGAGCTCTCCAAGCGGGTCGTTTGAGAGGGCGGCCAGATGAACGATCGCGTCGATTCCATCGAGCACCATTTTGTCAAATTCTCTCACGTCGCCGATGACCTGTTCTTCGGGGACGGTTGGAGTACCGAGCAGACATGGGTCAAAATAGCCGCTGTCCCAGCCGCGGACGTAGGTCCCGCGTTCGTTCAAATACGTCGTCAGGACGGAGCCGACGTAGCCGAGATTACCCACAATTAATACACGCACGATTCATAGAACTTCCGATTTTTTGGGATGCTATTCCTGTCCGGAACACGCTGCTCCTAAAGGGAAGACCGGCGCATATGCGCCGAACCTGCAGTGTTAGAAATGTCTGATTCGAAGAGGGGGATCGTGAACACTCGCGAGACTGCGCTGACCATTGCCGTCCCATTTGCAGGTGGAATCGACTATCTACGCCGCGCGCTAGAGAGCATTTTCGCTCAACCGGCCGGTAATTGGATCGTCATGTTCGTCGACAATTCGCCGGACGAAGACCAACGATCCCAAGCGCTTCAACTGCTCGCAGCCTACCCGGGCGATCGCATCCGCTACGTTCGCAACGAGCGCTTCGTGAGCGCGACGGAAAACTTCAACCGTTGCATCGACCTGGCCCAGACAGATCTCGTCTCGACCGTTCATGCGGACGACGAAGTGCTTCCGAACTACGCCACGGAGATTCTCTCGCTCGCCGGACGACAACCTGACGCGGCGATTCTCTTTGTCCCCGTGGTCATCATCGGTGAGGACTCCGCCCGAGCGTTCTCTTTCGTCGATTGGTACAAAACGTTTCTGGTTCCGCGCGGTCGAGGGGATCTCGTGCTCGACGACGAGAGATCGCTGCGCTCGCTGCTGCGCGGAGATTGGGTAAACGGTGCGGCGATCGCCTATCGAAAGAGTCGGCTAGGCGATATGCGGTGGGATCCGCAACTTCCGATGATCTCGGATCTTGACCTGTGGTCTCGAGCCATCGTTAGTGGCCGTTTCATGGCGGGATCGCGCGCGCCGGCTGCCTACGCCTATCGCCGTCACTCCGCGCAGACGACGGCAAAGTCGACGGCCAACCTTGCGCGCTTCTACGAAGAAGCGCGCGTCTACGACCTTATCGCCGCCCGCGCGGCGTCGAGGGGTTGGAAGAGCGCACAATCGGTTGCACGCGCGAAGACGATCCTCAAGCTCCACCTCCTCTTCCTAATTGCCCGCGATCTCGTTGCGAGACGCTTCGACGCGCTAGGCACGAAAGTGACAATGTTGGGCTCGCTTTCGAAGCCGTCCTAAAAAACGAAGAACTCCTCGCTCAAAAGGCGCCTGCGCGGGCGGATCGTCAAATTAGGTGATTTACCGGCGACGATGCTACCTGCTGGGACTGCGGCGTTGATGATGGACGCGTGCGGTGCAACGACGGTTCGATCACCGATGTGCGTCGCGCCGGCGATGAGAGCTCCGCCAAACACGATGACGCCCTCCCCGATGACCGGCGCAATCTCCTTGTCTTTTCCGAACGTGACATTCTGCGTGACTAGCAGATAGTTGCCGTAGGTTCCGCGCCCGATCACGGTCCCCAATGCGTGGTTGAGAAACATGATCGGCGGTAGCACCGTGTCGTACAAACAGAAGAAGCCGCTTAACGATTTGTTGAGCAGGAAGAGCTTCTTCGCGAGACCGATTTCGCCGGCACGGAAGGCCGAATTCGAAGCATAGTACAGAAACATCGTGTACTGATCGCCGTGCAGATGGTCGAAGACGATCGTGTCGACATCGCCGAACGACGGGTTGCGTAGATGCGCGAAGCAATACCGGCATCGATCGACTGCCTCGGCGACGACCTCGTTGAGTATGAGCGGCTTCCCGTCGGGAAAGAACGCCTGAATCTGGCGCTCCAGGTAAGCGACGAGATCGTGATGTTCAAGTGAGCGACGGAAGGAGCGGCCGTCCCTCGTCACGGTTCAATCCCCATGGACATAAATACTCCCTGGTATTTCACGATCGCCTCCCAGGACCCGCCCGCCCTCGTCGGCAAACGAGAATTCCGATGAAAGTCGTTATTCTTGCTGGTGGTCTCGGAACGCGCATGGGCGACGAAACGTTGGTTCGTCCAAAGCCGCTCGTCGAAATTGGCGGTCAACCGATCCTTTGGCATGTGATGAACATCTATGCCGCCGCGGGGTTCAGCGAATTCATCATCGCTTTGGGCTATCGCGGCGAGATGATTAAAGATTATTTCGTCGGCTTCCAATCACGCGTCAGCGATCTGACGGTCGACCTTAAGGCCGGAACGATCGCTTTTCGAGAGAAGCGTCATCCCGACTGGAAAATCCATCTGATCGATACTGGCGAATCGACGAAGACCGGCGGCCGGTTAAAGCGGCTCCGAGAGCTGATCGGCGATGAGACGTTTCTTTTGACGTATGGCGACGGGCTAGCGGATATCGATATCGGCCGATTGGTCGACTTCCATCGTTCGCACGGTAGAATAGCGACGGTCACTGCCGTGAGACCGCCGGCGCGCTTCGGCGCGCTCGACATCGACGCATCGAGCCGCTGCGTGCTTGACTTTAACGAAAAGCCACAGGCGGACGCGGGCTGGATCAACGGCGGGTTCTTCGTGTTCGAGCCGGGCGTCATGTCGTACATCAGCGGTGATGAGACAGCGCTCGAGGCCGAACCGCTCTCGCATATCGCGCTCGCAAAGCAGCTGTTTGCCTATCAGCTTGAGGGCTTTTGGCAGCCGATGGATACCCTGCGCGAAAAGTTGATCCTCGAGCGGCTTTGGGAATCCGGCAACGCACCTTGGCGACGCGCACCGGCGAGCATCTAGCTCTGGGTTGAGCGTGTATGCGGTGTCGCCGGAACACCGCTGACGACGGCGTGCGGCGGCACGTCGCGTGTCACGACGGCGCCGGCGCCGACGATCGCGCCAGTACCGATCCGGATCCGGGGCAGAACGGTGGCTCCGGTGCCGACGAAGGCGAACTCTTCCACAATCACGCTTCCCGCAAGAACGGCGCCAGGACCGATATGGACGCCGCGTTCGAGCACGGATTCGTGATCTACGCTCGCAGCCGTATTAACGATCACACCTTCACCGATCGAACAGCGCGCGGCAACGGCGGCGGCGGCCATTATCTGCGCGCCATCGGCGACGTTCGCGTTGCGCGCGACGAACGCGCGGGGATGTATCGCGGGAACGACCGAGATTCCTACCGAGCGAAATATCCCGTGAACGTCGATCCGGTCCCGTCCGCGGCTTCCGCCGATCGCCGCAAGGCCATAGTATGCCGCGGGATCGCGATCTTTGATCCAGTCACGTAATCCCTCGAAGCCGTGGAATAACGGAACGCCGGGGAACGGCGTTCGTGCGGCGGGGTCGTTATCGACGACGGCCGCTATGCCGTCGCCGCAGGCCGCGAGGAGCTCTTCGAGCACGATCGCTTGTCCCGTCGCGCCCCAGAGCACGAACGGCCTAGCCATGTCGCATCGACGTTTAGGCCATCACACGCTTGACGATTCCGAGCACCCGGTCGATATCGTTCTCGTTCATGTCGTGATAGCTGGGAAGATTGAGCGCGCGCGGATACAATCCGTAAGCGACGACGTTTTCCATGCGTGGCTGAAACATCGGGAGGCTGCTCAGGGGCCAGAAAAAGACGCGCCCGTCGACATTTTCCCGGCGAAATGCCTCGAGTACCGTGTCGCGATCGAAACCATGATTGCGCCCGATGATGGTCGGCATCCAGAAACCGTTCACCGTTCCGGCCGGCTCCGGATTCATGTCGAATGGAAGCTCGCGAAGACCGTTGCGATACGATTCGAATATGAAGCGCTTCCGCGCGACGAGTTCATCAATCCGTTCCAGTTGCGCGCAGCCGATCGCTGCCTCGACATTAGACATTTTGTATTTGAAGCCGATCTGGCTGGGCCAGAACTGCCGCGTTTCGCCGCGCTCGCGACCGTGGTTGCTCAGCGTGAGGACTCTTTCGTAAAGCGCCTCATCTTGGGTGACGAACATTCCGCCCTCACCGGTCGTCATCGTCTTCGTTCCGTGGAACGAAAACGCACCGAAGGCGCCGAGCGAGCCAGCGCGATGCCCGTGCCACACGGACCCGAGCGCCTCGGCGGCATCCTCGACGATTGGAACCCGGTGCCGCTCGCCGATCTCGCGGAGAGCATCCATGTCACACAAGTTCCCGTAGAGATGGACGGCGAGAATCGCTTTCGTCCGCGGTGTGATCGCCGCTTCCGCCTTCTCCGGCGAGATACACCACGTGTCGGCACGGACGTCGACGAATACGGGGGTGGCGCCGAGCGCAACGATCGGTGCCGCCGAAGCGATCCAATTCGTGTCGCCGAGAATCACTTCGTCGCCTGTACCGACACCGATCCCCGCGAGGCCCAGATGGAGCGCGCCGGTGGCACTCGAAGTGGCGATCGCATGCCGCACACCAAGGTGTTGCGCAAATTCTCGTTCGAAGCGGTGCAAGTATTCGTAGCAGCGCTCGCCCCAGCCGTTCTGCGCGGCATCGGTCGCATAGGCCACTTCGGCACTTGTAATTGACGGCAGAGCGTAGTGAATTCTCGACGGCCGATCGTGTTGGATCATATGGCGGCGTTCCGCACGATTCCGGCGATGTCCCTGCCGCGACCTCCTGTGAGATAGGTAACGCCTTCCTACGGCTCGAAAACGCTAGAGTTTTGGAAATTTCAGCGATACTGGTGAGAACGTGAGCGGGCTGAATTGCCGGGGCTGCGGAACGCTCGTTACCGAATCGTTCGTCGACCTCGGCGTTCAGCCACTGGCCAACGCGTTCGTCCGACCCGATCGAGCTGGCGCACCTGAGGCGTTCTATCCGCTTCACCCGATGGTGTGCGGCGTGTGCTTTTTGGTTCAACTCGGCGTGTTCGAAGCTCCCGAACAGATTTTCACCGAATACGCCTATTTTTCGTCGTTTTCGACGTCGTGGCTCGAGCACTGTGCGCAGCACGTTCGGCATTCCATCGAACGGCTTCAATTGGGATCGTCGTCGTTTGTCGTCGAGGTCGCTAGCAACGATGGCTATTTGCTCAAAACGTTTGTCGAGCACGGCCTGCGGGTCTTGGGGATTGATCCGGCGGCGAACGTCGCGGCCGCCGCTCGCGCCGCAGGCGTGCCGACTGAAGCAGCATTCTTTGGTGCGGAGACGGCCAACGCCGTCGTCGCGCAACACGGTCTTGCGGACATGATGCTGGCGAACAACGTGCTCGCGCACGTCCCCGACATACACGATTTCGTCGAGGGTTTTCGAAGGGTGCTGGCGCCCAACGGCGTCATCACGTTCGAGTTCCCGCATCTCGTACCGCTGATCGAGCAGACGCAATTCGATACGATTTATCACGAGCATTTTAGTTATCTCTCGCTGCTTGCCCTCGAGCCCATCTTCGCGGCGCACGGGTTACACGTTGTCGATGTCGATCAACTCTCGACCCATGGCGGTTCGCTCCGTTTGTGGGTAGCGCACGTGGATTCGTTTCGCTCGGCGGCTCCGGTCGTCGAGGCGATTCGCAAGCGGGAGGCTGAAGCCGGGCTGAACGATCTCGGCACATATCGCGCGTTCGCCGAGAGAGTTCGCAAGGTGAAAAATGGGCTGCTGCGCTTCTTGATCGATGCAGCAGGGCGCGGTGATGTGGTCGTCGCCTACGGCGCCGCAGCGAAAGGCAACACTTTGCTCAATTACTGCGGAGTGCGCGAGGATCTGATCGAATTTGTCGTCGATCGAAATCCTCACAAACAAGGCGCCCTGCTCCCAGGAAGCCGGCTTCGAATTAATTCGGTCGAAGCGCTCATCGAGCGTCGTCCAGCGTACGTCTTGATCTTGCCGTGGAATCTGCGCACGGAAATCGTCGATCAGATGTCGGCGGTGCGTGATTGGGGCGGTCGTTTCGCTGTTCCGATTCCGGAGCTCACGATCATTCCGTAAACGGGGATAGCGCCGCACCAGTCTCGTGTGCCGGGACAATACGGTCCACGGCGAAGTCAACGAGTAAATTTAACTTGACCGGATTTCCCAATCGTTACGTGCAGAAGCGGTCCGTGTAAGCCGGGATGTCGAGCCCCCCACACATATTCACGCCTATTATCTTCATGGAAATGATGGCTGGGCGTACCTTGGAACAGAGCATGGGCCGTAAAACCGTCTTTATGAGGCGGCACGGGTAATGGGGTCTTTGCCTGCTCCTCCGATGCTCATGCACGCCATGTGCCGAGAATTCCGATACTTCACGTTCCTCCGTAACCCGCGTGAGCACTTTTTCTCTTACTATTCGTTCATCAAGAAGGTCTACCGTAGCATTGAACATCCGCTGACGTTGAGCATCTTACCGCCCGATGCGGACACCATCTCGAGCCGTGATTGTGCCGAATGGACACTGTGGCACAGTCGAGATATCCCATTTCGAGACAGTGAACAAACCGATTATTTCGCGAGTATCGTTTGGCGTAGCGAGTGGGCACCTGGAACGGACTTGCTCGCTCTCGTACCCAACTGGCGGCAAGATCATTGGCACGCCTATCGGCGCGAGCGGGTCTCCGTCGCGAAAGCGGTCCTCGATGACTTTCTGCTGGTCGGGATCGTCGAGGAGATGGAAACGTCGAGTCGGCTGCTCGTCCATCGCCTCGCGGACTTTGGATTCATGCTCTCTCCAGCCGGCATTCCGCACAGCAATATCTCGCGCGACAGTTTGGACGATGTGACCTGGGCAACGCCGGCGGACAGCGTCGGCAAGCGGCTATTGGAGTCCCTCGAGGCGGATTTCGAGTTGTACCGGCACGGGCTCGACCGTCTGAAAAGTGAGAGATAGCGCGCAAACCTGCGGATTTCGGCAACCGCGATGGGCGCCGCGACGCCCGTTTTCGAGCCGTAGCCTGCCGGACGTTTACCGGCGCCGCCCTAACGGAAACGTGGCATGGGGCCGATGCTAGTGGGGTGAAGGACGTTCTCGTCACCGATGGGCTCGGATTCATCCCCTGCGTGTTCGTCCATGCGGCGACGCTCGAACGCAATTCGCTTGGATAGCGATTTTTCAGAGAATCCGATCTCGATGGGTCGAGTCGTTCCAAAAGGGAGTCTGAGGACGCTCACCGTTGAGGTGACGAGCCAATGTAATCTGCGATGCACCATGTGCGCCCGAACCCTCGGGACGTCCTCGGCCGGTTCGGCTGCTACATTATCGCGATCGCTCTGGCGTGACATCCTCAACCAAGTGCAGGTGGAGAGCATCGTATTTGCTGGTTTCGGCGAGCCGACTCTACATCCGGGGTTCCCCGAAATGTTGTTGGAAGCTGATCAGCGCGAAATTGAGACCAGCTTCAGTACGAACGGAGCCAGTTTCCCCGATACAATCCGTAATCTCTTGCCCAGCATGCGATTCTTTCGTCACATCAATTTTTCGATTGATTCACCGATCGAGGCCGAGTATGGCGATATTCGCGGCGGAAAACTCTCCAAAGCACTTCAGAGTGCGAAAGATGTCGCGAAGGCCTTAGAAAAAACGACCGTTACGGTAAGTATGTCCGCAGTAGCAATGGCGTCAAATTTCCCCAATTTCAAATTCTTCCCAAAGATACTTCGCATGCTCGGAATCAACGTACTTGTCGTACAAAGTCTGCTAGAGAGTCCAAATCCTTTTGGCGTCGATCATCTAGCTTCGCTCCCGGAGTCGACGAAATATTGTCGAGAGCTTCAAGAGGCGGCGGCTGTCGAGCGTATCGCCGTGAATTTTGAAATGCCTGAAAGACTTGAACTTGAGCTATCCGCTCCCAAACTCTTCGAGGAACGCTATACTCAAGCGGCCGAGATATCTGGGCGAACTCGCCTCTGCATATTGCCGTGGGAAAGCGCTCATGTCGATGCTCGAGGTCGAGTGTTTCCATGTTGCCGCGCGGCCGCGTTATCAAAAGCGGAGATGGGCGATTTGACTCATGAGCGTTTTCAGGACATATGGTCCGGACCTTCGTATCAGCAGTTTCGGCGAGGCTTGCTCGACCCTGACGCTCAGCCCGAGGTATGTCAAAATTGTTTGGCGGCACCCCTTAGTCACATGTCTCTGTTCGGTCATTCCGCGGAGGTTTCATGGGATGACTGTTTCATCGGCGAGAACCGCGTATCGATCGTCGCAACAAATATCGGAAAGGAGCCGTGGACATCGACCGCGCCGATTCGGGTAGGTACGATTCGAGCTCGCGACCGTATTTCGCCGGCGGCCACCTCCGACTGGTTGTCGCCCAATAGACCGGCGGGCGCTCTCGAGGAGTGCGTTTCACCAGGAGATCGTGCGCATCTGAACTTCTCATTAGGTACCTGGGCGAACGGCGAGGCCTTCCAACTCGTCGTGGACGGACATCATTGGCTACCCGGTACCGCGTTCAAAATCACGCACAATGCCGAGGGCTCTCCCGTCATCCTGCCCATTTGAAGCGCTGGGGTAGGGCGAGCGCAAGCCCGCTGCTCGCCGACCGAGTGCTGGGACGCCCGTTTTCGAGCCGTAGCATGCCGGAAGTTACCGGCCCCGCCCTAACGGAAACGTGGTACGGGGCCGATGCTAGAGAGATGAAGCACGTTCTCGTCACCGGCGGGCTCGGGTTCATCGGCTCAGCGTTCGTGCGTGCCGCGATGACCGAACGCGATTGGCGGATTACCGTCCTCGACGCAATGACCTACGCGGCGAACCCAGCCAACGTGGCTGCCGTCTGCGACGATTCGCGCTATGCGTTTGTGCGAGGGAACATCTGCGACCCGGTGGCCGTGCGCGCGGCAATCGGCGACGGCGCCGACGCGATCGTGAACTTCGCCGCCGAGACGCATGTCGATCGTTCGATTCTCGATCCGGAAGCCTTCATTCGGACCGCGGCGATCGGGACGCATGTCCTGCTCGAAGCGGTGCGCGAGCGCGCGGTCCCGCGATTCCTTCAAGTATCGACCGACGAAGTCTACGGTGACGTCGAAGGCGGCAGCAGCACCGAGCATGACCCGCTCCGGCCTCGCTCGCCTTACGCGGCGTCGAAAGCCGGCGGCGATCTCCAGGTCATCGCACACCATGCGACCTACGGCACACCGGTGCTGATCACACGCGGTTCGAACACCTATGGGCCGTATCAGTACCCGGAGAAACTTGTCCCGTTATTCGTGACCAATCTCATCGATGACCAAACGGTGCCGATGTACGGGGACGGTCTGCAAGTCCGCGATTGGCTGCACGTCGAGGATCACGCGCGCGGGATCATGCACGTGCTCGAGCACGGCGCGATCGGCGAAGCCTACAATTTAGGAGGCGGCAACAGCCGCACGAACCGCGAGATTACGGAGCGGCTGCTCGCGCACACCGGACGGAACTGGCCGACTCACGTGCGCCACGTAAAAGATCGCGAAGGTCACGATCGCCGCTACGCGCTCGATGCCAGCAAAGCGCGTGCCCTGGGGTGGACACCGCGCCATCCGTTCGAGGCCGGACTCGAAGCCACGGTTGCCTGGTATAAGGAAAACGAAGCCTGGTGGCGACCGATCAAATCGGGCGAATTTCGTGCGTATTACGATCGCCAATACGCGCATCGCTGAAGGACGACGATGAAAGGGATCATTCTTGCTGGCGGACTTGGTTCGCGGCTACGCCCGCTGACCAAGGTCACGAACAAGCATCTCTTGCCGGTCTACGACAAGCCGATGATCTATTATCCGCTCGAGACGCTCTGTAAGGCAGGGATCCGGGACATCATGATCGTCACCGGCGGCAACTCGGCCGGCGATTTCTTGCGGCTTCTGGGCAACGGCCGCGACTTCGGCCTCAAGGACATCTACTACACGTATCAGGAGGGTGAGGGCGGGATCGCCGATGCCCTCAAACTCTGCGAGCACTTTGCGGAGGGCCAGCGGATCACGGTCATCCTCGGCGACAACATCATCCAAGACGACATCACGCCATTCGTCAAACGCTTCGAGGACCAGGATTCGGGCGCTCGAATTCTGCTCAAGGAAGTCGACGATCCCGAACGCTTCGGCGTCGCGGAAATCGACGGCGATCGCATCGTTTCGATCGTCGAGAAGCCGGCTCACCCGAAGAGCCGCTACGCGGTAACCGGTATCTACATGTACGATCGGCGCGTGTTCGATTTTGCACGCAAGCTCAAACCGTCGGCGCGCGGCGAGCTCGAGATCACCGACGTCAACAACGCGTACCTTCGCGAAGGCGACCTCAAATTCGACGTACTCGACGGCTGGTGGACGGATGCCGGTCAATTCGAGAGCCTCTACCGAGCGACGCAGCTGGTCGCGCAAGAGCGCGGCCTCGCGCCCGTACCGGCCTAGCGCCCTAGAACGTTTTCACTTTCGCGAGACCGCCGGCACGGAAGATGTCTTCCACTTGGGAGACCGTGTCGGCGTGGGCGAAGTACGCGACGATCGAGCGGCCGGCTTCGAGCGCTTCGATGTAGTTTTCGACTTCGGAATCGGGGATCTCGAGATCGCCGAGCCGATCGCTGAGCGACTCGTTTCGGAAGTAGACCAGGCCCGGGCCGTCGTTCGTGAGCCCGGGGACGCCCGTCCCTTGTCCGCCGGTGATCAGCCCGGTACCGATCTGGCGCCGTGCGACGCCTTCGGTCGAATCATCGCTCGAGATGAGCTGGATCGGATCGAGTTTGAGGCCTGCCGCTTTGAGGGCAGCCTCCAGCGCCTTGATATCGCCATTTTGCGAAATGCCGGTCACGACGAGTCCCACGGGTACCTCCGGTTGTAAATGCGAGAGTGAGCGTCGGTTCGCGGCCCCGCAGGCGCCGCCTTTCGCCCTTACGTGCGAAACGCGGTGATCGCGTGCGCCAGGCGTTCGATCCCGGTGCGGATGCGTGCTTCGCTTGCGTTGGAGAAGTTCAAGCGCATCCCGTCGGCCCGATCTTTGTAGGGATAGAACGCGCGGCCGGGGACGAATACGACGTTCTCGCGCGAAGCCTCGAGCAGCAGTTTTCCGGTGTCGATGCCCGGATCGAGCGCCGTCCACAGGAACATCCCGCCGTCGGGGCTGTTCCAGCGGACGTGATCGGGCATGAAGTCGCGCAGCGCGGCCAGCATCGCGTCGCGGCGCTTCCCGTAGGTCGCGCAGATCGTCTCGATATGACGCTCGAGTTGATCGCCGCCGGTGACGTATTCGAGCAACACGTACTGCGCGTACGAGCCCGTGTGCAAATCGGTGCCTTGCTTGGCGAAGACGATCTTCTCGCGGATCTCCGGATCGGGGATCACCATCCACGCCACGCGCAGGCCCGGCGCCACGATCTTCGATGCGGTTCCCGCATAGGTCACGTTGCCGCCGGGATCGAGCGACACCAGCGGCGGGAGCGGCGTCCGCTCGAAATTCACTTCGCCGTACGGGTCGTCTTCGTAGACCGGAAGATTGAAGCGCTCCGCGATCGCGAGGATTTCGCGGCGCCGCTCCACGGCGAGCGTGACGCCGGTCGGGTTCTGAAAATTCGGGACGAGATAGAGAAACTTCGGCTGGGTCGGACGCTCCTGGTCGAGCGCATGCTCGAGGGATTCCGGGACCATGCCGTGCTCGTCGGTTTCGATCGTGAGATAGCGGGGTTCGTAGGCGTCGAACGCCTGCAGCGCGCCCAGATACGTCGGGTTGTCGACGACGATCGTATCGCCCGGATCGATGAAGATCTTGGCGTACAAGTCGAGCGCCTGCTGCGAGCCGCCGGTGATGACGACGTCGTCCGCGACGAACGACGTCCCGTGCGCGGCGTTGAGCCGGGTGACGACCCACTCGCGCAGTTCCGGCACGCCTTCGGTCGTCGAATACTGGAGTGCCCGGGTGCCGTGGCGGCTCAGCGCGCGCTCTCCGGCGAGCCGGATCGCCTCGACCGGGAATAATTCTGGGGCGGGCAGGCCGCCGGCGAACGAAATGACCTCGGGATTCTGCGTGACTTTGAGAAGTTCGCGGATCTCCGAGGCCTGCATGCGCGAGATACGTCCCGCAAAGCGGTGGGCCGAAAGCACGGTAGCCATAAGACTCGTGCTCTTCGCTATCGGGCCCTCGGGTTCATCGGCGGCCCGGACCACGGCGCGCGCTCGAAGCCGAAGCCCGGCCCGTCGATCCGGAAAAAGCCCAGCGCCGCAGCGCCGATGCCGGTGATCCACATCAGCGCGATCACCGGCCAGCCGAACCACGGCATGATCTCCGCCGCACTCACCACGACCAGGCCCAGCAACAGCGCGGCCAGCGGTGCCGGCGTCGTCCGCGGCATTACCATCTCGCAAAGTCGGCGGCCGACGAGCAGCGCGATCGCACCCTGACCGATCCAGCTGCCGACGAAGAGCGCCGCGATTTCCAAGAGCACGAATGGGATGCCGATGATCGTGCACACCGTGAGCACGATGAGCGGTAGCGCGAGCACGATCGCGCCGACGCCGACGGCGGCCGAGAGCGCGGGATGCCGTTCGACGCGATCGAGTGCCAACCGCATGCGCAGCGGGAAGAGCAGAAACGCCAGAATCACGATCGCGTTCCCGGCGAACATCCCGAACATCGCGCGGTCTTGTTCCGCGATCTGCCCGAACCCGGCGGCGTTGAGCCACGGTGCGAGCGCTTGCGCGGAGCGGTCGTTCCAGATGCAATTCTTCTTGCCGTCGATCTGCGCCGTATCGGCGACCGCGCACGAGCCGAGCACGTTGACGTCGCCGGTGACGTGCCCTTCGATGTCCGCGTTGCCGAAGAGCACGTTGAGATCGCCTTCCACGGTCTGATCCGGCTGCACCACGATGTCGTGAAACGCGGCGAGTTCGCCGTGATCGGTGCCGTCGGCGAGCGCGGGCGTAAGCGCGGCGTAGCCGAAGAAGGCGAGCGCCGCGAGGCCCGCGACCGCCGCGACGCGGCGGCTCACGGGCGCAGACGTTCGGCGAGACGCGGCCGGACGTAACGGATCGCGCCGCCGATTCCGGCCGCCAGCACCATCTCGGTTGCCAGCGCCAAGAGCGCCGCAATCGGAAGGGCCGCCGGGCTATGCCCGAGCAGGTTCGCGAGCGCTCCGCCCGTCCCGCCGAATGCATCCACGACCGTCCGCGAAAACGCAAATGCCGCCGCGCCGAGAACGTGCATCGTGTGCGGTGCGAGCAGCGCGATCGCGCCGATCAGCATCCAGGCTGCCGCCAGATACGCGACCGCGAACGCGCCGGCGCGCGACTTCGGACGCTGCGGCCGCGGCTGCGCGCGGACCTCCGCCATCGTCGCGAACGTGAAGTTCTCGGCCAGGCGAATCTCGCGCGGGGCAAGCAGCAGCGCATCGACGACGCGCAACTCTTCGAGCAGTCCGCGGCACGGATCGCACCCATCGACGTGCGCGAGCACGGCGCTGCGCTCGCGCGCGACGAGCGTGCCGTCCAGGAAGCCCTCGAACGCGCGTTCAGCCGACGTGCAGTTCACGAAGTCCCTCGAGCAGATTCATCGACTTTCCCGGAGCGCGACCCGCCGCCGCCTCCTCGCGCTTGTGGAGCTGGTGCGCGAGGGCGAGTTTTCCGCGGTGGATCAGGGTCTTGACGTTGCCGAGTGAGAGGCCCATCGTCGTCGCGATCGTCTGGTAATCCAGATTGTCGTAGAAGCGCAGCGCCAGCACGGTGCGGGTGCGCTCCGGCAGTTCGGCGAGCGCGGCGCGGACTTCGGACTCGGCCTCGGCGCGCAGCACGCCGTCGCAGGGATCGGCTTCAGCGGAGAGATCCGGCAGGGCGCTCTCGAGCGTGCGCTCCTCGCCGAGTTCGGTCGTCGGCGGCCGGCGCAGCGACTTCCCGAGGTGGGTGCGCACGACGTTGCGGGCGATGTGGTAGACCCAGGTCGAGAATTTGCCCAGCTGCGGGTTGAACGTCCCCAAGTGCGCGTAGGCGCGCAAAAACGTCTCTTGGGTCAGGTCGGCTACGTCCGACGGCTGGCGGATCGAGGCGCCGATGAAATTGGCGATGCCGCGTTTGTAGCGGTCCACGAGGAGCGAGAAGCTTTCGCGGTCGCCGGCGAGAACCAGACTCACAAGGCGTTCGTCGGTCTCTTCGATGGTGGTCATCCGTCCCTCACGGTAGGTGCTCTGCTAACGATACGGCCGGGGGCGCAAAAAGTTACGCGCCCGGGGGCGCGAAGGGGCGGGGATGCACGTTCTGGTTACCGGCGGCGGCGGCTACATCGGCCTCGAACTCTGCCGCCAACTCCTCGAGCGGGGGGACCGCGTCCGCGTGGTGGACCGGCTGTTCTTCGGCTCGGGCCCGCTGGAGCGGCTCCGCGACGAGAGCGACGGGATGCTCGAATACGTCCACGGGGACGTCCGTGACTGGCAAGACGCCTGGCTCGACGGAATCGACGGGGTCAGCCACCTGGCCGGCCTCTCCAACGACCCGACGGCGGAATACAATCCCGACGCCAACTGGCAGATGAACGCGATCGCGACCGAACGGCTCGCCGAGGCCTGCAAGCGGCGCGGGGTGGAACGGTTCGTGTTCGGCTCCTCGGCGTCGGTCTACGACGGCATCGGCCCGGGGATGTTCGATGAGAACACGCCGGTCACGCCGCGCGGCGCGTACTCGATCTCGAAGAAGTACGCGGAAGAGTCGCTCCAGCGCCTCAGCGATGAGCGCTTCGCACCGACGATCTTACGTCAGGGAACCGTCTACGGCTACTCGACGCGGATGCGCTTCGATCTCGTCGTCAACACGTTCCTCAAAGACGCCATCACGGCGAAGAAACTCTATCTGCATGGCGGCGGCTGGCAGTGGCGGCCGCTCGTCGACGTCAGCGATGTCGGGCGCGCGCATATTCTGTGTCTGACCGCGCCGAAGGCGAGCGTCGGCGGCGAGATCTTCAACGTGATGCAAGAGAACTATCAGGTGCGGCAGCTCGCGATGCTCGTCGCGGGTTCGCTCTCGCTCGTCGGTCGCCCGGTCGAACTCGTCGATGCGCCGCTACCGAAGATCGTGCGCGACTATCGCATGACGAACCTGAAGATGACGCAGCGGCTCGGTTTCACGCCCGCCGTCACCGTGCTCGAATCGATCGACGACATGCTCAAGAAAATCCCGCTCGACAACGTCGCCTTGCTCGCCGACCCGCGCCACTACAACATCGCCTGGATGACCGTCCTCGAAGAGGTCCACGCCACGCAACGCGCCTTCACGAGTATCTACTAGCGCGCCCGGTTCACGTGTCGTGAGTGTCATCCTGAGCCTGTCGAAGGATGGGCGTGCCACTCACGGTTATCTCATGCCCATCCTTCGACAGGCTCAGGATGACACCGACAGGCTCAGGATGACACGGATACTACGACGGTTTCGGTCCTTGTACGACTTGGACGAAGTCGCTGGGGCGGATGTACTTCGCGAAGGCGGCACGGATTTGGAGCGCGCTGATCTTCGCGTAGATTTGCGCGGCGCGGTGGGCTTCGTCGAGCGGTAATCCGGCCAGGGAGTCGGCAGCAAGGCCGCTCGCGACGGCGTCTTCGCTGGATTCTTCGAGCGGCAACTGACGCAGCAAAATCGCTTTTGCCTGCTGCAGCTCCGCGCTCGTCACCGGCGTCGTTTGCATGGAGCGCAGTTCGCGTTCGGCGAGGCGGCGGGCCTTCGACACATTTGCGGGATCGCAGCCGAACGAAATGGAGTACGTGGAGCGCGTCTTGCCGGCGGTGAGCCGGTTGCTCACCGTGTAGACGAGGCCCGCGACTTGGCGCAGATCGTGGTACAGGCGCGTCGCGTAGAAGCCGCCGCCGAGCACGTGATCGCCGAGTTCGAGCGCGTAGTATGCGGGGTTGTCGCGCATGAGCGAGACCGTTTCCACGAGGGTCGTCTGATCTTGCACGGCGCTCGCATCGGGGACGACGGAGACGGCGGCGTGGTTGAGCGGAACGGTGGGCAGCGTCGTCTGCGGCTTGGGACCGCTCGCGGTCCAGCCGCCGAAGTATTTCTCGACTGTCGCTTGCGCCTCGGCTGGTGTGACGTTTCCGATCACGACGATCGTCGTCATGTCGGGGCGGTAGACGTGCTGGTAATACGAACGCACGTCATCGAGCGAGAGCGCGGATACCGTCGCGGTGGTCGCGCGCCGCAGCGCCGGATCGCCGGCCGGAAGCAGCGCGCGCTGCGTCGCGAGGCTCGCGATGTAATCGGGGCTCTGCTGCTCGCCGGCGATCTCTTGAGCCGTCTGCGTGCGCACGATGCCGAAGGCCTCGGCGGGGAGCGCGGGATGCAACTCGTTATCGGCGAGTAGCGAGACGCCGCGATCGAAATTCGCCTTCGGCACGTTGAGCGAGAACGTCGGCCCGGCGGATTCTTGCGCCGCGATGTCGTCGAGCGCTTTCTGGTACGCGACGCGATCGAGACTCGTCGTCCCGAACGAGAAGAGGCCGTCGAGCACGTTGTCGACGCCTTCCTGGCCGCGCGGCGCCTGGAGCGCATCCTGATGGCGAATCGAACCCAGGACCGTCACCGTATCGCTCGCGGTCTCGGGCTGCACGATGATCCGTAGTCCGTTCGGCAGCGTCGCATCGGACGGCGCGAGGGTCGAATTCGGAACCGTGACCCGCGCCAGGCTCGCGGCGGCCCACGCCGGGAGCACGACCGGTTTGCTCGGTTGCGACGTCGTCACCTCACCGCCGCCGAAACCGTGCGAGGAAACCGCCGCGCCCGAAGGCTTCGGGATCAGACTCACCGTCACGGCGTTCGCGGGATCGAGATATTTGCGCGCGACGCGATTCACGTCGTCGGTCGTCACCGCGGCGATCGCGTTCACGTCGTCGTCGGGCGATTGTCGCCCCTCGGCGGCCAGCGCCTGCGACCAGGTCGAGGCGAGCGTGTCGATCGAGTTGCGCGCGTACTCGGCGGCGGCGATCTCCTGGCGCTTCGC
>Ga0116226_10000133_pt1 | contig 56059 bp, 58 predicted proteins | sample S1TSphfallax_FD_89692 | JGI IMG/M metagenome (GOLD analysis project Ga0116226, IMG submission 89692) | Host-associated microbial communities from peat moss isolated from Minnesota, USA - S1T2_Fa - Sphagnum fallax MG | ecosystem: Host-associated > Plants > Peat moss > Unclassified | place: USA... | reverse complement strand
TCTGATGGTAGGGCCAGCGCTGGGCGGTGATGCCGGCCTGGCGCCGCAGCCGGCTGTCGCGGCCTTCGGCGGCGACGACCAGGCGTGCGGTGAAGGATTCGCCGGTGGAGAGCGTGATGGCGGCTTCATTCGTGCCGCGGGTGACGGCAGCTTCGGCGGGGGCGAAGACGTCCAGGCTGTTGAGCTGGTGCAGACGCGCGTTGAGCGCCATGCGAAAGCTGCGGGCCTCGACCATCCAGCCGAGCGCGCCGCCGGGTTCGTTCAGCGTGCCGACGTCGAAATGCACGCAGAGGCGCGAGGCGGGACGGCCGATTTTACCGTCGGAGACGCGGATCTGTTCGATCGGGCCGGTGGGCAGCGGCAGCGTGGCCCACAGGCCGGCATCTTCGAGCAGGCGGCGGCTGCCGGCGGCGATGGCGTAGGCGCGGCCATCGAAATCCGGATGCTCCATCGGCGGCAGGGCGGCGCGGTCGACCGCCGCGACGCGCAGGCCGGCGGCGGCAAGACGGCACGCCAGCGCACCGCCGACAGGGCCGGTGCCAACGATGCAGACATCATACATCAAATGCTGGCCCCTCTACGGGGTGCATTTGCCCAGAAAAAAGGCATCACGCTGTTTTCCTTTATGGAAACCCACATTTTTGACCTCGGCACGTTTCTTGTAGTGGAAGTTGTGGCCGCGTCTGCAACGGACGCGGGCATATAGTGGAGTATGGGGATGAAGCTGGTGATCGCCATCGTCAAACCCTTCAAGCTCGATGACGTGCGGGAGGCGCTGACGCCGCTGGGTGTTCAGGGCCTGACCGCCACCGAGGTGAAGGGTTTTGGCCGGCAGAAGGGGCAGACCGAAATTTACCGCGGCGCAGAATATCATGTCAGTTTCCTGCCGAAGGTGAAAATCGAGGTGGCGGTCACCGCGGACCAGGTCGACGCCGTGGTGGATGCGATTCAGCGCTCCGCGCAGACCGGCAAGATCGGTGACGGCAAAATTTTCGTGGTTGATATCGAACGGGCCGTGCGCATCCGCACGGGCGAGCTCGACGACGCCGCGCTCTGAGGGGGGACTTTCCATGACCGTGTTGACTGCCCGCAAGCATCTGGGCGCGCTTGCGCTGGTGCTGGTGTTGTTGTTCGGGGGCGTCGCCGCGATGGCGCAGCCGGCGGCGCCGGCGCCGACCACGACGGCACCTACCGCCGCGGCACCGGCACCCACGCCGGCGGCGACCCCGGCCGCACCAGCGGCCGCGGCCCCGGCGCCGGCGGCAGTCCCTGCCCCACCGCCGCCGGCTTATAATAGCGGCGACACGGCGTGGATGCTGACGTCGACCGCGCTGGTGCTGATGATGACCATTCCGGGTCTGGCACTGTTTTACGCCGGCATGGTCCGGAAGAAGAATATTCTCGCCACGGTGATGCAGGCCTTCGCGATCACCTGCCTGATTTCGATCGTGTGGACCGTGATCGGTTATTCCGAGGCTTTCACCAATGGCAGCGGGGCGTGGGCGCCGTATGTCGGCGACCTATCGCGCTTCATGCTTGGTGGCATCGAGAAGAATATCAAGCTGGGCGACGAGACGGTGCAATTCGTGCTCGGCGCCGGATCGGCGGCGCCGTTGCCGCAGACGATACCCGAAACAGTCTACATGATGTTCCAGATGACGTTCGCGATCATCACGCCGGCGCTGATTGCCGGCGCGTTCGCCGACCGCATGAAGTTTTCGGCGATGTGCGTGTTCATGGTGCTGTGGTCGGTGCTGGTCTACAGCCCGATCGCGCATTGGGTATGGGCGCCGACCGGCTGGCTGAGCGCGCGCGGCACGCTGGATTTCGCCGGCGGCACCGTGGTGCATATCAATGCGGGGATCGCCGGGCTGATGGCGTGCCTGGTGATGGGCAAACGGGTCGGGTACGGCACCGAGAACATGTCGCCGTATAATCTGACCTATGCGGTGATCGGTGCGTCGCTGCTGTGGGTGGGCTGGTTCGGGTTCAATGCCGGGTCGGCGAATGCAGCGAACGGGCGTGCGGGCATGGCGTTCGCGGTGACGCATATTGCCACCGCGGCCGCGGCACTGGCGTGGATGTTCGCGGAATGGATCAGCCACGGCAAACCCTCCGTGCTGGGCATCATTTCCGGAGCGGTGGCAGGGCTGGTGGCGATCACGCCGGCGTCCGGCTTCGTGCTACCGGGAGGTGCCATCGCGATCGGGGTGGCGGCGGGGGTGATCTGCTTCTTCTCGGCCACGAAGCTGAAGCAGGCGATCGGGTATGACGACAGCCTGGACACGTTCGGCGTGCATGGCGTGGGCGGAATTGTCGGCGCGCTGCTGACCGGGTGGTTCAGCTATGGTCCGCTGTCGGCGACGTCGTCGTCGCCGGGCGGGTCGCCGGGCAGCATCGGGCAGGTGATCATCCAGGCCGAGGCAGTGGGGGTGACGCTTCTCTATAGCGGCGTGGTGTCGCTGATCCTGTTGCTGATTATCAACGCAACGATCGGGCTGCGGGTGACGGCGGAGCAGGAGATCGAGGGGCTGGATATTACGCAGCACGGCGAAGCGATGGGGTGAGCTTGGATCGGGTGCGCGGCGGGAAAAGGGCGGCTAAAAAATCCGCCCGACGCACCGCTGGATGGAGACAGCACGATGGAGGACCGTGCGGCGCGGGCCTGGCCGCTGGTGGCGCGGTTCAGCGGCGCGGAGGCGCGGCTGGGGCGATGGGCGCAGGCGCAAGGGCCGGTCGCGGCCGGGCTTTACGAGTTTTGCCGGTTTGGGGTGAAGCAAGGCTGGGCCTGCTTGTTTGGTGGCGCTTTATTGGCGCTGCTGCTCGCGACCCATGCCTGGTATCCGCGTCATGCGGCGCTGGCACGCTATGATTTTCTGACATTGGCGGCGGTGGCGCTGCAGGCGTGGCTGTTGGGCCTGCGGATGGAGACGTGGGACGAGGCGCGGGTGATTTTGCTGTTCCATGTCACCGGCACGGGCATGGAATTGTTCAAGACCGATGTCGGGTCCTGGATTTATCCCGAGGCGAGCGTGCTGCGGATTGGCGGCGTGCCGCTGTTCAGCGGATTCATGTACGCATCGGTCGGCAGTTATATCGCGCGTGCCTGGCGGTTGTTCGAGTTCCGATTTTCGCATCATCCGGGGCTTGGCGCTACCGGCGTGCTGGCGGCAGCGATATATGTGAATTTCTTCACGCATCATTTCATTGTCGATATGCGCTGGGCATTGTTCGCGGTGGCGGGATTTCTGTTCCGGCGGACCTGGATTTATTTCCGGGTGTGGCAGGTGTGGCGGCGCATGCCGCTGTTGCTGGGGTTCTTCCTCGTCGCGGTGTTTATCTGGTTCGGCGAGAATATTGGCACGTTCGCGGGGGCGTGGCTGTATCCGCATCAGATCGGCGGGTGGTCGGCGGTGCCGGTGAGCAAGCTGGGGGCGTGGTTTTTGCTGATGCTGATCAGTTACGTCATGGTGTCGGTGGTGAATCGACCGGTGGCCTTCGTTGCGCCGGCCGCCGCGAATCGATCGTCCCGGATTGCGCTTGGCTAATCCGCGCGACGTTCGCCTGCGCGGGTTGAGACGCACGGGCGTAGGGCGTAGACGGGGCTGAAATCCGGGTCTTCGGCCCGGTTTCAGGTGGCCATTCCGGGGCTGGACGGCGGCGTCTTATGAGCTGTGGGTGCGGTTTGGAGGCCGGACCCGGATTGCATCCGGGCTACGATACCGGTTGGACCGGCGCGGAAACAAACAAGCAAAAGTTTTTGGTTCTTTTTTCAAAAAAACACGTTCTTCCTTTGCGCCATCACCCCACTGCCAGCAGGCTTTCGGCGGCGGCGCGGGCGGCGCCGGTGACGGTTTCGCCGGCGAGCATGCGGGCGATTTCCTCGCGGCGGGCGGCGGGGTCGAGCGGGGTGACCGCGGTTTCGGTGCGGCCGTGGCGTTCGGATTTGGAAACCAGGAGATGCGCGGCGCCGCGGGCGGCGACCTGCGGGCTGTGGGTGACGACGAGGACCTGGATGTCCTCGGCGACGCGGGCGAGGCGGTCGCCGACAGAAGCCGCGGTGGCACCGCCGACGCCGCTATCGACTTCGTCGAACACCAAAGTGGGGACGGCGGCGCCGGCGGAGAACACGACTTTCAGCGCCAGCATCAGGCGGGAGAGTTCGCCGCCCGAGGCGATCTTGCCCAACGGGCCGGGGGGTTGGCCTGGGTTGGTGGCGATCAGGAAGCGCACCTGGTCGGCGCCGAGGGCGCCCCAGTCGGCGTCGGGCAGGCGGGTGATTTCGGCGAAGAATCGGGCTTTTTCCAGGCGCAGCGGCGGGAGTTCGGCGCCGACCGCTTTCTCCAGGCGGTGTGCGGCAGCCTGGCGGGCGGCGGAGGCGCGCTCGGCGGCGGCGGCGAACGCCGCGCGGGTGCTGGCGACGCCACGTTCGAGCGTGCCGATTTCGGCCTCGCCATGGTCGAGCGACGCGAGACGGGCGCGCAGATCGTCCAGCAGCGCGCAAAGTGCTGCGACCGGGACGCCATGTTTGCGGGAGGCGGCGCGCAGGGCGAACAGGCGCTCCTCGGTCTGTTCGAGCAGGCGCGGGTCGGCGTCGGCGTCGGCTGCGAGGCGCTCGAGCGATTGTTCGGCTTCGGCGAGCGCGTCCTCGGCGCGTTCGAGGGCCGCGAGCGCGGTCGCGGTATGCGGGTCGGCGGTGCCGCCGGCCGGGATCAGGCGTTGCAGCAGGCGGACCGCGGCGCGGACGGCGGCGGCGGGCGTGTCGCGGCGGCGGTCGCGCGGGGTCAGTTCGGCCAGCGCAGCGGCGACGGCTTCCGCGCGCTTTTCGCCTTGTTGCAAGCGCGCGCGGGCTTCTGCAAGCTGGGTCTCCTCGTCCGGCAGAGGGGCCAGGGCGGCGAGTTCGTCGGTCGCGTGGCGGAGGAAATCCTCGTCGCGGCGGGCGGCGGCGATGGCCGAGAGGGCGGCGGCGAGGCGTTCGGCGGCGGCGCGCCAGGCGCGATGGCGGGCGGCGAGTTCGGCACGCAGGGATGGATCGACGCCGAACAGGTCGAGCAGTTTGAGATGGCTGGCTGGGTCGGCGAGGCCCATCTGGTCGTGCTGGCCCTGCACCTCGACCAGCAGCGCGCCGAGCGCGCGCAAGGCGGCGGCGCCGACCGGCGTGTCGTTGACCCAGGCCCGGCTGCGGCCGCCGCGTTCGACGACGCGGCGAAGCGAGACGTCGTCGTCGCGCGGGATGCCGAGTTCGTCGAGGGCGGCGTGGACGGGGTGGCCGGGTGGAGGCGCGAAGCGGGCGGCGACGCTGGCTTGGGCTGCGCCGGCGCGAACCAGGCCGGCGCCGCTGCGGGCGCCGAGGGCGAGGCCCAGGCTGTCGAGCAGGATGGATTTACCGGCGCCGGTCTCGCCGGTCAGGACGGTGAGGCCGGGGCCGAAGGCGAGATCGAGCTTTTCGATCAGCACGACGTCGCGAATGGCGAGCGCGGTCAGCATGGGACGAATCGAGCCATGGGCCGACGCTAGCAGAAAAAGCAGGGCTGGGTGGGGCCAAGGGCCAAGCCGCCCCCCCAGCCCTGATCCTTCAGCGGTAGCCCCAATGCGCGGCTACCCACACCCCGCCCGGCGCGTAATAGCCAGGCACCCAGTGGTAGCCATACGCCGGCGCCGCATACACCGGCGCGCCCACCACCACCGGCGGCACGCCAATCACCACGCCCGGACGCCAGCCCCAGCCGCCGTGCCAGCCCCAGCCGGCATGCCACACATAACCGCCATGCCAGCCATAGCCGCCGTGCCAGCCATAGCCGCCATGCCACCAAGCCTGCGCCGGTGCCGGAGTCAGCAGCGGCACGGCAAAAGCGGCGGCCAGGGCCGCGCCGGCGATGATGCGCTTGAAATACTTCATGACACGACCTCCTTCGAAGAAACCTCACAACCGCAATATGGCGGGTCTTCGTTGCAAGTGCCGTATCCTAATGTCGCGGAATGTGACGTGGGGTGAGCACGTGTTCAGCAGCAACGCAGCCCACCGCCCTTGAAGCGCGCATCCTGCCGCGCGGTGAAAAACGCGTCCCGCGTCGCCGGGGTCTGTTCAGGATGCGCCGTGCTTACATGCGCGACATAGGCGTCGTAATCCGGCACGCCGAGCATCAGCAGCGCAGTCTCCCGCGCGCCGCGACCCACTGCCGCCAAATCAAACGCCTTGCCGAAGCAGCGGCATATCATCGCCAGCCTCCCTTGCGGTGACGCGCGGATTGGCGCGGGCTTGCGCGGCCGACCGCACGCCGCAGGCCAGCATGGTGACCACCACCGCCATGAACAAAGCGGTCAGTGATACGTCCACGCGGTCGTTCAGGATGATCTGGCGCATTTGCGCGGCGCTGTGCGCCGGCACCAGCAGGCCGCCGGCGCGCGCAGCCGCTTCGTATTTTGCCGCATGCGCCAGAAATCCGATCGCCGGTGCGGCGGCGAATATCTTTTCGGCGCCGGCGGTCAGCGTGCACAGCGCCAGCCACGCGGTGGGCAGCAGCGTCGTCCAGGCGACGCGCGCGCGTTTCAGTTTGAACAACACCACCGAGCAGAAGGTGAGTGCGATGCAGGCCAGCATCTGGTTGGCGATGCCGAACAGCGGCCAAAGCGTGTTGATGCCGCCGAGCGGATCGATCACGCCCTGATATAAAAAATAGCCCCAGCCGGCCACCGCGACGCCGGTTGCCAACAGGTTGGACGCGAGCGCCGGAACGCGGACGCCGCCGCGCGACGCCATCGCCGCGAAATCCTGCACCATGAAGCGCGCGACGCGGGTGCCGGCGTCGATCGTGGTCAGAATGAACAGCGCCTCGAACAGGATGGCGAAATGATACCAGAACGCCATCAGCCGGTCGCCGCCCAGCACGCCGGAAAAGATCGTCGCCATGCCGACGGCGAGCGTCGGCGCGCCGCCTGCCCGCCCGAGCACGGTGGCTTCGCCGACCTGATGCGCGAGGCGGGTCAGCGCGTCGGGCGTGATCGCAAAACCCCAGGCGGAGATGGTCGCGGCGGCATGGGCGACGTCGCCGCCGACCAACGCGGCCGGCGCGTTCATGGCGAAATAGGCGCCGGGTTGCAACACGCTGGCGGCGATCATGGCCATGATGGCGACGCCGCTTTCGGCCAGCATGGCGCCATAGCCGATCATGCGCGCGTCGGCTTCGCTGGCCAGCATCTTCGGCGTGGTGCCGGACGAGACCAGCGCGTGGAAGCCCGAGACGCTGCCGCAGGCGATGGTAATGAACAGGAACGGAAACAGGCTGCCGGCGAAGACCGGCCCGGTGCCGTCGACGAAGCGCGTCACGGCGGGCATATGCAATTCCGGCAGCGTGACGAGAATGCCGACCGCCAGGGCGGCGATGGTGCCGATTTTCAGGAAGGTGGACAGATAGTCGCGCGGCGCCAGCAACAGCCAGACCGGCAGCACGCTGGCCGCGAACCCGTACGCCATTAACACCAGCGCCAGCGTGGGCGCCGACCACGTGAACAGTGCCGCCAGCGCCGGCTCGGCAGCCACGCGGCCGCCGAGCCAGATCGCCGCCAGCAGCAGCACCACACCGACGGCGGATACTTCCAGCACGCCACGCGGCCGCACGAAACGCAGCCACAGCCCCATGCCGAGCGCGATTGGCATGGTGGCGGCCACCGCGAAGGTGCCCCACGGCGACGCCGCCAGCGCCTTGACGACGATCAGGCCCAGCACGGCGAGCAGAATGAACATGATGGCCAGCACGCCGACCGACGCGACGGTGCCGGCGAACGGCCCCATTTCGGTGCGGATCATGTCGCCCAGGCTGCGCCCGTCCCGCCGGGTGGAGAACGCCAGCACGATGAAATCCTGCACCGCGCCGGCGAACACCACGCCGACCAGGATCCACAGCGTGCCGGGCAGATAGCCCATCTGCGCCGCCAGCACCGGGCCCACCAGCGGGCCGGCGCCGGCGATGGCGGCAAAATGATGGCCGAACAGGACAAATTTGCTGGTCGGCACGTAATCCATGCCGTCACGCCGCAGCACCGCCGGCGTCGGCCGCGCCGCATCCAGCCCCGCCACCCGCCTGGCCAGAAACAGCCCGTAGAACCGATAGCCGATGGCGTAGGTGCAGAGCGCCGCGGTGACCATCCAGAGCGCATTGACGGTCTCGCCGCGATGCACCGCCAGGATCGCGAGGCTGGCCGCGCCGAGTATGGCGGTGCCGCCCCAGATCAGCGCGCCGGACACGCCAAGCCGCACGCGCGCCGCCTGATGAGGTGATGAGGACATATCCATGGCCGTATCCCGGAATTCTTTGGCGACAGGATAGAGCAGATGGACGGGCTACGTAATACCAGCCCTGGGCAACAGGACGTGTTATGTTTTGAAAAAAAGAACAAAAAAACTTTTGCCCTTGCGCTGGGTCAACCTCAGTCGTCGTCGGCTTAGCGAGCGCGGAACCAAACAGACAAAAGTTTTTTGATTCTTTTTTTCAAAAAATAACACTTCCTTCCTGCTTCTTACTTCTTCGCTGGCTTCGCGGGCGCCGCGGCACCGCTCGGGTTCAGAAACGACGCAGCCGCCGCCACCGGTTTCTTGCTGCCCTTGGGCTTCTTCAACTCGCGATTGCCGCGCTTCTGTCCCTTGGCCATGAACGTCACCCTCCGTTTGGTATTGAACTACGCGTGCTGCGCGGCCTGCTGCGCCGCGGCTGGGACCGGCGGCGCCTCGTCCAGGTCGTCCGACCAAATGCTGACGACGCCATAGACACTTTCCGGCCGCGCGGAGAATTTGTCGGCCGCGATCGCCTCGATGCGCGGGCGCGCATTGGCGAAGCAGCGGAGCAGCTCAGGCCCGGAATAATGGCGGTAGCCGCCCAGGTCCTGCAACGCGGAGCGTGAAATCGCGCAGGGCACGGTGTGTCCTTCCACCTCGATCTCGAACGCGACGCGATTGCCGTCCCAGCGTGGATCGGCGCCGGAAACTGTCTTGGTACGAGCACTCATGCGAAACTCCTTTCCCGCGCGCGGGGCGGCAGATATTGTTACGAATTTCAAACGCGATGCGTGCCGGCCGGCAAAGCGCGCCGGCACGCATCACATGTTAGGCCGCGGCGTGCGCGGCGGCGGCGTGGAGGTGGGCTTTCAGATGACCAAAATCGGCGTCCGGCACCAATTTAGCGGTGCGTGCGGCCGCCAAGGCCGCCTTTTCGTAGTCGGCATCTTTCGGGTGCGTGTTGGATGCGTCCAGCGTGATCGGATAGGTGTGCAAAACCTTGCCGGCCTTGTCGAGTACATCGACCTTGCGTTCGCTCATGATTGCTGTCCTTGAGATGCTTGATAAAATCGGGAGTGCCGGCGATGCGCGGCGGTTCCGGCAGCCAGGCGCTGGGCGAAATCTTTCGCGCTCCGCCCGGTTCTGGTCCGCAACAGTTGGCGCGGCGGCAGTGGCATTACAATGGGAAGCGGTGCGATGCATCGCGCGGGGCAGGCACGCGGTGCCTGGGCGGCGGGCGCGGGCGCATAGGTTTTTCGCTTCTTTTTTTCAAAAAATAAGACCCTCTTTCCCTCGTGCGACCGCCGCAGTGGCGTTGGCACTTGCAGGCGGTGCCTGCGCCGATTCCGCACCGCGCGCCTGCGCCACCGCAACAGCCGGCGATGATGTGGTGTATGTGTTCAGCCGCGGCTGGCACACCGAAATCGGCGTGCCGACGGACGAGCTGACCGGGCCGCTCAGCATGCTCCGGCAGGTTTTCCCCGGCGCGCGGGCGGTGATGTTCGGCTACGGCAAACGCACGTTCATGACTGCGCCGGCCGACAACATCAGCGAATATCTGCTCGGTCCGGTGCCAGGGCCCGCGGTGATCGAGGTGTTCGGCCTGAGCGTTTTGCCGCCGCTGGCGTACGGCACACAGGATATGGTGGCGCTACAGTTGCCGCCCGGCGGCGCGCGGGCGCTGAGCGGGTTCCTGTGGGACGACCTGGCCCGCGACCGCACCGGCGCACCGCGTCTGGTCGGGCCCGGCTTCTTTGCCGGCAGCCGGTTTTACGCCGCAAAGAGCGGCTACAGCTTGAGCCACACCTGCAACACATGGGTCGCGGCGGCGCTGCACGCCGCCGGTCTGCCGATTGATGCGGGCGGCGTGGTGCTGTCGGGCCAGACCATGTCGCGTGCGGCGGCGGCAGCGGCGCCGCAATGCGACGGCGAACACTCCAGCCCCGCGACCGCCCGGTGAGCCGCTCGCATCATGCAATTATCCGCGTGCGGACAGACAACGTATTGTAATCAATGGCGAAATGCATACAACTCCCGCGCCAAAACAAGCTGGAACGCGATGCATCCGATGGGATTGGGTGTGTGGGGCCGGACACGCCGGCACCCAATCAACAGTGAGGATTCACAGATCATGGCAACTCAAACCGGCACTCAGGGCGGCACGCATGAGCAGCATGTGAAGGCAGGCGAGCAGAGCCACAAGAACACGCCATCACAGCATGCGAGCGACAGCAAGGGGTCGAGTCAGTCCGGCGGCGCTCATTCGGGCAGCACCGGCACCCAAGGCGGCACGCATGAACAGCATGTGAAGGCCGGCCAGCAGAGCCACAAGAGCAGCTGACGCGCTGTTCAGGTTGCAAAAAGGGCCGGGGTTTACGACCCCGGCCTTGCTTTATTCGCCGCCGGCGTCAATGGCAGGGTGGTGCTGTTCCGTCGGCGCATACCACTTTGGTGCCCGGCGTGATGACGACCGCATTTGCCGGCGGCGACGAACCGCCGCCAAAACTGGAACTGCACGCCGAAAGCGCAGCGGCCATGGCCAGCATTGCCGCGGTAGAACGCATTAAACTACGCATAAACAACCATTCTCCCCGCAATGTCCGCGCGACACATCGCCACGGCAGCTCACTTTTGCGAGGCGGCGCCTCGCACGGCGAAGGGAATGCGCGGCAGGCAGTTTCGTTCCACAGGCCATTCTGTTCGCAGCCTGCCGTGCGCCGCCGGGCCGGCAGCGCCCTTTCCTAATCCGGCCCGCCGGCGCGGGACCTGACATAAGCCCGCTCGCCGGTTGCCGGATTGAACCAGACGGTCACCAAGCCCTGCGCATCGACGCTCTTTTCCTCGGTGCGAACCCAACCGGCCCCAGGCGGATGGCTCAACTCCGGCTTATAGGCGGCGCGTTCGAACACAACGCCGCCCACGAGAATCGCCGCCCAGACCATGAGCGGCGCCAGCGCGCCGACCCGATGGCCGCCGGCCCACAACACCAGCGTCAGTACCAGCACCGCCACGCCCAAGCCAATCACCCAACTGCGCAGCATGGGGGCTATCCGCCGGAGGCGCTATTCACCGGCACGATGACGGCGGCCGTGCCGTAGGCCACGATTTCGGACATGGTCTGGCCGATTTCCGAACTGTCGAACCGCATGACCAGAATCGCGTTGGCGCCCATGGCCGTCGCGTTCGTCACCATGCGGTCGGCGGCATGACGGCGCGCCTCCTCCAGCATGACGGTATATTCCTTGATTTCGCCGCCGACGAGCGAGCGCAGGCCGGCGAGGATATTGCCGCCCAGGCCGCGGCTGCGCACGACCACGCCAAACACCTGGCCGAGATGTTCCTTTACGATATGGCCGGCGATGTTCTCAGTGGTGGCGATGATCATGGTTGGGCTTCCTTCGCAGGCGTATCGCCTAAGAAAAGGAAATATGTTCTTTTTTGAAAAAAAGAACCAAAAAACTTTTGGTCTTGCGCTGATTTTAAAAAAGCAGACCTTGCTTCAAGACACCCTCCGTCTGCGGCTCCTTCCCACCCGGCACCGCGAAATGGCGGGTTTCCAGCGCCGTCCGACCTTCCAACTGCCATTGCCGCACCGCCCGGTCGAACCGTTGCGCCAGCAAAGCCGCATACGGACCCTGCCCGGTGAAACGGTCGTGAAACCGGCTGTCGTTCAGCATGCCGCCGCGCGTTTCACGTATCAGGCTCAGCACATGGCGCGCGCGGTCCGGATAATGCGTGCCAAGCCAGGCCTCGAACATCTGACGCAACTCATGCGGCAAGCGCAGCAGCACATAGCCGGCATGGCGGGCGCCGGCACGCGCCGACGCCGCCAATATCTTTTCCAGCTCCGCATCGTTCAGGCCGGGGATCATCGGCGCCGCCAGCACGCCGGACGGCACGCCCGCCTGCGCCAACGCGGTGACCGCTGCCAGCCGCCGCGCCGGGGACGCCGCCCGCGGCTCCATCCGCCGCGCCAATTGATTGTCCAATGTCGTCACCGACAGCCACACGCGCACCAAGCCGCGCGTCGCTAGGCGCTGCAGGATGTCCATATCCCGCAGCACGCCCGCCGACTTCGTCACGATGCTGACAGGATGGCCGAATTTTTCCAGCACTTCCAGCACCGACCGGGTGAGCCGCAGCGTGCGTTCCACCGGTTGATACGGATCGGTATTGCTGCCCAACGCCATCGGCCGCGGCACATAGCCCGGCTTACGCAATTCGCGGTCCAGCAAGGCGGCTACGTCCGGCTTGAACACCAACCGCGTTTCGAAATCGAGGCCAGGGGAGTAGCCGAGATAGGCGTGCGATGGGCGCGCGTAACAATAGATGCAGCCATGCTCGCAGCCGCGATATGGGTTGACTGCCCGGTCGAACCCCAAGTCCGGCGAACTGTTCCAGGCGATAACAGTCTTGCTCGCATCCTTGGTCAGCGTCGTCGGCAGCGGCGGCAACTCCGCCAGCGCATCCAGCGTCGTCCAGCCATCGTCGAACGGCTCCGCCGCCTGGTGGTCGAACCTGGGAGCCGGGTTGGTGACGGCGCCGCGGCCGCGGCGGGCCATGGACGGCATCGCGCCGCGCGGCGCCGGCTCGGCCGCGCCGGCGGCGGCCATGGCAGCCACCGCGCCACGATCGATCTCGACATTTGGCCCGGACATGGCGTGGAGGGACGGCATCCGCGTTCTCCTTTCGTTCGGACGACTTCTCCGCGCGCGCCATGGCCGAGTCAAGAACAAAGTTAGAACAATATCGCCGAAATGGGCGCGCACAGTTACATTCGCACGCGATGGCGTGACCCGGCGGCAAACCGAAACGCCTATGTTGCGTGCAGCGGCCGACTTGGACAGGCTGCTCACAGAGGAACATCAAGTCATGAACGTTAAACATTCAGTGCGAGCGATGCTGGTGGCTTGCGTGGTTTCGGCCGCGGCGCTGGTGGTCGGGCCGACGGCGCAAGCCGCCTGGCATCACGGTCCCGGCGGCGGCGACGGCATGGAATTGCTGCGCGGCGTGACTTTGACCGACGCCCAGAAAACGCAGGCACACGAGATCATGAAGACCGGGTGGGCGGCGGCCAAGCCGCTCATGGAGCAGATGCATACGCTGCGCGAGCAGCATGACACGCTGCTGCTGACCGCCGGCAGCACCGAGGATCAGATCGGTGCGGTGATCAAGCAGGAAACGGCGCTGCACGAGCAGATGGAGATGGCGCGTTTGAAGACCACGCTGCAAGTGCGTGCGCTGCTGACGCCGGACCAGTTGGCGCAGGCCGCCGACCTGCACAGCAAGCTCGAGGCGCTGCACGCGCAGGAGCACGAGGCGATCGAGGCGGCGCACCCGGACGCGCCGTAGGCATGGACGGCCAGGGACCTCGTGTCCCTGGCCGTTGTTTCGTCCGGAAGTAAGAAAGACTTCTTTTTTGAAAAAAAGAAGCAAAAAACATGTGCTCTTGCGCGGTTATTGCCTGCCGTGAACTTGATCCACCTTGCACGGAGCCAAAAAGACAAAAGTTTTTTGGTTCTTTTTTTCAAAAAATAACATACTTTTTGTCTTTGCCTAAATCCCCATCTGCCGCGCCGCCAGATCGCGCATGATCTCCTCGCTGCCGCCGCCGATGGCGTTCACCCGCACCTCGCGGTAAATCCGTTCCGACTTCATGCCGCGCATATAGCCGGCGCCCCCCAGGATCTGTAGCGCCTCGCGGGCGCAGAATTCCATCGTCTGCGTCGCCTGCACCTTCAGCAGACAAATATCGGCCACCGGCGCGCCACCCTGCGCCATGCGCCACGCGGTCATTTCCAGATAGGCCTGCGACGCATTCACGTGCCGCGCCATCTCCGCGATCTTGTGCCGGATGACCTGATGATCGGCCAGGCGCTTGCCAAATGTTTGCCGCGCCTGGGCCCAACCGATCGCCTCCTCCAGCGCCACGCGCGCATAGGCGGTGGCACCGGCCGCCAGCGCCAGACGTTCGTTGTTGAAATTCAACATGATAGCGCCGAATCCGCGCCCCTCGGCGCCAACCAGGTTTTCCGCCGGCACGCGCACATCCTGAAGGAATATCTCGGCCGTGTCGGATGCCCACCAGCCCATCTTGCGCAATTTCGTCCGCGTCACGCCCGGCAGACCGGTCGGGATCACCAGCAGCGAAACGCCGCCTGCTCCATCGCCGCCGGTGCGCACCGCGGTGGTCAGATAATCCGCGCGCATGCCGCCGGTGATGTAGCATTTACTGCCGTTGACCACGTAATGATCGCCGTCGCGCCGCGCCGTGGTGCGCAGATGAGCGACGTCCGACCCGCCGGATGGCTCGGTGACCGCGAGCCCGATCACCGCCTCGCCGCGCAGCACCGGCGGCAATATCCGCGCCTTCAGCGCGTCTGACCCCACCGCCGCGATCGGCGGCGCACCGATGCCGTGCACCATCAGGCTGGCGGCAATGCCGCCGGCGCCCGGCCGCGCCAGTTCCTGCGTGGTGACGATCGACATGAACGGATCGCTCGGCACACCGCCATACGCCTCGGGGAAGCCCAATTGCAGCAGACCGATCTCGGCCGCCCGCGCGTATAGGTCGCGCGGGAATTCGCCCGCCTCGTCCCAGTCGGTGGCGTGCGGGGCAATTTCATGATCCACCCAGCGGCGCAGCGCGTCCCGCCAGGCTTCGTGCGCGGCAGTGTAGAAGGGGCTCTTTTGCGTGGCGGAAGGTGATACATCCATAGGAAGGAAGTATGTTCTTTTTTGAAAAAAAGAACCAAAAAACTTTTGTCTGTTGGGTGGCGTGGCCGGCAATGCAGAGGAGACAACAATTGAACTACGAAACCATACTCTACGGCGTTGCTGAAAACATCCTTACGATCACGCTCAATCGGCCGGAAAAACTCAACGCCTTCAACGCCACCATGCGCGATGAATTGCTGGACGCGTTCGACCGCGCCGACGCCGACGACAGCATCCGCGCCATAATCGTCACCGGCGCCGGCCGCGCCTTTTGCGCCGGCGCCGACCTCTCCAGCGGCGGCGCCACGTTCGACCATCGCGCCCAGGTAAGCGAGGCCGGCAGTGACCTGTCCGACCCGGCAATCCGCGACGGCGGCGGCCTCGTCACGCTGCGCATTTTCCGCGCGCAAAAACCCGTCATCGCTGCGGTCAATGGCCCCGCCGTCGGTATCGGCGCCACCATGCAGCTCGCAATGGATATCAGGCTGGCCAGCGACAGCGCCCGTTTTGGCTTCGTGTTCGCCCGCCGCGGCATCGTGCCGGAAGCGGCCAGCAGTTGGTTCCTGCCCCGTATCGTCGGCTTGCCGCAAGCGCTGGAATGGTGCTTCACCGGCCGCGTTTTCCCCGCCACCGAAGCATTGCAGGCGCGGCTGGTGCGCAGCCTGCACGCGCCGGACGCGTTGCTGCCGGCCGCGTATGCGCTGGCGCGCGAAATCGCCGAAAATACCGCGCCCGTATCGGTTGCGCTGACCCGCCAGATGCTCTGGCGCCTGTCCGCCGCCGCCGACCCCATGGCCGCGCATCGTATCGACAGCCGCGCCATTTTTTCCCGCGGCGCATCGCCCGACGCCCGCGAAGGCGTCACCAGTTTTCTCGAAAAGCGGCCGGCGGTTTTTCCAAACCAGGTGTCGGCGGATATGCCCGACTGGTTTCCGTGGTGGCAGGAGGAAATATTTTCGTGAAATCATGCCCCGCGTAGGTCATTACGATCTCGTGCGAAGCAATCCAGTGTGGCGGACGATATCTCGCGTGTGACCCTGGATTGCTTCGCCACGACTCGCAATGACGCAGCGAGTCAATTCTATGCAAGAAACTCCAGAATAATCCTATTCACCTCGTCGGGCTTTTCGACATGCAGGAAATGACCGACGCCAGGCACCATTTCTACCTGCAAACCGGCGGTAAACAGCGTGTGCTCTGTCTCCACCTCGGAGCCGATGCAGCCGTCCAGGCTGCCGGATAGATACAACGCCGGAACCGTAATCGGCGCGGCACCGATGCGAGCCTGCAACGGCGCCAACGCGGCGTCGTGCAGCGCCGGCAAGAATATGTGCTTGTAGTACGAGGCAGCGGCCGCCGCGACGCCCGGCAGGCGGAAACCGGCCTTGATCTGCGCCATCAGCGCCGCGTCGGGCCGGAAGCCGGGCGACCAGTCCGCCCACAGCCGGTCGATGAGCGAAAAATCATCGTGCGCCAGCGCCGCTTCGCCGAGCGGCGAGGCCAGCAGATACATGTACCATGACCGGCGCTGCTGCACCGGGTCGGCGATCAGGCGCCCGATCAACCCGGGACCATACGGCACCGCCAAAGTCACCAGCCGCGACAGGCGCGCCGGCGCGATGACGGCGGCGGCGTAGGCTGCCACCGCGCCCCAATCGTGGCCGACCAGCACGGCCTGCTCGGCGCCCAGCGCCTCGATCAGCGCAATCGCATCCTGCCCGAGCACGGCGGTCTGGTAGCGGCCATCCGCGGGCACCGGCGTGGGCGCGTAGCCGCGCATGAACGGCGCCACCGCGCGGTACCCGGCGCCGGCCAGCGCGTGCAGCAGCGGCGCGAAACTCTGCGGTCCGTCGGGAAAGCCGTGCAGGCACAAGGCCAGCTTGCCGCTGCCTTCCTCGAGCACCGTAAACCGGACGCCGTTGGCCTCGACCTGTCGTGTGTTCATCATTTAATCCTGCTTGCCATCTGACAAAAGGAAGAAAGAATGTTCTTTTTTGAAAAAAAGAACCAAAAAACTTTTTCTCCTGGGTTACGCGCTCGGTCGAGCGAGTACGGGTTAGGTGGGAACGGCGCAGGAGCAACAGTTTTTTGCTTCTTTTTTTCAAAAAAGAAGGCCTTGCTTCCTTCACATCGCCACCCCGCATAAATGCCCACCGCGCACGGACGTTGCACCAACTTCGACCATTGCGTCCTGGCCGATCGCCGCACGCTGGTGACGCTGCCGGACGATGCGCCCTTCCTGTGTCCGGCCTGCCGCCAGCCGCTCGGCGTGCCGCCGGTGGCGCCGAATACCGGCATCAGGCTGTTCGCGTGGCTCTGCGCTTTGGCACTCTTTATCGTGGGTGGCGGCATCGTCGCCGTCATGGCCCTGGCGCACAAACCACCGGATCGTTCGGTGCCGCCGCCCTGGCAAGCCGCGCCGCGCCCGCCGCGGCCCCCGGCCGCGCCTCACATCAACGTGCCGCACTGATCGGGCCCGCTCGACGACGGCACACACGCGCGGCACGGTTGCAAAATTCCACCTATTGCCAGTGCCGCGTGCGCGTCTCCCAGCTGGCTCGGAAAAAGTCCTGCGCGAACCGCGGCCTTTGGCGAATTTCATGCCGGTGGATCGAAATAATATCAATCGGCCCGGCGAACCCCGTTGCGTACCCCGTCATTCTGTGCAAATTCGCGACGCTCAATCATTTCAGGCCCTCCGGGCCGTGGGGAGATACCAGGTTGAAATCTTTCATTGCGGCCGGTCTCGGCGTTCTCACGCTGAGCGGCAATGTGTTTGCGCGCGACATGCCGATCCGGCCGATGTTCGCGCATGGCATCGGTTTGCACCCGAATATCGTGGCGCCGACCGCGCTGCCGACATGGACCTTCAACTGGACGTATGAGGGCCAGAAGTATAACGCCGTGTTCGTCGGCACCGACCCGACCGGCGGCAAATCGACCACCGTTCCGGTCTATATCATTCCGATACGTTTGTCGTTCAAGACATCCTCGGGCACCGTCATCGCCGACCCAACGGTGAAGGATTATACCGGCAAATCGCCGGTCGACACCACGGTCGACAGCCCGATTTTCCAGAAGGGCATCACCTACAAGCAAGGCGGCACCGATATCGGCGACACCCAATATGAAGACGCGTTCCAGCGCGCCGCGTTGTGGGGCACTGTCAAGAAGCATACCGGCTACCACGTGCTGCTTGGCAAGCCGACGATCGAAAAGCGCGTCAGCTTCACCATTCCGGCGGCCGACGGCGGCACCGTCAGCGCGTTCGGCGTGAACGTGATCACCGCGGACATCAACTGGTTCGATGGCGTGATCACGCCGCTATTGACCAAGCTGAAGATCCCGGCGGACTCGCTGCCGATCTTCATCACCACCCAGACCTACCTCACCGAGGGCGGCGGCTGCTGCATCGGCGGCTATCACAGCTACACCGGCACGCAGGCCTATTCGCATTTCACCTTCATATCGAACAACTCTTCCTCGCTCGCGTTCAGCCAGGACGTTTCGGCCCTGTCGCATGAAATCGGCGAGTGGGTCGACGATCCGCTGACCAACAACACCAACATCCCGGCGGCCTGCGGCGAACTCGGCAACCAGGATCAGATCTACGAGGTCGGCGATCCGATCGAAGTGGACGCGAACTATGGCGACTACCCTTATGTGCTGAAAGGCGTCACCTACCACCTGCAGGATCTGGTGCTGCCGACTTATTTCGGCGCGCCGGCGTCCACCACGGTGAATGGCTGGTCGACCTTCCAGGGCACCAAATTCTCGGTGTGCCAGAACGGCGGCTAGAAGCCGCCGCCGACCGGGTGCAGAGTGAAAGCCGGGGCGCACACGCGCCCCGGCTTTTTTCTTGCCCGGCAGGACCCAGTCGCGTGCGTATCGAAATCACCGCCGACCTCTCGATCGACGAGACGGAGCTCGACATCAGCTTCATCCAGGCCGGCGGTCCGGGCGGGCAGAATGTCAACAAGGTCGCGACCGCGGCGCAATTGCGCTTCGACGCGCGGTTGTCGCTGTCGCTGCCGAACGAGATCAAGGCGCGGCTGCAGGCGCTGGCCGGGTCGCGGCTGACGCGCGACGGCGTGATCGTCATCACCGCGCGGGCACACCGCACGCAGGAGCGCAACCGGGCCGAGGCGGTGGCTCGGCTGGTGGAACTCATTCGCGCCGCCAGCGTGCGGCCGGTGCGGCGGCGGCCGACGCGGCCGGGGGCGGCGGCGAAGGAACGGCGGCTGGATGCGAAGAGCCGGCGGGCAGGGACGAAGCGGGATCGGGGCAAGCCGGAGGTGACCTAAAACGGGCGGGGCGCCTTGCCGACTATGCATGAGCGTGCCGCGCCTGGCCTTGCTTCCCACCGTGCCGCAATCCCGGTCACCGCAATATCCGCCGTAACATTCCCCACTGTCCGCAAAATATCGGGCAAACTCTCCACCGCCATCAGCAGCGGCAACGCGGCCACCGGCACCCCCATCGCCAGGCAAATCGGCCCGATCGCGGTGAAAAACGAAATCTGGCTCGGCAGACCCACCGCCGCCAGGCTGACGATCGCCGCCACCACCACACCGCCCGCCAGTGTCAGCGGCCCCAGATGCACGCCAAACAAAGCCGCGACATAGACCGCAACGGCCATGTTCGCCGCCGCACTCGTAATGCGGAACAATGACACCGCCAGCGGCAACACCAGGCTGCTGACATGTTCGGGCACGCCGAGCCGCAATTGCGCCGCCTCCACCATCGCCGGCAGCGACGCGATCGAGGATTGCGTGCTGAACGCCACCAACTGCGCCGCCGCCGCGGCCTTCGCGAAGCGCCCGAGCGACATGCCGCCGCCTACCACCGCCAGCGGATACACGAGCAGAATGATCGCGATCAGGATGAGGCATACCAGGCCGACATAATGCGCCAGCGCCCCGGCCGCCCCCAAGCCCGCCTGCGCGCCCACCATCAGCGCCAGCGCAAAAACACCAACCGGCGCGGCCCACAGCACCCAGTGCACGATCACGAGCATTGCCTGCACCACCGCTTCCAGCACGCCAACCAGGTGCGAACGCAACGAAGCATCGATCCGCGTCACCGCAAGGCCGAATATCAGCGCGAATATCACCAGCGGCACCATGGCACCGTTCGCCGCCGCGCCCACCGGATTGGTGGGGATGAAACTGCGCACCCAGTCGCCGAGCGGCGGCAGCGCCGGCGTCTGCCCCGCCTGCCCAAGGGCTGCCCGCAGCGCCTGCGACGCGGCCGCCGGAATCGGAAACACCGCCAGCAGCGCCGGCATTGTCACGGCGCTGAACAAGGCGGCCGAAATGAGCAAAACCGCAAACAGGCCCAACGTGCGCGCGGCCAGGCCACCCGCCGCCGCGGTGCCGGCCGCGGTCGCCACGCCGGTCACCAGCAGGCAAAAAATCAGCGGCACGATCGTCATGCGCAGCGCGTCGAGCCAGATACCCCCGACCGTGGGCGCCACCGCGCGCACCGGCCCAAGCAGGCCGGGCGTCAGCGCCGCGCCGATGCCGAGGCCGAGCACGAGGGCTACCAGAATTCGGACTGTTAGGGTCATGAAAAGAAGGACGGTCTTCTTTTTTGAAAAAAAGAAGCAAAAAACTTTTGCCACTTGGCGTACGTGGCGCGTGTCGACATGCGCCGCGTACGCCAAAGAGCAAAAGTTTTTTGATTCTTTTTTTCAAAAAAGAACACTTCCTTCCTTACCTTCCCGCTATCGCCTCATGGTGATGAATCACCTCACGAATCACAAACGCCAAAAATTTCTCGGCAAATTCCGGATCAAGCCGCGCCCCCTCGGCGAGCGTCCGTAGCCGCGCGATCTGCTGCGCCTCGCGCGCCGGATCGGCCGGCGGCAGCCCATGTTCCGCCTTCAACTGGCCGACCTTCTGCGTGCATTTGAACCGTTCCGCGAGCAAGTATATCAGTGCCGCATCGATATTGTCGATACTGGCGCGTAGTGAAAGCAGCTCTTCCGGCGGTGCTGCGGTCATGCGATGCGTCCATGGATGCGACTGCTTTGCAGCAGCCTCGGTGCGATGAAATCGGCCAGGTTGCCGCCGGGGAATATCGCACCGCGAATGCCGGCGCGCGCCGCGGCCTCCAGATCCGTGCTCTGGTCGCCGATCATCAGACAATGGTGCCGGTTCAAGTGCCAGTCGCCGATCAGGCTGTTGATCATGCCCGGCGCCGGCTTGCGCCAGTCGCTGTGGCGTGTGTAGGCGGCAACACTTCCCTCCGGGTGGTATGGGCAGATGCGCACATCGTCGATCGTGCCGCCATGGCGCCGTGCCTGGTCCACCATCCACGCATTCAACGCCTGCACATCGCCCTCGCTATAATAGCCGCGCGCCACGCCGCTCTGGTTGCTGACCACGAACACGTGCCAGCCATGGTCGGTCGCCAGCTTGATCGCGTCCAGCGCGCCGTCGATCCAGTTCCAGCGGTCGCGCGTGCCGACATAGCCATGATCGTGGTTGAGCACCCCGTCGCGATCCAGGAACAAGGCCGGGCGCGCCAGCACCGACGCCACATCATGCCGCGCGGTCTCCAAATCGGCCGGAATGCCGATATCGACAAAAAACCCACGCCCCACTGTGCCGCGCACCGCATTGCCCGCCGCGAGCCCCGGCAGCACGTCGCGCTCCAGCGAGCCCGCCGCCGGACAATGTTCCACGATCGCGCGGCGCATGGCGTAGATCCCGGCGTTGATCACGCCCGCTTCGCCCGGCGCGGAGCGCTCGCGGAATGCGGTCACCTGCTGGTCGGCCAACGAAACGACGCCGTAGCGCGACGCATCCGGCAGCGCGCACAGCATCAGGCGCGCCAGCGTCTGCGGCCCGTCGGTTGCGGCATCCGCCAGCAGGGCCGCGAGGTTGGTGTCGAACAGGCTGTCGCCGTTGCAGAGCAGAAATCGCTCCGCCAGGTGCGGCCGTGCGTGGTGCAGCGCGCCGGCGGTGCCGGCGGGCGTGGGTTCATGGCTGAACATCAGGCGCGTCGGCTTGGGCAGCGCGGCGGCGGCAGCGGTCACCGCGCCCTGCACTGCCTCGCTCAAATGGCCGGTCAGGATAACGAATTCTTCCACGCCGAACCGCTGTAGCTCGCGCATCAGCCAGGCCAGGAACGGGCGCTCGCCCACCTCCAGCACCGGCTTGGGCGTTTCACGCGTGATCGTCCCGAGCCGCGTCGCCAGCCCCCCTGCCAGGATGGCGCATTGCGATATGGTGGCCAGCCCGGACGACATGACCGATGCTGTGCCGTAGAACGCATCCGTTGCCAACGACGAAGGCCAAAGAGCAAAAGTTTTTTGGTTCTTTTTTTCAAAAAATAACACTTCTTTTTTCTTCGGTGGAGTTGGTCGTTCCTTGAAGCCGAACCTGATCTATCTGTGCCACCGGATGCCGTGGCCGCCGATCAAGGGCGAGAAGATCCACACCTGGCACGTGCTGAACCACCTCGCCCAGCATTTCACCGTGCATCTCGGCGTGCTGGTCGACGAACCGGAGGACATGGCGCACATCCCCCGCATGCAGGCCGTGTGCGGCAGCGTCGGCGCGTTTCGGATCCACCGTGTGACGCAATTGCTGCGCGCGCTGCGCGCGGTGCGCCCTGGCCGCCCGCTCCAGCCGGGCACCTGCGCCAGCCCGGCGCTGGCGGCGTGGGTGGATGCGTGTGTCGCCCGCATGCCGATCGCCGCGATTTTCATCTCCAGCGTCGCCATGGCGCCCTATGCGCTGCACCGGCATGGCCCGCGCCTGATTCTCGACGCGCAGGATATCGATTCCGAAAAATGGCAGACCTATGCGGCGTCGTCCAAATGGCCGATGCGCCTGCTCTGGGCCCGCGAGGCCCGCACGCTGCGCGCCTATGAACGCCACGCTGCCGCACGCTGCGACGTCACGTTTTTCGTCTCCGCGCCGGAAGCGCAACGCTTTGCCGAACTCGCGCCCGAGTCAGCCGCCCGCGTGCGGTGGTTCGAAAACGGCGTGGAACTGGATCATTTTAATCCCGCACATAATTTTCCAACCCCTTTCGCGCACCCCGGCCCGGCACTCGTCTTCACCGGCCACATGCAGTACCGCCCAAACGTGGACGCAGTGATATGGTTCGCAACCGAAGTGATGCCGCGCCTGCGGTCCCGCGGTGCCGACGCGCATTTCTGGATCGTCGGCGCGGCGCCCACATCGTCAGTCCAGGCACTCGCCAAACTCGCCGGCGTGCACGTCACCGGCCAGGTCGCCGATACGCGGCCCTATCTGGCGCACGCGGCCGCCGTGGTCTGTCCGCTGCGCATCGCGCGCGGCATCCAGAACAAGGTGCTCGAGGCCATGGCGATGGGCAAACCGGTCATCGCCTCGCCCGGCGCGTTCGAAGGTGTGTGCGCCACCGCCGGCCGCGACCTGCTGGTCGCCGACGGCGCCGCCGCGTTCTGCACCGCGATCGAAGCCGTCCTGGCCGGCGCGCATCCCGACCTCGGCGCGCACGCACGCGTTGCGATGGAGGCCCATTATGATTGGGCCGTCACGCTGGGGCGGATGGATCGTTGGCTTACACTGGAAAAAGGAAGTGTTCTTTTCTGAAAAAAAGAACCAAAAAACTTTTGCTCCTACGCCTTCATTCCCTGGCGCGCACGCCGGGCAATCGGGCCGTAGGGTGGGCTTTTAAGCCCACCGCGCGTCGCGCCACAAATTAGGCCTTCTTGCTGCCCAGGCCGCCGAAACGCTTGTTGAACTTGGCGACCTGGCCGCCGGTGTCCATGATTCGCTGCACGCCGGTCCACGCCGGATGGCTCTTCGGGTCGATGTCCAGGCGGATGGTGTCGCCCGCCTTGCCCCAGCAGGAGCGCGTCTTGTACGTCGTCCCGTCCGTCATCACGACGTTGATTTCGTGGTAGTCGGGATGAATACCGTTCTTCATGGCGGTGCCTCTGCGCAAGCAAGATGGCGCCCCCGATGCCGACCGGGTGCGCGAAGACGCGCTCTGTAGCCACCCAAGCCGCGGAACGCAAGCTGGAACAACGACGCCACGGCGTGGAATCGCCGCCGCATTCGTGCCATACGCCGCGCACCATGCTGATCACGGGCGTCATTCTGCTGGCAACGCTGCTCGCATCGTTCACGGACTGGCTGTTCATGGACGTCCTGGTGCACCGCTTCTATCAGGCCGCACCCGCGCTCTGGCGCCCCACCGGCGGCACCGCACGCATCCTGGTGTCGCAACTGATCGGCACCTTGGCCTCGGCGGCGATGGTGGTGCTGGGCATCGCGGCACCGGGCCGCCCCTTCCTGCTCGCCGGCGCGGCGTGGGCGGCCGGACCGCTGCCGATCGGCCTGCAAAATCTGCAATGGATGCGCCTGCATCCGGCCATTGCCGCCAGCCACGCCGCCGGATGGCTGGTGCGGCTACTGATCGCGGCCCTGCTCGCCGCGTGGCTGCTGCCCCGCTAGGATACCAAACATCTTGAACATTCTCTCCATCCAGAGCTGGGTCGCGACCGGCCATGTCGGCAACGCGGCCGCGTTGTTCCCGCTGCAGCGCCTCGGCGCCGAGGTCGCCGCCATCCACACGGTGCAATTCTCCAATCACCCCGGCCATGGCGGCTTCACCGGCCGCGTCTTCCCGCCGGCCGACATCGCGTCGCTCGTGGCGGGCCTGGACGCGCACGGCACGCTGGCGACCTGCGACGGCGTGCTCTCCGGCTATATCGGCGACGCCGCGGTCGGCGACGTGATCCTGGACGCTACCGCGCGCGTCCGCCGGGCCAATGCCGCCGCACTCTGGTGCTGCGACCCGGTGATCGGCGACGAGGGCGTGGTGTATGTGCGCCCCGGGATCGCCGATTTCTTCGCGGGTCGCGCCGTGCCCGCCGCCGACATCCTGACGCCGAACCAGTTCGAGCTGGACATGCTAACCGGCATGGACTCCGCCACGCTGGCCGGCGCGATCGATGCCGCCGGCGCGCTGCGCGCGCGCATGCGCGCCGAGGGCCCGCGTCTGCTGCTGGTCACCAGTCTGCGCACCGCGGAAACGCCCGCAGGCCAGATCGACATCCTGCTGGTCACCGACGACGGCGCCTTTCATGCCCGCACCGAGCTGCTGCCGGCCTATTTCAACGGCGCCGGCGACACGATGGCCGCCTTGTTCCTGTTCCATGTACTATCCGGCTGTGAGGCGCCCGCGGCCGCGGCGCAAGCCGCGTCCAGCCTCGCCGGCATCCTGCGCCATACCTTGCAACATGGCGGTGGCGAACTCCGCACCATCGCGGCGCAGCAAGAATTGCTGACCCCGTCTCGCAAGGTGGACATGAGCCGCGCCTGACAGCGCTGGCGGCCGCGGCGTCGCGGTTTGCGTTGCCACGAAGGAGAGTGCAGGCTCCTGGCGGGCCGCGACGCCCCACGCAGAAGGGCGCCGCCCACATCAGCGCGGAAGGGACGTCGGACCATGAATATCGGCACCATTCTCAATCACAAAGGGCACGCGGTGACCTCGGTGGCCCCGCGCACCCGGATCACCGACCTCGTAGCGACTTTGGCCGAGCACCGTATCGGCGCGGTTCTGGTTCGCGACGCCGCGGGCCAGGTGCTCGGCATCGTCAGCGAGCGCGACGTGGTGCGCTGCCTGGCCCGCGACGGCGCCGCGGTGCTCGACATGACTGCCGCGCAATTGATGACCACCGTGCTGCACACTGTCACGCCGGCGTCGACGTTGGTGCAGGCGATGACCGAGATGACGGAAAATCGCGTGCGCCATCTGCCGGTGCTCGACCACGAGGAACTGGTCGGCATGGTCAGCATCGGCGACGTGGTGCTCGCCCGGCTGGAGGAGCAGGCGCGCGATGTGGACGATCTGAAGGCGTATGTCGCCGGCAATATGTAACAGGCCTTTTACAAAACCCTGGGTTGCCGGCCTGATCAGCCGCCCTCATGTTCGCTGCTTTGAAACCATCGAGGCGCGAGACACATGGCCCTGCCGATCAAAAACCTGCCGAATTTGGGGAGCCTGGCGAAAAAGCCCGGATGGGTGGCCGACTTTCAGGCCTTCATCATGCGCGGCAATGTGGTGGACCTCGCCGTCGGCATCATCATCGGTGCCGCGTTCACCGGCATCGTGCAAAGCCTGGTCAAGGACGTGTTCAACCCGGTGATCGGTCTGCTGACCGGCGGCGTGGATTTCTCCGACCTTTTCGTCACCATCAAGGGCCCGTCCGCCGCCACGCTGGAGGCCGCCAAGAAAGCCGGCGCGGTGACGATCAACTATGGCCTGTTCATCAACGCCGTCATCCAGTTCGTGATCGTGGCGTTCGTCGTGTTCTGGCTGGTCCGCGCCATGAGCCGCTTCATCCGCAAAGCCGAGGAGGCCCCCGCCGGGCCGACGCCCTCCGAGGCTTTGCTGGCGGAGATATTGGAGACGCTGAAGCAGCGGCCGGTCGCGTAAAGGCTGCCTTTACAGAAGGCAAGAATGTTCTTTTTTGAAAAAAAGAACCAAAAAACTTTTATCTGTTTGGCTTGGCGCAAGGTGAAAATCGCCGCGCGAAGTGCGGCAAAATAGCAAAAGTTTTTTGCTTCTTTTTTTCAAAAAAGAAGTTCTTCCTTCCTTACTGATTCCGCAACAAAGATGCCGCGCGCGTCCGCAAAGCAACTGCCGTCCCCGCGTATCCCGCGGCCACCATCAGTATCATGCACCCACCAACCGTCGCGGCCAAAATCCCCGGCAGGAACGCCCAGGGTGCATCCAGCACAAATCGCATCACCGCCCAGCTTGCCAGCGTCCCCAGGCTCGCGGCGATGATCCCGGCGCTGGCACCAACAATGCCGAACTCGGTGAGCCAGGCGGCGCGGATTTGCGCCGTGGTGCCGCCGAGCGTTTTGTAGATCACCGCCTCGTTGATCCGCCGGCGCTGGCCTGCGGCGATCGCACCGGCCAAAACCAGCGCGCCGGAGGCCAGCGTCACCGCGCCTGCGGCACTCAGCCCGGCGGCGAGTTTGCCGATGATATCGGCGAATGCCTGGATCACGTCGGCGACGCGAATGCCGGTGACGTTCGGCAGCGCATCGGTCACCGCGCGCAGCAGCGCCGCATCGGTGCCGGGCGCCGTCCGGACCGTTGCGATATGCATATGCGGTGCATGTTCCAGCAACCCTGGCGATGCCACCAGGGTAAAATTCAAATTCATGCCGCGCCAGTCGATCGCGCGCAGGTTCGCCACGCGAAAATCGATGTCCCGCCCCAGCACGTTGGCGCGCAGCGTGCCGCCGACCGACAGGCCCCAGCCATGCGCCAGCCCGTCATCCAGCGACAGCAAAGGCGGCCCGGCATAATCCGCCGCCCACCAGGTGCCCGCCACCACCCGCGACCCTTCCGGCTGCTTGGCGGCGTAGGTCAGCCCGCGATCGCCGGCGAGCCCCCACCGGCTGTCCGGCGACACATGCACCCGATCGACCGGCACGCCATTCAGCGAAACGATCCGTGCGCGCAGGCTCGGCACCTGCCGCAAATCCGAAGCACCGGGCTGCGCATGCACGATCGCGTCGAACCGGTCGAGCTGATCGTTCTGGATGTCGATGAAGAAAAAGCTCGGCGCGCGGGCCGGCAGGCTCGCGGTGAGCTGCCGCCGCAGATTGCCTTCAATCAGCGCGACCGCCGACAGCGTGGCCAAGCCCAGCCCCAACGCCGTGATCAGCAACGCAGCGTCCGACCCCGGACGATAAATCCCTGCCACACCGAGCCGGAGCCACGCCGGGCGGCGCACGGGCACGCGCGCCGCGAGTGTCGTCACCAGCCAGGCCCCGCCGCGAAACACCAGCAGCGTCGCCACCGCACTGGCGCAAAACCCGAGCGCGAAGCGCCGGCTTTCGGAACTGGCCACGATGACCACCACCAGCACCACGCTGATCGCCACATTGGCCAACAGCAGCGGCGCGCCGGGGCGGCCGGACGGCATGATCTCATCGCGGAACAACGCCCCACCGGGAATGCGCGCGGCGCGCCCCAACGGCCACAGCGCGAACGCGGCCGCCGTCAGCACGCCGTAAAACGCCGCCAGCGCCAGCGGCGCCGGATAAACGCCGATGACCGCCGGCACCGGCAACATCGTGCCGAACAGCGCCAGGCACACCGCCGGCAGCGAAGCCGCCACCGCAACGCCGGCCAAAATCCCGGCACCGCACAGGCCCAGCACCTGGATCAGAAACATTGCGAAAATGCGCCGCGATTCCGCGCCGAGGCAGCGCAGAATGGCGATCGTCCGCGCCCGCCCCTCCAGCCACGCATGCACGCCCGTCGCGACGCCGATGCCGCCCACCAGCAGCGCGCTGAGCCCGACCAGGACCAGAAAAAGGCTGGTCTGATCGACCGCGCGGTCCAGCCCCGGATCGGCATGGGTGCGCTCGTGAATGCGCCACCCGGTCGCTGGAAATTGCCGCCGCAGCCTGGCGACGAAGCCGACCGGATCGGTCCCGCCGGGCAGCTTCACCCGCCATTCGTAGGTCACCAGCGACCCCGGCTGGATCAGGCCGGTCCGCGCCAGCGCATCGGCCGCGATCAGCACCGGCGGCCCCAGCACGCTCATCGCGGACGCATGATCCGGCGCGCTGTCGAGCGTCGCCGCCAGCGCAAAGCTCGCCGACCCGAGCCGCACCTGATCGCCGCGATGCAGGCCAAGCCGCTGCACCACCAGCGGGTCCGCGACCAGGCCGTTGCGCAAATCGTCGCGCAGCGGCGCGGCCGGCGTCAGGCTGACCGCGCCGACCAACGGATAGGCATGATCCACCGCTTTGACCTCGACCAGTTGCCGCGCGCCGGAGGGCGCCACCAGCAGCGACCGCAGCCGCACCACCGCGGACACGCGCCCGCCCTGCTGCACCAGCCAGGTGCGCAACGCGTCCGGCAACGGGTCCGCGCCGCTCTCGATGGCGACATCGCCGCCCAGTAACCGGCTGCCCTCGGTCGCCAGGCCGCGATCCATCGCAGCGCGCAGCGACCCCACTGCGCCGATCGCGCCCACGCCCAGCGCCAGGCACGCCAGCACGATGCGCATGCCGCGAATGCCGCCGCGCAGGTCGCGCCAGGCGAGCCGGAACGTTAGCCAATAGCTCGCCATGGTCGCGGTCATGCGGCCGTCGGCGCGGCCACCGGCTCGGCTCCGACCACACGCCCATCGGCGATATGGATGCGCCGCCCGCACCGCGCCGCCAGCGCCGGATCATGCGTTATCAGGAACAAAGTCGTGCCGAGCCGCGCCTGCATGTCGAACAGCAGATCCATCACCGCGCGGCCCGTCGCGGCGTCCAGATTGCCGGTCGGCTCGTCCGCGAGCAGCAGCCGTGGCCGCGGCGCGAACGCGCGGGCCAGCGCCACGCGCTGCTGCTCGCCGCCCGACAACTGGCCGGGCAGATGCGTCAGCCGATGCGCCAGCCCCACCGCGGCCAGGCTGTCGCGCGCAACCTGCACCGCATCACGGTGCCCCGCCAATTCCAGCGGCAGCGCCACATTTTCCAGCGCGGTCATGGTGGGAATCAAGTGAAACGCCTGGAATACGATGCCGACCGTGTCGCGCCGGAACCGCGCCAACGCATCCTCGTTCAACGCGGTGATGCGCGTGCCGGCCACAACGACCTCACCGCCCGTGGCGCGTTCCAGCCCGGCTAGCACCATCAAAAGGCTGGTTTTGCCCGACCCGGAGGGCCCGACAACACCCACCGCCTCGCCTTCGCCCACGGTCAGGTCGATGCCACCCAGAATATTGACCGGCCCCGCGCTCGCAGCCACCGTCAAACGCAAATCCCGCACCTCAACAAGCGGCGCGGCCGTCCCAGGGTCATTCATGATTGAAGGATATGGCGTGTCGCGCCGAGGGCTGAAGAGCAAAAGTTTTTTGCTTCCTTTTTTCAAAAAAGAAGTCTGTTATTTTTTGAAAAAAAGAACCAAAAAACTTTTGCTCGTTGGCTGTGCGTTGTTCGCGACTCCAGCGGCGGGCGCTCCTGTGCGGCTGCTGATTTTTGGTGACTCACTGGTTGCGGGATACGGGCTGCCGCACGACGATGCGTTTCAGGCCAGGCTGGCCGCGGCGCTAAAGGCCGACGGGCGGGACGTCATCCTGCTCGATGGCGGCGTGTCGGGCGACACCACGGCAGGCGGCCGCGCGCGGCTCGACTGGGCGCTGGCCGACAAGCCGGACGCGGTGCTGTTGGAACTCGGCGCCAACGACGCGCTGCGCGGCACCGACCCGCGCGAAACCGAAACCAACCTCGCCGCCATACTCGACCAGCTCGCCGCGGCGCATCTGCCGGTGCTGCTCACCGGCATGGAAGCACCGCCCAATCTCGGCGCCGCCTACGCCGCCCAGTTCCGCGCCGTCTTCACCAAACTCGGCGCCCGGCCCGGCATTCTGTTCGACCCGTTCTTCCTGCAAGGCGTCGCTGGCAATCCGGCGCTCAACCAGGACGACCATATGCATCCGAACGCCGCGGGCGTTGCCATTGAGGTGGCGCGCATCAAGCCCTTGGTTGAAAAGTTGTTGGACAGGAAAAAGTAAGAAAGACTTATTTTTTGAAAAAAAGCAAAAAACTTTTTCTCCTGCGCCTTGATGACCTGACGTGAACTACCCCCAACTCGCGCGGCGCCAAACAGACAAAAGTTTTTTGCTTCTTTTTTTCAAAAAAATAATACCTTCCTTCTCTGGCCTTCAGCCGACGAAGCCCCTAGGACGGCGCGCACATCCACTGGACATCCCGCCTCATGCGTCCCTCCGGCCGCGCAGCCGACGCGCTGCGTACCCTCTCGATCGAACCCGGCTTCTCACACCACGCGGAGGGCTCCTGCCTGATCCGCGCCGGCGGCACCGAGGTGCTGTGCACCGCGAGCGTCGAGCCCCGCGTGCCGCCGTTTCTACGCAACCAGGGCCTGGGCTGGGTCACAGCTGAATACGGCATGCTGCCGCGGGCCACGCACACGCGGGGCGACCGCGAGGCAGCGCGTGGCAAGCAAAGCGGCCGCACGCAGGAAATCCAACGCCTGGTCGGCCGCAGCCTGCGCGCCGTGGTGGATCGCCGCGCGATGGGCGAAATGTCGGTCACCGTCGATTGCGACGTGCTGAACGCCGATGGCGGCACGCGCTGCGCCAGCATCACCGGCGGCTATGTCGCGCTGGCGCTCGCATTCCGCAAACTCGTCGCCAACAACGTGCTGGCCGCGGTGCCGCTGATCGGCCAGGTCGCCGCCGTGTCCTGCGGCCTGGTCGGCGGCACCGCGGTGCTCGACCTGGACTATATCGAGGATAGCGGCGCCGAGGCGGACGCCAATTTCGTCCTCACCGGCGCCGGCGGCATCGTCGAAATCCAGGGCACCGCCGAACAGCACGCCTTTTCCGAGGCGCAGTTCCTGGAGTTGCTGGCGCTCGCCAAGGCCGGCACCAGCCAACTCTTCGCGGCCCAGCGGGCCGCTTTGGGCGAGTGACTCAACCACGGAAGCTGCGCGGCGGGCGCCTCGTCATCGCCAGCCATAATCGCGGCAAATTGCGCGAAATCGCTGCCCTCGTCGTCCCGTTAGGTATCGAACCGGTCTCGGCCGCCGAGCTCGGCCTGGCCGAACCGGACGAAACCGAGCCCGATTTCGCCGGCAACGCCCGCCTGAAGGCCCTCGCCGCCGCGTACGCCGCGTCACTGCCGGCCCTGGCCGACGATAGCGGCTTCTCGCTCGCCGCCCTCGGCGGCGCGCCCGGCGTGCTGTCGGCACGCTGGGCTGGCCCCGCCAAGGATTTCACCGCCGCCATGCAGCGCGTGCGCGACGACATCGGCGACGCCTCTGACCGGCGCGCCTGGTTCACCTGCGCCCTCTGCCTCGCGTGGCCCGACGGCGCGACCGCGACCTTCCTCGGCCGCGCTGAAGGCCACTTCGTCTGGCCACCCCGCGGCAACCACGGCTTCGGCTACGACCCCGTTTTCGTGCCCCGCGCCGGCGACCGGACCTACGGCGAACTCTCCCCCGCCGCGAAGCACGCCGAAAGCCACCGCGCCCGCGCGATGGCGCAGTTGGTGGCGTGGCTGGGAAGTAGGGAAGAAAGGCGGGGGCACGCACACCGTTCTGACAATACGTGAGCCCCCTCCTTATCCCCCAACCAAGTAATGGGGTCTGGGGACTTGTCCCCAGCGGGGTCGAGGGGCGGAGCCCCCGCCTCCCTTCCCTACTGCCGCACCACGTCCCCAGCCCGCGCCCAGCCGGTGCCGGTCGCGGTGCGCACCAGCAGCCAATTCTGCACGCCGATACGCAGCTGCTGCTCGACCGCCACCGGCTCGCCGCGGTTCAGGAACGCGCGGATCGTCGCCTGATCATTCGGGCTCAACCGGATCGCCAGGTCCTGCACCCGCGCGACGCCGGCCTGCTCGCCGGGCGCGATCCGCAGCACCGTCCCGCTCGTGTCCAACTCGCGCGGCTGCAGGCGCAGCGGCGCGAGGCGGGCGCTGGCCTCCTGCGCCGACGGCGCGCGCCGCAACAGCGTTGGGCCGAACGTCACCAGCAAACAAATGCCGGCGACGGCCCATGCCGCCACTGTCCAAAGGCTCGACCGCCCCTGCATCTGCGCGATCCGCGCGATTTCGTAACTCGTGTGCTGCAGTTCGGCCTCCAGCGCGCGGATGCGCATGCCGGCAATCATCACCTCCTGCGCCTGCTCGTCGCGCGCCTGGCGCGCCAGCGTCAATTGCCGCTCCAGGCCGATTTCGCGTGCGCCCTGAGTGAACGACGCGCCGCGGGGCGCGCGCTCGCCCAGCCGCGCCGCCACATCCAGCAGTGACAGCCGATGCTGCCCCAGATGCTCGATCAGCTTGCGGCGCGCGGCGTCAGCCTCGCCCGGCTGCTGCGACCCAAGCATGGGCAGCAGCTTCTGCAGCCGGCCGACGAAGGCAACGTCGGAAAACGGGTCGGTTTCTGACACGGGCATGGTCCCCTGCCACTCTTACCGCGCGTCACCACCGGACACCACGTCACTTCTGCGTTTTCAGCCGCCCGAAACCGCGGAGTTGTCAGGCCCCGCGCGGTGCGCCAACACACGCGCCTGACAAACACCGCCTGAAACGGGGATAAAATGGCCGCCAGATCGGTCCGCAAAGTGGTGCTCGCCTACTCGGGCGGCCTGGATACCAGCGTCATCCTGCGCTGGCTGCAAACGACCTACGCCTGCGAGGTGGTGACCTTCACCGCCGACCTCGGCCAGGGCGAGGAACTGGAGCCCGCCCGGCGCAAGGCCGAAATGGCCGGCGTGCGCGAAATCTTCATCGAGGATCTGCGCGAGACCTTCGTGCGCGATTTCGTCTTCCCGATGTTCCGCGCCAACGCGCTGTACGAGGGGCAATACCTGCTCGGCACCAGCATCGCACGCCCGCTGATCGCGCAGCGCCAGATCGAAATCGCCGAGGCGGTCGGCGCCGACGCGGTCGCCCACGGCGCCACCGGCAAGGGCAACGACCAGGTCCGCTTCGAACTCGCCTATTACGCGCTGAAGCCGGACGTGACGGTGATCGCCCCCTGGCGCGAATGGGACCTCACCAGCCGCACCAGGCTGCTGGAATTCGCCGAAGCGCACCAGATCCCGATTTCGAAGGACAAGCGCGGCGAAGCGCCGTTCTCGGTCGACGCGAACCTGCTGCATTCCTCATCCGAAGGCAAAATCCTCGAGGACCCGGCGGTCGCGCCCGACGAAATCGTCTATCAGCGCACTATCTCGCCCGAAGCCGCCCCCGATATCGCAACCGAAATCGCGATCGATTTCGCCCACGGCGATCCGGTGGCGCTGAATGGCGAAACGATATCGCCGGCGACGCTGCTGACCCGGCTGAACGCGCTCGGCCGCGACAACGGCATCGGCCGGCTTGATCTGGTCGAAAACCGTTTCGTTGGGATGAAAAGCCGCGGCATCTATGAAACGCCCGGCGGCACGATCCTGCTGGCCGCCCATCGCGGTATCGAAAGCATCACGCTCGATCGCGAGGCGGCGCACCTCAAAGACAGCCTGATGCCGCGCTATGCGGAGCTGATCTATAACGGCTTCTGGTTCGCGCCCGAGCGGCGAATGTTGCAAGCGCTGATCGATACCAGCCAGAAATCGGTCACCGGGCGCGTCCGCCTGAAACTGTACAAAGGCAACGTCACCGTGACCGGCCGCGAAAGCCCCAACAGCCTCTATTCCGCCCGCGTGGTAACGTTCGAGGACGACCAGGGCGCCTATAACCAGGCCGATGCGCAAGGCTTCATCCGCCTGCAAGCGCTGCGCCTGCGCCTAGCCGCCGCCACCGGCCGCCGCGGCGGGAGCCTGTAACGCCGATTCGCTTTGAGTGTGACGTCGTTAAGGAAGGCGGGGGCTCCGCCCCTCGACATAGTCGTGCGACGCACGCATTCGCATGACGGGGGCGAGGGGCAACGCCCCCCGCCCTCCTTAATGTGTCAAACTCAAACGCGGATTGGCGCAACGGAACCGATGTGGTTACAAGCCGTTACTGCTTTCGGGCGTTTCATGACCGCGCCGCCGGCCTATAAAGGTGCGCCATGGTCGGAACGCACGGAAGGCGGACATTGCGCTTGAGACTGGCCACGCGCCCATGCTGACCCGCACGCCGACGCGCCTCGTGGCATCCGCCAGCGTGCCGCAAACCCGTGCGCCGGCCGCGCGCGTTCTGGTGGATTTGAGCCACGCCGCGGACGGTTATGTCGGCGTCGCACAGGATTTGCGGTTGATTTTCGGCATGTTGAGCGCGCTGCCGGGTGTCGAGGCCTCCGGCCTGCTGATGCCGACCGCGCGGCACGACCTGCCGCATATCCGGGCCGGCCGCGCCGACGGCCCGGCCCTGACCGCCGCCGTGCTGCATTGGATGGCGCGCAACTGGAGCCGGCCCGACCCGCGCCCGTTTCCGCTGTCGCTGCTGCAATATATCCAGATGATGCGCCAGATGGCGCGCAACCGCCACGGACTGCTGCCGCTGTCCGACACCAGCCAGTTGAACGCGCTTTGGCGCACCTTGTTCGCACGCACGCTGAGTCCCGACCAGCGCGCCACCGTTTTGGCGCAAACCTTCTACGCGACCGATCTGTCCGTCAGCGGCATTATCGACCGTTGCGCCCACTTGCCGTTTCCGCTGCTGAAAACGCTGGACGCCAAGGGTTTTGACGCCGTGCTGTTCTGCATGCCGCGTCCGGTCCGCCTGCCGCCGGGCGTGCGCCAGATCCAGCGTTTTCACGACGCGGTGCCGGTCACCGACGTCGATACGGTGGTCAACTGGAAAATGGCCATGGCACATTCGCGCTTGGTGCGCGCCTGCGCGCCGGACGCGATTTTCGTCTGCAATTCGCCGCAAAGCCGCGACGACCTGTTGAGCCTGGACCCGCGGCGGGAAAAACATGCGGTGGTCATCCCGTGCGCGCTGGCCGCGGCGCGTCCGCCGCTCGACGGCGTCGATCCGGCCACCATCATCGGTCGTCACGTGACCTACCGGGCACTCGGCCTTACCGGCCAGGCCCCGCCGCCCGCCTGGGTGCCGCCGGCGCCGGGCCTGCGTTATGTCATTGCGATCTCCACGCTGGAGCCGCGCAAGAATTTCTGCTCCCTGATCCGCGCGTGGGAGCGCGTGGCAGCCAGGCGCGACCCTGACCTGAAACTCGTGATCATCGGCGGCCCCGGCTGGCGCGAGGGCGACGTGCTGAGCCAGTTGCGCCCGGGCGTCGAACGCGGCCAAATCTTCCATCTCCAAAATGTCCCATCCGACGACATGCAAACCCTGCTGCGCCACGCCGCGTGCCTGGCAAGCGTGTCGTATAACGAGGGCTTCGGCTACTCGCCGCTGGAAGCAATGCAAGCCGGCACGCCCTGCGTGATTTCCGACTTGCCTGTATTCCGCTGGATCTTCGGCGATTCGGCCCTCTACGTAGATCCATATGATGTAGAATCGATCGCCAGCGGTATCGAGCGCCTGGTGAGCTTGCCGACCAGCCCCGACCTCGCCCGCCAGTTGCGCGCCCGCGCCGAGCCCGTGCTGGCGCGTTTCCGTCCACCCGCGATCGCCGAAGCCTGGGACGCGTTGTTGCAGAACGTGCATGCGCAAGCGACGTGATATCACCCGCCGTGGCGATTGACCGGCGCGGCGGCAAAAGAACCAGCCAACGGTATCACGCATCGTCGCTCAACACTGGTCAAATTCTATTTGAGCCATGACCAGCGTCAGGATCTTTTCAGTGCTGAAAACACGAAGAGCTATTTATATAATTGCTCTACCGTGTTTTGCCTGTTTGGCGATGACGGTGGCTGCGAGCCATGCACCACAGATTGGAGGTCATCGCTCATTTGACGAGTACAAGGGTCCTTCCACAGAAACCTATCCGGTTATCATAGATATCGCCAACACACATTTCAACTTTCCCCGAAATTATATCGATCATGCCTGGAATGAAAATGGTTGGACCGTCTTCCTTGTCGGAGAGGCCCAAGGGCAGTGGGGCCTAACCGCAGAAAATTCTTGGCTGTCTGGAGAACTAGCGGGATCCGATAGAGCGCCGAACATGATAACCGCCGAGGTAGCAATAGGTACACCCTTCCGCAACACGACACATTGGCAGTCAGAGTTGCAGAAGCAGAAGGCGACCTCAGAAGAGTGTGGCCTGCCAAGCTATCACTTTGCAGGCTGGAGCAGCTACATAGTGGCCAGGATACCAAAGCCTGTTTTTATCACTTGCTTTGATCCAATTGGAGGCGATCAGACCTGCGATATGCTCTTCGACTACGGGAACAACGTGGGCGCACGCGTCCGCTTCAACCGGGTAAATCTATGCCGTTGGAAGATGATCCAAGACTCTGTGGACGGCATGCTCACAGAGCACATTTCGGGCGCTGCCCGGTAAGGCGGCTCACCCGGAAAGGTCTATGTGCTCTTTGTGGTTAAATCTTCGCTCTCGGTGCAAAGTGTGTTGCGAGAGACTCCGCGGCCACCCAGCCTGACTTGATCTGGGGAGTGATGTAAGATTTTAGAACGAATGACACAAAGGGCGGGGAAGCCACCAAGAGCATGCAGAGGACCGAGCGATCCAAACAGCCAAGCCTTTGAACATGCTGTTTCCTTGTGCTCTTCGTGGCGTTCCCTTCCTATGCATCCTCCGTGTTAAAATCTTAGCTGCCTTGCCACTATGGCTGGGCGGCCTGGCGAAGCCGGTGCCAAGAGTTTTTGCAACGAGAGCGTAAATCTTTTTTGCCCCCTGCGCAGGTCAACGCCCGAGGCGGCAGATATCAGTTGAAGATGATGCCTTTGACCTTATCGCCGACACGGATGTCGAGTTTGGCGGTGAGTCCGCCCTGGAGTTCGAGGGTCGCACGGACGGGGCCGCCGCTGGAGATTTCGGCGAGGCTTTCGGGGACGGTGTTTTCGGCAATGTGCGTGATCGTGCCGTCGGCGCCGATGAACACCATGTCCTCCGGCACCGGGCAATTCTTCATCCACATCGGCACCTCGCGCGGCGTGTGCCAGTCGAAGAACATGCCCTGATCAGGCGGAATGAAGGTGCGGAACATTTCGCCGATTTCCTGCTCTGATTCGGTGGTCGCGACCTCGACGGTGAAGGCGTGCGGCGGGGCGCCGTGGCCGGAGATGGTGAGGGGCGCGGTGGGGAGTTTCGGTTGCGGGCCAGACTGGGCCGAAGCAGAAACCGAAAAATAAAAGACAAAAAGGAAGGAAGCAGTTATTTTTTGAAAAAGAGAACCAAAAAACTTTTGCTCTTTGGCGTACGTGGCCCATTTCCACGTACGCCACCTGATAAAATTTTTTTGCTTCTTTTTCTTAAAGAAGAAGACCTTCCTTCCTTTCATCCTATCCCCTCAGCCAACGCCACAATTTCGGGTCGCACCAAACCTTGGCGCGGCGCGTCGCGCAAGGTGGTGAACCAATGCGCCGGCGGATTGCGGCCGGCGGCGCGGTTGTAGGTCAGCGCGCGCAGCACCGCCTCGGCCTGCGGGTTGGTGCGCGCGGGGATGTCGACGCCGGAGAGTTCCGCCCAGACGCAGGCCCAGCAGCGCGCGACGGTATATGGATTATAGCCGCCGCCGCCGGTGACGACCAGGCGCGGGGCGCGGGCGCGGACCGCGGCGACGACGGCCAAATGCGCGTTGTTCGAGAGCGACAGGCGGGAGAGCGGATCCTCCTCCAGCGCGTCGGCGCCGCATTGCAGGAAGATCGCTTGCGGGGCGAAGGCGTCGATCAGCGGCAGAATGGCGTGGTCCATGAGGTGCGCCATTTCGCTGTCGTTGAAGCCGGGCGGAACCGGGAGGTTGCGGGCGAGACCGCCGGCACGGTCGGTGGCGGCGCCAGTGCGGGGCCAGCGGTTGGCCTCGTGGATGCTGATGGTGAAGACGCGCGGATCGGCGTGGAACGCGTCCTGCACGCCGTCACCGTGGTGGGCGTCGATGTCCAGGTAGGCGATGCGGGTGAGGCCCTGGTCGAGCCAGGCGAGGATGCCGAGCACCGGGTCGTTCAGGTAGCAGAAGCCGGCGGCGCGGTCCGGGCGCCCATGGTGGGTGCCGCCGCCGGGGCAGAAGATGGTGCCGCCGGCCCGCGTCAGCGACGCGGCCAACAGGATGCCGCCGGCGCTGGTCATCGGGCGGCGGTAGATTTCGGCAAAGACGGGGTTGCCATCGGCACCGATACGGAAGCAAGCGCGGTCGGCGTCGGAGACGGTTTGCGTAACCTCGGCGCGGTGCAGGGCGTCGATATAGGCGGGATCGTGGAAGCGTGCGACCTGCGCGGGTGTGGCGAGCGGCGCCTCGATGTAGGAATCGTCCGGCAGCCAGCCGAGCGCGCGGCAGAGGTCGGTGGTGGTGGAAACGCGCGGCACGGCGAGCGGGTGCTTGCCGCCATAGGTGGAGCGCCGGTAGATTTCGCTCCCGATGTAGAGCGCCCTGCCCCGGTCCTTCATGATATTGACGTAAGTCCGACCTTGAAGACGAGAACCAAAAGAGCAAGAGTTTTTTGCTTCTTTTTTTCAAAAAAAGAAGTCTTTCTTTTTCTCGGGGCTAAGGTTGATCCAGACAGCGGCGCAAATCGCATTCGGTGCCGGGGGCAACGCCGCCTTGTTCCAGGTGGATGGCTGGGCCGACCCTGGCGAGAGCGGCACCTGGTGCCTGGGGCCCGAGGCGTCGGTGAATGTGACATTGGCGCCTGGTGATGGCGATTTGCTGGTCGAGCTAGTGCTGCAGCCGCTGGTGCGGCCGCCGGCGCTGACGGGTCAGAGATTGACGTTGCTGGCGAACGGCGCGGAGGTCGGCGCGGCACTGGTGCAGATTGAATCGGCGATTGGGTTTCGGATTGGGCAGCATGTTGCGAACGGAAGCGGCGACATGCGGCTGACATTGCGCTGTCCCGATGCGGTCAGTCCGGCGGAGTTGCGGGTGGGGCGCGATGCGCGGTTGCTCGGGTTCGAGGTGCGGGAAATGCGGCTGATGTGGGTGCCGCCGGAGGCGCCGGTGTTTGCGCAGCGGCTGGCGCCGTTGCCGATGCAGGATGGTGCGTTGCCCGGCGCCATGGAGGCGGCGGTGCGGACCGTGACGGGGCTCGGCGTGCAGGATTTGATGCTGCAGATGGAGAGCCTGGGGCATAATTGCGAATTGGGATTGGTGCAGCGCCGCTGCGGCGCGGAGCCGCTTGGGTTGTTACGCTTTGCCGGCATATCGGTGCCGCATTTGCTGGAGGGGCTGGATTTTTGTTTCGATGGCATTGATGATCCGGCGGAATTGCGGCTTTATCCGAATTGGGAGGGGCCGACCGAATGGGTGGGGCGCAATTTGCGCTACGACCTGCATTGGCATACGCACCGGCCGGTGGTGGAGGCCGAGCGGGCTGCCGTGCTGGCGGATGAGGCGAAGAAGTTGCAGTTCAAGCGCCGGCGTTTCGTTGACGTGCTGGAGAGCGGCGAGAAATTATTTGTGTATCAGCGGCCGGAACATCATGAAGCGGCGCATGTGCTGCCGATATTGAACGTGCTGCGCAGCCATGGCGATAACGCGCTGCTGTTCATGGCGGTGAACCATGCGGCGCCGGCGGGCAGCGTGGACCGGCTGTCGGCCGATCTTTATCGCGGCAATCTGGCGCGGGTGCCGCCGACGAACTGGTCGGACGATTCGGATTTGCGGGCGTGGATCAGCATTTGCGCCAACGCGTATCGTTTGTGGCGGGAGACCGGGCGTGGCGGTTGAGGCGGGCGCCGAAGCGATCGAGGCGGCGGCGCGGCTGGTGTTCGGCCTGGGCGGCGATGCGGCCGCCAGCCAGATGGACGGATTTTCCTGGCCGGAGGACGGGCATACCTGGGCGCTGGGGCCGCAGGCGTGGTTGCGCATCGCGATCCGGCCGGGCCGGGGCGACCTGATGCTGGAATTGAGCCTGCGGCCGTTCATGGCGCCGCCTTATCTGGTGCGGCAGCGCATTGAATTGACCGTGGACGGGGTTTCGATCGGGACCGAATGGGCGCAGGACGATACGGTGCTGGGCTTCCGCATTCCCGGCGCGCTGGTGGCTGGGCGTGACGAGATCGACGTGCGGCTGGGGTTGCCGGATGCTGTGACGCCGGCAAGCCTGCATGTTGCGAACGATCAACGCAGGCTCGGGTGCCAGTTGCGCGAGGCGCTGCTGGTATGGATCCCGGCCGAGCCGCCGGTGGCGTCCCGGCGGCTGATGCCGTTGCCGATTACGAAAGGGGATACGACGGCGCGGATGGCGGAATTGGCGCGTTTTTGCACCGGCCTCGCGCTTGATCAGTTGATGCTGCAGTTTGAGAGTTTGGGAGATAATTGCGAGTTCGGGCTGGTGCAGCGCGCCTGCGGCGCCGAACCGCACGGATTGTTGCGGTTCGTCGGCATGGAGATCCATCGGCTGCTGAACGGGCTGGATTTCGCATTCGACGGCATCGATGATGCAGCGCTGGTGCGGGCCTATCCCGGGCCGGGGGCAAACCCGGAATGGCTGCTGCGGCACGACCGATATGGCATGAATGCGCATTCATTCATTCCGGTGTCCGACATCGACGAAGCGAGCTTTGTCGCGCAGCAACTGCAGCGCTTGCGCTTTCAACGCCGGCGGCTGCTGGAGGTGCTGGAGACGGGGCAGAATTTGTTCGTCTTCCGGCGCCAGGCGCATATGACCGAGGCGCATGCCTTGCCGTTGCTGACTTTGTTACGGTCGTATGGACCGAACGCGTTGCTGTTCGTGACGATGGACCGCGAAAAACCTTCCGGCAGCGTCGATCTGCTGGGGCCGCATCTGTATCGTGGCAATATCGAAAAATTGGCGCCGCCGGGCGAGGCGCGGGAATTTCATCTGGATGCGTGGGTGAGCATTTGCGCCAACGCGTATCGGCTGTGGCGGGAGACCGGACATGGCGGATGATGCGATGGAGGACGACAGCGTTGCCGTGACGGTGGCGGCGCATGTGATCTTCGGGATCGGCGGCAATGGGGCGCCGTTGCAGTTATATGGATGGTCGTTTCCCGAGCCGCGTTTTACGTGGTGCGTGGAGACGGCGAGCTCCGTTCGGATTCCATATCAGCCTGGCATGGGCACGCTGATGCTGGAGCTGACGGTGACACCGATGGTGCTGCCGCCGATCATTCGCACGCAACGGCTGGTGGTGACGGCGAACGGCACGATCCTGGGCGAGGAATCGATCGCCGGCGAAAGCACGCTGGGCTATGCGGTGCCGGAGTCGGTTCTGGATAGTTCGCATATTTTGACGGTGACGCTGAGTTATCCTGATGCGTTCGTGCCGGTCGAGATCGGCGCCGGGCCGGACGTGCGGCGGCTTGGGTTTTCGGTGCGCGACATGCTGCTGCTATGGGTGCCGCGGGAGAAGCCGTTCACGCCGGTGACGCGGCCGCCTCTGCCGGCCAATGTCGCCGGCGGCATCGAGGCGGCGGTGCGTTTCTGCACCGGCCTGTCGCCGGCCGACCTCGTGCATAATTTCGAAAGCCTTGGCCATAATTGCGAATTCGGCCTGATGCAGCGGGCCGCCGGCGCCGAGCCGCTAGGGCTTTTACGTTTTGGTGGCATTTCGATCAACAATCTGCTGCGCGGGCTCGACATGGCGTTCGAGGGGATCGATGATCCGTCGCGATTGCGGCCGTATACTGAACGCGGGCGCCGCGGGGAGGAATATCTGATCCGGGACGACCGCTATTCGGCGGCATTTCATACGCGGCAGTTGCAGGGGGATATTACGCCCGAGGCGCTGGTGGCGAAATTCGCGCCGCATCTGGCATTTCTGCGCCGCCAGTTTCAGGGCGTGCTGGAGGATGGCAGCAGGATTTTTGTGCATCACCGGCCGGGGCTGCGGTCGCAGGCGGAGGTGATGCCGCTGCTCAATTTGCTGCGCAGCCATGGGCCGAATGTTCTGTTGTACGTGACCGAGGATTTTTTGGCGCCGGACGGCACGCCGGTGCCGACGATGCCAGCGGGTAGCGTGGTGCAGGAGCGGGCGGATTTGTTTCACGGGTATATCGACGAGTTCGCGCCACTCTATGACGCGGCGCGGCTCAATTTGCCGGCATGGTTGAGTGTTTGTGCGAACACGTATCGGATGTGGCGGGAGCAGGGAGGCGGCGGTTAATGGCAGGTCGGCCTCGCGGTTGATCATCTCAGATGTCCGCGTAGTACCCCTGGTTTGCTTCGCCGCAAGGGCGGCTCGCAATAACGGATTTTGAATTGGACCACGTACGCAAAGGAGCAAAAGTTTTTGCTCTTTTTTTCAAAAAAGGAGTGCTTCCTTTTTTTTGCCTCTCACCCACGCAATGAACACGCCAACCAGGGCGGCGGCGAGGCCGAACCAGGTGAAGGCGTATTGCAGATGATTGTTGGGCGGGCGCGGCAGGGCGGTGGCGGGGATGGGGGGCATTTCCGTGGCGGGGCCCATGGCAACGAGGATGAAGGGCGCTACCGATTTTTGGCCGAGTGCGGCGGCGATGACGAATGGGTCCAGCGTGTAGAAACGGTGCGTGGCGGGATCGTCGTCCGGCGAATACCAGCGTGGATGTTCGGGATCGCGGGCGTAGCCTTCGACCCTGATCGGGCCGGTGGCGACGGGGGGGGCGGTGCCCTCGGTGGGGACCCAGCCGAGGTCGATCAGGACGGGTGGGCCGTCGGGCCGGTCGAGCAGTTGCAGGCGGTCCGCACCCATTTGGTCGCGGCCATCCGGGGTGGTCCGCACGAAGGCGCCGTAGAGCGCCGCGGGGGCGGTCAGCACGCCTTGGGTGGAGACTTTGGCGAAGCGGCCTGGCGTGCCGGCGAGCTGGGCCGGCGGGCCGCGCTCGGCGCGGTCGATGTCGGCGAGCATGGCTTCTTTCCACTGCAGCCGTTGCAATTGCCAGACGCCGAGGGCGATCAGGATGCACAACGAAATCGCGGTCGCGATGGCAGCCGAACGCACTGACCGGGTCAAAGCCCCATTTCCGCGCGGCGCACATGATATTGCTGCACCGCGAGAAAGCTTTTCAGGTAGCGCGTCATCAGAATGGTCATGACGATGGTGACCGGGGGCCAGATGAGCGCGTGCGCCCAAAGCGGCGGGTTGAAGGTGAAATCGAACCAGATCGCGCCGCCGACGACGCCGAATCCCAGCACGATCAGGATCGGCACGACGAAGCCGTCACCGACATCCATCTTCGAATAATCCAGGCCACAGATCGGGCAGGATGGTGCCAGTTGCAGCAAGCCGCGGAAAAGCTTGCCTTTGCCGCAACGCGGACAGCGACAGGTCAGCGCAGCGCTAGCGACGCTAACCTCGCCATCCGCCATCGCGTGTTTACTCGGCAACCGGCGGGCCGGCGCCCCAGACATAGATGAACACGAACAGGAACAGCCAGACCACGTCGACGAAGTGCCAGTACCAGGCGGCGGCCTCGAAGCCGAAATGGCGCTGCGGCGTGAAGGCGCCGTCATTGGCGCGGAACCAGCACACGGCGAGGAAGATGGTGCCGATAATGACGTGGAAACCGTGGAAGCCGGTGGCGAGGAAAAACACGGACGGGTATATGCCGCCGCCGTAGAACTGGAACGGCGCCTCGGAATATTCCAGCGCTTGCAGGCCGGAGAAGGACAGGCCGAGCAGCACGGTAATGCCGAGCGCGCGGATGAGGGTTTTGCGGTCGCCTTCGAGCAGCGCGTGATGCGCCCAGGTGACCGTAATGCCGGACAGCAGCAGGATCATGGTGTTCAGGAACGGGATCTTGAACGGATCGAACGTGTGGATCCCGGCCGGCGGCCAGATCGGCGTAGCGGCACCGCCGACATGTTCGGGGAAGATGGCGAAGTTGAAGAAGGCCCAGAAGAAGCCGACGAAAAACATGACTTCGCTGCTGATGAACAGCGCCATGCCGTAGCGTAGGCCAAGGCGCACCACGGGGCTGTGGGCGCCGGGGGTAGCGCTTTCATGCAGCACGTTACCCCACCATTTATACATGGTGAGCAGAACGATGGCCAATCCGGCCGCCAGCACCAGGTAATTATGCCAATGGGCGGCAACCACGATGCCGGTCAGCAGTAAGCCGCCGCCGGCGGCGCCCACGATCGGCCAGGGGCTGGGGTCGACCAGATGATAGGGCTGTTTCAGACCCGATTTGGCGACCACGCTGCCGTGGGTGGCGGTGTCCATAGGCAAAAAACTCCAGAAGAAAGAAAGGCCTTCTTTTTTGAAAAAAAGAAGCAAAAAACTTTTGCTCTTGCGCCTTCATCACCTGACGTACTGCCGCTTCAGCTTGCGCGGAACCCAACAGATAAAAGTTTTTTGGTTCTTTTTTCAAAAAAGAACACTTGCTTCCTTAAGGTGCTTTGAACTTCACAATCGTAATCGCAAAAAACAGTGCCGCCAGGCAAACCAGCCCAATCAACATCGCCATGTTGCGCCCGCGCTGCCGGCGCACCAGCAAGGCGGCGTCGGCCGGCGACAGGCGCGGCGGAAATTCGTCCATCAGCCGACGATCCGGTCGATGCCGAGCGCGGTGAACAGGATGGCGAGATAGAGCAGCGAATAGCGGAAAGTCAGCCGGGCCGGCTTGTCACCCGTCATGCTGAGACCCGTCTCGTCCTGCCGGTCCAGCAGCACCCAGAGCGCCAGGGCGCAGAACGCCAGCGAGCAGGCGGCCGCGGTGGCGCCATAGAGGCGGCCGGCATAGCCGAGCAGCCACGGCAGCACGGCAACCGCGGACAGCAACAGGGTGTAGGCGAAAATCTGGCGGCGCGTGGCGCGCGGCCCGGCGACCACCGGCAGCATCGGCACCCCTGCCCGGCCGTAATCCTTGCAAGCGTAGAGCGCGAGCGACCAGAAATGCGGCGGCGTCCAGAAGAATATCAACAGGAACATCAGCACCGGCATCAGGCTGATGTTCCCGGTGACCGCGGCCCAGCCGATGATGGGCGGAAACGCGCCGGCGGCGCCGCCGATGACGATGTTCTGCGGCGTCCGCCGCTTCAGCCACATAGTGTAGATGAACACGTAGAAGCCGATCGAAATCGCCAGCACGGTCGCGGCGGCAATGTTGGTCGCCAGCGCCATCACCAGCACCGACAGCACGGCGAGCGTGATGCCAAACGCCAGCGCGTCATTGGGTTCGATGCGGCCGGCCGGGATCGGGCGCTGCGCGGTGCGGCGCATCAGCGCGTCGATATCCCGCTCCCACCACATGTTCAGGCAGCCGGCGGCGCCCGCCGCCGTCGCGATGCAGAGGATTGCGGTGAAGGCGAGCACCGGGTGCAGATGGCCCGGCGCGATCGCCAGGCCGACCCAGCCGGTGAACACCACCAGGCTGACGACGCGCGGCTTCAGCAGTTTCAGCCAGTCCCGCCAGTCCGCGGTCGAGACGGACGGGAGCGCCGCGCCGGTCGCCAGGGCGGGCATGGACGTCAAACGATCACCGGCAATTCTTCAAACGTGTGATGTGGCGGCGGGGAGGACACGGTCCATTCCAGCGTGGTGGCACCCTCGCCCCAGTAATTGTCGGCGACGGCGACGGTGCTGGTGAAGGTTTTGTAGGCGCCGATCAGGAAGATCACAACCGAGGCGCCACCGACGAAGGCGCCGACGGAACTGACATAGTTCCAGCCCGCGAACGCCGCCGGATAGTCCGGGTAGCGGCGCGGCATGCCGGCGGCACCGAGGAAATGCATCGGGAAGAAGGTCAGGTTGACGCCGATGAACGTGGTCCAGAAATGCAGCTTGCCCCAGAATTCCGGGTATTGCCGGCCGCTCATCTTGCCGATCCAGTAGTACCAGCCGGCGAAGATGCTGAACACCGCGCCCAGCGACAGCACGTAATGGAAATGCGCCACCACGTAATAGGTGTTGTGCAGCACCTGGTCCACGCTGGCGTTGGCCAGCACCACGCCGGTGACGCCGCCGACGGTGAACAGGAAGATGAAGCCCACCGCCCACAGCATCGGCGTTTTGAGCTCGATCGAGCCGCCCCACATGGTCGCGATCCAGGAGAAGATCTTGATGCCGGTCGGCACCGCGATGACCATCGTCGCGGTCATGAAATAGGCGCGGGTGTCGACGCTGATGCCCGACACATACATGTGGTGCGCCCACACCACGAAGCCGACCACGCCGATCGCCACCATGGCGTAGGCCATGCCGAGATAGCCGAACACCGGCTTGCGGCTGAAGGTGGAGATGACGTGGCTGATGATGCCAAAGCCCGGCAGGATCATGATGTAGACTTCGGGATGGCCGAAGAACCAGAACAGATGCTGGAACAGCACCGGGTCACCGCCGGCCGCGGGGTCGAAGAACGCGGTGCCGAAATTGCGGTCGCAGATCAGCATGGTGATGGCGCCGGCCAGCACCGGCAGCGACAGCAGCAGCAGGAACGCGGTGACCAGCATCGCCCAGATGAACAGCGGCATCTTATGCAGCGTCATGCCCGGCGCGCGCATGTTGAAGATGGTGGTGATGAAGTTCATCGCGCCCAGCAGCGATGACACGCCGGCCAGATGCAGCGCGAACAGGGTGAAATCCATGCCCGGCCCGGGCTCATAGGTCGCGTTCGAGAGCGGCGGATATAATGTCCAGCCGCTGCCGCTTTCGTTCAGCAGCAGGCCGGTCATGATCAGCGCGAAGGCCGGCACCAGCAGCCAGAAGCTGATATTATTCAGGCGGGGGAACGCCATGTCCGGCGCGCCGATCATCAGCGGAATGAACCAGTTGCCGAAGCCGCCGATCAGCGCCGGCATGACCGTGAAGAAGATCATGATCAGGCCGTGCGCGGTGACGATGGTGTTCCAATGCTGCCCGTCCACCACGATGTGGCTGCCGGGTCGCATCAGTTGCGCGCGCATGATCAGCGACAGGATGCCGCCGACGATCCCCGCGATGACCGCGAAGATCAGATAGAGCGTGCCGATGTCCTTATGGTTGGTGGAGAACAGCCAACGCTGCGCGAAGCTGCCGTAGCCGCCATCGTGTGCGTCGTGCGCGTGATCGTGCGTGGTTACCGACATGTCAGTGCTCCGTGGCCAGGGCGAGGATCGGCTTGCGGTCCAGACTGGCGCTGCTGTTCTTGGCCTTCAACTGGTCGAGCCAGGTCTTGAAATCGGCTGGGCTGAGCGCGTGCACGCTGATCGGCATCGAACTATGGTTCATGCCGCAGATCTGATTGCATTCGCCATAATAATCGCCCGGCTGGTTGATCCGCACCCAGGTTTCGATGGTCTGGCCGGGGATCGCGTAGCGCTGCACGCCGAGCGAGGGGACGAAGAAGCTGTGGATCACGTCCGCGCTGGTGGTCAGAATGCGGATATTCTTGCCGGCGGGGAGAACGACCTGATTGTCGACTGCCAGTTTGCGAAGTTGGCCGGGCTTGAGGTCTTCATCGGCGACCATGTAGCTATCGAAATGCGCGCCGCCGGCGTCGGGGTAGGTGTATTCCCAATACCATTGGTGGCCGGTGACCTTCAGTGTCATGTCGGCGTCGTGCGTACGATCTTCGTAGTAGACCAGGCGCAGGCTCGGGACAAAGATGCCGACCAGGATCAGCACCGGAATGGCGGTCCAGGCGGCTTCGAGCGTCGAGTTGTGGCTGATGGTGCTGGGCGTGGGGTTACGCTTGGCGCTGTAGCGGTAGAGCACCCAGCCGAGCAGGCCGGCGACGAAGGCGGTGATCACCACGATGATGACCGAGACGTAAGAGTTCAGCGCTTGCAGTTTTTCGGCGACCGGGCTGCCCGGGAGCTGAAAGCCGGTCTGCCAGGGGTGCGGCACGCGCAAAACCGGCGCGTCGGCCCAGGCGGGGGCCGCGAGCGCCAGGCTTGCGAGAACGGCGGCAGAGCGGCGCAAAGCGTGCATGTTTTGGAGTCCGGTCAGCTACGGGCCAGGAGCGAGCGGCACCCGGCATTTATGCATCTTCGGATATCGGACACCCTGCGTATATTCAAGGTGCGGCGCAGCAAGGAAGGTCTTCTTTTTTGAAAAAAAGAAGCAAAAAACTTTTGCCCTTTGGCTTACGTGGCCCGTTTTGAAATTGGCCGCGTATGCCAGAGAGCAAAAGTTTTTTGCTTCTTTTTTTCAAAAAACAAGACCTTTCTTACTTCGCCAACGGGTGATGCGCGGTCACCAGCGCGTGCAGCCGTTCATGCAGCACATGGGTATATATTTGCGTCGTCGCGATGTCGGCGTGGCCCAGCAGCAATTGCAGGCTGCGCAGATCGGCGCCGCGGGCCAGCATGTGGCTGGCGAAGGCGTGGCGCAGCACGTGCGGGGACAGGCGCGCGGGGTCCAGGCCCGCGGCGATCGCGGTTTCGCGCACGATAATGTCGAAACCCTGGCGGGTCAGCGGCCGCGCCGGGTTGCGGCCGGGGAAGATGTAGCGGCTGGGGGGGCTGGCCGCGATCAACGCGGCAGCGGCGACACGGGCCTGGGCGGAGACCGGGACAAGGCGCTCGCGGCCGCCCTTGCCGCGGATGCTGGCGAGTTCTGCGCTGGAGGCCAGCGCGGTGCGTGGCAGGTTCAGCAGCTCGGAGACGCGCAGTCCTGTCGCGTAGAGCAGCGCGAAGCCGGCTTGTGACACCAGGGCATGGTGCTCGGGCAAGGTGGCGCCGGCGGCAAGCAGCGCGTCGACTTCGGCTTCGCTGAGCAATTTGGGCAGCGCGGCCGTCGCGCGCGGTGCGTCCAACGTCGAGGTGGGGTCGTCGGCGCGGGCGCCGTCGCGCAGCAGGAAGCGGTAGAATTGGCGCAGGCAACTGAGGCGGCGGGCGGCGCTGCGTGAAGACAGGCCGGCGCCATGCAGGCTGGCCATGTAGGCTTGCACCGTGGCAGCGCTTGCGGTGGCCGGACGTTCGGCGCGGGCGGCGGTGAAGGCGGCGAAATCGGCGAGGTCGCGGCCGTAGGCGAGCAGCGTGTTGCGGGCAGCGCCGCGCTCGGCGGCGAGCATTTCGGCGAAGGCTTCGATATGGCGTTCCAAATTTTAAGGAAGGCTTCTTTTTTGAAGAAAAGAAGCAAAAAACTTTTGCTCCCGCGCCTGCATCACCTGACGTGGCCTGGCTTCAGCTTGCGCGGAACCAAAGGAGCAAAAGTTTTTTGGTTCTTTTTTTCAAAAAAGAACACTTTCTTCCTACGGTGATTTGAACTGGGTGTTGGGGATGACGTGCTCTACCGGCGCGCGGTGCGCCTTGGGTGGAAACGCGCCCAGCAGCACGATCACGATCACGGCGACAGCGACCAGAAATACTGACGCGATGATAACCAGGCGGCCCATGCGATGCGACTCGTCCCTTGCTGGTTCGCACGAAGCTTGTGCTAGCCTTCGCACCTATGACGCGCAACACCGTGCTGCTGCCCGTTTCGCCTGCCACACCGTTACCCGCGGCGCCGGCGGCGGGCGCCATCTGGGATGGCCCGACCATCGTGCTGGTCGGGCTGATGGGCGCCGGCAAAACCGCGATCGGGCGGCGGCTGGCGCTGCGGCTGGGGTTGCCGTTCCGCGATGCCGACCATGAGGTGGAGGTCGCCGCCGGCTGCACGGTGGCGGAATTTTTCGAGCGGTTCGGCGAGGCGGCGTTCCGCGCCGGCGAGCGACGGGTGATAAGGCGCCTGCTCGCGGGGCCGCCTTGCGTGCTGGCGACCGGCGGCGGTGCGTTCATGGATGCCGAGACGCGGGCCGCGATCCGGGAGGGCGCGCGGTCGGTGTGGCTGCGCTGCCAGTTGGCGACGCTTGTGCGGCGGACGTCGGGGCGGCATCACCGGCCGCTGTTGCGGGGGGGCGACCCTGCGCGGGTGCTGGCGCAACTGATGGCGGTGCGGCACCCGGTCTATGCAGAGGCGGATCTGGTGGTGGATTGCGGCGACGACAGCCCGGACGTGACAACCGCGCGGGTGGCGGAACAATTGCTGGCGCACGTGCCGCCGTTGCGGGTGGATGTGGCGCTGGCGGCCACGCCGTATCAGGTGGTGATCGGCGACGGGCTGCTGCCGCGTGCGGGGGCGTGGCTGGCGCCGGTGCTGCCGCAGAAGCGCGTGGTGGTGATCACCGACGCGAACGTGGCCCTGGTGCATCTGCCGACACTGATGGCGGGTTTGGCGGAAGCCGGCTTCGATGCGAGCCAACTGGTGGTGGCCGCCGGCGAGCGCAGCAAGAGCCTTGACGTATACGGCCAGGTGACGGACGCGCTGCTGGCGGCCCGGGTGGAGCGGCGCACCGCGGTGGTGGCGCTGGGCGGCGGCGTGGTGGGCGATCTGGCCGGCTTCGCCGCCGCAACCACGCTGCGCGGCCTGCCGTTCGTGCAGATCCCGACCACGCTGCTGGCGCAAGTGGATAGCAGCGTCGGCGGCAAGACCGGGATCAATATGGCCGCTGGCAAGAATCTGCTGGGGGCGTTCCACCAGCCGCGCATCGTGCTGGCGGACACCGCGACGCTGGCTACGCTGCCGCCGCGGGAATTGCGGGCCGGGTATGCGGAGATCGTGAAGGCCGGCCTGATCGGCGATGCCGGGTTCTTCGGCTGGTGCGAGGCGAACGGCCCCGCCCTGCTCGGTGGTGACCGCGCAGTGCAGGCCGAGGCGGTGGCGCGGGCCTGCGCGTTCAAGGCGGCGGTGGTGGCCGATGACGAACGCGAGGAGAAAGCCAGCGGCGGCCGCGCGCTGCTGAATCTAGGGCATAGCTTCGCACACGCGCTGGAGGCGGAATATCGCTATGACGGCGGACTGCTGCATGGCGAGGCGGTGGCGCTGGGGCTCGGCCTGGCGTTCGCGCTGTCGGAGAAGCTGGAGGTCTGCGCGCCGGGCACCGCTGCGCGCGTGAAGCGGCATATCGGCGCCTGCGGCATGGCGGCGGAGCTGCATGAATTGGACCGCCGGTTTTCCGCGGCGGGGCTGCTGGCGCATATGCAGCATGACAAGAAAATGCGCGACGGCAAGCTGGCGTTCGTGCTGGCGCGCGGCATCGGCGAAGCGTTCACCAGCCGCGATGTGCCTGCGGCCGCCGTTTTAGCTGCGCTACGCGACGCAGGTTGCGACAGTTAGGAAGGAAGGCCTTCTTCTTTGAAAAAAAGAAGCAAAAAACTTTTGCTCTGTTTAAGGGCGCCTTACGTTCTACTGACGTCAATGGTGGGGTGTTAGAACGCTTTATGGGGTACTGGGGCAAAGTCGTGGGGGGTATGGCGGGGTTTGCCGTGGGGGGGCCGTTTGGCGCCGTCATGGGGGCAGCGCTGGGTCACGCGGCGGATTCGGGCAATTTGCCGTTCTCGGCGCAGGGCCGGACATTTTTCGACCCGGCGAACTTCCACCCGGCACGCGTCGCCAGCCTGTTCACGCCGCGCGAGCAGTTGTTTGCGCTATGCGTCGTGTCGCTGGCGGCCAAGCTCGCGAAATGCGACGCGCCGGTGAACCGGGCGGAAATCGATGCGTTCAAACGGCATTTTCGCATCCCGCCGGAAAATCTGCGGCATGTCGGCCGCGCATTCGACCAGGCGCGCACCAGCAGCGACGATTTCGAACCGTTCGCGACTCAGCTCGGCCAAGCATTCAGCGACAATAAGGGGCTGCTGGAAGACGTGCTGAACGGGCTGTTCGGCATTGCCCGCGCGGACAGCGCCGTGAACGACCGCGAGCTGCAATTCCTGTCGCGCACCGCGCGCGCCATGGGGCTGGAAGGCGAGGCGTGGGAACGCGCCCGCAGCGGCACGGCGCGGCCGCAGGCGCGCGCCGATGAGCCGGACCCGTATACGGTGCTCGGGGTGGCGAAGACTGCGTCCGATGAGGTGGTGCGGGCGACGTGGAAAAAGCTGATGCGGGAGAACCATCCGGACAGCTTGGCGAGCCGTGGCGTGCCGCCGGATTTTATTGCGCGAGCGAGCGACAAGGTGGCGCGGATCAATGCAGCCTGGGATCGGATTAAGCGCGACAGGAAGATTTAAGAAAGTGTTCTTTTTTGAAAAAAAGAACCAAAAAACTTTTGCTCTTTGGCGTACGTGGTCCAAGCCCTGGTGATCGAACGCCCTAGTCCTAACCAGGATGCGCGGCCTGGCGGGGTCGATATGCTGGTGCTGCATTATACGGGCATGCGCAGCGCGCAGGCGGCGATCGACCGGCTGCGGGACCCGGCGGCGAAAGTGTCGAGCCATTATGTCGTCGATGAGGACGGAACCATCTATGGGCTGGTGCCGGAGGGACGGCGCGCCTGGCATGCCGGCGTGTCGTTCTGGCGCGGCCGGCGCGGGCTGAACGACGTGTCGGTGGGCATCGAAATCGTCAATCCGGGGCATGAATTCGGCTACCGGGCGTTTCCGGCGGCGCAGATCGCGGCGGTAACGCGGCTTTCGCGCGGCATTCTGGAACGGCACCCCATACCGCAATGCAACGTGGTCGGTCATAGCGATATCGCGCCGGACCGGAAGCAGGATCCGGGGGAGTTGTTTCCTTGGGCGGGATTGGCGGGGCATGGGGTGGGGCTGTGGCCGGACGGCGCGGATCCGGGCGATGCGGATGGCGGATGGGACGAAGATAGGGTGCGAGCGGCGCTCGGCGCCATTGGGTACGATACGGGCGGCGGACTTCAGGTCATGCTCACCGCGTTTCAGCGGCATTGGCGGCCGGAACGCGTGGACGGGGTGGCCGATGCGGGAACCGTTCGGCGGCTTGCGCAAATGATCTGGCTCGTGCGTTAGGGATCGACCCGGATTACATCCGGGCTACCGCGGCTGCGTCGGCCATCTCTTGCGTCCAGGCAGCGCCGGCTTCCAGCAAATCGTGCCGGTGGGCGGGGGTGAGAGCGGCTTGGAGTAGGGCGGCAAGGCGGTCGTGGCCTCGCTGTTCGAGGTGCTCGCGCGTTTGGGCATGGGCGCGGTAGTGGGCGTCGCAGAAGCCCAGCAGGCGGGCGGCAGGTTCGAACGCGCGGCGCAGCGCCATGGCGAGCGCCAGATGTTCAAGGCACATGACCGCCAGGTACTCCTGGCCGATGGCGCGGCTGAGCGACAGCGCCTCGGCAGCGGCCTGCGCGCCGGATTCGAGCTGGTTGTCGTGCAGCCGGTAGCCGGCGAGGTTGCTGAGGATCAGCGTGAGCGTGGCCAGCGCGGTGCGGCGGCGCGCTTCGCGCTCGGCCTCCTCGGTGAAGCGGATTGCCGCGGCGACATCGCCGTCGAGGAACGAGAGTTCGGCCAGGTTGACCGCGCTGGCCAGCATGCCGGAGCGGTCGCCGAGCGTCCGGCGCATGGAAAGCGCCTCCTGGTTCAGGCGGCGTGCGGTGTCGCGGTCGCCGGCAAACAGATGCACCGAGCCGAGATGCGCGAGCGCGGTGGCCAGATCCTTGTGCGGCGCGCGCGGCCGCAGCAGCGAGACGGCTTCGCGCGCCATGGCGAAAATGTGCGCGTCGGCATGGCCGGGCATGGCGCGCGCCATGGCGGTCTGCCGCAAGGCGCGGCTCAGGCCGACCGGGTCGCCGGTGGCGCGGAACAGCGCGATCGCGCGCTGGCGCTGCGGCGGGATGTCGCAGCCCCCGGACCGCTTTTCGAGCATGGTGCGCAAATACAGGATCGCCGCAGCCTCGGCGGGCGGTGTGGCGGCGGTCAGGTGTGGGAGTGCGGCCGCGGTCCAGCGGCCGAGATCGGGTTGCAGGGATTTTTCGTCCGCCAGCGCGCCGGCATGGGCGACCAGAGATACGCCGAGATCGCTTTCGCCGGCGGCGAATGACCCATCGATGGCGGCGCGGAGATTTTCCGCCTCGGCGCCGTAGGTTTCCAGCCAGGCGTCAGTCGGCAGGGTGGGCCAGACCTGCTCGGCACGGCGGAACAGGTCCAGCAGAAACGCGGCCATGGCGTGACGGCGGCCGGTTTCGCCGGAGTCCAGGAGCTTTTCGGCGGCGTATTGGCGGGTCGTTTCCAGCATGCGGTAGCGCGTGACGGGCTGCGCGGTGTCCGCCACCATCAGCGACTTGCCGACCAGCTGGGACAGCAGATCGAACACCGCGTGCGGCACGATGTCGGCGCCGGCCGCCACCGCGGTCGCACCTTCAAGGCTGCATCCGTCGACGAAGACGGACAGGCGGCGCAGCACCACCTGTTCCGGCGGAGAGAGCAACGCAAAACTCCAGCCGATGGTCGCGAGCAGCGTCTGGTGGCGCGGCAGGGCGGTGCGGGCGCCGACATTGAGGAGAAAGAACATGTTCTCCAGCCGCGCTGCGATTTCGGCCGCATTCAGCATGGGCAGGCGCGCGGCGGCGAGTTCCATCGCCAGCGGCACGCCCTCCAGCCGGCGGCAGATGGTAGCGACCGCGGGCGCGTCGGCGTCGGTGAGGGTGTAGCTGCCCAGCGCGTCGGCGGCGCGCTGGGCAAAAAGCTGCACGGACTCGCTCTGTAACGCGACCGCGGCGGTGACGCGCGCGGTGCCCGGCGGCACGCCGAGCGCCGGCAGCCGGTAGGCGCGTTCGCCCGGCACGCGCAGCGCCTCCTGGCTGGTGGCGAGCAGGCGAACGCCAGGGCACTGCGAAAGGATGGCGCAGGCGAGGATTGCGGCGCCGGCGAGCAGATGTTCGCAATTGTCCAGGACCACCAGCATGCGGCGGTGGCGCAGCACGGCGACGGCGGCGGCGACCGCGCCACGGTCGGAATCGTGCGGCACGCCAAGTTTGCGGCAGAGCAATTCGGCGACCAGGGACGGCTCGGTCAGCGGGGCGAGTTCCAGCAGCAGCACGCCGTCGGCGAAATCATCGCACGATTCAGCGGCGACGCGCAGGGCGATGCGGGTTTTGCCGACGCCGCCGGGGCCGATGATGGTCACCAGCGCGCGCTCGGCGAGGCGGGCGGTGATGTCGGCGCGTTCGCGGTCGCGGCCGATAAAGGACGAAGGCTCGAGCGGCAGATTATGGCGCTCCGGCGCCGGCTTTTGCGCCGCCGGCGGGGCGGCGGGGATGTGGTGGACCACGTCGGCGACGAAGCGGTAGCCGCGGCCGGGGACGGTCTGGATGAAGCGTTTGCCGTCCGGGTCGCCGAGCGCGCGGCGGACCTGGGCGACCTGGGTGGTGAGGTTGTTTTCGGCGACGGTTTGGGCGGGCCAGACCTCGGTCATGATGGCGGCTTTGGTGGCGAGTTGGCCAGGATGGCGCAGCAGCGCGAGCAGCACGTCGGTCGCGCGGCTGCCGAGATCGACCGGCATGCCGTCCCGCGTCAGTTCGCGGCGGCCCGGATGGAGGGCGAATTCGCCGAAGCGGAGCCAGAGCGGGTCGGTCAACGCGGGCACCATGGGCAGATTAAGCGCGTGTAATTTCTGCTCCGGAGCGACGTAGTGCGCAATCTTGAGGAGTGACGTCTCGACAGTAATGCAGCCTGGGGTTGTAAATTTTTGGTGATGGCAAAGAATGCTGGGTGGGGCGAAGCCGCCCCCCCAGACCCCCCGGCGCCCCTTCGCCGATCGGAACATCAACGCGCATGTGTGGCAGAGATGCTGATCCCAGCGTCAGAGCGCCGGGGGTTCTGGGGGGGTGCGGGCGGCTTTGCCCCACCCAGCTTTCCTGCCTAAATCGGCTCCGGCGCAATCACCTGGCGCCGCGTCACTGCGCCCAGCGGCAGCGCG